>Ga0163159_1000066_pt1 | contig 162758 bp, 138 predicted proteins | sample BioMet9_FD_108702 | JGI IMG/M metagenome (GOLD analysis project Ga0163159, IMG submission 108702) | Microbial communities from bioreactor (seeded with sewage sludge) at Lawrence Berkeley National Lab, California, USA - Biofuel... | ecosystem: Engineered > Bioreactor > Anaerobic > Unclassified ... | reverse complement strand
TCGTCGAAATGAGAAACGGAATACTCGCCGTTGGGAAATTTGCTGCAATAGACGCCGCGCCGGGAGAGAAGACTGGTCAGCTCCGTAATGGCGATGCCGAAAAGCTGATGGTGAAAAATGTGATCGGCGCCCGCCTGAAATTCCTTCAGGTAGGTTTCTTCGGCGGCAGTCAGCACCGTACCGGCACTTTTCTTGGCGTTGATGGCGTCCAGCGCCTCTTTGTAGCCGGGGAAATGCGCGGCAAGCAGACGCTTGGCAATCTCACGCAAAAACACACCGCTTTTGCAGGCCGGGTCCAAGAACGTCGTTTCCGTGCTGGCGAACAGTTCCTGCGGCAGCAGGTCCAGCATGGCGTTTGCCGCCTCCGGTGGCGTGAACACCTCGTCGTTGGACAGGTTTGCGATACAGCTCAGTACGTCGGGATTATAGATCCCGCTGTAAAAATCGTCAGCCATTCTCCTGAACCCTCCTGTAATTGGTCACATACTGCCGCAGGAACTTTCCTTCTTCGTCCGGCGCATCCGCAGGTTCGCCGAACATCGACAGCTGTTCTTCCGTTTCCTTTTTGCGTTTTATCGGTTGGTCCGCGTTGACCAGCTCTTCAAAGGTGTAGTCCTTGCGTTGCATCTGGTCGCCCGTGATAAACGCCCATTCTGAAAAAACAATCGGCTCTGCTGTGTCCTGCCCGTTTTCATCCACGCACATCAGACTCAACGCGTTGCCGCATACAATGTTGCGCTGCAAAATGAATCGGACCGCCGCGCGGGTTTCGTCGCTGGTTTCCTTCTTGCAGACCGCCTTATATTCTTTGTCCCATATTTCAAAAAGACGCGCCCGGCAGGCCTCGCAGTTATCCTTCAGAATGTCGATGCCGTACACGCTGCTGACAGCCAGCACGGCCTTGCGCTCGTAATCATACGGCAGCGGAGTCTTCCGTCTGGGCGGGATCGATTCTTTCTTGGCAATCGCCAGTTTGCGCCGCAGGATCTCAGCCAAAAAATTGCCGTCCCCGCAGGCCGGTTCCAAAAACCGGGAATCAATCCGTTCCGTCTCCTGCTTGACGAGATCAAGCATCGCGTTGACTTCCCGGTCGGCGGTGAACACCTCGCCGTGGTCGGCAACGCGCTGTCTGGATTTTACCTGCCTATTCTCCATGCTGCTATCGCTTATTATCCGGGACAAGTTCCATGATGTCGCCAAAATCCACCTTTAGAACAGTGCATACTCGTATCAGCACATCCATGCTGACATGTTCATTTTTTGCCAATTTGGCGATTGAATTGGAGGATATCCCCGCCAATTCGGCCAGTTCTCCTTTTCTGATCTCCCGGTCTATCAGCAGCTTGAATAGTTTCTTGTAACTCACTTTCATTTGAGACGCCTCGCTCGGGTCAACTATCTCAAATTATAACAGAAATCTTTGCATCTGCAATATATTTTCATTAGAAAGAAACATAATCATGATTTAATGAATTCACTATTTCCTCCCTATTCGATCACCCACACCACCGTAATATCCCTTGATATCCTCGCATCCTCAGGGTTAATTTCAGACTGCATGCAGCTGCCTGCGGCATCGGAGCCCAGACAGCTCATCTTCAGTTCATCTTCAATCTCTATAGTCGAGTAGGAATAATCGATCTGGCTTATGCCGCCAAGCCTGACTCCTGCAGCGCCGGCAATGGCTTCGGCTTTGGCACGGGCGTCTTTTATGGATCTGCCCAGAAGCTCGGGCTCATACTGTCCGGGGTTTCCGCAGTAAAATGAAAGAGTAAATTCCGTATCCTTAAGCGTGCTGGACAGGGCGCTCAGTATGCTGCTTATTTTCCCTGTATCCGCCGCAAAATCCAGACTCATATCCTGCGAGGCTTCAAAGCCGGCAAAACAGTTTTTCTTCGCTGCTTGGTTATATTCACTTTTCTTTGTTACATCAAAATTTGATGTTTTAAGGCAGCTTCTTTCAAAGCCCGCCTTTGTGATAATGTCCGCAAGCCTGGCTGCTTCATTATCAAGGCCGGCCACGGCGCGGGCATAGTCCATCTGCTGCACGCTGCTTGTAAAGGATATTCTAACCATGTCGCGAGGCGCCAGAATCCTGGCGTTGCCCGTAATCTTAAGTGTTCCTGCCATCTTTATTCCTCCATAGCCGGCCCTTAAAAAAGTTGGGCCGCACCCGTCTGACAGACAGGTGCGGCCCGGTGGAGGTTGAAAGCCGGGGAGGTGAGGGGCCTAGTCGCTCTGCTCCCCGGAAATATGAGTGATAACCTTACTCTAGCGCGGCCCGGCTGTGGGGTCAACAAGTAATAATTGGTATATTATGCGTGGCCGCGCATATTTGGCATTAAATAATATTGATGCACTATACGCCGAATATCCGCTCAAAAGCCCAGTGCGTAAAGGGCGATGCGGCGTACATGTTCCAGAAAAAGGCCATCGGAAAATTCTTGAGCACAGTGCCTGCCCAGATCGCCGGCAGCTGGGCAATGGGTTTTCCGTCCAATAGTATAGTAAAGAGAATTGAGGCGCAGAGGCTCATGGTGGGGCACATAATGCCGACGGTGGCAGCCTGGCGCATCAGGCGGCAGAGGTAGGGGCTGTCGCGGTCGGGGCTGCAGTGCTTCTCTGCTATTTTCGCACCGAGTCTGTTGCCCCAGAGGTTCGAAAAGAGCAGCACAAAAAGGCCCATAAACGAGGCTTCTTTGAGCGCCACAGGAAAGATGGCGAGGCTCATAGTGGAGAGTCCGCCCGGAGCGAGAGTCACGCCTTCCTTAATGGCCACATTGTATACTTCCATGCCGATTGTCATGGAGTACGACATAATAAGCCCGAAAATAAAGCGCTGGAACTTGGTTTTTGGCATTGTCAGCCTTCCTCAAAAAATAGAGTAGGCCAGACAGAAAAGGCGCAGTCTATCATTTTAATAGACTACGCCTTGCAGGTTTATTTCTATAAAATTGAAGAAAGGCAGCGGCCTTTGCGCTGGCTTGTAATGCCACTGTAGCGCCGCGGCCCGCTTTTTTCAAGACCGGCCGACAGCCTCTTTCTCCTCATGTCCTTCCCGCAGTGCATCATTCTCAGACTTGGAGTCCGAAACAGGGCTGAGGGTCTGGGGCAGGCGGGATGTTTTCTTTACCTGAGAGCAGAACTGTGAAATAAGCCCTGCGAGATCCTCTCTCGGGTAATCCTGGCCGCGTCCATACCAGTAACTCATGGTTCCAATCAGGGCTGCGACCATGCTGTCGAGAGGGTAGTCGAATCTGGCTGTTCCTGCCTCGGGCATAATGGCGGATATATTCTCTTTTATCGCGTCCTTCAATTTTGGCGCAAAGCCTCTGTCCCCATGGGGGCCGAGAAGCACACGGTAATAGCGGCTCTGTCTGTCAAAGACTTCGAGTATGGCTCCAATCCTCATATCCATATCGCCGTCTGCAGAAGGGCTTCCGCCGGCAGCGGGGAAGGTGCAGGTGAGCTCTCCTGCAGCTTCCCGTGGAAGAATTCCTCTCTCGAGTTCTTCAAGAATATCCCCTACACAATGAAAGCAGGCTGCAAAACTGCTGCTCCCGCAGCCCGCCTTTCCGGCTACATCCTCCGCGCTTATCTCTTCAATTCTTTTATTCTGATAGAGCGACCAGAACGCCTCGGTCAGCCGCTCTCTGTCTGTCTCCTGATTCCTCTTGTCTCCCGCCATGCGGAAAATCTCCTTAAGAAGCCTTTTTCAGAGCCCGTCCTCTATCTGCGGGTCAATCCGACGATTTTGGAGATATTGGTCATATTTATATATGCCACCTTAAATGATAAAAGACAATACATTTTCTTAAAGGTTTTAACATTTTTCGCTTTTTTCTATGGCTGCTTCCATATTTACAGATGGAATGCGCATGTCTTGCCCGCTGTCCTGCCGGCTTCCTCCGCTTCAGAAGCCATAGGCATCGATTCTGCGTGGCCCCCTGTCTGCCCGCCGTCTGCGGTCCATGAGCATGGAGGCATGGTCTATCATGGCCTATGCTGGCGGAGTCAGTAAAAAAATAACATCGTATTACTGAATATATATTCGCTCATGCCCGGCTTCTGCTGCTCCTGCAAAAACCTGCTTTTTATAAACGCATTCAATTTGACAGGTGCGAGTGCATACGCTATATATTGAAATAGTTATGGTGGCAACAAAGGCTGCACTTTTTTCTCAGTGCCAGAGATTTTTTCTGATCTGCGGCTTTCTTATCTGCTTCTTCTGCAGTCCGGCTCATATTTTTTGCAGCAGCACACATCAGTCCGGAACCCGCCGCCTGGTGCGCGTGGGCTGGTACGAAGCCCCGGGCATGGAAGACGGGCACAGTGCCGATGCTCTCGGTGGATACAATTATGAGTATCTGGTTAAAATTGCGCAGTACGAAGACTGGGACTACGAATTTGTGTTTGGCGACTGGCCTGTGCTCGAAAAAGACCTTATCGCCGGCCGGATCGATATAATCGGCGATGTTGCCAAAACGCCCGAGCGCCTTAAAAAATACAGTTTCTGCGATTTTCCCAATGGCAGCAGCCGGCTCCTTATGATCTGCCGCGCCGACGACTCCCGCTTCGCATATAACGACTATGCCAATTTCAACGGCATAACTGTGGCCTCGGTCAGCTCAACCTTTCAGCGGAGCCTTTTCGAACGCGAAGCCGGCCGCCATAATTTTAAAATGCAGTACTGCGAATATCCGCGCGAATCGGCTGTCTTCGAGGCCCTGAAGACAGGCAGAGCCGACGTAGCCATCTGCAGCGATGTCACGCGCTTCAGCGGCTTCAAAATTATCTCCGAACTCGAACCCAATCCCTATTTCTTCATAGTTAACAAGAATAAGCCTGAGCTGCTCGCCGGACTCAACGATGGCATGATGCAGATACAGTCCATCGATCCTTTTATGCAGGAAAGGCTTTTCCGCAAATACTTCGGCTCGAACGATGCGGCCAACCCGACTGCCTTTACGCGCTCCGAAATTGAATACATCATCTCAAAGCGTTCTGTTCGGGTTCTGCTTGTCCCGAACGAAAAGCCCATCTCGTACAGAGAAAAGGGAGCAGCGGCAGGTATTATCCCTTCCTATTTCGGCCTCCTTACGCGCAGGACCGGGCTCTTTTTCGAATTTGTGTTCTGCGATGGCTACGCCGATATGCTCAGGCGTTTTTCGAACGGGGAGGCAGAAATCTGCGCCCAGCTCCCCGACAGTTTTGCCCATGGGCAGTCCCTGTCCGCCAATCTCGTCCAGCCCTATATCAACCTCAATTACGGCCTTGTCTGCTATGCAGCCGACATCCGCTTTGTAAAAAAGGTCGCGGTCTGCGAAGGCTGCCTCTGGCTGGCCGACAAGCTTAAATCCTATGGAATGGAGGCAGTCTGCTATCCTACGGATACGGCTGCCCTCGATGCGGTGGTAAAAAGAAAGGTAGACGGGGCAGCCATATTCGGCTCAGTCTACGATCAGCTCTCCTATCACGAAAAATACTCCGGGCTGTACATGCATTCCGACGCGGGCCAGGGCATAAATCTCTGCATCGGCGTCTCCAAATCCTGCGACAAAAGGCTTTATACTATTCTCGAAAACGCTGTCGGCACCATGCCGCCGAGCGCAGTAAACAATACTATTGTCGCCAACACTATTGTAAAACAGGATCTTACCCCCGCGGATTATATCGCGCGCCATACCGGAGCCATCGTCACCGAGACGGCTCTCGTCATATTCCTGCTTCTTCTAATTGCCTACCTAATCCGCGAAAAGCGCTACCGCGTAGAGCTGCAGAAGGCCAACAACGACACACTCAAGGCCAATAAGGCCATGTCCAGCTTTCTTTCGAATATCAGCCACGACATGAGGACTCCTCTCAATGGCATAATCGGCTTTACCGATCTTGCCATCGCCGATCCTCTCCCGGAAAAGAAACAGGAATACCTCGAAAAAATACGGCTGTCTGGCGCTCTGCTTCTCAGCCTTGTCAACGATACTCTCGAGCTCTCCCGCATTGAGAGCGGCAAACTTCAGTTTAAGCCCGAACCTGTCGATGCCGGCGAGCTCTTCGAGGATATCGCAGTGCCAATCCGCCAGAACGCCGCCGAAAAGGGCATTTCAATTGAATGCAGTCTTCCCGCGCGCAATTCCTCTATTCTCGTTGTCGACCGGAATAAATTCCAGGAAGTACTGCTCAATCTCCTCTCCAACGCAGTCAAATATACACTCAGCGGCGGCTCCATCCATTTCAGCGCCGGTCCTCTCGATCCTCCGCTGCGGGGCTGCAATTACCGCGTTGTCGTGGCCGATACCGGTATTGGAATCAGCCCCGAGTTTATTCCCAAACTATTCGAACCATTTTCGCAGGAGCGGGCTCCCGAGGCCAGAGATATCGAGGGCACAGGCCTTGGTCTTTCCATTGTCAAACGCATTGTCGATCTCATGGGCGGCCTTATCGAAGTCCAGAGCGAAAAGGGCAGGGGCAGCACCTTTACTGTCTCTGTTCCGATCGAACAGCGGCCGGCAGGGGCAGCCGAAGCGCATAAGGCGCATGCGGCGGCGCTTTCTCCCGCGAATGCCGGCGCCGGGGCGGCAGCTTATCCGGAGAAGCCCGCCCCCCGCCCCCGCGTGGCAGAGACGGAGCCTTCTTCATCAAGGGTGCAGGGCCGGGGCCGCAGGGTGCTGCTCTGCGACGACAACGCGATGAACCTGGAAATCGCCTCGCTTATGCTCAAGTCGCACGGTTTCGAAGTCAGCACCGCATCAGATGGCGCCGAGAGCCTCACGCTCTTCAGCGCCTCCAGGTCCGGCGAAATCAGCCTTGTAATAACCGATCTCCGCATGCCCAAGATGAACGGCTGGGAATTCGCCGCCGCTCTGCGCTCCCTTCCCCGCGCCGATGCGGCCTCTGTTCCGATCATCGCTCTTACCGCAGACGCCTTTCAGGAGAACATCCAGCGCAGCTACAGCGCGGGCATAAATGCCTATGTAATAAAACCCCTCTCGGCCCAGAATCTTTTCGCCGAAATAGGCCGTCTGCTCCCGCCTTAGGGCAGAAATTTGCATTTTCTGCGGCGATTCACCTATACTGATGAGTATTCAAACCTGAGGCTGATCTTAAAGCTCCCGGGGCGCGGCATATGAAGGCGGGAAACAAGGTTTTTCACTCTTTAATTCTCTATTTTATCCTCTCTCTGGGCCCTGCTGTCCTTATATCCTGCAGCAAGTCCCCCGCCACGCTGCCCGCCTTCTCCGACCGGCGGCCGCTTCTGCGCGTCTCCATGTACAACAGCAGCAGCTTCCCCGCCTGGCGCAAATATGTCGAGACCGCCTGTCCAGACATCCACATCGACTGGAGCGACAACCGCAATTCATTTTCAAATGTGCTCTATCAGGCCAAAAACGGAAATATGCCCGATATAGTGGCGATACGGCGCTTTGAATGCGACGGCGCCGCCGAACTCGCCCCCTATCTCGAAGATCTCAGCGGTCTCGAGCTGACCAAAACCTTCTATGCCGAATATCTCAGTCCCTACCAGCATGGCGGAAAACAGTGCTGGCTTCCGGCGCCCGGCACTGTCGATGGCATCTATGCCAATCTGGATCTCTTCGAAAGTCTCGGCATCGCCCTGCCTTCTGATCTCCCCTCATTTGTGGATGTCTGCGGGCGTATGCAGAAAAAAGGCATCCGCGGGCTCTGCTGCGATCTCAGCCAGGGCTGGTCCTGTACTGCCCTGCTCGAAGGTTTTGGCATTGCCTCATCATGGAAAGACAGCGCTCTCTGGACAGAGCGCAGGAATTTCGAAGAGGGCAGGACTGTCTCCATCGAACGCGCGGGATTCTCAGGCGCTGCGGCCGCAGTCCGCGCTCTTGCAGATGCCGGGGCAATCCGGAGTTCCGATCTCGCAATGAGCACCGAGAACATGGCAGCCATGTTCTCGAGCGGCAGAACCGCCATGATGCTCCACTCGAGCGATGAACACTCAGAGGGAGCCGGAGGCAAGCACCGGCATGCAATGCTTCCCTATTTCGGCCCCACAGCCGGCGACAGCTGGCTCTATACTTATCCGGTGTTCTGTATCGGAATGGCCAGAAACAGCGGGGCCGATAAAATCAGACAAAAGGCGAGGGCCGAATTGATCTCGGCCATGCTCAATGCTGAAGCCCAGGGCAGCCTCAACCGCTATGGCGATGGGCTTATCTCGTATAATAAAAATATCCAGCTCCAGCTCTCCCCATCGCTCAGCCTCGTAAAGCCGCTTATCGAAAAAAAACGATGTTTTATCCGTCTGCTCAATTCCAACAGTTTCACCGCCAGCCGCTCTGCTCTGAGCATGCTGCTCGGCGGGGCATCGGACAAGACAGCATCGGCGGCCCTCAGCGGTTTTCTGTTCGCCCAAAAAGCGGCACGATACATTGGCCGCTCCACAGCCTCTGCGGATAACGAGCGCGACAGCGCGCAGAATTCGCCTGCCGCAAGCATCATTGCCTCCATTGTCAGGCAGCATTTCGCGGCCGGGGCCGCCATCATCGATTCGCGGGAAGCGGCGGCCCCGATATACAAGGCCGACTATACAAATCTGGATGCAGCCGCGATTGTCCTCAACGGGCCAGTCTATCTCGGAGATGTCAGTTCAACAGAGCTGAACATCATTGTCGAAAAACTCATCGGCTGCACCACAAGCTTCAGACCGGGCAATATCGAGTCTGTCCTCGATTATCCTGCCTTCTCCGGCCTTCTCGTTACCGTCAATAAAAAAGGCGAAATCCTCGACCTGGAGGGAGCTCCATCGAGCCTTCCGGGTGCAGGCTTGCGCATGAGACTCGCGGTCAGCCCCCGCGTATACGCGGCTCTGGCCGTCGGCCTTCCATCCATTGCGGCACAGTTCAGACGCAGCGATACAGCACTTCTCGACTGCGTCGAAGCCGCTTTTATGTCGGGCAGCCGGCTGCCTGCACCGGCCGTCTATTTTGCAGTCAGGTGATTCAAAGCCATGAAAAAGTTCATTTCCAAGCCAGAAGACAAGCTGATAGAGTTTTTCTCCATCGCCCTTCTCGCAATTGCCCTCTATATAATGATCGCCGTCATCCTGCTTCTGCGCGGCAGCGTTCTCCATTCGGAGGCCATCGATCTTCTCGAACAGAACCGCGCATACTGCGATGGGGCTATCAACGATTTTATGGATGCCTCCGATTTTATGACGGCCGAGGCCTACGAATTCGCCCTTGGAGGCGATCCGCGCCACATGACCAATTACTGGCTAGAGGTCGACGAGGCCCGCACCCGCGACAAGGCCATCCAGGAGCTGATCCACTCAGGCCTGAACAAGGAAGAACTGAGCTATGCGCTCAGAGCCAAAGCCTATTCCGACGGCCTTATAGCCGGAGAAACCTGGAGCATGCGCCTTGTCTGCGAGAGCAGGGGCATTCCCAGAGAGCTCATGCCCAAGGAAGTCCGCAGCTATACATTGAGCGCTTCCGATGAGGCCCTGTCTCCCGCCGAAAAGCAGCGCTGCGCGCAGAACTATCTCTTTGGCGGCACCTATACATCGGGCAAGGCCGTCATACGGAGCGCCGTGCGCGACTTCCATAACGGGCTTACCATGCGCCTCGACTCTGCGGCCAGAGCCGCACTCGAGGAGCGCCGCGCTTCGAGCCGCAGCGGCATTATCTCCATCTCCGCGATGATAATAATTCTTATTATTGCCATCGTTCTCTATCTTATTATTATGGACCGCAAGAACAGGGAGCTCTCGGGCGCCCTCGAAAAGGCCCAGGCGGCGAGCAGCGCCAAAAGCTATTTTACTTCGCGCATGTCCCATGAAATCCGCACGCCCCTCAATGCGGTCCTGGGCTACCTTGCCATTGCCCGCGGCGAAACAAATATAAAAAAGCAGAGGGAATATCTCGACAAAGGCGAGATCGCGGCCAGAAACCTGCTCAATATTGTAAACGATGTCCTCGATCTCTCTTCGATAGAAAACCGCCGTCTCAAGCTTTCGCACGAGGCCTTCAGCCTCCCGAAACTCATCTCCGATATGCAGATTCTCTATGCCGCCATGGCGGAGAACAAAGGCGTTGCGCTGGAAATCTCGGTCAGCGGCGCATCCGCTTCAAAGACAGTCCTCGGCGACAGACAGCGCACTCAGCAGATACTCGCCAACCTGCTCTCCAATGCCATTAAATTTACTCCGCGGGGCGGAACCGTGCGGCTCTCCGCCCTGGCTGAGTCTTCCGCAGGGCAGGGCTCCCGCGTTATTGTGCGCTATACGGTACAGGACAATGGCATTGGCATTTCCCCCGATTTTATGCCCCATGTATTCGAGCCCTATGAACAGGCAGACGCCGGAACAGCGCAGAAATATGGCGGGACCGGCCTCGGCCTCTCGATAGTCAAAAATATGGCCGAGCTTATGGGCGGCACTGTCTCAGTTAAAAGCGAGCCCGGGAAGGGCAGCCTCTTTGCAGTTGTGCTGCCTTACGATGCGGGCCCCGCAGCGGCTGCCAGCGAGCGCGATAGCGGAGGCGCAGAAACGGCTTCGGCCGGAGCTGCCGCGACGGGCAGTCAGAGCGGCAGCGGAAGGCTTTCGGGCATGCGTATTCTGCTCGCCGAAGACAATCAGATGAACAGGGAAATCGCCACGGCCTTTCTCTCGGCCCTGGGGGCGAGTGTCTTTTCTGCCGCCGATGGTCTCGAGGCTGCCGAACTCTTCGAGCGCTCCGCCCCGGGCAGCTTCGATGTTATTCTCATGGATATAATGATGCCGCGCCTCAACGGCTACGAGGCCACAAAGCGCATCCGTGCCTGCGGCCGCAGGCAGGCGGCGGATATACCCATCATCGCGATGACGGCCAATGCATTCTCGGAGGATGTGCAGGCGGCTCTGGACGCGGGCATGAACGGCCATCTTGCAAAGCCCTTCGATATTGAAGAACTTGTCCAACTGCTCGCGCCCTATGCCGGCAGAAGCCAGTCTTCCGGACAAGGACATGAATAGGCGGGGCCGCACACACAGCAGTCTGGAGCAGGCGGCTGCCCATTGCGGCCTTATCCTCCCAGCGCGGCACTATTCAATGCTTCCCCTGTTCTCAGGCCTTCTGTAGCCGCTCGCGCAGTCCACTTCATTCAGGATATCCCCGCCCTTGCATATCCGCTCCATATTGCGCGCCGCTATCTCCACAATCCGGTTCACTGTTTCCGGCAGATGGTGTCCGCCCGAAACATGGGGCGTCAGAATAAGATTGGGCGCTTTCCAGAGAGGAGAACTGGCAGGGCAGGGCTCCTCCTCGGCCACATCAAGGCATGCCCCTCCCAGCCTTCCTCCGCTGAGAGCAGCACAGAGAGCATCGGCCGAAATCAGGCTGCCTCTGCCGACATTTATCAGAATCGCGCCGCGTTTCATGCGCGAAATCCTTGCAGCGTCAAAGAGGCCTTTTGTCTCCGCCGTCTCGGGAAGCGAGCAGGCCACAATGTCGGCCCGGGCCAGCTCCTCATCGAGGCAGTCCATTGTCCTCAGCGATTCGATATAGGGCGGTCTGGGACCGGCATGTTTTTTAATACCGCATACACTGCTGCCGAGAGCGGCCATTTTGCGGGCAAATTCGCTGCCAATATCCCCCATGCCGACCACCAGAGTTCTGCTCCCCCAGACCGATTTTACCCGGCCGAGGTCTTTCCACTGCGAGTTCTTCATATTGTCCAGATAGGGCCCCATTTTTTTCAGCAGACAGAGCAGCATGGCCAGCATATGCTCAGATATCGCGAGACCGTAGGCGCCAGAGGCATTGGCGAGCCTTGCCCCCGCAGGCAGGATCCCTGCCTGAACGTATCTGTCCGCGCCAGCCGTTTCGAGCTGGAGCAGCTCAAGCCTCCGCGCCGAGGCGAGCATGGCAGGCGGCGGATTTCCAAATATAATGTCCGCCTCTTCGATATCGGCGAGGTCTGGAGTTCTCTGCCCGAGATAGCTGAATACGAGGCTGGGCCTCTCCAGTCTTTTTCTCTGTTCCTCTGTCAGGTCGAGGAGCACAAGCACCTTTCTGCTGTTCTTTTCCATTGTGGTCCGCGGCTCTTCAGGGCCGCTCCTCCATCAGTTGGCATCCATAATGTCCATGCCTGCTTTAAGCGCATTGTTCAGCATTTTTTCTCCGAAGCGGGCGGCGAGCCTTGCCCTGGCTTCGGCCGGCAGCGGAGCCTCGAGGCGGCGCGGCAGCTCCGCCAGCACCCCCTCCCGGAAGACCAGATTCCATGCGTGCAGCAGATAGCCCGCCGCGCCGCGGCCGCCCCCGTATTTCGCATCGCCCTCGAGCGGGTGGCCTCTGGACGCGGCCTGCACCCGTATCTGATGCGTCAGCCCCGTCTTCAGTTCGACAAGCACAAGGCTTCCTCCATCCTCCGCGATCAAGGGGAAGGCCGAGGCCTCCGCCCTTGCCGCCTGCCCGTCCTCAGGCCCCGAGGCCACCGCGCTTGTCCTTCTGTCTTCATCCCGGACAAGCCAGTCCTCCCAGTCCGCGGCCCCGTCCAGCCGCCCCTCCACAAGGGCCAGATAGAACTTGCGCATGCCGCCGGCCCGCAGAGCCCCCGTAAAATTCCGCGCGCCGTCTATGCTCTGCGAAAAGCAGATAATGCCCGAGGTATTCCGGTCCAGTCTGTGCAGAGGCCCGGGCCTGAAGGCGAGGGAAGGGCCGCCCTCCGCTTCAAAGGCATCCTGGACCAGCCTGTCGAGTCCGCCATATCCCTGGCTCGGGATTCCCGCAGGCTTGTTCAGAAACAGAAAATCCCTGTTTTTAAAGATGACAAGAGGCCTGATTACGGCCTCTTTCTCTGCCCTGCCGTTTTCAAGCGCATTTTTAACAGTTTTTAACGGAGCCTTTTCCGCGTACCCGGCAGCCTCAAGCTCCGCATCTATGGCAATTTCATCGCCTTCGGACAGCCTGTCCTCAGGGCGGGCTCTCCGCCCGTTCAGCAGTATCCGGCCTCTGCGCAGGCCTCCATATATGGCCGCAAGGGGCAGATTCGCGAGTATCCGCCGCAAAACGCGGTCGAGCCGCCGGCCCGCATCATCCGGACCGGCCTTCAGTTTTCTCATGGCCTTCATGTTCGGGCTCCAATCTAGCCTCTGGAAGCGCGCCTTGACAAGAACAGCCGCTTCGGAAGACAATTTTTGCAAATGAATGAAAGCAGCAGACTCGCCTCAGGCGGCGGGCTTTTTAATAACGACGTCTTCCTCTCGGCCCTGATCAGCCTTTTTCTGGCCCAGTTTATAAAGATGATCATCAACATTTTTACCTACCGTTCGCACTCGCTCAAGGATATGCTCACTTCCTTCCTGTGGATGACAGGCGGCATGCCCTCAAGCCACTCGGCTCTTGTCACTGCTCTCGTCACCTCGGTGGGCATAACCGACGGCGTCTCTTCCGATATTTTTATTGTCACCTTTTTTTTCGCCCTCATTGTCATCCGTGACGCGATGGGCGTCAGACGTTCGGCTGGCATCCAGGCGCGGACACTCAATATCATGGGCAGGGAGCTCCAGTCCCGTTTCCAGATCTCCTTCAAGCCGGTAAAAGAAGTGCAGGGGCACAGCCCGCTGCAGGTGGCCGTGGGCTCGCTGCTCGGCTTCTTTATTGCATACGCAATCTGTACCCTCTAGGCGCCCTGATGGATGCCCGCACAAAGCTCCTTATTTCCGCGCTGATTTTTGCACTGCTCGGCGCGGCAGCTTTTTTTCTTGCGCCGCTTTCTCCCTCAGGCGGAGTATGGCCCGGCTACCAGATTCTTCTCGTAAATAAGGAAATACCCGAGGCCGATATCCTCTCCGCCCTGAGCTCGGCCGGCATACAGGATGTAATCAGCGAATCCGGGCAGCAGGTCCATATATCCGACTTTTCGAAGCTTGTCCTCGTCTCCCTGCCCGAGGCGCGCCAGAGGCTCTCCGCTCTCGGCCCCGATGATCCCCGCCTCGATGCCTATCTTCAGGGCCTTGGCCGCTGGTTCTCCACTGGAAACGGCTCGAGGAGCTACCGCATTTTCTATATAGCCGATGGCTATGGCGCAGGTCCAGGCCGCATCGCCTCCGCTCTCGGCCCGTATAAGGGCGCTTTCCTCCTGCCGGAAGCCGGCGCCGCCGGGGAGAGCTGGTGTCTTGGGGCTGGCATTGTTCTCTGCGCCGCCTTCGCCATCTATCTCATCCTCTCCTCAAAACGGCGCCGGCTTCTTCGCTCGCTCATTCTTCTGCCCTGGCTGGCCCTCTCATTCAGGGGCTGTTTCCCGGCGGGGATGGCCCTTGTCTGGGAAGCCTTCTTCTGTTCTGTCTTTCCCCATATCGAGGAGAACTACGAAAACTCAAGGCGCAGGAAAAGCCTCAGACCTCTTCTCCTCGGCCTGCCCGACCTGCTGCTCGCCGGCGCTCCGCCCGGTCTCTGCGCCCTCGGCCTTCTGCTTCTGCAGCCGGGCCTCATTTTCGCCGTCCTCTGCGCTCTCGGCGCCTCTTTTTCAGGTTTCTGCACCGCCCTTGCCCTCGGGGCGCTCAAAAAGAGCCGTCCCGGCTTTATTCCGGTCAGGCTGGGCGCAAAATCCTTAATGGCCCGTGTCCGGCAGAATCTCCTCTCGCGCGAAACGCTGCCGGCCCTTCTTGCCGCCTTCCTCGGGCTTCTGCTCAGCCTTCTCCCGGCCCTCTTCCCCGCGAAAGGCAGCCGGCTTCCCGCGCTTTCAGGCATCAGTCTGCCACAGCCTGCCTCAGCGCTCCCCCTGTCCGCCTTTCCCGGCCCCGCGGAGGCCTCGAGGCTGATCAAATCGAAACTGCCCGATTTTCTTCCCGATATGGCCGATTATCTGGCCCATGAAGCCCGGGAGGAGGCTGTTTTCTATGCGCCCCTTCAGGGCAGGGGCGACCCCTTCGAGAGCCTTTCAGTGCCTGCTCCGGGCGGCACAGAGGCCTTTTCCCTCGACTTCGACTCATCCTGGGCCCATGGGGTCTACCGCAGGCTCCCAGAGAGGGGCGTGGAGCGCCTCCTTGCCGCCCAGGGGCGTTTTGTCCGTGTTGCCCTGCTTCCTCTCGGCAGTTTCAAAGCGCAACCGCTTGCGCCAAGGGAGGTCATTCTGTATATAATCCTTGTGGCCCCGCTGCTCATCAGTTTTGTGTACCGACAGGCACTGCGCAGAACAAGCGGCCGCCGGGAGATTGTGCAGTCATTATGATATCCTCGTGGACTTTCCGGCATAGCAGAATTTCTCTTGATTTGAAGCGGAGCTGGCCCCTTCCATCCCCAATTCAGAATGCATTTCTCCCCTCAGAGGCTATAGTCCTCCTGCGCCAGGGCTCAGGCCCTGCTTCACGCTGCGTCGTCCAGCGCGGCGACACAGTGAGGGAGGGCGACATTCTGGGCAGGGCTGAGCTTCCGGGATCTGCCGCGGTGCATTCGCCCATCCCCGGCACAGTGCGGGAGATACGCCATGTGCGCCTGCCCGAGGGCAGCGCATCCGAGGCTGTGGTCATCACACTCAAGGGCAGCTTTTCGCGGCTTGGCAGGCGCGAGGAAAAATATGTATGGACCTCGATGTCCCACTACGATATCCTCAGCTGCCTCCGCGATAAGGGCGTTACCGAGATGGAGAGGGAAGGCCGGCCGATGGCCGACCTGATCACCGAACGCAAGGGTATTCCACTGCTTGTGCTCAAAGAGCTCTCCTCCGAACCCTATCTCCGCACCGAATCGACAGTCTTTTCCGAGCGCTGCAATGAAGTGCTCGAGGGTTTTGCCATTCTGCGCTCATTTATGGAGCCCCAGGCGAGCCTTATAGCCCTCGATCAGAGCGAATCCGGTCTCTGCGCCTCCGTTCAGGGAAAGCTTGCCGATTCAAAAAAGACTCCACCCGATCTTCTTGCTCTGTATCCCCAGTATCCCGAGGATTTCGCGCGGAGACTCGCCTCGGCAGGCTATCTGCCCCGCAAATTCAATAGAAACGAGTTCTTTATTGTCAGCCCTTCGACCTGCCTCGCGGTCTTCGAGGCCATTGTCCACGCAAAGCCCGTCATGGACCGCTATGTGACCATCGCCGGCGGCGCCGTCAAGCGTCCGGCCGTGCTCAAGGCCCGGATCGGCACACTGCTCGGCGATCTTGTCGAGGAATGCTCCGGCTTTGTCGGAGTACCTGAGCGCCTTGTTCTCGGCGGCGCCCTGCACGGCGAGCCCGCTTACGACCTCGATATGCCGGTCACAAAGACAACAGAGGCCATTCTCGCCCTCTCGGCCGAAGAGACAAACCGCGGCCGGCGCGTGGCCTGCATACGCTGCGGCAAATGCGTCAAAGTCTGTCCCGAGGGGCTCAACCCCGAGGCCCTGTTCAGAAGGCTCTCGCTGGATAGAGACGCCGAGGCTGCCGCCCTGGGGCTCTCGCGCTGTGTGCACTGCGGTGCCTGCGGCTATGTCTGCCCCTCGAGAATTCCCCTTGTCGAAGCCTTCGCGATGAGCGAAAAGCGTATCGAGGCACAGAAGCAATGAAAAGAAGCGACAATATGCTCGTTGGGCCCGCGCCCTTTATCCATGAGCCCATGTCCACAACCTCTCTGGCCTGGGGCACAAGTCTTGCCCTGCTTCCGGCTCTTGGCTGGGGCGTCTACTGTTTTGGTTTTGGCGCTCTGGCGGTTGTCGCGGTCGCTGTTGCCTCGGCCCTTGCGGGAGAGGGGCTCATCAATCTTGTGCACCGTGAATTCTCCCTCTACGACGGCACGGCCTTTCTGACAGGCCTTCTTATCGGGCTGGCCATGCCTCCCTCGGTTCAGCTCTATGTCCCCGCCGCGGCCTCGCTCTTCGCTGTTCTGGTCATCAAGGCTGCCTTTGGCGGACTTGGTTCCAACTGGATGAATCCGGCCCTCGGCGGCATTGTTTTTTCGCTGCTCAACTGGCCGACGCAGATGAGCAGCTGGATTCTGCCCCGCCAGCTCGGCGGCATCTCGGCCCTCAGCGGCGCCACCCCGATGGGCATCATCAAGGCCGCGCCTTCGCTCACGGGCGGCGATCTTGTCGATATCCTTTCCCGCGGAGGCATCAGACCGAGCGGCTTCGATTCGGCGGCCACCGGATTTCTGAACGATACGGTTTTCAGCCGCATCGGCGCGAATCTGCCCCTCGGCTATATGGATCTGCTCTTTGGCAACAGACCGGGGACAATCGGCGAGGTGTCCGGCATTCTTCTGCTGGCCGCATCGGTCATTCTGCTTTCCCGGCGCATGGTGCGCTGGGAAATTCCCTGCTCTATCAGCCTGAGCTACGCTGTTCTCGTGTGGATTTTCGGCGGCGCGGTCTCTGGCGGCGCCTTCTTTACCGGCGATGTGCTCTTTGAGTTCCTCTCGGGCTCCTTTATCCTTGTCACCTTTTTCATGGCGACAGATCCCGTCACCTCACCCTCCACACGTCCGGGCATGCTCATCTATGGCTGCGGCATCGGAATTCTCACCTTCCTGCTCAGAAGCTATGGCTCCTATCCCGAAGGCACGGCGTTCGCGGTAATTCTCATGGACTGCGCTGTGCCCCTCATCCAGAAAATCGAGGGGCCCAACAGGCAGCTCCGCAAGGAGGCCGCCCATGTCTAAAAACCGCAGAGACGGTTTTCAGCGCCGCCGCCAGGGGGCCGAGGCAGGGCGGCGCGGTTCAGAGCGCAGCGGAGATGCACGGACAGAAAAGACAGAAGGCCGCAGGCTTGCCCGCATCCACTATCCGATGGACCGTGACCAGAAAAAAATTCTCCTCGAAAATCTCTATGCCGCTCTCAGCATTGCCATCACCGCTCTCATTATCTGCTCTCTGGCCTATCTCGCCGAACTCCGCGATACTGCTGCAGAGCGTGGGGAGATCGCCCGCGTATCGGGTGCCATAATGGTGGCGGACAGCCCTCTTGGAGCCGCCGATATTTCCTTCCGCCATGTCTATGCCCTGCAGCTTCCCGGCGGCAGGGGCTATGGTGCCATTGTGCGCTTCGGGGGCCGCGGCAGCACCGCGCACGCCGCAGTCATTATGAACTCAGCCGGAGTTCTTGTTGCTGCCCAGCCGCTGGACTCAACGCGGCCCGATCTGGTATTCAATTCATCCTCATGGTTCAGCCGTTTCAAGGGCTCAGGCGGGGCGGGCAGGGCCTTTGCCGCCGATGTCTCCTCGATCCGCCCCGACGAAGAGGATACAGCCCTCTCTCTTATCGAAAGCGCAGGAACCCTCAACAGGCTCAGCGCTTTCGTGCGTGCTCATGTTTCAAATGAGTGAGGCTTAATTCGATGGATCTAGTTGAAACAAAGCGCGAAGCATTTGTACCCAATGTTGTTGCGGGCGGACTGCTCGGTCTCTGCCCCCTCGTGGCTGCCTCGGATTCCTTTGCCGATGGGGCGGTTCTGGGATTGGGAGTCGCGCTCTCGGTGCTAGTGCTTGGCTTCGCCCTTGCAGCCCTTAAAAACAGGATTCCGCAGCGCCTCCGCTATCCTCTTGTCTTTGTCTTTGAGGCCCTCTTCGCGGCTCTCTATACTGTCGCCATACGGACCTATTCCCCTCTGCTCGCCTCGGGCCTCGATATCTACCTCCCTCTGCTCGCCTCCAACTGTGTGCTCTCCGCGAGTCTCTACCGGGCCCTGCGCAATGAAAAAACGGCCACCTCAGCCCTTTTCCCATCCGCTCTGGGCTACCTCGGTGCCGCGCTTGTACTCTCGCTGATCAGGGAAGTTCTGGGCCTTGGCTCGCTCAGCCTTCCCACACCCGGCGCGCTGCTCGTACTCAGATTTACAGAAGTTCCACCCATGCGCCTTCTGGCCGCACCAGCCGGTGGATTTATGCTCCTGGGCGCCTTTGCCGCCCTGTACCGCCTGTTCCTCAGGCTCGCCGGAAGAAGGATACCATGAGCTATATTTCAATTGTCCTTACCTCTGTATTTTCGGCCAATGTCCTTCTCGTCTATGGCTTCGGAGTCTGTCCCGCCTTTAGAAGACAGGGCGGCAGCTCAGCCTTTTCTGCCATCGGTCTTCTCCTCGCAAATCTGCTCTGCTCCGGTCTCTTCTGGGCCCTCAAGGTGCTGGCTCTCGCGCCCCTGCATCTCGAGTTTGTCGAACCCATAGCCTACGCAGTGGTTGTTCTGCCCCTCGTCGTGTATTTTGCGCATTTCCTTATCTCATTCCAGCTTCTCCCTCTCATCAGCATCGGATCGACAATAGAGAATCTGGCGCCAAGCTGCCTGGTCTTCGGTATTGCCCTCACTATCTCCCGCGCGGGCTACAGCCTTCCCGAGGCTCTGCTGGCCAGTGTGGCCTCTGCCTTCGGCTACTGGGCCGCCATAGTACTCCTCGACGCGATACGGGAGCATCTCGAACTCAGCAATCTGCCCGAATCATTTAAGGGGCGGCCCGCCATGCTGCTTTCGGCGGGGCTTATGGCAATGGCCTTTATGGCATTTGATTCGGCATTTATAAAAGCGATAGCGGGGTAAAAATGAGTTGGTTAACATTTCTAATCGTATTTCTTTTTGTCCTGGCCGCCTCATTCGGTTCTCTGTTCTTTTCCCCCGTTTGGGAGAGGCGCAGAAAACGGAACGAGGATATCGACGACATCCGTGAGGTCCTCCCCGGTCTTGACTGCGGGCTCTGCGGCTCGCCCAACTGCCGGCTCTACGCCTGCAATCTTGTGCTGAATCATGGCGATCCCTCTCTCTGCGCGCCCGGCGGCGACCGCTGCGAGCAGAAGCTCAGGCAGATTCTCGGCGGCGACCGCCGCGAGGCCAAGGTGGCATTTGTCCGCTGTGCCGGCACCCTCTCTGCCGCAAAACAGCTCTACGAATACGATGGACGCGAAAACTGCGCAGCCGCCGCGAGCCTCTTCGGCGGCCTTAAAAGCTGCCCCAACGCCTGCCTTGGCTTTGGCTCCTGTGTCTCCGCCTGTTCTTTCAGAGCCATATCGCTTGTCAACGGCGTTGCCCGCGTAGACCCCGATCTCTGCTCGGGCTGCGGCAAATGCGTCTCTGTCTGTCCCCATGGCGTCATCTCTCTGATCCCGACCTCGGCGCGCTGGCAGGTTGCCTGCAATTCAAAGCGCCCCGCGGCTCTCCGCGCCGACGACTGCAAGGCAGCATGCACCGGCTGCGGCAGATGCGCAAAGCTTTCATCCTCCTGGGAATTCTCCATCACCGACAATCTCGCCGTAGCCTCCAATACAGTCCCCGAAAACGGTCCAGGCGCAGGCAGCTGGGCTGCAATAGCCAGCCAGTGCCCCACAGGCGCCATTGTGCATACAGGCCGCCGCCCTGCGCCTGAAGCCGCAAAGAGCAGCGCCAAGACCGCAAAGGCAGACCAGCCGGCTCAGCAGAGCAGCGCATCTTCAGAGAGCGCCGTCCCCTCTGCTTCATCTGCAAAGCAGGAAAAGACAGCACATTCTCAAGAATCTCCAAACCCGCCAATTCAGGGTTCTGTGCCTCAGAATAAAAATCCGAACTCCAGTTCCTGAAGCGGCAGTCGGGTCCATAAGCAAGTCCTTACAGCCTTCAATTGTTTCTTTTTTTTGCCGCCCGCGCGGGATTCCGGCTTCCTGAAGCCGTGCGGCTAAGCTATAATCGCCACCATACAGGTAAAGGGAACCATCTCAATGCAGAAATCTTTCGTCATTATCGGAGCATACAACAGTCTCGCCGAAGGAGCGGATCCATCGCTCTTTGAAGAGACCTATCAGGTCAGCTGGCGGCCCTTTCTCTCCACCCTCTACCGCTTTCCCGATCTCCCGGCTGTTCTGCATTATTCCGGCACTGTTCTCACCTGGCTCGAGGCCAAGCATCCGGAGTTTCTGATGCTTCTCGAAGAGATGGTTTCGCGGAAACAGATTGAGCTTCTCGGCGGCGGTTTTTTCGCTCCGCTTATTCCCCTGCTGCCCGGCCAGGACAGGCTCGGCCAGATCGAAATGCTCACTACCTATATCCGCAGAGGCTTTGGCCGCAGGCCCCGAGGCTGCTGGCTTCAGGACTACTGCTGGGAGGCCGGCCTGGCCTCGGCGCTCAAGACCTGCGGTTTCGATTTCGCATTCCTTCCCGAAAGCCAGTTCCGCTCGGCCGGCCTTGACTGCTCTCTCCCCGTGCTCACCGAAGATCAGGGCAGAAGCATCGCAGTATTCCCGGTTTTCGATGCAGTCGATTCATTCCCCGAGCTCGCTGCGCCTGATGAAGCCCTCGACAGCCTCAGGCGCAAATATTCCTCCTATCCTCTCATCACGCTCTTCTATCCTGGCGAGGCGAGCGCCCAGCTCTGGGCCCGCTCCGGTCTTGAGTCCCCGGATATTCTCTACGAACGCTCCTTCGCGGCCATACAGAAGAATGCAGCCCTCGAGGCGACCACGCCCTCCCGCTTTATCAGAACGGTAAAATCGATGAAGCGCGCCTATTTTGCCTCAGGCGCCACAAGGCTTCTCATGGAGAGAAGCCTGCATCAGGGACTGCGCCAGCCTGATCAGGGCGGTCAGGCTCCGGCGGGCAGCCCCCGCCGCCTTCTCCTGCGCTACGAGGAGAGCATGGCCCTCTATGCAAAAATGCAGTATGTGCGCATTCTGGTCGGCCAGCTCAGGGGCGACAAGTCCAGAAAGAAAAGCGCGCAGGAGGAGCTCTGGAAGGGCCAGTGCGGCGATGCCTACTGGTATTCCTCCGATGGCGGCATCTGCAGCCTCTCCATCCGGCAGGCTGCCTATGCCTCGCTTATCGATGCCGAGAAGACCATGCGCATGGAGGGCAGCTTCGCCCCGGGCATAATTCTCGCCGACATCGATTTCGACGGCCAGGATGAAATCCTCTATCAGAGCTCGGCCTACAACGCCTATGTCCGCGCCCGCGGTGCGGCCCTCGTCGAACTCGACTCATTCAGAAGCCTTAACAATTATATCGATGTTCTCACCGAGGACGGACAGACCTGGCCAAGGCGCTGTTTCCACGACCACATTTATCCGCAGGACTCATTTGGCCCCGAGCTCGGATCCTTCCCCGATACAGACTACGAATGCGCCTCCTCCGACCGCTCGGCGAGCCTCGCCGAGTTTGCCTGCGAGTGCGGCCTGGCCCGCGCTGCCGGAACAAAGGGCTCTGCCTGCCAGCAGATACTGCGCATCAGCAAATCCTATTCCTTCAAACGCACATCGATCGCCGTCAGCTACTGCGTTTCCAATACCGGCACTGCAGCTCAGAGTTTCAGACTCGGCGTCGAACTCAACCTGACTGCAGGCCTCAGTCCCGACAGCCTGGTCCTCAAAGGCCTCAGAGCCGACGCAGATCCCCTCGAGCTGGGCAGCGCTGCCGAAAGCCGCAGCCAGAATCTCTCAGGCATCAGCTTTTTCAACAGCAGAGCCAGGGAGACGCTCGAGTTCCGCTCCGACCGGAGCTTCGAACTTCTAATCAGCCCTGTCTTTGCCCGCGTCGAAACAGCGGGTGCGGTCAAGCAGCTCTACCAGGGTGAGCGGGCTGTTCTGGGCTTTGATTTCGATCTCGAAGCCGGAGCGTCTTCTTCCTTCCAGATTGTGCTCGAACTCAAGAATAAATAGCCACGTGGACAGAGTCCGCCGCTTTTGAGTACAATTCCGCCATGACCCAAGCACATCTTCCCGCCGGCCTCAAAGGCCTCCATATCCATCTTGTAGGCGCAAAGGGCACAGGCATGGCCGCTCTCGCCGAAATTCTCGCGGCCAAGGGCGCGGTGCTGACAGGCTCCGATGTAGCGGAGCGCTTCTATACAGACGATATTCTCGAATCCATCGGGCTCAAGTGCCTTGTGGGTTTCGATGCCTCCCATCTCGGCCCCGAGACAGCCGTTGTCATACACTCGGCCGCCTACAGAAGGGACCAGAATCCCGAGCTGCTCGAGGCTGCCCGCCGGAACCTCAGCATACTGACCTATCCCGAGGCCCTCGGAGAGCTCTCGCGCCGCGCTGATTCATCGGGCATTGCGGGCGTCCACGGCAAGACTACCACCACCGCCATGGCGGGCAGCATAATCGCCGCCCTCGGCCTTCCTGCCACCATCCTCGCGGGTTCATCGGTCGCAAGCTTTGGCAACCGCTGCACAAAGATCGCAGGCGACAGATATTTTGTGGCCGAAACCTGCGAATACCGCAGGCATTTTCTAAACTTCAGCCCCCGCCGGGTTGTCCTTACGGCGGTCGAAAGCGACCATCAGGATTTCTATCCTGCCTACAGTGATATTCTCGCCGCCTTTGTCGATTACGGCTGCTCGCTGCCGCCCTCGGGCGAGCTTATCTACTGCGCCGACGATCCTGGCGCAGTAGAGGCGGCCGGCCTCATCCATGGACGCCGCCCCGATATCCGCCTTCTGCCTTATGGCCAGAAGGCTGAGGGCCCCTTTAAAATGCTCTATTACCGGGCCGGTTCAGGCATTGCGCGCTTCAGGCTGAGCGGACTCGACAGCGAATTCGAGCTCCATGTGCCAGGGGAACACCTCGCCCTCGACGCAAGCGCAGCCATTGCCCTCGCAGTCAGCCTTCTCGGCGATTTCAAGGCCTCCTCCGCAGCCCAGACTCCCGCGCAGGCAGGGCAGAAGGCCGCAGCCGCGGGCTCCCAGGGCGCCATCTGGTGCGCGCCGGACGCCGCCGAGCTCGCCGCAATACGCCAGAGTCTCGCCGGTTTCCGCGGTTCAAAACGCCGCTCCGAGGTGCTCGGCGAGGCCGGCGGCATTCTTTTCATGGATGACTACGGGCATCATCCGACGGCTATCCGCGACACCATTGCAGGCATCAGGGCCTTCTGGCCCGAGCGGCGCATTGTGATCGATTTTATGTCCCATACCTGCTCGCGGACCCGGGCTCTCTTCCCTCAGTTCGCCGCCTGCCTCAATGGCGCCGACAAGGCTGTCCTGCACAAGATCTATCCTTCAGCCCGTGAGGCTCCCGATCCCGAGATGAACGGCCGGCGCCTCTTCGATGCCGTAAAGGCCGAACGCGATGCACACCCCGAAGCCCGCGGAAAATCGGCAGCCGCCATCGAGAAGGAGCCCTCCTTCCCCGATACCGCCTACTACGAGGAAGTTATGGATGCCTATCCCGATCTCCTCAGGGAACTGAGGCCTGGCGACCTCTTCCTCACCATGGGTGCGGGCGACAATTTTGTGCTCTGCGAAGCGCTAAAAAAAGCTTTCGAACAGAAGGGGAACAGATGACCCGGAGCATGACAGGTTTCGCTCACCGCGAAATCAGCACAGAGGCCCTAAAAGGGGCCCTGATACTCAAATCCTATAATAACCGCTATCTGGACCTCTCGATCCTCCTGCCGCCCCAGCTTTCGGCTCTGGAGCCCTATTTCCGGGAGTATCTCGAGGCCCACATAGTCCACGGCAAGGTGGAGCTTTCGCTGCGCCTCCGCGAGCTCAATCTGCCTGTCAGCGCGAGCGCGGATCTGGGCGCGGCCAAGGCAGTGGCCGGGGTTCTCAGCGAAATCCGCGGAGCCTGCGGCATCGAAGAGCCCCTCAGCCTTAAGGACATCCTCTCCTTCGAAGGCGTTGTCTCATATGAGCGCGATCTCGACGAAGACGCTCTCTGGAAGCTCCTCAAACCCGAGCTCGAGGCCTGCTTCGCCCTCTACGACTCGAGCCGCATCAGGGAAGGCGGGGCCACGGCCGCCGACATCGAACGCCAGCTCGCCCGCCTCGAGGCAGGCCTTGCCATAGTCGAGGCCAATGTGGGGCAGATCGAATCCACACTCAAAACCCAGCTCGAAACCCGCTTCAAAGAGATTGTCGGGGACGAAGTGGACGAGAACCGCATTCTCACCGAGGTGGCCGCCCTGCTCATGAAGTATACGGTCAACGAAGAGGTAAACCGCCTCAAGGCCCACCTGGTCTCCTTCCATACGACCCTGGAACACGAGGACGCCAGCGCCAAGAAGCTCGATTTTCTGTCCCAGGAGATGGGCCGCGAAGTCAACACAATAGGCAGCAAGAATATACTCATCCCGGTGGCCAACGCCGTCGTCGAGATGAAGGACAGCCTCGAGAATATCAGGGAGCAGCTCAGGAATATTGAATGAGCGGGGGAGGCCGCGGCCGGCCCCGTGGCTGACAGTCCCAGCTCCCAGGCCTCAGTTTTCCGCGAAAACCTTCCTTACCACAGCCTTCAGCTCGGCGTACATGGGAAGGCCCTCGAGCTCGGACAGTCTTTCGACAATCGAGTCGTAATACCATTTTATATCGTCTCTGGGCGCGTTAAAGCGGTCAAAAACGCTCTCTCCCAGCCTGTCCTGGTCGATCGAAGTGCTCAGGATATTCGAGAGCTTGTCGGCGCAGCAGACCAGCTTTGTCTCTCTGCTGTCATGCGCAAGACAGTCTATTGTGTGCTGCTTGCGCTCCTTCCAGCTTCTGCTCTTGTCCTCTGACTCAGTCCTCACCAGAGCGAGGATATCGGCGCCAAATTTCTGCTCAATCTCGGCCGGGCTTGTCTTCGTATCCTCGAGGGTGTCGTGGAGTATCCCGGCTACAATTACCTTTTCGCTGCAGCCGTTCGCGGTCAGAATCTGCATGACTTCCATCGGGTGGACAATATAGGGGATTTCAGTGCCTTTTCTCTTCTGAACTGCGTGTTTCACCGTCGCGAAGATAATAGCTTCGTGGATCATATGGTCTTTATCCATGTTCATCAGTGTAGACATAGATCCTCCATAAAGCAATTCAAAGCGTTCAAGATTGACATAAGCTCGCCGGCCGGCTTAGTCTTTCTGCCATGGACAGGAAAAACCATATTGTGGCGATCTCAGGCAAATCCGGCTGCGGGAACAGCACTGTCAGCCGGCTCCTCGCCGAGAGACTGGGCTTCCGCCTTATAAACTATACTTTCAGGAACATGGCGGCCGACAAGGGCATGTCCTTCGACGAAATCCTTAAAAAGGCCCAGACGGATTATTCCTTCGACCGGGAGCTCGATCAGAAGCAGGTTGAACTCGCCCACGACGGCGACTGCGTAATCGGCTCGAGGCTCGCCATCTGGCTTCTGCCCGACGCCGATCTCAGGCTCTATCTCTGGGCTGGAGTCGATTCCCGCGCAGCCCGCATCCAGCAGAGGGAGGGAGGGGACATCGACTATATCGCTGCCTTTACCGCCGAGCGCGACCGCCACGATCATGGCCGCTATCTCGATATCTACAAGATAGACAATGATGATTTCTGGGGCGCCGATCTCATTGTCAACACCGAGCGCTTTCTCCCCGAGCAGATCGTCGATATCGCTGTCGGGGCTCTCAAGCTGAAGCTGGAGTCCAAATCCACCCAATAAGCACTTCAGCTTGTACACAATTTAATACAATAGCCAAACTTGATATGAACTGTTTTATGGATCTGTATGAATATTTCTACAAGCTAAAGCAGGATTTAGCCAGAACAGGCAGTATACATAGAATGCAGGCACAAATATCATAGAGCCGCCAGGCCTGAACAGGAGCCGAGGATCCTGAGCCAAAGCCCCGTGCGGCGAGGGCGTCAGGGAGCTCGAGGCTCACCAGGGCAAGACGCCTCAGATAGGCCGCGATAAACTGTGCCGCGCGGCCGGGCTGTTTCCAGCTCAGCCTGAGCCCCCGCGCTTTTGAAGCCACAAGCGAATCTCGCCATTCGCGCACGATGCGCGGAATAAAGGACAGCACAAGGAATACAGTCAGCGCGAAAAGCTGCCTGCCGGATTCGGGCTCGGCCCTTTGGGCTGCCGGGGATGCCGGAGCTGCGCTGCGCCTCCAGGGCGGAAGAAGGGCAGTCAAAGTCAGGGCCGCCTCCCTCGCCCCCAGGGCGTCGGTTGTCAGATAGAAGAGCCGGCCGGCCGCAAAACTTGCCGAAAGCCTCAGACTCTCCCCGGCGGCTGTCAGCAGAAAATCCGATCCGCTGTTTCCTATGGCCCCGAGCGCCGCCACCATTAAGGTCGAAAGACAGAAAAAGAGTATAAAGCGCAGATCGCGCATAAAGGCCCTGAAACCAAGGCCTTCGACCGCGAGCAGAGCGAGGAGCAGCGCCCCGGACAGAGCGCAGAACCAGAGCGGCAGAACAAATATCGATATCGAGCAGAAAAGGAGGCAGAGCAGTCTCGCGCCCGGTCTCAGCTTCGACACAGGGCCCTGATGGCGGGAGTCTAAATCCACAGAAGCTCTCCGATCCCCGAGGGCGCCCTCATGGGATCGCGGAGTCCATAGGCCTCTATCCCTTTTTTCAGGACCTCTTCGGGCCGGCCTCTCAGGGCCAGCCTCCCTGCGTCCATCACCGCAAAGCTGTCCGCTGCACCGAGTATCTTCTCTATCTCATGTGTCGCGACTATAAGCGAACGGCCCGCGCCTTTCAGCTCCAGAATCACCTTGAGCACAGACTGAACCCCTGCGAGATCGAGATTCGCAAAAGGCTCGTCCAGAATAAGCACCGGAGGGTCCAGACAGAGCACATCGGCGATCGCGAGACGCCTCAGTTCGCCGCCGGACAGCTCGTGCACAGAGCGCCGCATTTTTCCCTCGAGCCCGACACGCAGAGCGGCGCTGCGGGCTCTGCGGCCGCTCTCCTCCGCGTCAAAGCCGGCGTTTGCCGGGCCGAAGCGCAGGTCTTCTTCCACAGTTTCGCCCAGAGTCTCAAGCCGCGCATCCTCGAACACATAGCCAGTCCTCAGGGCGGGGCTGCCGGAAAGCGAGCGAATATCCTCCCCGCGGAACAGAACCTGGCCCTTCTGGGGCTCGAGCAGGCCGGAGAGCAGGCGGCAGAGCAGGGTCTTGCCCGAGCCGTTCCTGCCTGCGAGCACGAGGAGCTCTCCCTCGGACAGCGCAAAATCAAGGCCGCTGAAAAAGGGCTTCTCCGATTCGTCCCCGAGTGAGAGCTCAAGGCCGCGGGCTTCGAGAATCGGCCCCTTCATTCCTGCTTCTGCCTCTCTCTGCCCTTATCCTGGATCGAATCGATAAAGGGCCCAACCTTGACTCCAAGGAAGGCGGCGATAACACATTTCAGGGCGTCGCCTGGCAGGAAGGGCAGGACGCCGGCCAGAAAGGCCTTGCCGGCGTCTATATGATTGTAAAAGCCCAGTCTCAGCGCCCCGATGGCCAGAATAACCAGGAAACCGGCCGCCGCTGCAACTGCGCTGAAGGCCACAGTCCTTTTGCGGCCTATCAGGCCGGCGATAAAGGCAGCAGCCAGGTAGCCCACTATATAGCCGCCAGTAGGGCCGGCCAGCACGGCAAAACCGCCGCTTCCCCCCGAGAATACAGGGAATCCGACGGCACCCAGCAGAATAAATATGCCGACAGCTGCCGAACCGGCAAGAGGACCCAGCAGCAGGCCGCTCAGCACCACAAGAAGGTTCTGCAGGACTATGGGCACAGGATTGCCGGGCAGGGGCAGAGAAATAAAGGCTCCGCCGGCACAGAGTGCTGCGAAGAGGGCGATCAGAGAGATCCGGATCAACTTTGTGTTCTTCTTCATGTCCGAAGTCCTTACTCTTTGAAGGCCCGATCTGTCAATAGCTGGAGGCGGTCTTGTGGCTGGCCGGGCTTTCGGCTAGTATCATACCGTCTAAGGAGAGAAAAGCAGCATGGAACACGAAAACGTCGTAGTCGTCACCGGCGCATCGAGCGGCATAGGCAATGCCTGCGCCACCTACCTCGCCAAACATGGCTATAAAGTCTACGGTACCAGCAGAAATCCTTCCGCCTATTCCAAAAAAGCCGATGAATTTTTCGATCTCATCCAGATGGATATCACCGACGATGCCTCGGTAAACAAGGGCATCGCCTCGGTTCTTGAAAAAGAGGGGCATATCGATGCCATTGTCTGCAACGCCGGCATGGGCATCTCGGGCTCGGTCGAGGAATCCTCGATGGAGGAGATCCGCCTTCAGATGCAGACCAATTTTATGGGCGGCCTCCGCTGCGTAAAGGCTGTCCTGCCGGCGATGCGCCAGGCTGGAGCAGGCAGAATCATCATGCTCTCCTCGGTGGCTGGTGTTATCGGTATGCCCTTTCAGGCCTTCTATTCATCGAGCAAGTATGCCATCGAGGGCCTGGTCGAGTCCCTCCGCTACGAAATCCGCCCCTTCGGCCTCCAGGCTGCCCTGATCGAACCCGGCGATTTCCATACGGGCTTTACCGCCTCGAGGCGGAAAGCAGCAGCGGCCAGCGATTCCAGCCCCTATAAAAACTACTACGATGCGGCGATGGGCGTCGAAATTCACGATGAAACCACAGGCCATGACCCGATCGAAGTGGCGCGCCTTGTGGCCAGGCTTCTCACGGCAAGGCGGCTTAAAATCCGCTACACCGTTGGACCGGGCTTTGAGCGCTTCGCAGTCTACCTCAAGCGCATTGTCCCCGGCAGGGCTTTTGAATTTTTCTACCGCAAGTATTACAAGCTGCCCTGATCGCGAGGAGGAGCTAAATGTCGATTGCCAGGACGGATTTCTTCACGAGTTCAAAGGGAGAAAGGGCCAGTCTCTATACTGTAAGGCTCGGCGATATTGCCATGTCCATGTCCGATTTCGGCGCCACCCTTGTGTCGCTGTTTCTGCCGGATAAGAAGGGCGGCCAGGATGATATCCTTCTCGGCTGTTCCGAGCCCTCAGGCTGGGAGACAACAGACGCCTATTTCGGGGCCACTGTCGGCCGCTACGCCAACCGCATCGGCGGCGCGCACTTTGCACTGAACGGCCATGAATACCGCCTTGCTGCCAACGACGGAGCCAACCATCTCCATGGCGGCCCGCGGGGATTCTCGCGCCGCCTCTGGACAGTGGAGACCTCAGAGGGTCCCGGCAGGACAAGCCTCCGCTTCTCGATCAGCAGCCCCGACGGCGAGGAAGGCTATCCGGGAAAGCTCGACCTCAGCGTTGTCTACACACTCTCCACCAATGGCAAACTCGACATCAAATATGAGGCCAGAACCGATGCGCCAACAGTGGCCAATTTCACCAACCATTCCTATTTCAATCTGCATGGCAACGGAAGAGGGCTTATCCTCAACCATGTTCTCGAGCTCAGAGCTTCCAAATATGTTGAAGTAGGCCCCGATCTGATTCCCACGGGAAAGCTCATGGGTGTTACAGGCGGCCCATTCGATTTCCGCACAGCCAAACCCGTCGGGGCCGATATAGGCCTTGTAGGTCTCGGCTACGATCACTGCTTTGTTATCGACCGGCCCTTCGAGGATTCGCGCAGCCCGCAGCCCTTCCATTTTGCGACTCTCTCGGATCCCGAAAGCGGCCGCCGCATGGAGGCCTATACCACCTGCCCCGGAGTGCAGTTCTATTCAGGCAACTATCTCAATGGCAAGGGAAAGGGCGGGGCACATTATGCGAGACACTCGGGGCTCTGCCTCGAGACCGGCTTCTTCCCGGACTCGCCCAATCAGCCTTCTTTCCCCTCCTGCGTGCTCAATCCTGGCCAGCAGTTCAGCCAGGAGACAGTCTACTGCTTCTTCTGCTGATGCTGGCGCCCGCGGCCGGGCATCTGCGTTATGCCGGCCGCCGCCGCTATTTCCCTATTTCCCTTCTGAACTCCGGCTCTGAGCCTTTTTCATCACAATAAGAAGGTAATCGAGCCAGGGCTTTGATTCGGCGGGATAGGCATTTCTCGCCTCCAGAAATTCATAGAAGGCCTCTTCGCAGGAGCCGCTTCCGGCGAGCGCCTCGCCCAGATAGAAGCATGCGCGCGCCCTGTCCTCCGGCTTTCTCTCAACCGCAAGATATGCCCTGAATCCAGCAGCAGCCTCATCGAATTTTCCCGTGGCAAGCCTGTCCCGGGCCAGAGCCGCGAGTTCCGCGTCGCTCTCGCCGAGAAATGCGCTGATCTCCGGGCGCTGGGGCTCTCCCGCGCCGGAGCTTGCGGCGAGAAGCCTCGCCACCGCCTTGGCTGTATCCGGATCGAAGCCCTCAGCCGTGGCGGCCGGGATGGCGCTGGCGCCACCAGCGGACAGGGCGGGCAGAGGAGCACTTCTCGGGCCAGGCGCTGGAGGCAGGGCAGCCTCTGCGGCCGCAGCGCTGGATGCCGCCTCGGAAGATGCCGGCGCAGCGGCGGCCGCCTGAGTCTCGGTCTCGGCTGCGGCCCCAGTCAATCCAGTCTCCGCGGAGGAGGCGGCTCCGGAGCTCTGCTCCGGAACGGGGCTCTGCTCCGGAACGGGGCTCTGCTCCGGAACGGGGCTCTGCTCAGGAGCGGGGCTCTGCTCCTGAGCGGAAGCGGCCTCCGGCACAGCCGGCTGCGCTCCCTGGGCAGAGGCCAGTGGGGCTGCAGGGGCTGCCGCATTCGTGGCGCTCTGGGGGTTCTCTATGCGGATGGGAAAAATGCTTACATTGGCTCTGGCCTCAAAGACCATGCGGGGCTTCCCGGATGCATCCAGAGGGAGAACAGCATAGAAAAGATCGGTCCCGCTGGGCGGCAGATCGACAAAGCGTCCTTCACCCGCCGCCGTCTCGCCGATTCTGCTCGCGTACTCAAAGTCATCCGCATCGATAACCTTATCGAGGCGGTAGACCTCGCAGCGCTGGACGCCCTGAGCCTGCCAGGTCAGCACAATTGTCTGTCCCTTCAGTGCCAGTCTCAGCCTCTGAGGACAGCCGGCGCTCTGTTCCTGCGCAGCCGCGCCCGGGACGGAGAGGAGTATCAGAAGGGCGGCGGAAAGAACCGCCGCCAGGGCCTTTTCGGCATTCTGCCGCATCTTGTTCATATAGCTGATATAATAGTCGGAGATTGCCGCCTAATCTAGGGCAAAGATTGACGGCTGGCGGCTTTTCAGGTAGGATAGGCCATGTTTGTCGCTATCGTCTGCGATATGGGGAGCGAGGATTCACGCGCGGCCCTCTACAATCTCCTTCCGCAGTACGGCTTTGAGCGGGTTCAGAAAGCCTGCTTCGAGTGCGCACAGCTCGGCGAGAAGCATCTCGCCGCTCTTAAAAGAGACATAGACCGGATCACCGATTCCTACGATACAATCCGGCTCTATCAGTATCCGGTAGACGGCACTTTCGCAATCACTGTGCTAAAGGACAATAAGTGGCGGCGGATTGTAGTCCGCGACCCTCATACAACGCGCGAATAAATCCCCGGAGGATTCCCCAGAATGATCGAAGATCTCGCTGCTCCCATCGCTACGCTGAAGAAAGACATAATGGACATTTGGGGGCGTCTTTGACGTCGCCAGCATAGAGAAGTCCATCTCCGAAAAAGAAGCCAAGTCTGCCGAGCCCGGCTTCTGGAATGACTCAGGCAGGGCATCCCGGCTTATGGCCGAGATCAAACAGCTTCACGACCGCATCGACAACTGGCGCAAGCTCAAATCCGATATGGATGCCCTCGACGAAATATTCCAGCTCGCGAAGGAATCCGGCGACGAGTCGATGGAGAAGGATCTCCGCCTCAGCTACAACGATATCAAGGGCCGCTACGATAAGTACTCCGTGCTGGAGCTCCTCTCGGCCGAAGCGGATTCGATGGGCGCCTTTCTCTCTATCCATGCCGGGCAGGGCGGCACCGAGGCCTGCGACTGGGCGTCGATGCTCCTCCGCATGTATGGCCGCTGGGCAGAGCGCCGCGGCTTCAAATTCGATATTGTCGATGTTCTCGAAGCCGAGGGCGGCATTAAAAGCGCCACAGTCCAGATCGATGCTCCTTACGCCTATGGCTACCTCAAGAGCGAATCGGGCGTACACCGCCTTGTGCGCATCTCGCCCTACGATGCCAACGCGAGGCGCCATACTTCCTTTGCCTCGGTCTATATCTTCCCGATCCTCGACGACTCGATAAATGTCGAGATCAGGCCTGAGGATATCCGCATCGACACCTACCGTTCGGGCGGTGCCGGCGGCCAGAAGGTCAACAAGACCGACTCGGCGGTGCGCATTACCCACCTCGCGACCGGCATTGTGGTCACCTGCCAGAACGAGCGCAGCCAGTACAAGAACAAGGATGTCGCGATGAGCGTCCTCAAATCGCGGCTCTACGAGTACTACCGGCAGAAAAAGGAGGAGGAGAACGCCAAGTTCGCCTCCGAGAAGAAAGAAATAGCCTGGGGCAGCCAGATACGCTCCTATGTATTCCAGCCCTACACCATGGTCAAAGACCACCGCACAAAATTCTCGGTGGGCAATGTTCAGGCTGTTATGGATGGAGACATCGACGGCTTTATCGAATCCTACCTCCGCTGGCGCTGGCAGGGCGGCGTAGCCGCTCCCGACGAAGAGGAGGAGGATGAGGAAGTCTGAGCCTGTGGCCGGGCTCTTCCGGGCCCGCCGCGCCGCGCGCGGCCCCGCCCATGCCGCGGCGGGCCGTCCTGCCCCTGTTTCCGCCTTAATCGCCCTGATCTTCCTCATTGGGCTCAGCGCCCTGCCGGCTGCTGCCGATACGGCTGCATCTTCATCGGATTCCAGCTCCGATACCGCAGCCTCAGGCTATGTTGTCGCCTTTGGCAGCATTGCCGACAGAGGGCTCAGCGCCTCCGAGCGCGGCTTTCCTTCAGCCTTTCTGCTGCTCGTATCCAAGAAGCTTCCCTCCGACCTTCCGCCCCGCAGCGAACAGAGCGAATATCAGGCCGAAAAGGCCGCCCTCTCATCGCTCTCGGGTCTCTACAGTGCGGGCGCTGAGCTCTCATCCAAGCTGGACAGCCTCGCCCTCATCGCCCTCAAACCCGGGCTCGCCGATGAAAAGCGCCGTCAGGACCGCGACTCAGCCCTCTCCGAAGCCGAAAAGGCACGCAGGAAGCTCGATGATCTTCAGTCGGAGAAGAAAGACGTTCCAGAGGCTCCCGCGGCGGACACGCAGAATGCCGGCAGCAGAACCTCCCTCTATGCGGACAATCTGAGCGGCACCTTTATCGAAGTGGGGAAGGCCGGGCCAGGCCCTGCGGTCTCGGGCAAGGGCATCAGCCTCCTGGTCTACGGCGAGGCCGAGGATTCGGGCGGTTTTGTCGCCCTCAGCCTCCACGGCTATGACAGCGCGCTCGGCCGCATTGTTTTTTCCTGGCGCGATTACGCCGATCCGGCCGATCCTGAGCCCCTTGCCGATGAACTGGCAGAGAGGATTGCAGCCTGGGTCGGAGGCCAGAATTACGCGAGAATCGCCATCGATCTCAGCCCCTCCCGTGCCTACCTGCTCGTAGATGGCCGTGTTCTCGATCAGGATGAGAGAATTCTCTATCTGCCGGGTTCGGGCTCCGTCCTCATCGAGGCGGCCAGCCCGGGCTACGAGGCCAGGGCGCTGAGGCTGGACTATGCTCCGGGCGACCGGAAGCATGTGGGGCTGACTCTGGCCAGCGTGCCGACAGGCAGCGCCCAGATATCGACCGACCCCGCGGGCGCAAGCCTCAGTCTGAACGGTCTCCCGCTCGGGGCTTCCCCCGTACTGACCGATCTCACCGGCGAACGCTCTGTGCTGAGCGCGTCGGCGCCCGGCTATGAGCCGGCGACCGCCATTCTGCCGGCCTCCGGCAAGGCCGCGATGGAACTCAAACTCCGCCCCGACGATGGCATCGGCCCCGAAGGCAGGCTCAGCCGGGCAAGAGACAGCTTCTACTGGTCCCTCGGCTTTCTGATCCTCTCCATTCCGATCGCGACCATCTCCTACGCCGCCACATACAGCTATTCCGCTGCGGGCAGCGCAGCATATGGCACACGCTATTACAGCGATATCTACCAGAAATGGCAGACCGCCTATTATATCTATGGTGCGGCTCTCGCGCTCAACGCGGGCACCGCCATAAACGCGGCCGTCCATCTCGTTTTCTATATCAAGGCGACACAATAGTATCAAGGCGACACAATAGACAGCAGACAGGAGCTTGAAGCACAGATGAAATTCGCCGAACGCATCAGGGCCCTCTTCGGGGGCGGCAAAAAGAATGAGGCTTTTTTTGACGATCTCGCCGACCTCCTTGTCGAGGGCGATCTCGGCGCAAAGCTCGCCTTTGCAGTCGCGGATGAACTCAGGGCCTCATGCCGCAGACAGGGCATAGAGGACGAGGAGGCCATCAAGCTGGAGCTCAAGCGGATTCTTCTCGGCTATGGCCGGGAGATATCGATAGAGCCCGAGCCGGGAAAACTCACTGTCATGCTCATCCTCGGTGTAAATGGCGTCGGCAAGACGACAAGCTGTGCGAAACTCGCCCATTACTACCGGGAAAAGGGACTCGCAAAGAATATTATCCTCGCAGCCGCCGACACTTTCCGCGCGGCCGCCATAGACCAGATCAAGATCCATGGAGACAGGCTCGGCATGCGCGTTGTCGCCCAGGAGCCCGGTTCAGATCCGGGGGCTGTCATCTTCGATGCCCTGGAGGCGGCCAGGGCTGACCACGCCGATCTCGTTCTGGCCGATACCGCGGGCCGCATGCACACGCGCCAGGATCTGGTGCGCGAGCTTGGAAAAATCGACAAGATAGTCAGCGGCAGGGCCGCCGGGGCAAGCTACCGGAGGCTTATCGCGATAGACGCGACCACGGGCCAGAACGGCCTCAGACAAGCCGAGACCTTCGGCTCGGCAGTCCCGATCGACGGCGTCATTCTCACCAAGCTCGACTCCTCGGCCAAGGGCGGAATCGCCATTGCCCTCGCCGCCGAGCAGAAGCTTCCGACAGCCTTCTACGGCTCGGGCGAAGGCTATGGGGATCTCGCTCCCTTCAAGCTGGATCCCTTTCTCAACAGCTTCCTCGGGATAGAATGAGCTGTTTTGCGCTGCGCCGGAGGGCAGAGGCAGCGGTCTGCGCCTTTCTGCTCTGCGCCGCCTTTCAGGTGGCGGCCGCGGCGGTTCCGGCATCCGCACTCTACTTCGCCTCCGATGCAGCAGGTTTTCAGGGCGGGCCCGTCTCCGGGCCCGCTGACTCCGAATATGTGCTCGCTCTCTTTTCGGAAGGCGGGACAGAGACGCGCGTCCTCTACCGGAAAGCGGAGGAAATCGAACGCCGGATTATCACAGTCCGCCCTCTGGGCCGCCTCGAAAGGATTTTCAGGCAGGGGACTCTGGCCGAGGAGGATGAATATGGTGAATCCGGCGAGATTCTGTCTGAAAAATTATACATGCTAAAGTCCAAAGAAGGCCCTGTTCTCTCTGAACGCAGGGTCTACAGCTACCGCAGACTCGAGGAGGGGCAGAATTCCCGCCAGCTTCTGCGGCAGGTCGAAGCCTTTGACGGCAGCGGAAAATCCACGGGGACAATGCTCTATCAGTACGACGCGCGGGGGAGGCTCAGCCAGGCGGCGGCCACGGGCAGCCTCGGCGCGGAGAAGGCCGGAGCATCGGTCGGCCCTTCCGGGCTCGCGGCGGGCTGGACGGAGATCGGCGGGAAGCTCTTTATCGCCGCCTATGCCCAGGGCAGACCGAGCGTGGAATCCGTGCTCGACAGCGGGGGCCGGCTTCTGGAGAGTCTCAGCTACAGCTACGATGGCTCAGGCCTCCTGCTCTCTACGCTGAAATTCGAAGAAGCCTCAGGCCTCAGCACGCAGACCGACTATGGCCCAAAGGGAAAGCCGGTCAGTGAGACCGTCAGGCTGGGGAGCGAAATCAGGTCGCTGAAGAGCTGGAAATACGATGAGAAATCCAGATTGACAGAGGAGGAGAGCCGGAATGGAGACATCTCGACCCTCAGACTTGTCTCCTATTCCGAATCCGGCGCCGAGACAGAGAGCACCCGGATTTCCAGGGCAGGCCTCCTCGTGAGCATTGAGACCATCAATCCGGACAAATCCTCTATCAAAGAACTCTACGATAAGGGCATACTCTTTGTGCGCATCTATTCCCAGAACGGGAAGAAAGTGAAAGAAGAATTCATAAAGGACGGCAGGATAAGCCGCGTAAGGATCTACTGATGGAATGTTCCGGAAAGGATCAGCAGCCCAGGCCCTCTCTGTTCAGAAAAGAGGCATGGGTAGCCTTTATTTCCCGGCGCTGGTTCGCCGCGCGCAAGGAGAGCGGAGGCGCCGCCTCCTCAGTTCTCGCCGCACTGGGCCTTGCGGTCGGCGTTGCCGCCCTCATCGTGGTTCTCGGAGTGATGAACGGTTTCCAGCTGGGCTACATCGAGTCCATTCTCAATATCTCAAGCTTTCATGTGAGGATAACGGAGAAGAGCGCCTCCGGTCCCGACTGGGTTCTGGTCCAGAAACTCTCCTCTCTCCGGGGAGTGCAGAGTGTTCTGCCCTTTGCCGAATCGGAGGTTCTCGCCTCGAGCGCGGATGGAAGCACAACGGCCCTCAAGATTATGGCCGTCCCGAGGGATGCAGCCAGCCGCGATCCTGCCTTTTTCGCTGCTCTCAATCTCGATGATGACGGTTCGGGCAGGCTTAAGAACAGGGAGCTCTTCGACAAGGACAGCAGCATTCTGGCAGGCGTCGAGCTCTCGAGGGCCTTCAATGTGATGAGCGGCTCCAAACTCAGGCTGAGCTCCATTGTTGTGGACCCGGAGGAGGGAGTTGGCACCCGCACTTCCACCTATGAGGTCTCCGGCAGATTCCGCTCGGGCTACTACAGTTTTGATTCCAGTCTTGCCTTTATCCCTATCGAGGATTTTCCCCGGCTGCGCTCTTCTGCCGGGGAGACCGAATATGTCTATGGCATCAAGCTCAGGGACCGCTATGCAGACAGAGCCTTTCTCGCCGAGCTTAAAAAGGCCGGCCTTGGCTCTGTCAGAGCCGAGAGCTGGCGGGATTACAACCGCTCCTTTTTCGGTGCGCTCCGGACAGAGAAGACAGTCATGATGCTCCTCGTGGGGCTCATTTTTATTGTGGTAGGCGTCAATATCTACCACTCCATGCGCCGCAATGTCGCTGAGCGCATGGAGGATATCGCGGTGCTCAAGACTCTGGGCGGCACGGCCCCGGAGCTGACCCGGGCCTTTATGCTCGACGGTCTCGCCGTCGGAGTGGTCGGGGCCTTCGCAGGGCTTATTATCGGTCTTCTGATCGCGCTCAACATCAACGGCATTTTCAAGATTGTGGAGCTCCTTGTAAATTCCTGCCTTGCCCTCTTCGCCCGCATTTCAGGCTCGGGCGGCGGCGAATTTTCAATCTTCTCACCTCAGTATTTCTACCTCATGGAGGTTCCCGTGCGCGTTCTCTTTCCCGAAACCTTCTTTATAGTCGCCGCGGCCATTGCCTCGGCTGTTGCGGCGGCGGGCAGGGCAGCCTCCAGAGTTTCGGTTTTCCAGCCTGCGGAGGTGCTGCGCTATGAGTGAGGCACTGATTGAATGCAGAGATCTGTTCAAGACCTACACCTCAAGGGCCGAGGAACTCACTGTTCTCAAAGGCATCAGCTGGACAGTACAGGGCGGCTCCACAGTCTCGATAACGGGGGCGAGCGGCTCGGGCAAATCGACCCTGCTCTCTATTGTAGGCGGACTCGACCGCGCAAGCTCGGGCTATCTCCGCGTCGGCAGCTACGTGCTCAGCGCCCTGCCCGAGAGGCGCCTCACCGAATACCGCGCAGCCCTCGTGGGCTTTGTTTTCCAGTTCCACTATCTGCTTAAGGATTTTACCGCCCTCGAAAATGTGGCTCTGCCCGCCTATATGAGCGGGCAGAAGAAAAGCGAAGCCTTCGGCAGGGCGGCCGGGCTTCTGCGCGACGTAGGGCTTGGCGGCAGGATGGACCACTATCCGGCCGAGCTCTCGGGCGGCGAACGCCAGCGTGCAGCCATCGCCCGCGCTCTCATCAACAGGCCGGCCCTTGTCCTCGCCGACGAACCCACCGGCAATCTCGACGCGGCGAGCGCCGATGGCATTGCCGATCTGCTCTTCGGTCTTCCGGCCGCCTATGGCAGTACCACGATAATTGTTACGCACGATATAGGTCTCGCTGCCAGAGCCGAGGAGCGCTACGAACTCCGAGGCGGCCTTCTCGAAAGAGCCGGGAGCACAGCTGCAGGCGCCGTCCTGCCGCCCCCGGATGCTGCGGTGGCAGATGCCTCCGGATCAGGGGATGCCGAATGAAGCTGCGGCCCGCGGCCTTTATGGCCCTGCGCTTTCTCTCTGGCCGCAGCAGCGACGAAAAGGCCCAAAGCCATAATTACCTCAAGGGAGCTGTCGCGAGTGTTGCGCTCTCCCTTGTGCCCCTTGTGGTCGTTCTCGTCGTGGCCGACTCCATGATCCAGGGCATCACTGCCCGCTATCTCGAGACCTCAACCTATCATCTCCAGGCGACTCCTCTCTATTGGCGTTCGGCTGGAGAGCTTTCAGAGCAGGCAGAGAAGCTCGAGAAATCGGACGAGGCCCGGAAGGCGGGGCTTGCCGGAGCCTACCCCGAAATACAGGGGCCGGCCATAGCCATTTCAATGAAGGGGAGCGGGGCCGAAGGGGTGATTATCCGGGCTGTCGATCCGCGTCTTCTCTCCGAGCCAGGTTTTGTCCGCTATCTCGAAGCCAAATCGGGAAAACTCGCCTTAGGCAGCGGCAATGATGTCCTCCTCGGCGAGGCTCTCGCGCAGAAACTCGGCGCACGGGAAGGCGACCTGATAACCATCGCCGCCCCCTCTGCCGCGTCGAAGGCCGACAGCCTTGTGCCCAAAATCGCCGCCTTCCGTGTCAGGGGCATTGTCTCCTCGGGCTACCGCGAGCTGGATTCGCTCTGGGCTCTGGTATCGCTGCGCTCCGGTTCGCGGATTCTGGCTCCCGCATCCTCGCGCTCCTTTATCGGCATCAAGGTCAGTTCGCCCTTTGCCAGCCTCGAAGCGGTCAGGGCCGCAGGCCTCGCTGTACTCCCCGGCGGCAGGGACAACTGGACGCTCGCAACCTGGGGAGAGGCCGAGGCCAATCTCTGGCGCTCCTTTTCGACAACGCGGGCTCTCCTCGTGCTTATTATGGCCCTCACCGTCGCAGTCGCCGCAGTCAATGTGGGTTCGGCCCTCGTCATGCTCGTGCTCGAGCGCCGCAGGGATCTCGCCATTCTAAAGACTTCGGGGGCCGGGTCGGGCGAGATTGCCCTGATCTTTATCCTGGCGGGCGGGGCGACAGGCCTTCTTGGCACGGTTATCGGGCTTGCCATAGGCTGTCTGCTCTCATGGCGGGTCAACGACATCATTGCGGGCCTCGAATGGACAGCCAATCTCTTTGTCCGCCTTTATGCCGCCCTGAGCGGTTCGGCCGAACCCGCCTCCGTAAAGCTTCTCAACCCCTCGTACTACCTTGAGCGCATCCCGGTCTCGATATCGCCCCGGGAGCTGCTCTTTACAGGCATTGTCAGCATCGGCCTCTGTGTTCTGGCTTCGGCCCTTGCCGCCCGCAGGGCTGCCCGGCTTTCACCTCTTGAACTGTTGCGGAAGGTATAAAAAAGCAGACAGAAAACTAATTCAGGCTCCAATGCCGATGCGCTATTCCGCAAAAAACTAAAAGAGTGTATAGTATCAGAGACATAAATATGGAGAAATGGCAGAACAGCCGCTTTCTCTGAAGCGCTCCGACATAATTGGCGCGTATACAGTCCGGAGGATAGCAATGGTCAAGAAAGAAACGCCCGCGAAAGCAGCCGATAACGAGGAAAAGCTCAAAGCGCTCGAAGCTGCGCGTCTGCAGATCGAAAAACAGTTTGGCCAGGGTTCGATAATGAAGCTGGGCAGCCACGAGGCTACCATGTCCATCTCGACCATCCCTTCGGGCTCGATACTGCTCGACGAGGCTCTGGGGGTCGGCGGCTACCCCCGCGGCCGTATTATAGAGATCTATGGCCCTGAATCCTCGGGCAAGACAACGCTGGCGCTTCATGCCATCGCCGAGGCCCAGAAACTGGGCGGCATCGCGGCCTTTATCGACGCCGAGCATGCCCTCGATCCGGTCTATGCCAAGAATCTCGGCGTCAATATCGACGATCTCTGGGTATCCCAGCCCGATTCCGGCGAGCAGGCCCTCGATATCGCCGAGTCCCTCGTCCGCTCAGGCGCTGTCGACATCATCGTTGTGGACTCCGTCGCCGCCCTCACGCCCCAGGCAGAAATCGACGGCGAGATGGGCGATGCCCATGTAGGCCTCCAGGCCCGTCTGATGAGCCAGGCCCTGCGCAAGCTCACCGCCACAATCTCCAAATCCAAGACAATTCTGATATTCATCAACCAGATCCGCATGAAGATCGGTGTTATGTTCGGCAACCCCGAGACCACAACCGGCGGAAACGCCCTCAAATTCTATGCTTCGGTCCGCCTCGAAGTCCGCAAGATCGAGACTATCGAAAAGAGCGAGGAGGAGGCCGTCGGCAACCGCGTACGCGTCAAAGTGGTAAAAAACAAGGTCGCGCCGCCCTTCCGCAAGGTCGAACTCGAGATTATGTTCGGCAAGGGCATCTCTGCCTCGGGCTCCCTTGTCGACGCTGCAGTCAAATACGGCATCATCGACAAGAAGGGCGCCTGGTATACCCGCGGCGAGGAGAAAATCGGCCAGGGCAGGGACAATGCCAAGGCATATATCGAGCAGAATCCGGAGCTGGCTGCCCAGATAGAGAAAGAAGTGCGGGCTAAGATGTTCGCGCCGCCCGCCGAAGAAGGCGCCGCCCCCGCAGGGGCCAAGGAAGAGCCCGCAAAGGCTGCCGAAAAAGCCGCCCCGGCCGAAGCCGCCGCCGACAAGGTGGTCCGGCCTGCCGAGCCCGAGCCTGCGAAGCCGGCCCCGAAGTCCGCGCCTCTGCCCAAGGCGGCCGAGGCGCCGGCCCACCGCGGTCCGGGCAGGCCCCCCAAGGCCAAGCCAGCCGACAAGGCCGGCGATGACGACGCTCTTTTCTGAGCGCTGAAACGCCATGGAAGAAGTTTTTCTCGGTCTCGGCTCCAATGAGGGGAGCCCGCGGGATACTATAAATGCCGCCTTCGAACGGCTCTGCCAGATACTCAGCTCGGCCCGTCTTTCTCCGCTCTGGCGGAGCCGGGCCCGCTACTACCGCGATCAGCCCGATTTTGTAAACGCGGCGGCAGCGGGGCAGTGCAGCCTTTCGCCCCGTGAACTGCTCAGGGCGGTCAATGAAATTGAGGCCGAATTCGGCAGGGACCGCAGCAGAGAGATCAAAAAAGGGCCGCGGCCGCTCGATATCGACATTCTTCTCTATGGAAGGCAGATTGTGGCCGAGCCCGATCTGATCATCCCCCATGCGGGACTCAGGGAGCGCAAGTTTGCCCTCCTTCCCCTGACTGAGCTCGATCCGGGACTGACCGACCCCGTAAGCGGCCGATCCTACCTTTCAATTCTGGCGTCTCTGCCTCCTCAGGGTATTTACCTTCTGGACTGCCCCGACTATGATCTGCTCTATACTTAAACCATGGAAGAGACTGTAGATACCCGCGACTCCGAAGAAGCGCCTGTCGGAGCAGGCCCCCGTTTCCGTCTCAAGGATTTTGAGGGTCCACTCGATCTTCTTCTTTTTCTTATAAAGAAAAACGAAGTATCGATTTACGATATACCCATAGCCTCCATAACGGAGCAGTACCTCGGATACCTCAGCGCCGACGAAGGCATCGATCTCGACGATCTCACAGAATTCTACGCGATGGCCGCGACCCTCCTCTATATCAAATCGAGGATGCTCCTCCCGGTCGAAGTCAACCTGGACGACGAGATCGAGGATCCGCGGCGCGAACTCATCGACAAACTCATCGAATACCAGAAATATAAAAAGCTCTCCGAACTCATGGAGCAGAGGGAGCTCGAGGTCGAGTGGTCCATCGAGCGCAAGAAAATGCAGCGGCCTCTCCCTTTCGCCGAAGAGGATGAGCTCTGGGAAGAAGTCGATGTCTGGGATCTGCTCAAGACCTTCTCCGGACTGGTATCCAATCTCTCATCCGATAAAATCTATGATCTCTACGAAGAAGTTTCGACCAACGAGAAGCTCGCGCTGATGAACGAACTCCTCGAGACGAGGAAATCATTTTCCTTTACCGATCTTATTACGAGACCCAATTCACCCCTCGATGTGATCTGCGCCTTTCTGGCCATACTCGAGGCCGTAAAATTCAGAAGCATCGCAATCTACCAGCACAAGCTCTTTGGCGATATCGTTATACGCCGCCGCGAAGACGGCCCCGCTCCAGGCTCCCTCTCCGAGTCCAGCGGCCAGTCTGACGCCTCGCCCGAGCCGGACAGTACAGGGACAGCGGAGGACCAGAGCAATGGAAGTGCAACTTGAAAAAGAGGTGGCCCTCGTCGAGACTGTTCTCTTTCTTGAATCAGACCCGATAGATGAGGCCGGCCTTGCGAGGGCGACAGGACTTTCGCAGGAAGTAGTATCCATGGCCCTCGAGGCTCTCAGGGAAGAATCGGCAGCGCCTGTTCACGGGCTCGAGCCCATCCGTTCCGGCGGCGGCTGGATTCTTGCGCCCAAAAAAGAGCTCTGGGATTCGCTTAAGGACCGCTATGGCAAGAAAAATGAGTCGCGCCTTTCACGCGCCGCCCTCGAAACTCTGTCGATAATCGCCTATTCCCAGCCCATAACACGCGCCGAGGTGGAATCCCTCCGCGGCGTCTCGGCCGATGGCATGGTCCATTTCCTTCTGGAAAAAGGCCTTATAAAAGAAGTTGGAAAGAAGGAAGCCCCCGGCCGCCCAGTGCAGTACGGCACTACCAAGGATTTCCTCAAATACTTCAAGCTGGGCAGTATTGCCGATCTTCCCAAGCTCGACGAGCTCGACGAGGGCCGTTTCGAGGATGAAGAGAGCAGGCCGGAGCCTTCCGCTCCGGATACAGCCGTCCAGGATTCTGCCCCTGATGCTGCCGCCGGGACCGCCCCTGAGGCGCCCTCTCCCGAAGCCGCTGCGCCTTCCAGCCCCCAGCCTGAGCCCGCCGAAACGCCCGCTCCTGAAACCGAAGCCGCTCCCGAAACCGAAGCCGCTCCTGACACGGCCGTTCCAGATGAAGCCCCTGCCGCAGGAAGCACGCCCGTGGAACATAAAGAGGAGGAGCCAAACGGCAGCGGAGAATCCTGAGAAGCCGGCTGCCGAGCCGATCCGCCTCCAGGTCCTCCTCGCGAAGGCTGGAATCGCCTCACGCCGTGCCTCCGAGGCCATAATCCTCTCGGGAAGGGTAACGGTAAACGGACGGATTGTAACCGAGCTCGGCACCCGTGCAGCCCCAGATGACGATGTCAGGCTGGATGGAAAACCTGTGCGCCTCGAATCGCAGAAGCGCTATATCATGCTCAACAAGCCGGCCGGATACCTCTGTTCCATGTCCGATCCCGAAGGCCGGAAACTGGCGGTGGATCTCCTCAAGCCGGCTGTCAGCGAAAGGGTCTACAATGTCGGCCGCCTGGATGAATGGTCCTCGGGCCTCATCCTTTTTACCAACGATGGCGATCTTGCGGCTCTCCTGGGACATCCTTCGGGCGGCATAGACAAGGAATATGAAGTCAGGACGAGTACCCCCATCCCTGACAGCTTTTTCCCAGCCTTCCGGTCGGGCGTTCTGATCGAGGGGGAGCGCTACAAGGCCCTGGCCGCCGAGAGACTGGGCCCCGATTCGGCCCGTATTGTCCTCCTTGAGGGCAAAAACAGGGAGATCAGGCGCGTTCTGGACTTCTTCAGCCTCAGGGCGAAGAGCCTCCGCCGTGTCCGGCTCGGGCCTCTCCTCCTGGGCAGTCTGGCTGAGGGCCAGTTCCGGGATCTGAGCGCCGGGGAGCTTGAATCGCTGCGCAGCTACCGCTGTCCTTAATACTCTGTCCATTATTTCACTGCATATGCGGGAGAAAAAAATGATAATCGCCATCGACGGCCCGGCAGGTTCGGGCAAGAGCACTATTGCCCGGATGATAGCCGGGCGACTTGGTTATACCTACATCAATTCCGGCAATCTCTACAGGGCGATAACCCTCGCCGCGATACGCAGCGGTCTCAGCGTCAGCCCGGAGAACAGCGCCGCGATACTCGATGTGGCCAGAACCGCCAGGCTTGAGTACAGGCAGGGCCGGCTTTTCCTCGATGGCGAAGATGTCGAGGATCTCCTCCACGGGGCCGATGTCGATGCCGAAGTAGCCCAGGTTTCGGCCATTCCTCCCCTCAGGGATGTGGTGAACGAGCATGTCCGCAGGATAGCAGGGCAGGGCAGCGCCGTCGCCGAGGGCCGCGACATGACTACCGTCGTCTTTCCCGACGCCGACTTCAAGTTTTTTCTCGATGCAAGCGCCGAAGCACGGGCCGAAAGGCGCTTTGAACAGGGCACGAGCGGCGATTCCCTCGAGGCAATCCGCAAAAATATAGAAATGCGCGACCAGATAGACCGCAATAAGCTGGTCGGCGCCCTCAAAATCGCTCCCGATGCCTGCTATTTGGACAGCTCACACTTGACCATTGATGAAGTTTATGAGAAAGTATACAGGAAAATTCTTCATCAAGGGAACACTATGGGCATTAAGGAAGTGGCGACGGATGCGCCGGATCTCCCCAAAGACGACATCCAGACACAATTGCAGGAAGAGTATCTTAAGAGCTTGGAAGGACTTGAGGAGGGTGACCTCGTTGAGGGACACGTTATCCAGCTCACAAATGATTTTGTCTTTGTAGACATTGGCTACAAGTCCGAAGGCAAGATTCCCATCGAAGAGTTCAGCGGCAACGTTCCGAAGGTAGGCGACACTGTCAGCGTCATCCTCGTCAAAAAAGAGTCGAGGAATGGCGAGATCGTGCTCTCCAAGAAGAAAGCCGATGAAAAGGTCTATTGGAGGCAGGTTTCCAACGCCTTCAAAGATCACACTCCTCTCGATGGAACTATCAGCAAGGAAATCAAGGGCGGCTTCGAGGTCAATCTCGGACAGGGCCTTACCGGTTTCCTTCCCGCCTCGAAAGCTGATATTCAGCGCGTCGAGAACGGTTCCGACCTCATCGGGGTCAAGAGCAAGTTCTATCTCGAGCGCCTCTATTCTGACCGCAAGGTCAACATCGTGCTCAACCGCCGCAAATATCTCGAGGAAGCGGTCGAGAAGAACCGCGATGCCTTCTTTGCCAACACCCAGATCGGCGACACCGTCAAGGGCGTGGTAAAGAGCTTCACGAGCTTCGGTGCCTTTATCGATCTCGGCGGCTTCGATGGACTCCTCCATATCAACGATATGAGCTGGGGCCATGTGACAAGGCCGAAAGACTTCGTAAAGAAGGGCCAGGAGATCGAACTCAAGGTTATCCGCATGGAGCCCGAGGAGAGGCGCATCAACCTCTCTCTCAAGCACTTCACCGCTGACCCCTGGTCGACCTTCGAAGAGCGCTACCATGTGGGCGATGTTGTCCATGGCAAGGTGACCAAGCTCACCGACTATGGCGCCTTTATCGAGCTCGAAGAGGGCATCGAAGGCCTCGCACACATATCCGAGTTCTCCTGGGTCCGCAAGATCCGGAAGCCGGAAGAAGTGCTCAAGGTCGGCGACGAAGTCGACTGCATGATTCTCAACTACGATCTTCAGGCCGGAAAGGTTTCGCTCGGACTCAAGCAGGTTCAGGACAATCCCTGGGACCAGGTCTCCGAGAAATATCCTGTCGGCATGAGACTCACCCGCAAGGTTGTCAAGCTGACCAGTGCCGGTGCCTTCGTTGAACTCGAAGACGGCATCGACGGCTTCCTCCATGTGGATGATCTCTCCTGGACCAAGCACATTAAAAACCCCGCCACCGAGCTCAAAGAGGGCCAGGAGATCGAGGTTATGGTCATCGAGAGCGATCCCGAAGACCGCAATATCCGCGTGGGCGTAAAGCAGCTCAGCGAAGACCCCTGGCAGAGCTTCGCCAAGGCCTTCCATAACGGTTCTACCGTCGACGGTGTTGTCTCCTCAGTCACCGACTTTGGCGTATTCGTCAAAGTGCAGGGCGATATCGAGGGACTCATCAAGAAACAGGACCTCTCGGAAGACAAGGACGAGCCCTACGATGATGCGCTCAAGCGCTTTACCGCAGGCATGCCCGTCAAGGCTCTCGTCGTCGAGCTCAACCCCGAGCGGCAGAAACTTGGTCTCTCTATAAAGGATCTCGTCAGAAGAGAGCAGCGTGAGGAGATGTCCCGCTTTATGCAGGATGATTCTTCCGATGCCGGCTACACTCTTGGCGATCTCCTTAAAGAGAAGGATGACTCCAAGAAGAATTCTTAGCAGCCGGACAATATGCTCGGAACGATAGATCCCGCGAAGTTCGGAACGCTTGTCGAAATAAGCGCCCTCATTAATTCGAACTACGGGGATGCGACCTCGCTGCTGACTCAAATACTCGAGTCAGCAACGCGCCTTACCCAAGGCGAAGCCTCTTCGCTGATTCTCCGGGAGCCCAAAACCGGGATGATGCGCTTTGAGATCGCCTTGGGGCCCAAAGGCCCCAAAGTCAAGGATCTGGTACTCAATCCAGGCGAAGGCATTGCGGGCTGGGTGGCCGAGCATGGCCAGTCTCTCATTGTCAATGATGTGGAGACTGATTCCCGCTTTTATCCTGAAATATCGAAATCCATCGATTACCCCAACCATTCCATTCTGGCCGTTCCAATGCGCGTCCGGGATCAGACGGTCGGGGTCATCGAAATAATCAACAAAAAAGAACTCAAATACTTTACTCAGGAAGACCTTCAGTGGCTTGAACTCTTCGCCGTACAGGCCGCGATCGCCATTGAGAATGCCCGCTACCTCGAAAAAGCACAGGATGAGATCCACAACCTGAGCGATCAGGTGCAGGAAGGAAAGGGCTGGCACAGCCTTATCGCCAAGAGTCCTGCCATACTCGAAAAGCTCGATCTGATCGACAAGGTAGCCAAGACTGATTCATCTTTCCTCATCCAGGGCGAGAGCGGCGTAGGCAAGGAGCTCTTCGCCGAGCAGATCCATCTGCGCTCTGACCGCAGGGACGCTCCCTTTGTCAGAGTCAACTGCGCTGCCCTGCCCGAAGGCCTCCTCGAGAGCGAGCTCTTCGGCCATGTAAAAGGCGCCTTTACCGACGCCATCCAGAACCGCAAAGGCCGTTTTGAGCTCGCCAATGGCGGCACCATTTTTCTGGACGAGATAGGCGATCTGCCGCTCAAGCTGCAGTCCAAACTCCTCCGCGTCATCCAGCAGCGCACATTCGAGCCTCTGGGCTCAAGCGAATCCATCACCGTCGATGTCCGCATAGTCGCGGCGACAAACCGCAACATCGAGGCTCTGGTGGAGAAGGGCGAGTTCCGCTCCGATCTCTATTACCGCCTCAATGTGCTCCCCATCACTGTGCCGCCTCTCCGCCAGCGCAAAGAGGATATCGAGGCTCTGGCAGACGCCTTCCTTAAAAAATTCTCGAGAGAGACAAATAAGCACTTCGAAGGCTTTACTGAAGACGCGATGGAGCTTATGCTCTCTTATTCCTGGCCGGGCAATGTCCGCGAACTCGAAAATGCCGTCGAGCGCGCCGTTGTCATATCGAAGGGGCCCAGAATCTGCGCGCAGGATCTGCTGATAGGGCAGGCCTCGACGGGCGCGTCCGAGGAGTACAAGGGCAAAAGCCTCAAGGAAGCCCTGGTTCTTTTCAAGCGGCATTTTATCCGCAAAGCGCTCGAGGACAATAAATGGAATCAGACCGAGACCGCAAAGGTGCTCGATATACAAAGGACCTATCTCTCGAAGCTCATTAAGGAACTCGCGATAGCAAATCCAAAGGAGTGAGATAAATACTATGAAGCAGAAAGACCTCCAGACCGAGAGGAACACCGAAAAGAAGACCTTTGGTGAAAAATTTGGGGATTTACTCAGAAAATACCGAACCGTCATTATCGTTGTGCTTGCTGTTATTGCTGCCGCAGTCATTGCGATCGCAGTAATCTCGCAGGTCAGGATCTCGCAGTCCGCCGCCTCAGCCAAAGAGCTCGAGAAGGCCAACGGCGACTATTCCACCTGGTATTCCGAGACCGATGTCACCAAGAAGGCCGCCGAGGAGAAGACTCTCTCGGCCAGTCTCGATCAGATTATCAAGAAATGGCCGACCCAGTATGCCGCCGCCCGCGCTCTGGCCATGAAAGCAGCGATCGCGCAGCAGAACAAGGACTGGAAGTCCGCCGAAGCCGACTGGGAGCTCATCTCCACCCGCTTCTCCAAGACCTATCTCGCTCCTATAGCCATTCAGAACGCCGCTGCGGCAGCCGAAGAGGCGGGCAATGCGGACAAGTCCATCGAACTCTACAATAAGCTCATCAAGAATTTTGAGGGCAAGACTGTGGGCATTCCGCATGCCTATTTCTCTCTTGGACGCCTCTCGGAGGGCAAGAAGGATTACAAGGCTGCCATGGACAATTACACAAAGGTCGTGACTGCCTATCCGCAGGATGATTGGACAAAGCTCGCGCAGGACCGTATAATCTACCTGAAAGCCCAGGGGCTCGCAAAATAACGTTCTATACGACGCATTAGAGACGGCCCGGTATCCCGGGCCGTCTGCGTATTATATGGCTGATTTTCTGTATCCGGCTGCGGATCAATTTTGAAATTGTGGGAGGCCCAGAGTTGAAAAAGCGGACCAAGTTTCTGGAGACCCGTATCTTCGGCTTTGTTATTGCCCTCGCGGTAGCGGGCATTATCGTCGCTATCAGCACCTGGACAGGCCTTCTCGATCCTCTGAGGCTGAAGACTCTCGATTTTTACTTCCGCAACCGATCGCAGCACAGCAATACGACTCTTCAGGAAGGCGTTACCGGCAGCAGCAGCGGCACGGGCATTTCCAAGGATATACTGATAGTCGGAGTCGACCTCAACAGCCTTACCGAATATGGCCGCTGGCCCTTTCCGAGATCCCGCCATGCCGACCTGATCAACGCATTTTCGCATATCAAGGACCAGAATCAGAGAGAAAATGCCCTCTTTCTCGACTTCTTCTTTGTAGACAAGACCGACACCCCCGAAGAAGACGCTGCCCTGCTAAAAAGCATCAGCCAGTCGGGCCGAGTCTACCTTGAAACCCAGCTCTCCCAGGAATCAGACTCGAGCGGTGCCGAGGAGGAGATGCAGGCCAGGGAGCAGGCGCTCTACGACCGCCTTGGCACTCTGACACAGGTCCGCGGCCCCTGGCAGAATATGACGAGCTTTCTGAGCACCGAACCTCCTCTCATGGATTTCGGCAGCTCGATAAAGGGCTACGGCCACGCCAATTTCCTCCCCGATTCCGATGATACTTTCCGCAAGCAGCCCCTCGTGGCAAAGCATTCCGTGCTTCTCGAGACAATCCGCTTCGATGAATTAAAACCGGGCTATGCCGTCAATTCCGCCTCTTACGAAAGGCTTGCCTGGGTGGATAAGGATGGATTTTTTCACAACATCCCGACCCCGCTCAGCGCCGCCTCTATTTCGGCCCTCAAGGGCGAGCTCGAAAGGGGAGCCCCGCTCAAGGTCGAGGGCAGCGGGAGCACTGCCTCGGATCAGTACTATGTAGTCCGCAAATTCAAGGATTACTTTGTTCCATCCATTACCCTCTCCCTGGCTCTGAACTATTTCGGCAAGACGCTCAGCGACGCCGATGTTATTCTGGGCCAGCGCATCAGAATCAATGCCCCTACGGTATTCGATCCCGATTCGGGCGAAAGGCATCCCTATTCAATCCAGACCTCTCCCGATCAGTACGATGCGGATGGCAATCTCGTAAAAGAGGGCAGTTACAAAGAGATCCCCTATATCGATATTCCAATAGACAGCAATGGATGCATGCTGATCAACTATATGGGTCCGCCCAGCTCGGACAATCCCGAGGGACAGCAGACCTTCCCGGTCCGCTCCTATGCGGGCTATGCGGACAGAACCTCGGGCGATGACAGCAGCACCTGGAGAAGAAGCCTCGCGGCAGGCAATAAAATTATTATGACCGGCGCATTCGCCAACGGCATGGCCGCCGATCAGAAACCGACGCCTCTCGGCCTTATGTATGGAATCGAGGTACATGCCAACGCCCTCAATACCATAATAATGGACAATTTTATCCACGACGCTCCATTCTGGATGGAGCTTCTGATAATGCTGATAGCGGTCGGCCTTGTAGCGCTTCTGAGCACCCGGCTGCCGGCGGTCGCATCCTTCTTCTGTACGCTGCTGCTTGTTATCGTGGTCTTCTTCGGCGGCAGCTATATGTTTGAGCGCGACGCCCTGTTTATCAACATTGTCAACCCGATTTTCTCCATGATCTTTACCTTTATCGGCATTGTCGTGTACAGGGCGATGACCGAAGAAAAGGACAAAAAGCAGATCCGCGACACCTTTGGCAAGTATCTGTCGCCCAAGGTTGTCGATCAGCTCATGGATTCGCCCCCCGAGCTGGGCGGCGTCGACAAGGAGCTGACAGTTCTCTTCTCGGATATTCGAAGCTTTACTTCGCTATCCGAGACCATGTCGCCGCAGGAGCTCGTCAACCATCTCAACACTTACCTTACCGCCATGACCAATGTTATCATGGACGATGGCGGCTATCTCGATAAGTATGTTGGCGACGAGGTCATGTGCTTCTGGGGCGCTCCGGTCGCGCAGGCTGACCATGCCCTCAGGGCCTGCCGCTGCGCTCTGCGCCAGATGCAGAAACTGCATGAGCTGAACGCGGGCTGGCCCCCCGAGAGACGTCTCAATATCGGTATCGGCGTCAATTCAGGCATTATGACCGTAGGCAACATGGGCAGCCCGGCCAAGATGAACTACACGCTGATGGGCGACAATGTAAACCTCGGCGCCCGCCTTGAAGGCACCAACAAGGAATATGGTACAAACATTATTATCAGCGAGTACACCTATGGTCTTGTCAAGGATAAGGTTCTGGTGCGCGAGCTCGACAACATCAGGGTCAAGGGCAAGAACAAACCGGTAATGATCTACGAGCTCCTCGATATGCTGTGAGGGCTGTATCCTCCGGCGGGAAGCGTTGTTTAGGTGGGTATATGGCAGTAAACAGAGAGCCTGAACAGCTTTTCCGGCCGGGCAGAGAGACAGAAAGAGGGGCATTCCCCGGATCCATCCCGATCCCGGACAGGCCGGACTGCGCCGGAGGAAGAGGCCGGAGCGGCAGGGGGGCAGGCCACCAGCTTGGCCCGGGCCCCAGGTTCCCGATTGCGCTGCTCTTGGCGGCCGCCCTTGGCCTCTGTGCCGTCTCCTGCGGCCTCGAAGACTATCCCTATCTCTATCCAGCCTCGGGGGTCTCCGCATCAAGCTCAACAAACTTGGATTTCAGCCACAATCCTGAAAATAATACGAGCTATTTTCTGGGCTACGAGGTCTACTACCGGATCTATGACGGGACATCGACCAGTGCTTCAACTGTTGCTTCGACAGATCAGAGCTATATCGAGTCCAGCTGGACGAGCGTAACCCCGGATGTTATCCTCGCGCGTCTTAAGGCAAAGGGCTACACGCGGCTTATCCACCTCAAGGCCGATGCCTCGACAGTACAGGCCGCTCCCTTTGCGCGCTTCAGCTCGTCGACTAGTTCGGGTTATTGCAGTTTCACGCTGGATCAGTACGGAACGGCCAGCATCCAGGTAGACGGCAGCACAACCGAGAGCTTCTACGCAAGACGCAATGCCACCAACAGCTCGACAGGTGTCTACCGGACCTTCGGCGATTTTACAAAGGACGACGACTGCGATTTTACAAGCACCGGCGTCGCGGCGGGCTCCAAGGCATCCTATGCCTACGTAATGGCCTATGTGTTCGCCTATGGCATCGACAGCGATACGCTCGACACCGTGGTCTCAAGGCCAAGCGCCCTTACTTCCGGAGCCATAGTCCTGACGGCTTCATCTTCCACCGATTAGCCCAATATCCTCAATGGCGCATGAAAAGGGCCATTTTCAGGCCATTTTTCCACTCATATTACTTCGTCTAATGTACATTCTGTCTACTTATATATGAGCGGCACGCGCCGGCAAAAGACGGCTGCAGGCGCAGCATCTGGATCAGGCATAGAAATCAGAGATCAGACTAAAGGGATTCTGCGCCCGCACATGGACGGCTCTTTAGGGCGGAAGGCGCCGCTTTCACCGCAGGACAGCCGAGACCGCCCGCAAAGCTTTTATTGTTTTATGGAAGGACCCGGTCGTACTCGGCGGCGCGGGCGAAAGCTTCGAAATAGCTCACCGGATGGCTCAGAGCCTCATCGCTTGAGGCGATGCGGATTTTGGAGACAAGGGCCGATGGTTTGGGAGTCTGGCTCTCCTCGGTTCCATCCGCCGCTTTCGATGGAAGCCCGGGCAGCGGCGGCTCGATGGAAAGACAGGCTGTACGCACAACATCGTAGGAAGCCTGGAATGGCTCACCCCCGCCGCAGAGCTGTTCCATAATGGCCGAGATGCCCTTCGTTCTTGTTCTAAGGGCCGGCAGCCTTAAAACAAGACCGCTTCCCGGCGCGTCTGGAGGCTCATGGCGGAGCGATGCCCCTTCAACCTGATTTATCCTGAGAATCGAGTCGAGACGCTCATCAAGCCCCGTCTCAGGCCCCGCAAGAGGAATTATCCGGTAATCGCCTCCCCAGAAAAGAGAGCCAAGGCTGTAGAGTTTGGACTGCAGTTTGAGGGGGTATCCCTCCGCACGGAGAATACGTATCCCTTCGGGCAGAATTGCATTGATGCTCTGTATTGCAGCCGGGAGATCCGCAAGGGGTTCCGTGAGCAGTATCATGGCTATTTCGCCGCCGGAACCGATACCAATAGGCAGAGGCTGGCTCAGTTCAAGGCGCGGAATGGGATTGAAACCGCATGAATAGAGGACAGGCAGATTAAGGCGGAGAAATGTCCGATTGAAGGCCTCGACTACGCTTAAATGGGGATAGAAGCGGGCGATGCCATCCCGGCCGAATGCGAGCAGAAGGCGGCTCTGGGGCTGGGTAGGTCTCCCAGAGGCCGGAGGCTGACAGCTGCGGCGCTCGGCTTTCGCGGCTGGCCGCCCTAAGGCTTCTTCGGCAGGATGCGCCGTGGGTGCAGACGTCTTCTCAGCTGCCTCCGGAGCAGAAAGGTCTGCTGGAGCAGGCTTAGGCGCTTCAGCTTGTATACTATTCAATATAAGCCCGCCCTCAGAATTACAGGAACCGCAGGGATGCGTACAATTCTGTGCACATAGTGAAGTATATTCGCCCCGCTGGCCACGTTCAAACTCCCTCTGGAAGTAGGCCTTGGGAAGGCCAGTCTGTATATCATCCCAGGGAAGAGGAGCATCGAAGGCCTTTTCGGCGATAAGGCTGAAAGGATCCCAGCCGGAGGCCTGGGCATCGGCGATCACTCCTCGCCAGACATCAGTCTTGAGATTTTCATCCCAGGCATCGAGCCGCGCTCCCTTTTCGAAGGCTGAATAGATGAGCTCCCCTACCCTGTCATCGCCACGGGAGATAATGCCCTCGAGGAGGGATACAAAGGGCGTGTGGTAAGACATCTTGATATTGCGGTAGCGCTTGAGGCCTTCTTTGGCAAAGCGGAGCGCATCATGGGCGTCTTCTTCGCTGAGCTGGGCACTCCACTGAAAAGGTGTATGGGGCTTGGGGACAAAGGTGCCGACGTTCACATTGATGGAGAGCTGGATCTCCTTTTCGAGACGGCTGAAGAAATCGACAATGGCTTCGGCCTCGCCCATGCCCCTGCCAGGGAGCGGAAGCCCTATCATGAAATAGAACTTGGCGAGGCGGAAGCCCTTGGATTTCGCTTCCTTGAGGATGGCAACAGTGCGCTCAAAGCTGACATCCTTATTGATAACCCGCTGCCACTCATCGACCGGAGTTTCAACGGCAAATGTAAGGCCGCTTTTTCTGGTCTCGGCCAGCTTTCCAAGTATGGGCAGCGTAAAACTCGAAACCCGCAGGCTTGGCAGCTGAAAGGAGATGCCCCGCGAGGCATAGCGGCTGTTGAGTCTGTCGAGGAGCTCCGACATGCCGCTGTAGTCGCCCGATGAAAGCGAGGCCAGGGTAATCTCCTCATAGCCGCCCTCATTTACAAGGTGGTCGACCTCGCGTTCGATGAGCTCGGGCGATTTCTGGCGCTGCGGTCTGTAATAATAGCCGGCATGGCAGAAGCGGCAGCCATTGGGACAGCCGCGCATTATCTCTACGGTGCCATGATCCTGGACAATTTTTATGGTGGCAATAGGCGATGCGGTATGATAATCAGTCTCTGAGAAACCGCGGTAGATGGCCCGTCTGGCCTTATGGCCGGGCTTTCCGCCCCGCGAAGGCGTCCAGATATAGGGCGATTCAAGGAGGCGCTGCATCAGATCCTCGCGCCCGGCCCCCGCTGCCTTTAGTCTGGCAAGCTCCTCCACGAGGTCGCAGAAGCCGCTCTCTCCCTCTCCGATATAGGCCGCGTCCAGGAAGAGGCCGAGCGGATGCGGATTGGAGATGGCCGGCCCTCCACCGATGACTATTGGGTCGCTGCTGCCGCGGTCGGAGGCAAAAACAGGTATCTGCCCTGCCTTGAGGATTGAGAGCAGGCTGGTTCCTGCGAGTTCATAGCCGACGGCAAAACCCAGCATATCGAGCTGCGAAAGAGGAAGGCCGGATTCCAGAGTATAGAGGGGCAGCTGCCTGGCAGCGAGAAGGGCCTCAAAATCGGGGGCCGGTGCAAAAACCCGCTCACAGCGGACGCCAGGCTTCTGATTCAGATAATTATAGAGAATGCGGATCGCGTTATTGGACATTCCGATCTCATAGAGATCGGGGAAGGAAAGGGCCAGGGTAAAACCGGCCTTCCCTTCTCTCGGTATAGCGCCTACTTCTCCGCCCAGATAGCGGGCGGGTTTTTCGACCGAGAGCAGAGAGGCCCCCAGATCGCGCAGCGGATCGACATGCATAAGCGTTTTCTGCCCACTCACATGCGGTACCGACGGGATGAAATTCCAAGGACTATGCCCATGGAGATGAGTATAACCCAGAGCGAGGAACCGCCATAGGAGAGGAAGAAGAGAGGTATGCCCGTTATAGGCATGATGCCCATAACCATGCCGACATTGACAATAAAGTGAAAGAAGATCATGCCCGTGATTCCGGCTATAACGTAGAGTGCATAGTGATCACGGACAGTCCGCATTATCGAGACGCAGCGGCTGAGCAGCACAAAGAAGAGGGCAAACACGAAGAGGCCGCCGAGAAATCCCGTTTCCTCTCCAATAATGGAGAAGATAAAATCGGTGCTCTGCTCGGGCAGATAGCGGTAGTGGCTCTGCGTTCCCTGCAGGAAGCCCTTGCCTGTAAAGCCGCCTGATCCGATTGCGGTTATGGACTGAATGATATTCCAGCCCGATCCGCGCGGGTCTATGGAAGGATCCATAAAGACCATTAACCGCATCATCTGGTAATCCTTGAGCATCTTGTGGGCCGCGACGCCGGCGGCCACTGAGCCCAGAACGATGAGGCTTACATAGGCAATCCAGAAATAGTAGGGCTTTTTATACGAGAGCCAGCCCCAGGCTGCCAGGATAAAAATGACGCCGCAGCCGCCCAGCAGGTAGAAGACATAGGGCGCCTGGTAGAATACAAAGAGAAATGAGGTGGGCTGTTTTAATATGTCTTTCTCCCAGAGCGGCAGAACAGTCATGGTAAAAGCGCCGAGGGCTATCGCAACAATAAAAATGATATAGCGCCAGTCCAGACCGGCAACAATAATCATCGCAATGAGGATGGGGAAGAAGACGAGAGCTGTGCCGAAATCAGGCTGAAGCAGAATGAGGCCGACAGGCAGCAGAATAATCGCGAAGGAGATGAGCAGGCGGCGCAGTCCATTGTCATGTTCCGAATTCTCAAGATACTGAGCCAGAAAAAGGATAACGGCCAGTTTCGAGAATTCAGACGGCTGGCCGCCGACATCGCCGACCCCTATCCAGGATCTCGATCCATTTATTACCTTGCCGAAGAGTTTGACTCCGATCAGAAGGATTATAAAAGCTATATATACAATAAACGAGTAGTCCTTGAGGCGCTGGTAATCTATTGCCGAGAAGAGGATCATCAGAAAGACTCCGGTCGCTCCCCAGATTATCTGCTTGATATAATCGTTCGAGACAAGCAGGCCCTCTGCGGTAACCCCCGAAGAATAGATAGAGAGCACCCCGATAACAAGCAGCGCTATCGTGGCGGCGATAATCGGGATATCAAGATCCTGGAGGGCTGTCTTGAGCCGCAGTGTTCTATTGCTCATTCTACGCGTCCCCCGGCTCTGGGTATGAGATATCTGAGCCCCAGGCTGTCCACAGCTTCATCGTAGGTCTGATGTGCGAATACCGACTGATAGATGATGTTGGACGCATAGGGCGCCCACCATTCCCAGGTATTGGATGCCTCTACCATGACAACCACCGCGATGGCCTCATTTGGATCCTGCGGAAAGGCGGGTGCAAAGGAGGCAAACCATGAATGCCAGTGGTCTTTGAGACCGACCTCGGCTGTGCCTGTCTTGCCCGCGATTTCGACCGCTTTGGTATTGACCGGAACCCGCGCAGTGCCCTCCGCGACAACGCCCCGCATATTCTCCCTGAGCGTCTGGAAAGTCTCGGGCGATATCCTCGAGCGGATCAGCACTTCGGGCTGAATCTGCCTGACGATGGCGCCGCTGGCCGGATCCCGTATCTCTTTAAGCACATGGGGACGGTAGACAATGCCTCCGTTGCATATCATGGCCATAGTGTCCGCCATCTGCAGAGGCGTCACGAGCAGGGAGCCCTGGCCAATCGATATATTCATGGTATCGCCGCCAGTCCATTTTTCATGGAATCTGCGCTCTTTCCACTGGGGAGTCGGGATAAAGCCCGATATCTCGCCGGGCAGATCTATGCCTGTGGCCTTGCCATAGCCGAATTCGCTTGCATAGTTGACGATGCGCTCAACGCCCAGGTTTTCGCGGCCCACCTGCCAGAAATAGATATCGCAGGACATCTCGAGCGCATGCTTGAGGTCCAGCCAGCCCTGTCCAGAATGAGTCCAGCAGTTGAAGACACGGTCGCCATAAGAGACCTTGCCGGTGCAGAGTATTTTCTGATCGGTCGGGAAGCATTTCTCTTCGAGAACTCCGGCCGTCATAATGGTCTTGAAAGTTGAGGCAGGCGGATAGCTCGACTGGATAGCCCTGTCGATAAGAGGGGTGTTGGGATCCGCCAGCAGACGCATATATGAGTTGCCCGCATCAATTCCAGAGAAGAGATTCGGATCATACCAGGGATAGGATACGAGGGCGAGCACCTCGCCGGTTGCGGGCTTGAGGACGACGACTGAGCCCATCCGGTTGCCAAGGGCCTTTTCGGCGACATCCTGTATTTTGGAATCAATGGTGAGAACCAGGTTGTTGCCCATGACGGGCGGATCCACTATGCCCTGTCCTGATTCAACCTGCTTTCCATGGACATCGACTGTTCTGTATTCATGGCCGTCCCTGCCCCTCAGAAGCTTGTCGTACTGCTTCTCGATGCCGGCCTTTCCGATGACATCGCCGGACTGATAGCCCTGATTGTAGAGCAGCTTGAGCTCATCACGGGTAATATCGCCGACGTAGCCGAGGACATGGGATATGGAGCCGTTTTCCAGATAATTGCGGACGGGCTTTACATACCATGAAACACCCGGGAATTCATCTATGCGCTCGGCGATTGAGGAGATTGTGCTGTATGGCACTTGGCTCATTATTGAGATGGGCTGATAGAGCCGGTAATATGATGGAGGAACGCGCTTTGTGATCTCGGAGACGGGGATTGAAAGGGCATCGGCGAGGCGGTTGAAAACCTCTTCGCGGCGCGCGGCCGGGATTTCGGCAGGCGTGAGTTCCACTGCAAAGGAATCCGTGTTGATCACAAAGGGGAGCTTGTAATCGCGGTCATAGATCTCGCCGCGCTGGGCGGGAAGAAGGGTGGTCTGCCGGGAAATGGACCTGGCGCGTGTCTGAAACTCGCCGCCCTTTATAACCTGGAGATAAAAGAGGTACGAAGCATAAAAGGCAAAAAAGGCGATGACTGCTATCCAGAGAATATCAATCCTTGCCTTGAGGTCTCCCTGCCCAGCCTTGAGGGGACGATCTGATCTCATGATCTCTTGCTCTCCGTGACAAGGAGCTTTTTGAGCGGGCTGAGGATCAGAAAGACAAGGGGAGAGATAAGGCCGTTATAGGCCACTTCGATCCAGAGCACCCGGTCAAGGAAATTGTACGCGTGAATGGCAGGTCCGAAGAGCAGCGAAAGAATCCCCGTCAGAATGGCCTTGACGAGGGTTGCGCCCATGCCGAGCACAATGGGGAGAAAAAAGCGGTCTATATAGAATGCCCCATTGAGAAAGCCGGCAAGCGAAGCCACCGCAGTTTTGATCAGGGCATGAAAGCCCAGAGGCGACGCAGAGAGAAAATCCTCAGCAAAGCCCGAGAGAAAGCCCGCAGTCGGCCCTTCGACGAGCCCATTCTGATAGGAAACCCAGATAAGCACGATAAGGGCCAGATCAGGGACGACTCCCAGGATGGCTATCGCCCCGAACCAGGTGGACTGCACAAGATTGCAGAGCACCAGCAGTATTGTCGAAAGCAGAATTGTCCGGATCAAGGCCTTGCCCCCTGGGTACCCGCGGCGCTTCCCGAATTCGAAGCTGGCTCGGCGGCCGCGGCTGCCGGGGCGGCCGTGCTGGAAGAGGACTCCGCCGATGCCGCTGGCGATGCAGTCTGTGCGCCGCCCGTTGTGCGCTGCGCGGAGGATGCAGCGGGCTGCGGGGCGCTATGTGCAGCCGTGGCTGCGGCTGGGGCCGCATGGGCGGCGGCAGCGCCCGTGCCCGAAGCCGCAGCTCTGGCTGGCGCAGCGGCGCGGCCAGTCTGGCCAGCGGGGGCCGAAACGGAGACCGCTGCCTGCGGCGCCGCAGGCAGCGGCGCGATATCGGTCTCGGATGCGCTGACCGGGGCTTCTTCAGTCTTTATAACGAAAACATACTCAAGGCTCGAGAATGTAAGAACTGGTTCTATGTCGATTTCGATGGATGTCTCATAGTCGAGCGTTCTAAAGCGCTTAATGCGCCCGATGGCTATCTCAGGCGGGTAGATAGATTCATAGCCTGAAGTGACGACGAGGTCGCCAAACTGGGACTCATCCTTGGCCCTTTTATTGACATAGCGCATGACGAGGGTTTCGTCGACCGTTCCCCGACCGGATACAAGTCCTTCGAGCCGGCTGTTCGCGAGGCGTCCCGCGATATGCGAGGATGAGTCGTAGAGAGGCACGACAATACTCGATCCTCTTCCAACTTCGACTACCCTGCCTACAAGGCCTTCCTGACCGTTCTGGAATGCCACAACCGGCATATTCTTGCGTATTCCGGCTTCGCTGCCTTTATTGATTACAATGGAGGCGTAGAGATTCTCCGGATCCTTGGCGATTATCCGCGCCGAAATCTTCTGATAGACCAGCCTGTCGGCAAAACCCAGCTGTTCCTTGAGGCGTTCGTTCTCCTGGCGCAGATCGGCATAATCCCGTTCGAGTTTTGTATACTCCTCGAGTTTCTGGCTGAGCGCGTCATAATCTTTTTTAAGCCGCTTGAGCTCCGCGATTGAGGAGACCGTGTCCGAGAAGAAATCCGCGACCGCAGAAAAGCCCCTCTGGAAGAAACCCAGCACGCTTATCCCGACTTCTTCCGGAAGTCCCTCGAGGCTCCTCGTGGATATCGCGACAGTGAGCAGACTGGCCGCGAGAAGAATAATCGGGACAAGACGCCGGCTGCGGTTTGAATCCCTGCCTGATGCGAACATGGGGTCTATGCTTCCGCTCTAGACGTTGAGGCTGTCATAGACGCTCTGGGAGCCGTCCTGAATTTTCATTGTGTCGAAGTACTTGCCAGCGCCCAGCGCGACGCATTCGAGCGGACGCTCCGCCAGGATGACAGGCACTCCAGTCTCCTTTGCGACAAGCTTGGGAAGGCCCTTGAGCAGAGAGCCGCCGCCCGACATAACAATGCCGCGCTCGACAATATCTGCGGCAAGCTCGGGCGGAGTCTGTCCGAGGGTCTTCTTGATCTCCTCGATAATCTGGGTGATGGGCTCCTGCAGGGCTTCGCGCACCTCGACCGAGTCGATCTCGAGTTTGCGGGGAAGGCCGGTGATCGCATCCGTACCCTTGATCTCCACCTTTTCGATTACCTTGTCAGGGCTGGCGTTTCCAATTTCAATTTTGAGACGCTCAGCGGCCTGCTCGCCTATTTTAAGGTTATGCACATTGTGAATATGCTTGATAATTGCGGCATCGAATTCATCGCCGCCGATTCTTATGGCATTTGTGACGACCATGCCCTTGAGCGAGATAACCGATATCTCGCTTGTGCCGCCGCCGATATCGCAGATCATATGGCCTGCAGGCTCCGCGATCGGGATATCCGCGCCGATTGCCGCAGCGAGGGATTCAGGGATTACTTTGACAAAGCGGGCGCCGGCCTTGTAGGCGGAATCGACCACGGCGTTCTCCTCAACCTTTGTGATGCAGGAGGGGACTCCGATTACCATGCGGGGTTTGAGGAACCAGCGCTTGGAGATGACCTTCGCGATAAAATACTTGATCATCTTCTCTGTCATATCGGGGTCAGCTATGACTCCATCCCTCAGAGGACGCTTTGCGATGATATCGCCAGGAGTCTTCCAGAGCATACGCTTGGCCTCGCCGCCGACCGCCACTACCTTGTTGGTGCCGCGCTCGACTGCGACGACAGAAGGCTCATTGATGACGATGCCCTTGCCCCTCACATAGATCAGCGTATTGCAGGTTCCAAGGTCGATGCCAATATCAAGAGAAAGAGAATCGAAGAGGGATTTCTGGGCCATAAGCAACCTCCGTCACACTTACAGTTTTTCAGCGAGTTTCTGCCGCGCCGCAGCGTGCATGGGGTCGATGGAAACAGCGCGGCGCCACTCGGCGCGGGCGTGAATCGGATCCCCTTCTTTTTGATAGATCAGACCGAGCTGATAATGTCCCTCGGCCGAATCGGGATTTTCCTGAACAATCATATCCAGCTGCTCTTTGGCCTTGCCTGTCTCCTGCCTTGAGCTGTAGATATCAGCGAGAATAAAGCGGCATTTCTCCCTTGCAATGACATCGGTGCTGGATGCCAGAGCCTGAAGCAGAAGGCTTTCGGCCTGCTCGGGCTGACTGTCGCTCTTGTATGCCTGCGCTGTCGCGATAAGGAGCAGATCGCTTTTGCCCCGCGACAGTGCGGCATTGAAATTCTCAATTGCCTTTTTATTATCGCCAAGCCCCGCATAGGCGACGCCCAGATATTCCCTGCTGTCCTCGGCCACATAGCCGTCTTTTATCGAGGCTTCAAGGAATTTGACGCAGAGATCCCAGTACTCGCGGCCCTTATTGTAATAGGCCTTTCCAAGGACATATTCCAGCTGTGAACGGGGAAGCCGCCCGCCCTTGGTCCCATCGACCAGGGCCTTCCTCAGGCTGCTGACACACTGATCCATAAGGGCGGCACGATCCTCGCCTTCGGGCAGTTCCATTCCCTTATAATATGAAGAGAGGCCTTCAAAGCCGAGATAGAAGGAATCGAGCGGCGATACTGTCAGCGAAGACGAGCAGTCCGCGAGTACGGCATCCCATTTCTTGGCGCTCCACTCGGAGACCACCTGCTGCTTGGAAACAAGATGGCCGCCATTTTTTGCGGTTTTGCCTTTGCCTGCCAGGAGGATAATGAGCACAGCGGCGGCTGCCGCGAGAAGAGCGACACCACCCCAGATTATGCGTCTGCGCCTGCGTCTGGCAACATAGCTCCCGGTGTAGCTATCGAGAGTTTTTGAAAAGGATTCCATTTCTATATGCCGTATTTTACTTCTACCACAGTGGGGCTCTCCCCGTCAATCGATGCCGTTTTGCGCAGCCAAAATTAAGAAAAAATATAAATGCCGGCGGTCCTTTCCGCGCCGCACGGCAGATGCATCAAAAAAAGAGGCGGATCTATAAGCCGGGTTCTGTTCCCCTTGCGGGGCGCCATCATCCATCTTGCCGGACGGTTGCCCGCCCGGTCTCTCCCGCGACCTACCCGCGAATATGGGGGTGAACATCCCTTCGCTGCTCGGCCTTGCTCGCGGCGAGGCTTGCCATGCCGTCTCCGTCGCCGGAGACGCGGTGGGCTCTTGCCCCACCCTTTCACCCTTGCCCGGAGCCGCCGCCGGTTTTGAACAGAGCCTGTTGCTGCCCTGCCCAACGTAACGGCAGATGCTTCTGGCGGTATGCTTTCTGTTGCGCTTATCTGTCATGTCCGCGGGTTCCCGTTTCGTTCCCTGCCTTCGCAGAGGAACCGCAAACGGGCTTGCGCTGGACACGCCCGGGCGTTACCCGGCGCCGCGTTCACCATGAGCCCGGACTTTCCTCCGGAGCTGTCGATTGCGGCAGCCCGGCGATGGCTCGATCCGCCTCAAAAATCTCAGTTGCTGTCCGAATCATCCATCGGGGACGAACCGCTGTCCTTTTCCTCGTCATCCCCGAAATCGCCCGAATCGGAATCCTCGCCGCCATCCTCATCTTCCTCTTCGTATTCATCATCGGAGAGGTCTGAGAGGGAACCGGATTCGATGTCGACCATATAGTCTTCGGCCCCGGCCTCGGCAGTCTCATCGTAATAGAGAACACGCGAGCAGTAGGGGCAGAAAATAATTTTATTGCCCTGCCGCACTTCGTTTACAAACTGGGAGGGAAGAACCATATGGCAGCCAGTGCAGACATAGCCGCGTACAGGCACGATGCCCAGACCCTCTTTGGAGCGGATAATGCGGTCAAATTTGAAGATGACATTCTTGTCGATCCCATCGGAGGCCACATCTTCCTGCTTCTTGAGTTCCTCGATCTCGGCGAGCTTCGTCTCTTTCTCCGCATTGATCTTGGTGGACTTCTCGTTGATCTCCGTCTCCTGGAGTTTGATCATCGATTCGTCCTTGCGCATGGCCTCTTCGATCTCGGAGAGGTTGTGCTCCTCGCGCTGAAGATCTTTTCTGAGCTCATGCTCATGATCTGTCGCGTCGCGGATTTCCTTGTTCAGGGTCTCATATTCACGCTGGGTGCTGATGGTATCCATCTGCTTTTCGGCGTTTTCCCTGGTGGTCTCCGCCTCCTGGAGCTGGCCGCGCAGATCCTTGACGAGGTTTTCGGAGGTCTCAAAGGCCTCATGCCGCTCGGCAAAACTCTTCTTTACGCGCGCAAGAACCTCTTCCTGGGCCTCGAGGGCTTTGGGAATCTCCTCGACCTCGCGTTCGATGGCGACGCGCTTGGTAAGAATCTCCTGAAACTTGCGGAGTCTGTCGAACATATCCTTCATCTGCATATGGCACCCCTCATCCGGTGTAAACTTTGCTCTATTCCGAACCCATGCGCAATGGGGCTCTGGCTTCTGGATATTCCAGCTGCCGGCAGTCCCCGAAATAAATCAATGATCCATGTATTCGCGGAGTTTCTGGCTCCGCTTGAAATGTCTGAGCTTTTTAAGCGCCTTGGCCTCGATCTGCCTGATGCGCTCGCGGGTGACATTGAAGTAAAGGCCAACTTCCTCGAGCGTGAGCGAATAGCCGTCATCAAGGCCGAAGCGCATTCTGAGCACTTCCTGTTCGCGGGGGGGAAGGGTTGAAAGCACGGTCCTGATCTGCTCCTGAAGCAGCTTGTAGTCGGTCTGGACCGAAGGATTCTCGACTTCTTTATCCTCGATAAAATCGCCGAGGAGGGAATCCTCATCCTCGCCAATAGGCGTCTCAAGAGAGATAGGCTCGCGGGCGACATTTTTAACGCTCTTTACTCGGGCAACCGGCCAGGCGAGCTGCTCGGCGACCTCGTCGTCCGTCGGTTCACGGCCGAGCTTCTGCATAAGCTGGCGCGACTCGCGGACAACCTTGTTTATCTGCTCGATCATGTGCACAGGCACGCGGATTGTGCGGGCCTGATCGGAGATCGAGCGGGTAATAGCCTGCCTGATCCACCAGGTAGCATAGGTTGAAAATTTATAGCCTTTGCGGTATTCGAATTTTTCGACAGCCTTGATAAGGCCGATATTGCCTTCCTGCACGAGGTCGAAGAAATGGAGACCGCGGTTTGTATACTTCTTGGCGATGGAGACAACGAGGCGGAGGTTGGCCTTGATAAGCCTGTCCTTCGCATTTTTCATCATAATCCGGCCGCGGTTGATCTCCTTGGCCATCTTGATGATATCGTCAGCGGGCGACTCGAAGATCAGCTCAAGCTCCTTGAGCTTCTTGTCTGTGACCTGAAGCTCCCGGATCTTCTCTTTGATATCGTCTGAGCTGAGCCCCAGATCCTGCTCGATCTGCTCGCGTTTTTCTTTTACTGTAAGATTGCGGCCCAGAGTTCTGAGTTCCCGCATGCTCGAGACCTGCAGAACCCGCTCGAGTTTTTCCTGCTCCTTGCGGTACTTCCGGATCTTCTTGGCGGCCATGATGAATTTTTCGGAGAAGGAATTGATCTCCTCCGGATGGATTTCGGCCTGTTTGAGCCTTTCGAGCAGCACAGCCCGCTTGGCGTTGAGATCGGGATCATCGAAAATATTCCCGCCGCGCGCTATAAGCCTGCGCTTGAGCTCCATGTATTCCTTGAGCCCGGGAAGGCAGTCGCGGATGACATCGCGGTAAAACTGATTGAGCCGGCGCCGCTCTGCGATCTTCTCGGTATTCTCCTTGCGCTGAAGGGAGGCATCTTTGACTTCGCGCCGGGTGGCTTTGATGGCGATTGTATGGAATTCTGTGATAAGGACACCGCTCTGCTTGATGATGTCCTTGATGATATTCTCGCCCTCCTCCATCTGTTTGGAGAGCTCGACTTCCTGCTCGGCGGTAAGCAGGTTTTCCTTTCCTATTTCGCGGAGATAGAGCCGTATCGGGTCGTCGACGGAGGAGTCCTTGTCATTATAGACAAGGCGCTTCTTCTCGGTCTCGCTGTCCTCTTCCTTGGCCTGAGGCTCCTCCTCAATCTGGATATCCTCTTCCTCGAGCTGAATATTGTTGCTCTCAAGCAGGGCAAGAATGGCATCGATTTTATCGGAATTCAGGACATGTTCGGGCAGAAAATCCGAGAGTTCATCAAAGCTTATGGATTTCTTGGCTTTCGCGTACTCAAGGAGTTTGGCAATCGCCGGATCCTGTTCAAGTTCGTTCATCCCGCTCATCCTTTATGCTCATCAGTTCGGCATCAATATGCATCAATTCGTACTGCAAATCGCTCAATCCCTCCGCCTGACCGTCCAGTTCCGCGATCTCTGCCTGCAGGCGTCTGCGGCGCTCCAGAAGGCTGCGCCGCCTGATTCTCAGCACCCCATCATCGATAAAACGCTCGGCATTTTCCGAAAACTCCCCGGAAAAGGCGCTCTCCATCAGCGCGGCACGGAGGCTATCGTCGCCAATTCTCCGCGCAATGGACTCAATTCCATGCTCATCGGCCCGGAAGCACTCTTCCAGGGCGATATAGATCTCCTTGGCCCTTTCGTCCTCGAGATCCGCTGCCGAAAAGCTCGACCGGACCCGGCCAAAGCTGCCTTCGTTGACGGCCAGGGCCAGCAGAAACACCAGATCAGGCGTTCTGACTGCCTTTTTTACAGCCGTCTGGGCTTCCGCCCCCGCGGCTCCAGCCCTCCCCGGGGCAAAAATCCTGCGCTGCTGCCCTCTCTGGGCTCTCTCGAAATCGGTTCTAAGCGATTGGGGATCTGTTCTGAGGCTTCGCGAAGCGAGCTCAAAAAAGGCATCCCGCTTGACTTCGGAATCCAGAGCTGCGGCATAGGGGTCAAGAAAGGCTGCAGCCCTGGCCCGGCCATCAACGCTCTCTATATCGAATAGCTCCTTCGCTCGTTTTAAAAGAAAGTCGTCACCATTTATAATAAGATTTTGGACTTTTTGCAACGACCCGGGCCCCTCTTTTTCCAAAATTTCCGACGCATCCTTGCCGCCTTCGACAATAAGGACCTTTACGGCGAGCCCGGCAGAGGCTGCGGTCACGCAGCCTCTGTCGGCTGCCCGCTTTCCGGCATCATCTGAATCGAATGCGAGAACAACATTCTCGGTCCAGCGCCTCAGCATATGGGCCTGGCGTTCGGTAAAAGCAGTACCCAGGGGAGCCACCGCCCAGGAAAGGCCGGCAATATGGTAGGAAAGGGCATCCATATAGCCCTCGCAGACAATCGCCTTGTTCTCTTTTTTTATCCAGGGCAGGGCCTTGTCGAGAGCAAAGAGATTTTCCTGCTTGTGAAAGAGCTCCGTATCAGGGCTGTTCAGATATTTGGGGCCATCGCCCTCGAGGAGCCGGCCGCCAAAGGCCAGCGTTTCACCTTTGGGCGAGCAGATAGGGAAGATGAGCCTGTCCGCAAAGAGCGGGTAATCCGGGTGCCGGGCGGCAAATACACCCGACTGGGCCAGAAATTCCGCAGAATATCCCTTGCCCCGCAGAAAACTGAAGAGCCATTTGCGGTCTGCCGGCGCATAGCCCAGCCTGAAACTGTCCCTGAAGGAGTCCGGCACCGCCCTTTTTTTAAGGTAGGCCGCTGCCCCCGCCCCGCTTTTATGTTTGGTCAGAAGATAGTGAAAGGTACCGGCAAGGCGGTCATAGAGCTCGAGCAGAGCCTTGCGGTTCTTCTCTTCCTCGGTCGGAGCACTCTCCTCCTCGATCGGCACTCCAGCCCGCTTGGCGAGCTCCTCGAGCGCCTCCCTGTAGTCGAGTTTCTCCTCTTCCTTGAGAAAAGTAATGACATCGCCGCCCTTGCGGCAGCCAAAACAGTAAAAAAAACCTTTGTCGGGATCGACACTGAAGGAGGGGCTTTTCTCGTTGTGGAAGGGACAGAGTCCCCAGTAGCGGGTGCCTTTCTTCTCGAGCCGGACATAGTCCCCTATTACCTGGACAATATCCGTCCGGTCCAGAATTGTCCGGATCGTCTCCTCTGGTATCCTTCCCATTGTTCCAGTTTAATCCTTTGCCCTGTTCACAATCAGACCCGCGGCCCTGTCGTGCTCTTCGAGGGTCTCGGAGAAATAATGTCTTCCCTCCTGTACATCGATCAGCCTGAAAAAGAGATATTTCGAGCTCGCCGGGTGGAAGGCAGCGTCGAGAGCCACAAGTCCGGGGCTGCAGATGGGGCCCGGAGGCAGGCCTCTGTTCTGGTAGCAGTTGTAGGGATCGCTGATCTCGAGGTCACTGTCCCAGATTCTTTTGGGATGGGGCCTGCCCTCATGCTCAGTTATAACATAGACGACGGTCGCGCAGGACTCCAGCCTCATGCCTTTTTTTAGCCGGTTATAGAAGACCGAAGCCATAAGAGGAGCCTCTTCAGGCCGGCTGTATTCCGATTCGACAATAGAGGCGAGGATTACCTTCTGCTCAAGTTCACGAGGCGAAAGCGAGGCCGCTTCGGGGAAATTCGCCGCAATTTTCTTCCTAAATTCTCCGACGAGGGCTCTGATAGCATTCTCCGCCCCATAGCCAGTGGGGAAGTTGTAGGTATCAGGGAAAAGATAGCCCTCGAGGCTAGGCGCCGATATCCCGAGCGAGGCGGTAAAATCCTTGTCTCGGGCCAGCTTGAGAAACTCAGCCGAATCGGCGATGTGTTCCTTTTCGAGGATGGCGGCGACCTTGGAGAGCGTAAGGCCCTCCCTCAGTCTGAGGGGGATAAAGGCCTGCCGGCCCGACACGATGAGGTCGAGGACAGCGATTGAATTCATGCCTGGCTCTATCCTGTAGGTGCCGGCCTTGAGTTTTCCGCCCATGCCGCGGGCTTTTATCAGAATTCTGAAAGCCTCCGCTGATCTGATAGCCCCTGCCGACTTGAGAGTCTGGGCCGCGTCCGCCGCGCTGCTGCCCTTTTCGAGTGTCGCCAGGATGCCCGCCGAAGGCAGGGCGGGCGGGCTGAGGATATAGGCCGCGAACAGAAAGAGAATGAGAGCAAGCAGTACAAGCGTCCCCAGCGCTATGCCGAAGGCACGAAGGCCCCTGCCATGGGCCGATCTCTGTGATTTCATAAGTCCCTTTTAAGCAGCGAGAGATAGAATTCTTCGGGTTTTTCCATATCAGATATGGAAAGATTGTTATAGAGATAATTGCGGATTTCCTCTTCCATAAGATCCAGATCGTCTCTGGCCGGGCCGGCCCTGTCCGGGGCCGGGCTCCCGGCTTCCGGGCCTGCATGGGAGGAATCCAGCAGTATGAACAGCGCGAGAGCGCGCCGGAGATCGAGGGAGAGATTGAGTTTCTCCACGCCTACACCTCGATTTCGAGCCCCTCGCGGGCCAGCATGACTTCGATGCCCTGTCCGGCCAGATGCTCGGCATACCAGACTGCGTTCTTATAGAGGCTCTCTATTTTGCTGTCTGAATTGAGCGGTTCATGGTGGAAGAGCACAAAGCGCTTTATTCCCCAGGTTGAGGCAAAATCGGCCGCGAGGCTGAAGGAGGAGTGGCCCCAGTTGTACTTTTCGATCGCTTCGCCGAGGGTGTACTGCGTATCGCTGATAACCGTATCGACGCCCTGGAAATAGGCGGCATTCTGTTCATTTTTCTCGAAATCGGCCTCGGTGAGTTCGGTATCGGTCGCGTAGAGCACCTTCTTGCCGCCCTCGCTGATGAGATAGCTGTAGCAGCCGCCAGGGTGGTTCATCGGGCGGTAGCGTATCTCCACACCGCCGATATGGACAGGCTCGCCTTTTAGAATGCACCATTCCTTTTTCGCCGCCATGGCATCCATGGTAACTGGAAAGTAGGGTTCCCTCATTTGAGCTTCGAGTATCTGCTTGAGCTCAGGCACGGGGCTGTAATAGTGAATACTGTTTCGCTTGTCGAATGCGGGCGAGAAGAACGGCAGCCCCTGGATATGGTCCCAATGAAAATGCGTAAAGAAAATATGGCAGTCGACCGCCTCGCGGGAAGCCGCTATCTGATTTCCCAGCTCCCTGATTCCAGTCCCCGCATCAAAAATAAGCTTCGCCTTTTCGCTGCTGACAATCTCCACACAGGCCGTGTTGCCGCCCACTGTGGAAAAGAGATATTCGGGCAGACGCGAAAGAAAGAGTTCCCTCGCATCCTGGCTCTTTATATCATCGGGCCCTATCCTCTCGACTGCGGAGGATATCTTGCTTCTGATTTTGGATGGGAGCAGCGGGCTCGGAATCGATCCCCTAACTCCCCAGAATCGTATTTTCATCGATTTTCTCCGGATTGCGGGCGGCCTCTCGGCTCAGGCAGACAGGGCGTTCCGCCCTTCTCCTCCAAAGGCATTCCTCGATCTCCTGGGCAGAGACAGAAGGCCCCCTGCCGATACCCGGGCAGTCGCGCGCTGCATCATTCCAGGACTCCTCCGACTCCACTATGGACGCCCAGAATGGGAAGGTAGAACACTGAACCGGCCTCGCGCTGTAGACCGCGCAGCCGTCTTTCTCCCAGAAGATGCAGTCATAGCCCGGCTTTTCCTTGAGGCAGAGCGCAAAACTTCCTGTTTCGATTTCCCACAGCCTACAATATTTAGCGTAAAACGCCTTAAAATCAAGCGACAGAAAGGCAAGGAGCCGCCTGAGGTCTGGTCTGGTCAGAAAGACGAGCCCCGGGCCGCCGCGGCAGCAGGCCGAGCATCTTGTGCAGGAGAAGCAGAGGCCATTCGAGTAGAAGGGAGTGCTCATTTCGGGACCTCGCTGGAAGCCGGATACAACAAAGGGCTGCCCGGAATGGACAGCCCTTTGTATGGGGAGAGAAGGATTCGGACCTTCGAAGGCGTGAGCCAACAGATTTACAGTCTGCCCCCTTTGACCACTCGGGAATCTCCCCAGGGGACTCAATACAAACCGAAGCCCAATTGACGCGAGCCATCTCTCGGAATCGAACCGGGGACCTCGAGATTACAAGTCACGCGCTCTACCAACTGAGCTAAGATGGCATTGACGACGCGTCAGAATATATCCTGAGCGCGATTTGTTAGTCAATCACCAAAGCGCAGATTTTCCAGACTTTCGGCTGTCAGAATTCTGCCCTACTCGAGGGGAGCGAAATAGCCGAGTTCATCTTTCCCGCTCTTTCTGTAGAGATAGGCTTCCACGCCTACCAGAAGGTAATTCTGGCCAAAACCGGAATCGGCCTTTGAGGTAAACGTGAGGCGGTATCGGCCCGAAGGCCCCTGCGCTATCTCGGCGGCGAGATCCCCGAGCCCGCGGGGGCGTGCGGCGGAATACACAGTGCCGCCAGTCTCCGAGGCCAGATAGCGGATAGACTCAGAGGGACTCCCCTCTCCGAGTATCACGGCGAAGAATCTGATCCCATTGTTGCGGAAGAGATTCGCGACCTCCGAAAGCGTGGTGCCGGCAAAAGCCTTGTCGTCGACGCTGCCAAGACCAAGATAGATAACCGAGCTCCTGGGCGATGTCGGAAGCAGGCTTGTGGCCGCAAGGCGGAGCGCGAGATCGATCCGCCCCGCTTTTGTTCCATCCTCAACCTTCAGCAGGGCCTTTGTAAGATCGGACAGGCTGCGGCCTGCGGCGACTTCCAGCGAAGGTGCTGAGCCCGCGCCGACAAAGGAGAGCGAGGCGGCCCCTGCACCGGAAAGGCTGTTATACAGATCGGTCAGCGCCTCGCGGGCTTCGTCGCGGAAGTCCGCCATGGCCAGCGAACGGTCGCCTATAAGCACCGTTCTGAAGGGCGAAGCCACTGAACCCTCGCCTACAAGCTGCAGATCTTGGACCGGCACAAGAGATTCAATATTCCGCGTGAGCGTCCTGCCCCGCTCATCGGTCGAGACTGTGCTCTTAATGCTCTCCGTGAGATGGAAATTGAGGGCCCGGAGGCCGACCACCGGCATCCCCTGTCTGTCCCGGACATCGACATCGACAGTGACCTTGGGAAACTCCGAGGCGATTATCCTCTCGATTTCGACATTGTAGCCCGCGGCCAGAAGCGGCGCCTCAGAGAGGACCAGAACAGATGATGAATCAAAATCCGCGGCGAGCAGATTGCCATTGAAATCGGCCACCGCGTCGACAAGGCGGGTTCCCTTCTGCGGAGAACTGTAGAGCGTGCTGACCCGCTCTGTCTCGAGATCGAGGGATGCAATCCGGTCCGTGTCGGATATCAGCAGAGCACTTCCCTTGCGCCAGAACGAAAGCCCTTCGGGGGCATGGAGAAGCCCTTCGCCGATGCTGCCAATATAGTTGCCAGAGAGATCGAACTTGTAGACCGCCTTCCTGTAGGAATCGGCGACATAGACAATACCCTGTTTTTCAGCGATCCCGCTGGGGCTCGCGAATCCGGGAAACTCATCCGATTTCGCGCCAAAGGACAGCAGATACTTTCCATCGCGGTCAAATTTGACTATCCGGGCATTGCCATAGTCGCTGACATAGAGATAGCCGTCCTCGTCGCATGCTGCGTACTGGGGACCGATGAGCCTGCCATCGCCCCTGCCCTTCGAGCCGAAGAGAATCCGCTTTCGGGACACATCATTGATGGAATCGATGCGGGAGACACGGTCCCCGTTGAATTCAGTCACAAAGAAAGAGCCATCAGGCAGACCCGCTATGCCGAAGGGGCGGTCATAGCCTTCGAGCCCGCCCTTTTCTCTCTGACGTATAACGCCGTTGGGATCAATGCGTACAATTTCGTTGGAGCCGTGGGCGACGACAAGCACAGAGCCGTCTGTCTGCGGAAGGAGTCCCGAGGGCCTCAGGAAATAGGTTGTTTTTCCAACACGCCCCGAAAAGCGTGCCGCTTCAATAAAGGAAGGATCCTCGTCTGATTCGAGGGACCGTGATCCCTGGATGGTCTCCACTTTTGAGCGGAGAAAGGCGGGGGCATCCGGCCGCGCAATAAGGCCCTCCCATGCGCGCAGAGCCGTTGACTCATAGCCTGACTTGGCATAGGAGCGCCCCAGCCAGTAGGAGAGCAGGGGCTCGCTCGGGCCATATGCCAGAGCCTTTTCGAAGAGAAGGATGCTCTCGGCGTAGCGCCCCTGATGATAGGCCTGCACGCCGAGACGCAGTTCTTCGCGGGCGCCGGATGAGGAGAATTCGGAGCTGTACTGAGCGCAGACGGGCGCGAGAAGAGCGAAGAGGGCGAGGAAGACAGCAATAGATTTTCTGCTCACTGTAATGTCCCCTTTTCCTGCCCGCCGCCTATATCCATGGAGAGGGCCAGCGCATGCTGAATGATCTCTTCTTCATGCGGCGCGATCTCGAGAGCATGTGCTATCTGCTTCTGGGCCTCATCGTCGTCGCCAAGGCGGTGATAGGCCCAGCCCAGCGAATCCAGATAGGCAGCGTTTTCGGGCGCGCTGTCCACCGCCTTGCGGCAGTAGGTAAGGGCACGGGCCGGATCCCTTCCGGCGCAGGCCAGCACATAGCCGAGGCCATTGAGCGCGTTGGCATTTTCGGGGTCGACGGCGACTGCCTCGCTGTAATATCTTTCGGCTGCCTCGGCATCCCCGTCCGCCCAGGCGGCATATCCGCGTGTGGCGAGGACTGGTACGCTTGGGCTGCCCTCTTTGATTATCGAATCGAGCTCATAGGCAGCGAGCTTGGCTCTGCCTGTAATTGAATAGATATAGGCGAGCGTGAGCCTGCACTGATTGATACGCTCCTGGTCTCCAGGAGCGGTTACTACCTGTTCAAGGTAGAGCAGAGCCTCATCCCATTCCCTGAGGCGGGCATGACAGAGGCCGAGGAGATAGGCGAGCTCGAGGCGGTTTGTGTTATCGGCCTCTATTTTCTCCAGGGCCGCAATGCAGCCTTTCCAGTCGCGTGCGGCGAAAAGCCCATAGGCATCGGTAAACTGCTCTTCCATAACTGCCTAATTGAATTCCCTGCCGGGTCTGAAACCTGCCCCGGTCTCGGCCTGCGGCTGCACATAGACAGGGGTGACCGCCACAAGACCGCCATGCACTATCGAATAATCCGAAAGGGGATCGGGCTCATTTCTGGATTCAGAGCTCTCGCAGAAGCAGTAGCGTTTTCCATCCGGCGCGTCGTATACATGGATTTTATCCTGATAACTGCGCCTTACAGGCAGCGCCCACCGGCCGGCCAGAGCTTCATCATCACTGCTCGGCGCATTTACATTTATAAAGACATCTTTTGAGCAGTATGAAAGGAGGCGGCTGAAATTGCGCCGCACAAAACTGGCGGCGGCGCCATAGCGCAGAGCTTCGGGACTCCACTCGCAGGAGACGGCGATACCCGGCAGCCCGCCCAGCGCCGCCTGCTTTATGGCGCCGCAGGTGCCCGAATACATGATATCGCTGCCCATATTGGGGCCATGATTGATTCCGGCCACGACAGCATCGGGGACAAAGTCCAGAGCCCCGAGCTGGATCAGGAAAACGCAGTCGGCAGGCGTACCCGAGCAGGCATAAAAGCCATTTTCTCTCCTGCTCAGCGTCTGGGGAGTCCTAACATCTATGTGCATCGATACGCCTGAGCGCTCTCCATCGGGGGCGACCACGAGGATCTCATGCTCCCTCGACAGTTCACGGGCAAGTACAGCAATCCCGGGCGCATCTACGCCGTCATCATTGGTAATAAGAAGTTTCATTGACTGATCAGCCTGATTCCACCCGCTATTTCCGCCTCGTATACGATCGCACGGAAACCGAAGATACGCTCGTAATCCTCGAGCCTCTTTTTATATTCAGGAACTGAATCCCGCTTCATAATGCTTACAGTGCAGCCGCCAAAACCCTTGCCGGTAAGTCTCGAGCAGAGGACCCCTTCGATCTCTGTCGCTCTCTTCTGCAGCCAGTCTACCTCGGGGCAGGACACTTCATAGAGATTGCGGAGACTGGCGTGGGATTTATTTATGACGCGTCCGAAGGCCGCGGCGTCGCCCTTGGCGAGGGCATCTTCGGCCTCCAGTACCCTCAGATTTTCCTCGACGACATGGAGGCAGCGCCGTCTCATGCTCTCGGGGAGCACGCCCATAAGGTCGTCTATTTCCTCGGGGCCGCAGTCGCGGAGGCTCTTTTTGCTGCTCTGGCCGGAGATATGCTCGAGGGCCTTCCGGCAGTCATCCTCCCTCTGCTGGAGTTCGGAGTCGACCGAGAGCCTGGGGACCTTGGAGTCAGTGAGCACAGTTATGTAGTCGCCATCGAGAAAAGGCAGAGCCCGGCGTCTTCCCGAGCGGTAATCGACAATCGATATAGAGGCCGGCGTGGCAAGGGCGGCCGTAAGGCTGTCCGCAAGACTGGTCCTGAGCCCCATAAAATCATGGACGGCCCTGCGGGCCAGTTCGGCGAGTTCGTCGGATTTGGAGGAAAGACCGTAGAATTCCTTGAGGGCCAGAGCGGTGGCCAGCGTGAGGGCATTCGATGATCCGAGCCCCACAGCCTGGGGAACATCGCTCGCTATTGTAAAGTTGAGGCCCCTGGCCGGCAGGCCCTGTTTGAGCATTGCATCTATAATGGATTTTGGATAGTTGGCCCAGCGGTCCTCTTTTTTAAATTTGAGATTCCCGATGCTTGTGCGTTTGTGTTCGCTGAGGTCAGCCGCAAAGAACCTCAGGGATGAATCGCGCCTTTCGGATATGGCGACACGCACTTCAAAGGAGAGGGCAGCGCCCAGCACCAGAGGATCTGAGGCTTCGATCTGTTCTCCCAGAAATTTCACGACGCCCGGAGCGGCCGCGACAACCTTTGGAGGAGCCTCGTACTCTGCTTGGTGCAGCGTGAAAATGTCCTTCATTAATACCTCGTCCAAAGCGCCATAAACTCCACCAAAGCGCTCCGTTTTCCATTTCGGATACGCCTATCATACACGAAAAAAGACCCGCATTCAATAAAAATCGAGTTCAAGGTCCCGGGGGATTTTGACATTCGGCCATTGCCGCTATATTATAGTACCATGAAGCGGCATGGCTTAGCGATTTATTTTATTTTCTCCATACTTCTGCTGACCTTGGGAGGCTGCGCTCAAAAGCCCGCGGCTCTGCCACAGCAGCAGCCGCAGCAGGAGATTCAGACGCCACAAAAGGCCGCAGAGCCCCTTCAGAGCGGGCCGGCTGTCCCCGCGCCGGCCGAAAAAAAGTCCAATTTTGACCCCACTTCGATCACTCCAGCTCAAAAAGAGGCTGCGATAACCGATATCAGGGCATTTATCCTCTCGCTGAATAAGATTATCCGCGAGAAGGACTATAATGCCTGGGTCAGTTCGCTGACAGAAGCCTACAAAGACTACTATTCGGATCCCTCTGTTCTGGCTAAAATATCTGATTCGCCGGTTCTCCGGAAAATGGGCATAAAAGTCCAGTCGCTGTACGATTACTTTATCTATGTTGTCTATCCTTCGCGGCAGAACGACCGCGTGGACGATATTGACTATATCGACGAAGATCAGGTACGGGCTTTTACGATCAGCTCCAAAGGCGAGCGACAGATATTGTATAACCTAGAGAAACAGGGCGATACCTGGAAGATAGGGATTGGGAGGTAATCATGCGCTCTTCTAGCAGGAAGATCCTTGCATTAGGCGTCAGCGCCATACTGGCAGCGGGTACAGTCTCCATGGCTGGTGCCCAGACCTCATCCGGCCAGAGTTCCTCTGGCGGCAGTTCGCAGGGATCTTCGAGTGGACAGTCCTCGAGCGGCAGCGAGAAGACTGTCGAGGAAGCCTACCTCCAGGAATCGCTGGAGACTATGATCATCAACGAGGAATCCCTCGCCGACAGCCGGGACCAGAAGATGAAGGCTCTGGACGGCATCAAGGCTGCCGTCGACGCCGGACGCCAGAACGCAGGCATGGAGAAATCCCTCGAGTATCTGGCCCTCGAAAATTCTTATACCGTTTCGAAGAGTGCCGGGCTCGGAGCCGCGACCAATGATTTCCCCGATGTGCGGGCCAAGGCCTGCAACTATCTGGGCGGATTTGACAGCGATGAGGCCAGGAAAACCCTGGTAAAGGTCGCCCTTGGAGACAGGGAATCGATGGTGGTGGGCGCCGCCATCCATTCGCTCGGCAAGATGGGCAATAATGAAAATGGCGAAGTTGAGCAGACAATTTCTTATATAGTAACAAAATATGATGTTCTGCAGCCCGATAACGCCCTTGCCCATGAGTGCATTGTCGCGCTGGACCGCATTGCCGATGGCGGGGACGGCATCACCGATCCGTCTACAATCCGCGCCATTATGAAAATCGCGACAGGCACCTATATGAAGGTTGTCCGCGATGAGGCTTCGGCCCTGCTGCGCAAGCTGATGGAGAACTCGGCCAAGAATTCGAACTCCACCTCGGGCAGTTCGTCCTCGAGCTCCTCCTCGGGCAGCTCAAGCTCCTCCTCGAGCAGCACAGGCTCGAACGGCAAGAAGAAATAAGCGCCTTCTGCACACAAAAGGCCGCCAGAGGGCGGCCTTTTTTATTGTCCTGAAAGCTGAAGTGACAGCCTCAGTAGTGAGGGGGCCTTTCGTTTGCTGGAAGCGGGGGAAGCCCGTCCACCGCGAGCTCCTTGAATTTCTGCGCGAGCTCCTTGAGGTTCCGCTCGAGCTTCTCAATCCGCTGCATGTGATCGTAGACCGAGGATGAGAGCTCTTCTATTGTCTTTTCCTGATAGGCGATCTTGGTCTCGAGTTCTTCGATCAGGCCGCCGCTATCCATTTCTTCTTTCTGCATAGTGCCATAGTAGCAGTGCCCGCCCGGAAATCCAAGCGCCGCACAGGGCCTTGAGGACATGAGAAGGCCGGCCTTGAAAGGTCCCCGGCCCGCGGATATAAGATGTCTGATCGGACAAGTGAAGGCAGTGTGGGAAAGGACAGAGTGATGGAGATGCCCGGCGCCGCGGAGATTCCCCAGGGGAATATATTCCGCGAGTCCATTCAGTGCGGCAGAATTAAGACCGTCTCACAGCTCAAGCGCTATTTCCGCGTTCTCGCGGTAAAGGTGCATCCGGATACCAGTATGAGCCGCGATGGCAATGACAGATTTATAAAGCTTGAGGAAGACTACCGCGCAGCCGAGGCCTTTCTGCTTGGGGCAGCGGAGAGCGGCGGGACCGGACAGCCGCCAGTTTTTAGAAGCCCCAGGGCTCAGGCGCCGAAGCAGAGGCCGTCGCGCGAACAGATATATGGCGATTTCTTCGAGCTCGAGGCTTCCAACTTCCCGATCAATCTGCCGCTGGAAAAAAGATCCAGGGCTTACAGGGAAAGAGTGGCAGGCTTTAATGAGGAGATAGGCGAGCTTGGAGTCCTGGGCGGAAAGAGCTTTCTGGACCTTGAGAGCGAGCTCTACAAACTCAGGGAAAACTGGCGGATATTCGACCCTATAAAGAACATCTTCTATAACATTGTCTCATGGCATATAGAGCCCAGAGACTTTACAAGGCAGCGGATAACCGAGGACTTCGACAGGGTAAGGCCCCTGCTTGAGGAGGCGGGCGCGGCGGCCACGCTGGCATTCCTGTCCTGGCTGATAGGCGATCTGGCGAATGGCAGCTCGCTGGGCCCGGGGTTCCGTTCGACTATAAAGAATCATCAGCGTTCTCTGGAATAAAGGAGGAGAGCCCTGCCCCGCCCACGCTGTCCGCGCTGTGGAAGCGCCCATACTCTGCCTATACTCTACGGCGAGGCGGGGAGTCCCGAAATCGACCGCGTCCTATCGGCCGGCAGGGCCGCGGCAGGCGGCCATATCGGCGATCTGGCCGCGCCGGGACGCCGCTGCCTGGCCTGCGGAAAGAGCTTCGGCCGCCATGCTATTCTGCCTTCCCTTGTAGAGGAGCTTTTCTTTTTCCAGAGTATGGGGACACGCCGCTGCACGGCGAGGATCAGCGCAGAAAGCCCGCTGATACGGGCTCTTTTTATCCGAGACGAAGGCCTATCGGGACAGCGCAGAAAGACAGCACAATTCATACTGACTCATGCGCAGTGGATGGAGCTCTGGGCCGGACTGCATCTCTGCTATTTTGAAGACTGGGAAGACCGCTATCCCCTGCTTACGGCAGATGAAGGCTATTTCTGCCTGAAAATCCGCTATGGCGATGCCTTCCGCGCTGATGAAGAGCAGCTTGCAGTGTCGGGATCCAGCCTTGGTCCCCGAAGGCTTCCGCAACTCATACGAATACTCAATAGATGCCTTCCAGCCGAATACGCAGGGCTCGGGCTGGAGGCGCGTCCCAGCAGCTTTGGCCTGCAGCCAGATGGGCTTTTCCACTGAAAGCAGCACAGCATAAAAAATAAAAAAAGGTCCTGAAACCGGCGGTTTCAGGACCTGCTCTTGAGAGATGCGGGATTCGAACTCGCGACCCCCAGCTCCGGAGGCTGGTGCTCTATCCAGCTGAGCTAATCTCTCAGATGAAGCGGGCTCATCGTAATGCGAAGAAGCGGGCCCTGTCAAGCGAAGAGCCGCCACTTGACGCCCCGGCCCTGCCTGCCCGAATATCCCAGCATGGCCGACAGACTGCTTCTCGCCTCCGCATCGCCCCGAAGGCGCGATCTGCTGAATATGATGGGCATTGCCTTTGATGCGCTCGCGTCGGACAGCGATGAAAGCATCCGTGCCGGCCTCCCCGCGCCTTTAAGAGTGATGGCCCTCGCGGAGGATAAGGCCCGCGCTGTTGTTAACCGCCCCGCAGCGGCCGCCTATGCGTATATACTGGCCGCCGACACTCTCGTATGGCTTCAGTCAGGATCCGGGGCAGAGGGGGCTGGGGACGAGAGCAGCGCCAGGGTCTTCGGCAAGCCGTCGGACGCGGCGGATGCGCGGCGCACGCTCGAGGCCCTCTCGGGCAGAAGCCACACTGTCTCGACGGGGCTCTGCCTTTTCAGGCGCCGCGACAGCAGATTCTTCAAGGGCCGCTCTGATTCACTTGTGCATTTTGCGGCCCTCTCTCCGGCCGAGATTGATGCGGCCATCGCCAATGGCGACTGGAAGGGCGTGGCAGGCTCCTACCGCATTCAGGGCTATGCATCGCGCTTTATCGAGCGCATCGAGGGCTCGTGGTCAGGCATTGTGGGCTTGCCAATCCATGAGCTTTATGTCATGCTGGGACAAGCGGATTTCGATTTTTCGGAGTCCTGACTAATCGGCGCGGCACCCTAAGGTGCCCTGCCGGACGCGGTTTTCGGCATCGGCTGATGCGGAATGCCGCGCAATTTTCCACCATTTCTGTCTGCAGACCGCCGCTATGGACTGGCCGGGACAGCCCTTTCAGGGCTCTGGAGATGGCGAGATAAAGCGATGGGGGCCGGAAAGCATTCCGGCCGTGGGAGGAACTTGTGGCAGTCGTTACCATGAAGAATCTGCTTGAGTCCGGCGTTCATTTCGGACACCAGGTCAAGCGCTGGGACCCCAGGATGAAGAAGTACATCTTCACCGCCCGCAACGGGATCCACATCATCGACCTTCAGAAGACCATCCAGGCGATTAAAGACGCCTACGAGGCCGTGCAGAAGGTAGTGAGCTCCGGCAAGAGCGTGCTCTTTGTCGGCACCAAGAAGCAGGCCCAGGCAGCCATTCAGAAAGAGGCCGAGCGCTGCGAGCAGTTCTATGTGAACAACCGCTGGCTTGGCGGTATGCTCACGAACTTCACAACTATCAAGAAATCCATTCAGCGCCTCAAAAAAATCGAGAAGATGGAAGTCGATGGCACCTTTGAGAGCCTGACTAAAAAAGAGATCGCTTCTCTCCAGAAAGAAAAGGCCAAGCTCGAGAAGAACCTTGGCGGTATCAAGGAGATGAAGGATCTGCCCGGCATTATCTTCGTCATCGATACACGCAAAGAGGCTATTGCCGTCGCCGAGGCCCAGAGACTGGGCATTCCGATTGTCGCCGTCGTCGACACCAACTGCAACCCCGAGGGCATCACCTACCCGATCCCCGGCAACGATGACGCCATCCGCTCCATAAGCCTTTTCACTCAGATTATCGCCAATGCCGTTATCGAAGCCGGCGCTGCCGAAGGCCTCAAGATTATCGAGAACCTTCAGGGCGATGAGGGCGAAGAGGTCAAGACCGATGCTGCGCCGAAGCCCGAAGAGGCCGAGGTCGATGTGGACATCGACAATTACAAACCCGAGGACAAGAAGAATGAAGAGGCCGCGCCTTCCGGCGAGGAGCCTGCCCTTCCTGTCGACGAGGACCGCCTGTACGAGTCCAAATAAGGACTGGCAAGGAGATTAACGTGGAGATTAAAGCTAGCGATGTAAAGGCCCTGCGCGAGAAAACCGGCGCAGGCATGATGGACTGCAAGAAGGCCCTTACCCAGGCGAACGGTGACATCCCGGCTGCGGAGAAGCTTCTCCGCGAATGGGGCATGGCGGGCGTCGAAAAGCGCGCCGGCCGCAGCACCAACGAAGGCCGCATCTTCATCAAGGCCAGCGATACCAAGGCTGCCCTTGTCGAGATCGCCTGCGAGACCGACTTTGTCGCGCGCAACGCCGAGTTTATCGCCGTGGGCGACAAGATGGCCGATATCGCCTATTCCAAGAATATCAACGAAATTACCCCCGAGCTCGATGCCATGGTCAAAGACATCGCCGCCAAGATCAAGGAGAACATGGGACTCAAGCAGGTCAAGCTTGTGACCGCCGGCCCCAACGAGATTATTCATAACTATGTCCATAACGAAGGCAAGATTGTCGTAGTTGTAAAGCTCAGAAGCGACAAGCCCGAAGCCTTCAAGGACGAGAACGTAAAGAACTTTATTCATGATATGGCCCTGCATATCGCGGCCTTCAGCCCCATGTACCTCGACCGCAGCAAACCTGATGCCGCCTGGCTCAAAGAGCAGGAAGAGGTGTTCAAGGCACAGGTTGCCCAGGATGAGAAGATGAAGGGCAAGCCTGAAAAGGTCATCGATGGCATTCTGAAGGGGAAACTCAACAAACTTCTCTCTGAGGTCTGCCTCCTCGATCAGGGATTTGTAAAAGATGAGAAGACCCCGGTAAACAAAATGATGGAGCAGGTTGGCAAGGCCGCCGGCGCCAAGCTTCAGATTGTAGATTATGTCTACATGAAGGTAGGGGCCTGACAGCAGCCAGGCTTTTAGAGGCGGCATTTCCGGACAGCATCCGGGAATGCCGCTTTTCCTTTTGATTTGAATGGAGACCAATCATGGATACCAGAGCGACCTGTGAAGAAAAGATGAAGAAGGCCATTGTGGCCCTTAAGGATTCATTTAACGGCGTCCGAACAGGAAGAGCGTCGCCCAATCTCCTCGATAAAGTCCGTGTGGACTACTATGGGCAGAAATCGCCCCTCTCTCAGGTGGCGACAGTCTCTGTTCCGGAGGCCCGCCTTATTGTCATCCAGCCATGGGACCGCTCGCTTATAAGCGAGATCGAAAAGGCGATTCAGAAATCCGATCTTGGTCTCAATCCGTCCAATGATGGCAAGGTCATACGCATTGCCATTCCGCCGCTCACCGAGGAGCGCCGCAAAGAGCTCGCCAAGACAGCCAAGACTATGGCCGAGCAGTCGCGCGTCTCCATCCGCAATATCAGGCGTGATGGTCTTGAAGAACTCAAGAAGGAGAAGAGCGCCGGCGGTGTAGCTGAGGACGCCATCAAGAAAGAAGAAGACGAGCTTCAGAAGCTGACCGATTCCTATATTGCGCAGGTCGGCAAGGTTCTCGAAGAAAAAGAATCAGAAATCATGGAGATATGAGGGAAGGCGCGATGGCTCTTCCTCCTCCTTCCGACAGGCGCCTGCCAGTCCATGTTGGCATTTTTATGGATGGCAATGGCCGATGGGCCCAGCAGCGCGGCCTGCCCCGCACTGAGGGGCACCGCGAGGGCCTCAAGGTCGCGAAGCGTATCGTCAAGGCCGCCGACGATATGGGCATCAGGGTGCTAACCCTCTATACATTCTCAACAGAAAACTGGAAGAGGACGGCCGACGAGGTCGGCTTCCTCATGTCCCTGATAAAAAATCATCTGTCCGCTGAGTTTGATTTTTACCGCGAAAACCGCATCCGTGTTGTGCATTCAGGCGATGCCGCCGGCCTCCCCGCCGATGTACGCGCCGAAATAGAGCGGGTCCAGAGCGAGACCGCCGATTTTGAACGCATGACAGTAAATCTGGCCATCAATTACGGGGGCCGCGATGAGATAGCGCGGGCAGCCGCGAAGCTGCAGGCAGGGGGCGAGAGGATCACCGAGGCCTCCATCGCCACGGCCCTCGACAGGCCCGAGCTCCCCGATGCCGATCTGATAATCAGGCCGGGCGGGGAGATGCGGCTGTCCAACTTTCTGATGTGGCAGTCAGCCTACTCTGAACTTATTTTTACTCCGACTCTGTGGCCGGACTATACAGAGGCTGATTTTGCCCATGATATAGCCGAGTACGAACGGAGAGACAGACGCTTTGGGGGCGTAAAATGAGAGTACAGTGGAAATTTGGCAATACGGTTCAGCGCCTCCTTCTCTTCTGTATCGGCGCTCCGCTTTTTGCCCTCGCGGCTTTCTATCTGCCCTATTACCACCATGCGGTGATCGCTTTTGTTATAGCTGCCCTGGCCGGAGGGAGCGCCTGGGAAGCCGCGAAATTCTTCAATATCGCCGGGCTCAAGGTAAAGCCTCTTGTCGGCCTTCTTCTGGGCATGCTGATTCCTATTCTCTATTATATTGAAACTTTTGTACCAATTGAGAATGCCGGAAGAGCCGGCCTTGCGACCATTGCTCTGGGCTTCTGCGCCGTCGCCGTCTTTGCCCCCTTTGCATTCTCTTCGAAAGAAAACCTGCCCCTTGCTCTGAGAAGCGCCGCGGCCTATGGCTTTCTGCTTATCTATCCCGGCTTTCTCGCCGGCTTTATAATGCTGATCAATTCTGAACCTCTGTATGCCGCCGAATCCATCTGCAGTTTTGTTATGATGACGCTGGGCAACGATGCCCTCGCGTGGCTTGTCGGCGTGACGCTTGGCAGGCATAAGGGTATTGTCTCCGTCTCGCCCTCCAAGAGCATCGAAGGCTTTGCCGGCGGCTTTGCCGGTTCAATTCTGGCAGCGGTGATCTGCCGGGCTATCTTCCCCGCCGCTTTTGCGGGCGTCCAGCTCTGGGCTCTTCTGGGCATGGCCATCCTTGTCGGCGCTGCCTCGATATCGGGCGACCTCTTTGAAAGCGCCCTCAAGCGCAGCGTCGGCGTAAAGGATTCTGGAGACTGGATTCCAGGGAGAGGCGGCTTCCTGGACTCCGTGGATTCCATGCTTTTCGCCGCGCCTGTCTTCTATCTTCTCTCACTGATTCTTGGCCTTTTCCGCTGATTCCGGAAGCGCGCAGATGCAGAGAAAACGCATCATCGTTCTCGGTGCCAGCGGCTCGATTGGAAGACAGACGCTGGACGCCATCCGGGCCTTCCCCGGCCGCTTTGAGCTCGCGGGCGCACAGGCCCGGATGAACTATGGGGCCCTCGCTGCAATCGCATCTGAATTCCCATCGGCACGGCTCTGCCTGAGCGGAGAAGAGCTGCCCTCCGGCGCAGAGCTTCCGAGGGGCTGCCTGCGGGGCGGTGAAGGCCTCGCCTCTCTTATTGCCACTGCCGAAGCGGACATGGTTGTGAACGGCATCGCAGGTTCGGGTGGCCTCGAGCCTTCTATTCTGGCCCTCGAAGCCGGGAAAGATCTGGCCCTTGCCAACAAAGAGAGCGTGGTTATGGGCTGGTCGCTGCTCGAAGCGGCGGCTGCAAAGAGCGGAAGCCGCATTATACCGGTTGATTCCGAACATGCCGCGGTATTCCAGCTTATAAACAGGATCGGCCGCGGGGATATAGAGGATATTACCATAACGGCCTCTGGCGGCGCCTTTCTGAACAGGCCGCTCGCAGATCTCGCAAAGGTGACCCCCGACGAGGCAGCCGCTCATCCCAACTGGAAGATGGGCAAGAAGATCAGCATCGATTCCGCGAGTCTCGCCAATAAGGGCCTCGAGGTAATCGAAGCATCGCGGCTTTTCAATATGCCGCCTGAGCGCGTAAAAGTGCTGATACACCCGCAGAGCCTTGTCCATGCGCTGGTCCGTGCAAAAGACGGTTCACTGTATATGAATGTATCAGCCCCAGATATGAGGCTGCCAATACTCAACGCTCTTGCCTACCCCGAGGTGCTGTCGTCCCAGTTCGGCCGTCTTGAACTCGCCGGAAAATCCCTTGAATTCCGCGACCCGGACCCGGCCCGTTTCCCCCTTCTGCCCCTTGCCTATAAAGCGCTTGCCAGCGGCTATGGCGCGACAGTAGCTTATAATGCGGCCGATGAGGTCGCGGTAGCCGCTTTCGAGGCCGGCAGAATCGCCTTTCCCGATATTCCGAATATTGTCGAGGCCGCTCTCTCCGGGGATCTGCCCAGACAGGCGGTCAGTCTTCAGGCGGTTTTTGAGCAGGATTCCGCTGCCCGCCGCCGCGCCTTGAGTGCCATTGAGTAAGGAGCGCCGATGATACTTACTATTCTGCTTGGGCTGCTTGGACTCGGCCTCGTAGTGCTTGTCCATGAGACAGGCCACTTTCTGGCTTCCCGCGCCGCGGGGGTCGAGGTGGAAACATTTTCGATAGGCTGGGGCCCGCGGCTTGTGGGCTGGAAAAGCCATGGCACCGATTTCTGCATTTCGCTCTTTCCGCTGGGCGGCTACTGCAGGATGAAGGGCGAGCAGGCCTTTTCAGAGGCCATGGAACAGAAGAAGGAGACCATTCCCCAGGAACCTGGGTCATTCTATGGAGCTCCTGCCTGGAAAAGGATTCTTATATCCCTGGCTGGCCCATCTTTCAATGTTCTTTTCGCGGTGATAGTTTTTATCGCCGTGGCGGCTGTTGGCTACACGGTCCAGAGCTACAGCAGCCGTATTGTGCTCGCAAGCGATTACAGCCTGGACGGCACTGCGTTCCCGGCCGATATGCCTGCCAATAAGGCCGGCCTTAAGACTGGCGATACAATTCTCGCAATCGATGGCAGGGCGGTGAGCGACTACACCGATCTGCAGCAGGGGATTGCGCTCGCGGCTGACAAGCCAGTGAAACTCCTTGTCCAGAGAGGTGCAGAAAAACTCGAGCTCAGCATTGTGCCGAGACTCGACAAAGATTCGGGAGCAGGCAAGATAGGCATCTATGCCTGGATCGATCCTCTTGTCTCCAAGCTGGATCCCAAGGGGTCGGCCGCGAGAGCAGGCATTCTGCCCGGAGACCGGATACTGGCAGTGGATGGCAGGCCGGTCCAGCATGGCATCGAGGCCCTGTCGATGCTCAAGGATAAACCTCAGAAATCCGTGTTTACGGTGAAGAGAGGCGGGCAGACTCTCGATCTGCCGGTCATTCTCTCCTGGGGCAAGAACGGCTCCGATCTGGGCATAGTATTTAAGACGATATCCCATACAATAAAATCGCCCAATTTTGGCCGCGCTATTGTCGATGGCCTTGCCGAGACCGGCACTACAATAGCGGTCTCATTTCAAAGCCTCGGACTTCTTTTCAGGGGTGTGAATATTCTTAAGGCGGTATCCGGCCCTGCGCAGATAACCTATCTTGTCGGCGAGACCGCCACGTCGAGTTTTTCCCAGAGCGGAGCGGGCGGGCTTGTCGTGATATTCAATTTCCTCGCACTGCTCTCTATCGCGCTGTTTATTATGAATCTTCTGCCGATTCCCGCTCTCGATGGCGGCATGATCCTCATATTTATAATTGAAATATTTAAAGGCAGTCCGCTGAAGACGAAGACTGTCTACCGCTACCAGCTTATTGGCACCTTTTTTGTATTCGCTCTCTTTATTGTTGCGGCCATAAGCGATGTCCTGTTCTTCAGCGCAAAATAAGGCCCAGGAGGAAGAATCATGAGGAAAGTGACCTGCATGTGCGAAACAAGTTTTGACGCCGATCTGCCCGAGGAGATAGATGTCGATGAAAAACCCGGTACTATTTCCCAAATTCTGGAGGGCAGCTTTTTCGCTGTGACCTGCCCCTCCTGCGGAAGCCTCCTCAAACCCGAGCTGGAAGTCAGGCTGAGCTCCCGGATAAGGAATTTTGATATACAGGTGATTCCCGAAATCGAACGTCTGGCATTTTATCTGGGCAGCAGGCAGATATCGGCGCCTGAGGTGCTCATCGGCTACAATGAGCTCTATGAGCGCGCACGCATGCTTGAGGACGGCCTTGATCCGACTACAATCGAAATTATTAAGTACTATCTGCTTCTTAAGGCAGACGAGAGAGCGCCCGAGGGAGCGGCCATAAGGGTGGCCTATGCCGGCCTTACCCCCGATGGAAGGCTCAATTTCCATGTTTCGGGCATAAAACCCAATGAAGTCGCCGTTCTTCCCCTGTCGAAGGATATGTATTCCAAGACTTTTGCCGGCAGAACAGCCACGCTTGCCCAGGATCCCTTTACGGATATCTTTAAGGGGCCCTACAGATCAATCCGCGCGCTTGAGGCTCAGCCTGACACAGAGGAGCAGACCGGCCAATAAAAAGCCCGCACTGCTCAATATAAATACGGCCGCCCTGATGAGGCGGCCGTATTTATATGCCAAGCCGCCCGGCCTCAGTCATGCGAGGGATGGGCGTGCACTATCTGAATTGCCTTCTGTACAGCCTTTTTTACCTGCTCGGCGTTATCGCCTGAGTCCAAGGCCTGTGCATAGATTCTGCCCAGAAGGGAAACCCGGTAGAGGGGCTTAATCGAGTTGAGGGCATAGGCTGCCATATCGAGGATGCAGTCCTGACAGGTGCAGATGCCGGGATCATCCAGCTCCTTGAGCTGGCGGTCAAGTTCCTCGATAACCAGGTTTTCACTCTCATTGACCAGAATGCTGAAGTCATAATTATCCCTGAAGCTCATGTGCTACCTTCCTGTCCATGATGTAATTTAAGTATCGGTTCAGTCTTTATGCTTTTCAAGATTCTCGAAACGAGTATAGGCAGGCATGAATCCGATTTTTATTGTCCCCACCGGCCCGTTGCGCTGCTTGGCCATGATAAGCTCTGTTTCAATAATGGGAGACTGCTGGTCGGTTGTCTTGTTGCTCTCGCGGTCGCGGTGCAGGAAGAGAATAACATCTGCGTCCTGCTCTATGGAGCCCGATTCTCGGAGGTCCGCGAGAGTGGGCTGTTTGCCTTCGGCTTCGCGCTTGAGCTGGGAGAGGGCGACAATCGGGATTTTAAGCTCGCGGGCCAGGGCTTTGAGAGAGCGGGATATATCGGAGATCTGTTCCCAGCGGGCCATATCGGCATTTTCGTGCGTGATCAGCGTAAGATAATCGATGAAGATAATCCGCACTCCCCGCTCCGCGCGCAGGCGCCTGACTATTGTTCGCAGATCGAGTAGCTTCATATTGGGGGCATCGACAATATAGAGAGGAGCCTCATAGATCCGGCTCGCGGCATCGAGGATGGCCTGGAAATCCTGCTGCCTGATGGTGCCCGCCTTGATCCTGTTGCCTGGCACATGGGCTTCGCCCGAGAGAAGACGCTCCATAATCGCCATCTCCGACATTTCGAGGGAGAGAAAGGCGCAGGGGATATGCTCCCTTATGGCGACATTGGAGGCCATGGTGAGAGCGAGGGCCGTCTTTCCGACCGAAGGGCGCGCGCCTATTATTATAAGTTCTGAATTCTGAAAACCGCTTGTAAGGGAATCCAGCTGGTCGAGGCCCGAGGGTATGCCGGTAAAGGCGTTGTTGTTCTTATAGAGGGCTTCGATAGTGATGACAGTATCGTGCAGCAGATCCTTTATGCTCTTGTAGCCGACAGACTGGCGCTTCTCGGTGATCTCAAAGATACTGGCCTGGGCCTCGTCGAGTACCTGCCCCGATGTGATGGAATTGTCGTGGGCCTTGGCCGTCACCTCGGCCGACAGCTTGATAAGGGCGCGGCGTACTGAGCCCTCCTGCACTATGCGGGCATAATACTCGACATTGGCAGAAGAAGGGGTGACCGAGCTCAGGCTCGCGATATAGGCAGGCCCGCCGGCGGCGTCCAGCGTTCCGAGAGCCTTGAGCTCATCGGTAAGGGTGATTAAGTCTGCCTTTTCGTTGCGTTCATAGAGCGAGATGACAGCTGCGAAAATTTCTTTATTTGCGTTTACATAAAAATCCTCCGGCCTGAGATACTTGAGTATCGCAGGCACGGAGTCTGGATCGATAAGGATCGCCCCCAGCACGGCCTGCTCGGCCTCGCTGTTATGGGGCGGAACCTTATCTTTGAGCTCTTCGGGCGTCATCCCTTTCAGTTCTGGGAGGGATCGGCCTTGGGCGCCTCGGCGGGCGCAGCAGCGGCCTCAGCCGGCGCGGCATCAGCCTTCGGGGCCTCTTCTTCGGGCTCAAGACCCTGGGAGGCGAGGAAAGCCCTCATCTGCGCTTCGGGCGAGTCGTCCTCTTCGCTTCTGCGGCGCTCGCGGCGCTCTCTCTTGGGCTTGGGATTGTCATCGGCGGCCTTCTCTTCGGCCTTCACTTCCTGTCCCACAACCTTGAGGCTCAGAATGGCTTCATCCTTCTCATAGAGATGGATAGTGATCTTATAGCCGCCAACGCTCTTGAGGGATTTGCCGGGGACCTCAATTTTCTTGCGGTCGACAGTAACGCCCTTCTTGAGCAGCTCGTCGGCGATGGTCGCACTGGTGATGGCACCATAGAGCTTGCCATTCTGGCCGGCGGGCACAGTGATGGTGATTTCCTCGGCTTCCACTTTCTGTTTGAGAGAAGCGGAATCCTGGCGCTTCGCGGCCTTGAGGGCCTCAATCTCAGCGGCACGCGCGGCAAAGAGCGCGACCGTCTTGGGGTTGTAGGGAAGAGCGAAACTGCGGGGGAAAAGATAATTGCGAGCATAGCCGGGAGCGACTTCTTTTACATCGCCCAGCTCGCCCAGATTCGGAACGTCCTGATTAAGGATGACCTTCATGCTCCGACTCCTTTGAGTTTTCTGTAGGGAATCCAGATTTCTGTTACGCCGAGAATCGGGAAGACAAGAGCGAGCGCCGTTCCAAAGGGAGGTGTCGCGATAGCGAGCACGAGCGCGATGGCGGCACAGGTTTTGACCCAACCCGGCGTATTCCAGCGTTTGAGAAAGAAACTGAAGAGGCCCAGCCCCTGCGCCGTATACGCGCAGGTAAAGACAAGAGCCAGATTCCAGGCGGCCGCTTCGTAGGGGTCGCCCGTCTTTAAATACACAAGTCCAAGAACTGCTGCCCAGGATGCGATAAGCGGCCAGACAAAGTACTCGGGAAGCCTAAGCTCCTCGAGCGGTTTGGCCGGTCCGTCTTCTGGCCCAGCGGCCGCAGCCTGCGCCGCAGCGGATCCGCGGACAGCGGATTTCTGCGCCATTCTCTGGCCCAGCCACCAGGATCCAGCCATAAAGGCCAGAATCAGGGCAGCATAGCAGGAATTGAGCACCTGGTAGGTGCTGTCGAGCATGGCCTTGGGATCGAGCATCGCTTTAAGAACCGAGCTGTCATAGCCCTCAGCCATGGGGCCCTTGAGTGCAGAGGAGAGCTGGGCAAGATATCCCTCGATATAAGCGCGGATACCAGCGTCGCCCTCCAGCGCGGCAAGCGCCGGGATAAGCAGCAGAGAAGCCAGAATGCTGACAGAAAAACTGCGCGCAGGAGCGGGTTTGGAGTCCCAGAACCGGAGATTCATCAGCGCGAGCAGAGCCAGGAAAAAGCAGGGCGGCAGGGCAAAGGCCAGAAGCGCCGGCCCCGCAAAGAGCCCGCTCCAGGCCGTTTTCTGCACCGTGACAAGACCCCGCACAATCTGGCAGACCGCGGCGATAAGGACAGCGAGCGCAGAGCCCAAAAGCCCCGCTTTTCTGCCTCTTCGTCCATAGAGGTTCTGCACAGGGATGAGGTAGACAAAAGCAAAGAGGGCCGAACCATAGAAAAGGCCCGACACCGTACCTGCAATGAGAATATCATTGCGGAGCTTTGCTCTGTCAGAACTCATATACCCGCTCATACAGCTGTTTTTCCGCCCTTTCTGCTTTATTTGACTACGTAGGGCAGCATGGCGAGAGCGCGGGACCGTTTGATGGCCACGGCGAGCTCACGCTGATGCTTGGCGCAGGTGCCGGTGATGCGGCGGGGGAGAATTTTGCCCCGGTCGGTCACAAAGCGGCGGAGCACATCGGCATCCTTATAATCGATAGTGAGCTTCTGAGAGCAGAAGCGGCAGACTTTCTTCTTGAAAAAGCCCTTGCCGCGGCGGGGACCGGAGCTGCCCCGATCCTCATCTCTTCTTCCTTCGCTGCTGTCGCCCTCACTGTGGACGGCAGGACGAGCTTCCTGCTGTTCATGTTCATTCATATCAGACATCTGCATTCTCCTTTAGTTCAGAAGGGAACATCGTCGGTAAAATCGTCGGGCTGTATGCTGTTGGAAGCCTGGGGGGCTCCGCCCTGGCCGGCATTCTGCTGGCCCGCAGCACTCTGCGGAGCAGGGCCCTGCGCCTGGCTGCCTCTCGAATAGGAAGAGCCCGAAGAGCCCTGCCCTCCTCCGAGAAGCTGAACATTGGAAGCCGCGACTACGACCTTGCTTCTGGTCTGTCCGTCCTGCTCCCATCTGTCCTGTCTGAGCTCGCCCTCTACCGCGACCTGCTTTCCCTTGACAAGGTACTGTTTTACAGCCTCGCCGCCCTTGCCCCAGTAGTCGACATCGAAAAAGCTCGCCTCATCGACCCACTGGTCTCCCTGCTTGCGGCTCCGATTGACGGCGATGCCGAAGCGGCAGATAGCCTGACCCGAGTTGGTGTACTTCAGTTCGGCATCTCTCGTCAGTCTTCCGACGAGGACTACCATATTGACGTCTCTCATGGGGCTCTCCTCGCCAGTTCAGGCTTTGGCCGGAGCGGGAGCGGCAGCCTCGGCGGCCGCGGGCTTCTTCTCTTCCGCCTTGACGAAGAGATACTTGAGGATATTCGGATTGAGTTTGAACATCTTCTCGGCCGGAGTGACACTCTGGGGGTCGAGCTGCATCGTATAGAGAATGTAGTGCGCCCTGTCGTGCTTTTTGATGACATAGGCCAGCACGCGGTCTCCCATGTCTGTCTCTTTTACCTCATGGGCTCCCTGCTTGGTGAGCTCAGCGGTGACCGCCTCTTTTCCCTGCCTGAAGATCTCTTCATCGGTGGGGAAGAGGACGATCAGTTCATAGTTCCTCATGGTTCCTCCCATTGGACTTTATTCACCCCGCAACGAGGGTGCCGCGCCGCAAAAGCGCAGATGTCCGCCCGTATCGCGGGCGGATGGGGCTCCATCTCTTTTCCGCATATAGCGTGCGGAGGGACGGACAAAGCCAAGTGAAAGTTATACAATAAGTGACGGGGAATATCAACCGCGGAGGAAGCTATGCCACAGAAGACTCACTACTCTGACGACCTTTTTGTCCTCTCGACCATGGTAAAGGGGCTCGATGCGAGCCTTGCGGTCGAAGTCGATCCCGAGTACTTCAGAGACAAGATAGCGGGTAATGTTTTTTTTATCGATACGACAATAAAGACCTTTTCGGGGCTTCTGGAGCAGAATGCCCACCTTATCGAGAGGGCCGAGTATGCCAAGCTCCTAAAGCGGACCTCCCGCAGCTTTATGGCTGTTCTGAAGAGACTTCTGGAGCAGGGGGAAGGCGAAAACCAGCCTTTCGCGGCCTATTTTCCCCAGTTCAAGGCAGCTCTTGAGGGCCAGAAAAAAATAGAGGGCGAGCTCGAGGCCATACTGGGCTCCTCTCTTGACGGGGGCTCGGAGACAGATCTCGTCTCCCAGGATGAGCTGTCCGAACTTCTGCGCTGAACGCCCGCCCTTGTCTCTGCATGCCCGGACGGAGCATACTGTCGCCCTGAATATTTCCCTTGTGGAGGACTTATGCCTGATATTATCGAGCCCCGTGTTCTAAAGGGTTTCCGCGATTACCTTCCCGAGGCGGAGATCGAGCGCTCCGCCCTTATCGACCTTCTCGAGCATACCTTCCGCTCCTTCGGTTTTGTACCGATAGACACCCCTGCGCTCGAATATTCAGAGATACTTCTCGGCAAGGGCGGCGGTGAAACCGACAAACAGGTTTACCGCTTTAAGGATAATGGAGAGCGCGATGTGGCTCTGCGCTTTGACCTCACCGTGCCTTTTGCCCGCTTTATGGCCGAACATGTCGACGAGCTCTACCTCCCCTTCCGCCGCTATCATATGGCCAAGGTCTGGCGGGGCGAGAATACCCAGCGCGGCCGCTACCGTGAGTTTATGCAGTGCGATTTCGACATTGTCGGCACCGAGGCGGTCCAGGCCGACACCGATATCGTGCTCTGCATCTGCGCGGCCATGAAGGCTCTTAATGTGGGGGGCTTCAAGCTGCGCATAAATCACCGCGGCCTCTTTAACCGCTTCCTTGAAAAAACAGGCATACGCGAAAAATCGGTGGATATTCTGCGCCTCGTCGACAAGCTCGATAAGATCGGCGCCGAGGAGATGACGAAGGAACTCTCCGCCGAAATAGGACAGGAGGCTGCAGACAAGGTCCTCTCCTATATTTCGAAAGAGGCCGATTTTGAGAGCACGCTGGCAAAGCTCGAAAAGCTGGCGGGCGGGCCGGGGGATGATTCCTCAAGGCTGCGCGCCATTCTCGACAATGCCAGGGCGGCGGGGGCCGGGGACGCCATTGTTCTTGACCCGTCGATTACGCGGGGCCTCGACTATTATACAGGCGTTGTCTTCGAAACCTTCCTTGATGCGATGCCCCAGATCGGCTCCGTCTGCTCGGGTGGACGCTACGACGAACTCGCAAGCCTCTACACGACAAGAAAGCTGCCTGGAGTTGGGGCTTCGGTCGGGCTGGACCGCCTGCTCGCCGCTCTGGAGGGCATGGGCAGGACCAGCCCGAGGCCAGGCTATACCGATCTCCTTATTCTGAATCTCGATGAAAGCCTCGAGCCGAGATATCAGCAGATAGCTGCGGCAGCCAGAGCAGCGGGGCTTGGCTGCGAAATCTACCCCGAGAAGAAAAAACTGGCCCAGCAGTTTGCCTATGCGGAGAAAAAGGGCATCGCATGGGCAATAGTGCTGGGAGGAGATGAAAACGCCCGCGGTGTTATCCCCGTCAAGAATCTTCTGAACAGGGAAAGCCGGGAAGCGGCCAGTATCGACGAGGCTGTCGCTCTGGCCGCCGGGGGCAGAAAGGCGTGCTGATGGCAAAGGAGAGGCCGGCGGGGTCCAGATGGCCTGCTGCCGGCCTGCTGCTCCTTGTCTGCGCGGCCCTTTCCGGGGCTGCCGCCTGTACAGTCTCCGTCCCCGAGATACTCGGAGCAGAGGCAAGGGTGGAAAAGCGGCCCGATGCCGGAGGCGGGAGCAGCGCAGAGACTCTGTCGGTATTCGCCAATATTAAGGATTCCGATGGTCTTGAGGATATCGAGGCCATGTGGGTGGTGAATGATGCGGAACAGCTTTCCTGGCTTATCGATGACAGGAACTGGACAGCCCTGAATATATCTGGCGAAACCTGGCTGGGCGCGGCCGGGCTGAGCATGCCGCAGAATGAAGCTTTTCCGGGGGGCAGCTACAGACTGATAGTGGCGGATTTTGCCGGGCAGAGGAGCGAGATATCTTTTAGAATCGCGGATGGAGCCTCCCGGCAGCAGAAAAAGGCGCCGCCATCACTGTCCAGCCCTGATGCCTTGTACCGTGCCCGCGTGAGTTCAAGCTGGCCCTCGACCTATCTGCTGGCCTATGACGCAGGCGGACTGCTTATTGGGGCCAAGGATGTGAAAACCGGGGCCATAAACCTTGAGGCACTGCTGGGCGGGCGCAATCTGCAGAGGGCGGCCTATGTGGATCTCTACGGCTGCGATCCTCTGACCAAATGTGGAGCATATTCATGGAGAATAAAGATAAGGTAGACCAGAAAGCCGGCGGATCCGGCGCGGGCGCGGAGGGTGGCCGCGGAGTGGAATGCAGCGGGGCCTGCGGCGGCCCTGCCCTTCCCGACCATGGCATCCGCACCTATGTGCTGAGGGCTGGCCGGATGACAGAACTGCAGCGCAGGTCGCTTGAGGAGCTCACGCCCCTCTACTGCATTCCCTTCGAGGGGAAGAAGCTCAATTTTGACATCGCCTTCGGCCGCCATCATGGCGGCCTTGTGCCGGGCCTTCCGCACTGCGGCGCCGGAAAAGGCCAGACTCCCGGCCAGGCTTCTGCCGCAGCGGGGGCAGCCGGCTCAGTCTCCGCGCATGCTGCCGCTGCCGGCGCACAGGAGGGAGGGCAGGTTCCACTTGTGGCCGAAATCGGATTTGGCATGGGCACGGCTACCTGGCAGATAGCCGCGGCCTTCCCCGACGTGGATTTTCTCGGCATTGAAGTTCATACGCCCGGAGTCGGCAAGCTCATGAGCCTCCTCAAAGAACACAGCGTCGGGAATGTCCGTATTGTCCACCACGACGCGGTAGAGCTCTTCGAACAGGGCATTGAGCCGGGCACGCTCGCCGGCATCAATATCTTCTACCCCGATCCCTGGCCCAAAAAGCGCCATCACAAGCGCCGGCTTATCCGGCCCGATCTTGTCGATATTCTCGTCCCGCGGCTCGCTCCGGGAGGCTATCTCTACTTTGTCACCGATATAGAGGATTACGCGGAATCCAGTCTCGAAGTGCTGAACGCTGCCAAGGGTCTTAAAAACTGTTTTGACGGCTTTGCGCCGCGGCAGCTCTGGAGACCCGAGACAAAATTTGAAGCCAGGGCCCTCCGGGATGGACGGGGCGCATGGGAGCTTTTCTTTGTGCGGCAGGATTAGGGCCCCTTCGCCTGATTCTGCAAAAAGCGCAATATCCGCATACACTTATTGACTATCAGTCAGTTTATTTTTATATTCCCCCTGACAGAAAAAACATGACCGCCAGTCATTTTTTTTCGGGGGAGTATTGTGCCTGCCTCAATTCTTGAACAGAAAAAGAAATGGAAACGCGAGCTGCTCTTAAAATCGGCCTTTGACCTCTTTAAGGAAAAAGGGCCAACGGCCACCGCGATAGACGATATTGTCCGCAAGGCCGGCGTGGCCAAGGGCACATTCTATCTCTATTTCCGCGACCGGAACGAAATTCTCAACAACCTAATAGCGGACAAAAGCGCGGCTCTCATCGAAGAAGCCGACCAGGCGGCCAGAGCCCGCACCCCCGCCACATGCCGCGATGAAATACTTCTGCTCTGTGCCGAACTGATCGAAAGGCTCGCCAGCGACCAGAAACTCCTCGCCTTTATTCACAAGGATCTGCCGCGCGGCCTCCATGTGAAACGCAGCAGAGAGGAATGCATCGGGGGAGAAACCGCACGAGATATCCTGCTCCGCCTCTCGGAGGGAAGCAGGGAGAACGAAAACAGATTATGCATGGCGCTTGAGCTCGTCTCCGGCGCTTCCTACAGCGCCATTGCCCTTGGAGAGCCCCAGGGCATCGACGATTTGAGACCCGCCCTTTTGGACGCGGTGGAAAGGCTTATCTCCTGACTGAAAAGAGAGGATGGGTGCATATATGAAATTTGCCCATTGGATATCACATCACAGCGCTCTTATTCTGGCCGTGGCGCTGATCCTCGCGGTGCCGGCCGCGATTGGCTTTCTCAAGACCGGAATCAATTATGACATTCTGAGCTATCTGCCCCAGCAGCTCGACTCGATGAAGGGCGAAGTTGTTCTGGACAAGGAATTCGGCGATGCCTCAACAGGCATTCTGATCCTTGAGGGCAAGAAGACCAATGAGGTTCTGGAGCTTAAATCCAAAATCGCGGCCATTCCCGGAGTTGACAGCGTTATCTGGGTAAGCGACCTGGTCGATCCCCAGGTACCCCCGGAGATGCTTCCCGAGATGCTGAGAACAGGCTTCTATTCCAAGGATTCGACCCGCCTGATTATCAGATTCAGGGAGGGAAGCACTTCTGCGCTGACACAGAAAGCCCTGGGTACCATCCGCAGCATATCCGGCCGGGGAGCCTATCTTTCGGGCGCCTCAGCCATAATGAAGGACACAAAGGAGCTTGCGGACAGAGAAGAGCCAATCTATGTGCTCCTCGCCGTGGTCTTCTCCGTTATTGTGCTCTGCCTTACAATGGAATCTGTCCTGATTCCCTTTGTGTTTCTTGTCGAAATAGGAATCGCCATTCTGTACAACTTCGGCACAAATATAATTTTCGGCCAGATATCCTATATTACGCAGGCCCTTGCGGCAGTCCTGCAGCTCGGCGTCACGATGGATTTCTCAATATTTCTGCTGCACCGCTATGATGAAGAACGCAGCCGCTTCGAGGATCACAGGGACGCCATGGCCGAGGCCATACAGAAGACCTTCCTGACCATATCCGGCGGCGCCCTTACCGAAGTCGCCGGTTTTCTGGCCCTCTGCGTAATGGACCTCGCCCTCGGCACCGATATCGGCGTAGTTATGGCCAAGGGTGTTGTTATTGGCCTTGTCGGCACAATGACTATTCTGCCGGCAATTCTTCTCGTCCTCGACGGGCCAATCCATAAATTCCATCATAAGCCCCTGCTGCCCTCGTTCCGGAAGACCGCCAGTTTTGCCACAAAGCACTATGCCCTGCTCTCGCTGATTTTTGTAGCGCTGTTTATCCCGGCCCTGTATGGCCAGTCACACACAAAGCAGTATTACAATCTGATCGATTCCCTTCCACAGGACATGGCCTCCGTCGAGGCGACCAGCAGGCTCCGCGAGCAGTATAACATGACAACTACTCATTTTATAATTGTGAGCGACAGCATAAGCCCCGAAGCTTCAAGAGAGATGCTTTCGAAGATTGAAGCAGAAAAAGGAATTGCCTCTGTGCTCGCCTACGAAAAGGTCGCAGGCCCGCTTATTCCAGCCGACCTGATGCCGGACTCCATCCGGAACCTCTTTAACGCCAATGGCAAAAACCTCATTATGGTCAATTCCATCTACAAGGCCTCCACCGATGAGGTGAATACCCAGCTTGATCATATTATCGCCATAGCCAAATCCTGCGATCCCCATGCCCTTGTGACAGGTGAAGGCGCGCTTACAAAGGACCTGATCCATATAGCCGCCCTGGATTTCAAGCGCGTCGACCTTGTCTCGATAGGCGCCGTATTCCTTATTATCATGCTTATATTCAAATCGATTTCGATTCCGCTTGTCCTTGTGGGGAGCATTGAGCTCGCGATCTTTATAAATATGGGCATCCCATTCTATATAGGAGAAACAATTCCATTTATCGCCTCAATTGTAATAGGCTGCATCCAGCTCGGCGTGACTATAGACTACGCCATTCTTCTTGTTACCCGCTACAAAGAAGAGCTTGAAAAGGGTCTCTGCGCCAGGGAAGCCATGAACAATGCGCTTGTGGGCTCCGCACGCTCAATCGCGACAAGCGGCCTTACCCTCTTTGCGGCAACGGCCGGCGTTGGTTTTTATTCCAAGCTCGCCATACTGCAGTCTCTCTGCGGCATGATCGCCCGTGGTGCTCTTATCTCAATGATCATAATTCTGCTCATCCTGCCCGCCCTCCTTGTTGTCTGCGAGCCGGTGATCGAAAAAACTACCATTAAATGGCCGCATGCGCCCCGCATGGCGGTACAGAACTCCGGCCCCGCCTCCGATGACGGCGGCCATGGGAAAAAGGAGTAATGCAATGAAACGCATACTATCGCTCTTTGGTGCCATATTCGCTGCCGCCTTCGCGGTCCTCCTGCCCGCGGCGGCTCAGAACGCCATTACAAAAGATGAGACTGTATATGCCATTCTGGATCCAACTGGCGCGGTAAAAAATGTCTTTGTCAGCGACTGGCTGCACAGCGACAAGGCAGGCGTGACCATTCAGGACCGCTCCGATCTGCGCAATATTGAGAATGTAAAAGGCAGGGAAACACCGGTCCGCTCCGGGAACAGGCTGACCTGGAAGCTCACAGGGCAGGATATATATTACCGGGGTACCACATCGAAGGCCCTTCCGCTCGCTGTCAAGGTGAGTTACTTTCTCGACGGCAAGGCTGTAAAACCGGCTGCTCTGAGCGGAAAATCCGGCACGGTAAAAGTCATTGTAGATGTACGGAATCTCGCAACTGGGACTATCGGATCGGGCGCTGACCGCCGCGCTGCCCACGCTCCCTTCATTGTAGTCGTGGGCATGGATCTGCCTGTCGCGAATTTCTCGGATATCCAGGTAAAGGGCGGAAGACTTCTCTCGGATGGACAGAACAATATAGTCGCCGGTCTGCTTCTCCCCGGGGTGCTCTCCGATCTCGAATCAGGCTCCAGCGCAAAGGCTCTTGGGGACCTCGGAATCAAGGATATCCCTGTCGGGCAGTCATTTGAGTTCACTGCAGCCGTAAAGAACTTCAGCCTTGGCCCGATAATGCTCGCGGCCACGCCCGATATGCCCGATATCTGGAAGGGTGGAGCTGCAGCGAAGGTAAACACTCTGCTTAAGGAACTAGACGAACTCGGTGCAGCCTCGGAGCAGATACGCTCGGGCTCGGCGGCCCTTGCCCAGGGCGCGGCACAGCTGCACGATGGCATAAAAACAGCATCCGATGGAGTCAAGCCCCTCTTTGCAAAAAAAGATGAATTCGAACCGCTCCTTGCCTTTATTGACAGCGATGAGAATATCGCCGCAGCCCGCGAGCTTATCACAGAGCTCAAGCCGCTCTCCGACTCCATGCCTGCCCTTCTCGGTTTTGCCGGCGAGGCTCTCGACAGCAGGAACCAGGCCGCGGTAAAGAAGGCGGTGACCGACGCCAAAGCGGTCGATGTAAAGGACCTTATCGGCTCTCCACTTCTGGGCAGTCTTGTCTCGGAGGACAGCCTTGCGGCAATGGCTGAATCGATGAAAAGCAGCGATGATCTCTACCGCAGTCTGGATGACAGGAAGCTCCAGAGCCTCGCCGATTCCGGCAGCAGGGCCGCTGTTCTGATCAAAGCCGAAGCCAGCTTTATCGGCCAGACATCCTTTATCGACAATGGCGCGCAGCTCGCCGCACTCGAATCCAAGCTTGGCTCGGGAGCGGCGCTCAGCGCAGAGGAGAATCAGCAGCTGCTCATGCTGCTGAAGGCTGCATCGGAAGAGCACAGCGCGGCAGCCTCGGCGGGCCTTGATTCCACCCAGACAGCCCTCCTCGCATCGGCCGCAGACGAACTTGCAAAAGCTGCGCCCCGCATTATCGAGGTAAAAAAATCCTACAATAAAAACAAAGTGGCCTTTGACCTCGCCAGGACATTCCTCGCTGTAAAGGGCAAAAATGGCTCTTTTAAAGATCAGCTCGCAAAGCTCCAGTCCCTGCAGGAGGATCTCAAGCAGATAGAACCCCTTATCGCCAAGGCCGATGATTTTGTCAGCTCAGATGCAGGCAAGGCTGTTCTTGAGAATACCCCGCTGGACAGCGCAAAAGCGGAGCGCCTGGCGGACGATATCAATCGCATGAGACCTCTTATCGATCTGAGCGAAAAACTGCTGACGCCGGACAGTGTCGCCGAGATGCGCGGCACTGTGGCCAAACTGCCAGAGCTCCAAAGCGGACTCGATCAGCTTGAGAGCGGATCCGGCCTTCTTTCAGAAAAGCTCGCGGAGCTCGCGGCAGGCACCGCCCGGTTTGACGAGGAAGGAATAAAGAAACTCGTAAGCGCCGGCAAGACGGCGGGCGGCCTTGTGCTCAATCTCGCGCAGAGTCAGGACGATCTGGCAAGGCTCTCGCTGAGCTACAGCAGTTTCTCGGGTGCGCCCGAGGGGGCAAAGACAAGCCTCAAGTACATTCTGAGGACTGAAGAGATACACTGATCCCTGCTGTATCGGGAACAGAAGCTTTGTACCAGTTGGCAAGAGGCGGCCCTTGGGGCCGCCTCTTTTTATATATCCAAAAAGCATTGACTTACTGCCTTTCAGGCTTCATTCTCTCTCTCAAGGAGATAAAATGAAACTATCTAAAACAACGGCCATCATGCTCACCGCCCTTGCGTGCATGCTTCCGCCTTCTGCCGCCGCTCAGAACTGCCTCCGCGTAAATAATGGCATGAGAATTGACGGCATTAATCTTCCGTTTTACTCGGATGATTCTGAAAAACGCCTGGCTTCAGCGCTCTACGAGGGGCTTGTAGTGAGCGATCCTCTTACTGGACACGCCCTGCCTGGCATGGCAGAATCCTGGACTGTAAGTCCAGATGGCCTCAGCATAACATTTAGGATCAGGGAGGGCGCGGTCTGGTCAAATGGCAAACCTGTCACTTCATACGATTTTGTCCGCGGCTGGCTCAGGGCCCTCAATCCCGAAAGCAATGCCGACGCCGCCTTCCTAATTGGAATGGTGGTCAAGGGGGCCGATGCGTATAATACAGGCCGGGGACAGGCCTCAGAAGTAGCGGTCCAGGCAGATGGCGATCGTATGCTAAAGATAGAGCTTGTTTCTCCAATGCCCTATGCAATTGATATGCTGAGCGACCCGATCTTCTCCCCCTATCCTGAATCCCCATATGAGAGCGATGGCATTCCCGTTGTAAATGGCCCCTTCCTCTTCGATGGCCAGGATAATAATGGCACAATATATCTCAAGAAGAATCCGGCATATTGGGATGCCAGCACTGTAAAGCTCGATGAAATCAGGCTTCTGGCTTTTGATGAGCGCGAGGATGCAAAATCCAGTTTTTTAAGCAATGAGATAGACTGGGATGCGGATTCAAACATATCCCTTATAGACGAAGATGAGATGAATTCACAATTTGTCCATATCGCAGCGCTGAATTCATCGCATTATTATGTTTTTAATACGCAGAGAAAACCTCTCGACGATCCCCGTGTACGCAAGGCACTGGCCATGGCCATAGACAAGCAGAAACTCACCAATATGTTGGGCTATGGCATACCGACAGACGCTCTTGTCCCGCCTTTCTGCGATTACAATCCTGTTCAGGGCAATCACTTTAATCCTGCGGCTGCCAGAAAGCTCCTGGCCGAAGCCGGCTACCCCGAAGGAAAGGGCTTTCCCCGATTATCCATTTTTTATAACATCAGTGAATCCAATCGCCGGATAACCATGTTCCTTATCGATGAATGGCGCAGCAATCTGGGAATTGATTTTCAGCTGGGAAAAGAGGAATGGGCAGGCTTCCTCAAAAGACGCGGCGTTTCGCATGATTTTGATATAATCCGCGAAGGCTGGATCGGAGACTATGCTGATCCCAATACCTTTCTGGCCTTGTTTATGACAGGCGACGCCGGCAATGACGGTCTGTATTCGAACAGCCTTTACGATAAACTCCTTGCAGACACGGCCAGACTGCCGCTGGGTTCGAGCCGTTCCAATCTCCAGCGGCAGGCAGAGCAGCTTCTGGTAGAGAGCGACCAGGTGGTCATTCCGCTTTTTTATTATGGCAGCTGCAATCTTATAGATACATCCAAATGGGGCGGCTGGTTTGACAATACGCCCAATATACATCCCTGGAAATTCATCTGCAGAAAGTAGTTCCGGATTGGGCCAGTGCCCGGGACGGCATGCCCGTGGGCCCTGTTCTCAAGGCGCGGGCCTTGAGCGTCCAGGTCACTGAGCCCAGTCCATGGCGGGGCTGTCCGGCTTCGGCCGCCTATTTCCGCAGTCAGGCGCTAAATAACCTTCTTCTGCAGCCATTTTCCTTTAATGAAACGGAGCGCGAAGAGAAGAGCCCGGCATGCCCAATCGATGTACATTCCGATCCAGACGCCGTGAAGGCCCCAGCCCAGCTTTACGGAGAGGAAATAGCTCGATCCGACACGGAATATCCACATGCTGAACATCGACACATACATGGTGAATTTGGCATCGCCGGCGGCGCGGAGCACATTGGGCAGCATAAAGGCAAGGGGCCAGATGAGCGCTGTTACGACCATATATATCTGCGTAATATCGGTCGCGAGCCTTGTTGCCTCCGGGCTCAGATTAAAAATGGGCACAAGACAGGGAGCGGTAAAAAACAGAATCAGGCCGGTGATCAGCACCGATTCGTAGCTGAGTTTGAGCAGGCGCTTTCCATAGCCCACCGCCTGTTTTTTTTCGCCCGCGCCAATGCACTGTCCAATGACTGTTACCGATCCAAGGCCTATTCCGTTGCCCGGAATTGTTGCAAAGGCAGCGATACTGTTTGAAATTGCATTGGCCGCGATCGAAGCAGTCCCGAATCCAGCCATAAAAGTCTGAACCAGGAGCTTTCCAATCTGGAAGAGACTGTTCTCGACGCCGGTGGGAACGCCCACTTTGAGAATGCGCCTGACGAGTCCGCTGTTCCATTCGAAGCGGCCTATATGGTCAAGGTGGAGTTCCCGTTTCGGGTCGCAGAGAAGGACCAGCATGAGAATTGCGGCAAAGGCCCTGCAGATAACCGTGGAGAGCCCGGCTCCTGCGGGGCCCATTCCAAAGATATAGATATTGAGCGCGTTGCCGCCAATATTGATAACATTCATCATAAGGCTGACTTTAAGGCTCATGCGGCTGTCGCCCATGGAGCGGAAGAGCGCGGCGCAGCTGTTGTATACCGCGAGGAAGGGATAGGAAATTATCATATATGTGAAATAGATAAGGGCATTCTTCATTACCGATGCTTCTATCTGGCCATAGAGCAGTGCGAGAATCTGCCTGCGGAAAGGGGCGCATATAACAACTATGAGAAGTCCGGCCGCGATCGAGAGGTTGAGCAGCTGCTTGGCCGAATCGCAGGCAGACTTATTATCTCCGTGTCCAAGGTACTGGCTTGCCACGACAGCTCCGCCCGTCGCGAAGGCTGCAAAAAGGGCTATCATTAGCCAGGAAAGGCCATCGATAAGCGAAACGCCCGAGACCGCCGCTTCGCCGCAGCTTGACACCATGACAGTATCGGCCATGCCGATGAGCACAGCGAGAAACTGTTCGCCTATCAGGGGCATAATAAGAGCGCGGAGGTAATGTGCGCTGAAAAGAGGCTTTCCGGCGGTCTCCTCTCCGGGCTGGGCCAAGACTGAATCCTTCACGGGGAGGGAGTATAGAGCCGCGGGGCCGCCTCTGTCGAGCAAGGCCCCGCAGCACCTAAAAAGGGGCGGCCCTTAAGGCCGCCCCGCGCGCGGGCTCCTTGAAGCCCAGTCTTTACTTGCCCTGCGAGGCAAAGCGCTCCTCAAGGTGCTTGAGCATATCCTCCGTCATCGAATCCAGATCGTAGCTGGGCTTCCAGCCCCACTCCTCGCGGGCGCAGCTGTCGTCCATCGAGCGCGGCCAGGAATCGGCAATGCCCTGGCGGACGGGGTCGATCTTGTAGCTGAGCGCAAAGCCCGGTTTGCGTCTGCGGATGGCCGCGGCGATATCCTCGGGGCAGAAGCTCATCGACGCGATATTGAACGCGTTGCGGTGTTTGAGCTTCGTCGGATCGGCCTCCATGACTTCGATCATCGCGCGGATCGCATCGGGGATGTACATCATGTCGAGATAGGTGTCGGACTTGAGGAAGCAGGCATAGGAGTTATGCTTGACGGCCTCGTAGTAGATATCGACAGCATAATCGGTAGTGCCGCCGCCTGGCAGTGTCTTGTAAGAGATAAGGCCGGGGAAGCGCACACCTCGGGTATCAAGGCCGAATTTTTTATGATAGTAGTCGAGAAGGATCTCGCCGGTAACCTTGGTAACGCCATACATCGAGGTCGGGCGCTGAATGGTGTCCTGCGGCGTCTTATCGCGCGGAGTGCTCGGGCCAAAAGCGGCTATCGAGCTCGGGCAGAATACTGCGCAGTTGGCAGCCCGCGCCGCTTCGATTACATTGACGAGGCCGCCGATGTTGATGTCCCATGCACGCTGGGGGTTGCCCTCCGCAACAGCGGAAAGCAGTGCCGCCAGATGGTAGATGGTGTCAATTTTATACTTCGAGAGAAGGGCGGCGAGAGCCGCGCCATCACGCGAATCGAGCTTTTCGAAAGGGCCGCCCTGTATTACATCGGGGGAACCTTCGCTCCTGATATCGGTTGCGACAACTGCGTCCGCGCCATAGCGGGCGCGCAGGGTTGTGGTAAGCTCGGAACCGATCTGGCCGAGCGAACCAGTAATAAGTATTCTTTTCATGGTTCTTCTGGTGTAGGGCCATTTTCTCCAGTTGTCAAGATGAGCTATACTTTGAGAGCATATGAAAGAGATAATCACTGACCTTATCATAGCGGCCGGACTTGCAGGGATCGCATTGGGGAGAATTCCCCGCCTTAAAATGAACCGTGCGACAATAGCCCTCTTCTTTGCCATTATGCTTATTGCGGCGGGTTCAATAAGCCTCGATGAGGCAGGCTCGGCCATAGATCTCGGGGCTATCGCGCTTCTCTTTGCAATGATGATCATTATCGCCAATCTGAGGCTTTCGGGCTTTTTCAGCGCCGCTTCGGCCCGCATCGTTTCTCTCGCGAGAAGCCCCCGCGGACTCCTCGCGCTGGTTGTCTTTGTCTCGGGATTCTTCGCGGCCTTCTTCCTGAACGATACGGTCTGCGTAATGCTCACCCCCCTCGTCATCGAAATGACGCTGAGGGCAAAGCGCGACCCTCTCCCCTATCTGATCGGTCTTGCCACGGCCGCCAATGTGGGCAGCTGCGCGACAATAATCGGCAATCCGCAGAATATGCTCATTGGGGCGGCGAGCGGCATACCCTTCGGTGAATTTATGCTGAAGCTTGCACCGCCCTCTATCGCCGGCCTCTTCGCTGTATGGCTGATTATTCTTCTCGTCTATCCAAAGGAATTCGCCGCCGGCTCCACAATCGAGCCTGCACAGATGGGCCTCGACGCGCCGGCCGCCCCTAAAGCCCATATAAACCGGCCCCTTCTTGTCTGGAGCCTCGCGGCCACAGTTCTGATGCTCGTCCTTCTGTTCTGCGGAGTAAAATCCTCGCTCGCCGCCCTCATCGGCGCGGCTCTGCTGCTTCCAAACTGCATTGTCTCGGCCGACGATGTATTCGCAGGAGTGGACTTTTCGGTTCTTGTATTTTTCTGCGGGCTTTTCATAATAACTGGTACTATTGAAAAGACAGGAGCCTTCGGCTGGTGCGTACAGAAGGCGACTCCATACCTCGGCTCGGGAACAGGCGCAGGTCCCCTCGCTTTCTTCTCGGGCCTCACTCTTCTTTTCTCCAACCTGATATCCAATGTGCCAACAGTGATGCTTTTCAGGCCCTTTGTCTCGCTCTTTCGAGACGCCGAAAAGGCCTGGCTTGTGCTCGCCCTGGCCAGCACCTATGCCGGCAATCTGACCCTGCTCGGCTCAGTAGCCAATCTGATTGTCGCCGAATCCGCGAGAAGCCGCGGCATACGCCTGAGCTTTGGAGCCTACCTCAAAGCCGGTCTGCCAATAACCCTGATTACGGCTGTGCTGGGCACTGTCTGGCTTATCCTGATTTAAGCCAGGAAGCTGAAAGGCCGCAGGGCGGAGGCAGGATGCCGCGCTCCGGCGGCAGGCCGGAGCGCGGCATCCAGACCCCCGCCCCTCTTTTGCCTGAGCCCGCGATCGGCTAAAATGCTTTTGGAGCAACAGGTGATCGACGAAGATGAAGTTCTCAGCATTACGCAGGTGACTGCCCGGATCAAAGCCATGCTTGAGGATGGTTTCCCCGAGGTGACAGTCGAGGGCGAGATAAGCAATTTCAAAGCTGCGAGTTCGGGGCATTATTACTTCAATCTGAAGGATTCAGGCGCGATGATACAGGCGGTGATGTTCCGCTCGCGCTCGCGCGGCCTCAGCTTTGAGCCCGCCGACGGCCTTCTTGTCAGGGCGCGCGGCGCAGTATCCGTCTATGCGCCGCGGGGCCAGTATCAGATTATTGTGGACCGCATGGAGCCCGCGGGCGAAGGCAATATTCTCGCGATGCTCGAGGAGCGCAAAAGACGCCTTGCAGCCGAAGGGCTCTTCGATGACTGCCGCAAGCGCGCCCTGCCCCGCTTTCCTTCGCGGGTCGTGGTAATAACTTCGCCGACAGGCGCCGCCATCCACGATATTATCAACGTAGTAAAGCGCCGCAATTCAGGCATAGACCTTATTCTGCTTCCTGCCGCGGTACAGGGCGAATCCGCGCCCGCCGAACTGCTCTCCCAGCTCCGACTGGCCAACAAGTACCAGCTGGGAGATGTTATTATTATCGGGCGCGGCGGCGGCTCGCTCGAAGACCTCCTTGCCTTCTCGGACGAAAATCTCGTGCGCGCGATCGCTGCCTCCGAAATACCGGTTGTTAGCGCCGTTGGCCATGAAATAGACTGGGCCCTCTCGGACTTCGCGGCCGATCTCAGGGCTCCGACGCCGAGCGCCGCGGCGGAGCTCGTCACCGAATCGAGACTGCTTATTTCGAAGGAGCTCTCGCAGTTTGAGAACGAGCTCGAGACAGCGATGCACTCCCGGCTTGAGCGAGCCCGCCTGCTTCTGGGACGCTTTGAGCCCGATGCCGTCGAAGCCCAGTTTATGCGCATTTTTACGCCCTGCCTCCAGCGCTTTGACGAAGCAAGGGATGGCATTCTGCTCTCCTTCCGCGACCGTCTGGCCGACATGAGGCACAGGCTCGAAATTCTGAGAGTTGGGATGGAAGCAGCCAGCCCTGATGCCACGCTTGCACGCGGCTATGCGATAGTGCGCAGAAACGGTGAAAGAAAAGCCATTCGCGACTCGGCCAGTCTGAAAGACGGCGAGCTTCTTGATATACACTTTGCCCGGGGCGGCGCAAAGGCCAGAACAGAGGAGATATCGAAATGAAACAGCAGAAAGAGAAGAAGGAGCAGTTTGAGGACAGGCTCGCGCGCCTCGAGGAGCTCGCCGAAAAAATAAAGGATCCCGATCTCCCGCTCGAAGATGCGGTCGATGTCTTTGAAGAGGGCATGAAGCTGTCGAAGGGGCTTGAGCGCGATCTCAATAAAATACAGGGAAAGGTTGAGGTTCTGCTCAAACAGCCCGAGGCTGGAGAGAAGCCCGAGTTCGGTCTTTTCGATTCCGGGGAAGAAAGCGGCTCAGCCCCCGATGAAGGCACTGAAGGCCAATAGCCAGCCGCGGCCCCGGTCTTGGCGGCCGGGGTCTCAGGAGCGGGGCTTCAGCGGCCGGCCGCGGGCCTATTTTACCGGAGCGACAAGATCGAGCTTTGCGCTGCCCAGCTTAAGCTCGACATAGACATATTTCGGCGTGGCAGGCGTGCTCCCACCGGAGGCGGCTGCCGGGGCGGAGGCGGAAGCCCCGCCATTCTTTGAGCCGGACAGCGCCGGGGCCGCGCCCGCGGCGGGAGCAGGGCTCTGCGCCGCTGAGAGCGCAATGCGGTAGTCGCCGCTCTCGCCGTCGCCCAGGGCGAACAGGGCTCCAGCCGCGTCCCTGTATTCATGGTTCAGCGCGGCGCGCAGGCTGAGGCCTGAGCCGCTTTCGTTTTTCGCCTTTCCCTTCCTCCGCACTGCCACAATTATCGAGTCCTCGTAGGACAGGGCTTCGGCCGAGAAAGAGGCCCCTGCGAGCCTGCCGGAGCTCTTCGATGAACCATCGGATATATGGGCATAGATACCCAGAAAAACAAAGGCAATTATTAAAACCGCGAGCAGCATGCGCGATGATTTTGTCGCTACAAAGCCCGCGAAAAATCCAGGCTTGTTCTTGCCGCCGTAGCGGTCGGTTATCCAGCGCGTCTCCTCCGGCGCGTGCGAGAGCCGCTCTTCCCTGCTGTAGCGGTTTACGATATTTCCATTCTGATCAAATCCGCTGAGCCCCGCATTGGACTGAGATGATGGGCCTGCTCCGCTCTGTCCGTCCCCATCGCTGCCCGCTCTGGAGTCCCCTGAGCGGCCGTTTTTCCACTCGTGCATTTCGAGGGGATTCTGGGGAAGGCTGTTGTCCGATTTCTTCTTTTCGTCAGACATGGGCATGCTCCTCTCCCGAGAGAATAAGCGCGGCCTCCTCCGCTATTCTGTCGGCTTCGTACCAGCCATATTTCCGGAACGCGCTCCGCCCGGCGAGGCCGTGAGCGATAACCGCTGCTCTGGCCGCGTCCCAAAGTGCATTCTGAACCGGCCGCCCCGATGCGCTGTATGAGGCCAGAAGGCCCGTGCAGAGCCCGGCCAGCACATCGCCCGAGCCTGCGGTCGCAAGCGAGGGATCGCGCCCGTCCCAGACAGCGATACGGCCATCGGGTGAGCAGATCCAGCTGCACTGGCATTTGAGCACGATAAAGGCATTGCGCCGCGCGGCCTCCCTCTGCAGGGCTTCCCGGGGCGATGAAAGCACTTCACCGGCACTGAGTCCCGAGAGAGCTGCAAACTCGCCCGGATGGGGCGTCAGGATGGCCCGGCCGCCCATATCGGGCGGATTTGAAAAGCCCGCGAGCACACGGAGTCCGCCGGCATCTATAACAAGAGGTATTCCCGAGTCGATAAGCTCACGGAGCCGCGCTCCGCGGCCGGCCCCGTCCTCCCGGGCAGCCGCGCAGGCTTCCAGCGCCCCGCCAGAATTTCCGGGTCTCAGCCCGCAGCTCTGGTCTTCTCTCCATCCGGGACCTGCCAGGCAGGCGTCAAAGCCTCGCGGCGCGCCAGCCTCCTGCACAACAGCGGCCCCGCCGGAGAGACTGCCAACGAGCTCAGGATCGACACAGAGGAAGACGATGCCCGCGGAGGCCGCTGCCGCCGCGCGGGCGGCGAGACGGGCTGCGCCGCTCATGCCCGGACTGCCTGCGTAGATGCCGGCACGGCCCCGGCTGCCCTTATGGGCGTCTTTCGACGGCCGCGGCATAAGGCTCTCGAGGTCGGCGGCCTCGAGGAGCACAGCCTTCTGATCTTCTGCACAGCGGCCCGCGGCTGCGGGGAATACTCCCTCCGCCCCGACAATCTCGCCGGCGGCAGCCCTGAAAGCGGGCGTATACAGACAGAGTTTCCGGGGCTCCACCGAAAAGGTATAGTCGGCCTCCACCAGGGCAGACCCGGGGACCATTCCGTCCGAGAGTCCCGAGGGGATATCGATCGAACAGACAAGGGGAAGAGCCCGGTCAGAAATCTTCTCTCTGGCCTCTATGCTCTGAGCGAGGGCAGCTCGCAGGGCAGCCGTCTTTCCCCGGAGGGGGCCCTTGATCCCCGTGCCCGCAAGGCCGTCGATAATTACATCGGCCCCGGCGATGGCCGCCAGAGCTTCCCGGTTCCTCTCTGCTCCTCCACCGCCGCGGCCGTCTCCCTCATCGCCCTCCCAGATATAAAGAGGAACGCCAAGGGCTTTCAGCGAGGCTGCATAGATGGTCTGAGGAGAGGCTGCTGCATTGGCTCCGGCCTGCGCCGGTGATGCATCGCCTGCGGCTCCGGCTGATGCAGCTCCGGTGTACGGCGCGGGCATTCCGGCCGCGAGAATGCAGCAGAGGCCCTCGGACGAGCCGAATGCAAATGCAGCCTGCCGGATAAGGGCAAGCGCATCGCCGCCGTTGCTGCCTTTTCCGGCGAGGGCAGCAATGCGCAGGCGGCGTCCGCCGGATGCGCTGCCGGCGGATATCATGCCCCGCTCTGCAAGCAGGGCCCTCAGCCGCTGCCAGATGGAGAGCGAGGCATCCTCCATAAGCAGAAGCCCAGGCAGAGCGGCATCCGTCTGGGTTCTGCGGTCCAGCTCCGCTGCCTCGGAACAGAGATAGAGCGGTCTCATGAGCCTTCGCGCTTTACGGCGCCGAGCAGCTTGTCGAAGCGCCACCAGACAAGGCGGGCCTCGTACTGAGTGCCCAGAAGGGCGCAGAGGATGCCATCGCCCGACAGATAGATTGTATTGAAATAGAGCTCATCCGGCGCGATGGTGATGTTGTAGTGCGATACCGAATGGGTGACTGTATCGTAGATGGCCAGATCGTTCCGCGAGCCTTCGTCCGCCGAGAGGAAAAAGAGCCTCTGCCCGGCTACGCCCAGAAACTGCGGTATTTTGAGCAGGTGCTTGATGCCCTCGCCATTGTCGCCCCTAATGGTCTGCTCAATTGATGGTATTTCCCAGTTCTCCTCCGCCTTTCCAGAGGCGGGATCCACCTTGAAGGCCCATGACCCGGCGAATTCGACACCCGTATCGGCGGGCTTGTAATAGTCAATTTTCGCGATGAGCGTCCGGCCATCGGAATTGGGAACAATTTTGTCGAGCGAGGCAGCATAGTTCTTGCCCTTGGCCGGCTTGGGCAGGGAATCCCTGTTCAGCTTGAGAGAATGCCGGACGAGCCCCTTCGAATCGAACCAGGATACAAGCCAGGAAGACTGCGAAACCGAGACAACGACGCATTCATCGGCGCCGGTTATATAGACACCCATAATATAGGGGAAGGGCGTGCCTCCGACGCCTTCCTGCCCCAGATAGTCGACATACTGTCCATCCTTGTCAAAGCGCAGAACGGCGTAGCCGAGGACCGAATTGCTGTCCTTGTCGGCCACTCTGCGTTCGGGCGGCAGCCTGTCCTCAACATAGATCATCTGCCGGGAATCGACGGCTATCTCTCCGACTGTCCGGAAAGGATAGCGTGAGGCATGCCTTTCGGCGGCCGCGCCCTTGTCCGCCGTCTTTTTAAGAAGAAGCGGTTCAGGGGTGCGCTGCGGATTGTAGATCATCGAGAGCACATCGCCGAAGGAAGAATAGCGGACAATTTTGGCGCTGTTCCCATTGGCGATATAGAATATGCCCTCGCGCATCGTTATGCAGGTTTTAAGGGTTGCCTGTGTGGGATCGCTCTCGAAGAGGTCGATCTGATCTTCGCCCAGGCCGTAGCCGAGCGTAAAAAGCTGTTCGCGGGCCACAGAAACGCTGTTGCCGCTCTGACCGCAGGACGCAAAAAGCAGCACAAGGGCTGCAGCGGCAAGGCAGTGGAAAAACGGGGCACGCATTGCATCTCCTCTGTGCTCAAAACCTACCATCGGGCCCGGGCTCTGTCAACGCGGAGGCCGCAGCTTGACTTGACAGAATATGGAGGTAATTGAGTATAATAGGAGTATGGCTTCTTTGCTTAGGCGCTACAAGAAGGCAGAGACAGACACCCTCAAGATTTTCAGGGCGACCTGTGTCGGTTTTCTTAAAGGGCTTATAGAGCCCATCGCGCGTTTCTTCAGGGTCGGGCGCGAGCAGATTACTGTGCTCGTCGTCTATCATTCCGAAAAGCCGCCCCGCGGCAGAAGGCTGTCCCGTTTCTCCATAGCCCTCATCGCCGCCCTTCTTGTCGGTCTGCCCGCCTTTGCCGTGTATTCGTTTGTCAATGAAGCCCGTGTTGAATCATCGATGAAGAGCTCAGACGATGCCTATGCGGCCGTCTATTCCGAACTCTCCGCCTCCGTAGACAGCGCCAACGCCATGCTGAGCGCCTATAAGGCCTTCTCCCCTGCTCTCGAAGCCTCGATGTCCATTCTGCCTGCAAGCTCAGGCAAGGCCAAGACAGCCGACAGGCATACGATTCTCGATCCATTCTCAATCTTCTCCAGCAAGCAGGAGAACAAGGCCGATCAGATCGAAAAAGTGACCGAAAGCCTGGATCAGGCGGTAATACCGCTCACTATGCTGGGGAAAACCGTATCTTCGATGAACGAGGTTAAGACCCAGGTGCCGGCCATCTGGCCGATCAAGGCCGATATGGGCCACCTCTCGACGACATTCGGCAGCAACCCCAATCCCTTTACAGGCCAGACCTATTTCCATAAGGGCATCGACTGCTCGACCTACCGCTCAGGCGATCCGATTGTGGCCACCGCCGACGGCCATGTTACCCTCGCCGGCTATTCCGGCGGCTACGGCAACTGCGTTATTATCGCCCATCCCAATGGCTACTATACCCGCTATGGACATATGTCGCGCATTCTGGTCAGCAAGGGACAGGCGGTCACCCAGGGCCAGATTATCGGTCTGATCGGAAGCACAGGCAATTCCACCGGCCCCCATGTTCACTATGAGGTTATGCTCGATGGCAAGCTCATCGATCCTCTCGACTACCTCTGGACCGAGCCGCGCAGCATGCACGTGCCCTATGGCGATATCAGAATAGATTGAAGCCGCTCCTCCCCGGAGCAGACTGACTGAAAAGCCCGCCTCAAGGCGGGCTTTTTTATGCCATTTTCATGCTGGCGGCCGTATCTCCTTGACCCGCGCGCTTTCCCATAGGTATTGTAAAAGACATGAGCGTGAACATATTTACTGCACTTTTCGGCTCAAAAAAAGAGCGCGATATAAAACAGCTGGTGCCGATTCTGCACTCTGTCAATGCGAAGGAATTCTGGGCCCTCGGCCTAAAAGATGAGGAATTCCCTGCCGAGACCGCGAAGCTCAGAGCCCGCGCCGCACAGGGCGAAAGCCTCGACAGTCTGCTGCCCGAAGCCTTTGCCCTCTTCCGTGAAGCGGCGAGGCGCACCCTTGGCGAGCGTCCCTTTGATACGCAGATCATGGGCTCCATAGTCCTTCATCAGGGCAGGATCGTCGAGATGAAGACAGGCGAAGGCAAGACCCTCTGCTCGGTCGGCTCTGCCTATCTCAATTCCCTCTCCGGCAAGGGCGTCCACGTTGTGACCGTAAACGACTACCTTGCCGAGCGCGACTCACAGTGGATGGGCCAGATATTCAGCTTCCTCGGCGTTTCTGTCGGCTGCGTGCTCTCCAATATGGACAATGAGCAGCGCAGGGAAGCCTATTCCAAAGACATCACCTACGGCACAAACAACGAATTCGGCTTTGACTACCTGCGCGACAACATGAGCTGGTCGCCCGAGGACAGGGTTCAGCGCGGCCACAACTACTGCATCGTCGATGAAATTGACTCCATCCTCATCGATGAGGCGAGGACGCCGCTCATCATCTCCGGCCCGGCCGAAGATGACACCTACAAGGTCAATGAGGTCAACAAGCTGGCCATACAGCTAGTCGAGGTAAAGAAGGATCCGCAGACAGGTGAATACCCCAAAGAAGAGGAAGGCGAGGTTCTCGAAGGCGACTATATGCTCGACGAGAAGTCCAAGCGCGTGTCCTTCAGCCCTGCGGGCATGAACAAGATCGAGGATCTTCTTCTCAAGCGGGGGCTTATCAAAGGCTCTCTCTTCGACGAGGAGAACTTCGAGTACATCCACTATTTTACCCAGGCGGTAAAGGCCCAGATTCTCTTCCACAAAGATGTCGATTACGTTGTGCAGGACGGACTTGTCCAGATAGTTGATGAGTTTACAGGCCGCATTCTGCATGGCAGGCGCTATTCCGACGGCCTCCATGAGGCCATCGAAGCCAAGGAGCATATTAAAATCGCGCGCCGCAACCGCACTCTGGCCACGATTACCTTCCAGAATTACTTCAGACTGTATGAAAAAATATCCGGTATGACCGGAACGGCCGATACAGAAGCGGCAGAGTTCTCAAAAATATACAACCTCGATGTCACGGTCATTCCGACAAATCAGCCGGTTATCCGCGACGATATGGACGACCTTGTTTACCTCACCGAGGACGACAAGTTCAACGCCATCTGCGACGAAATTGCGAAGGTGCACAAGGAGGGAGAGCCCATCCTCGTCGGCACCGTTTCGATTGAGAAATCGGAGAAGCTCTCGGCCCTCCTCACCCGGCGGGGCATAAGGCACGAGGTGCTGAACGCCAAGAACCATGCCCGCGAGGCGCTGATTATCGCCGAGGCAGGCGCCAAGGGTTCGGTTACAATAGCCACCAATATGGCAGGCCGCGGCACCGATATTAAGCTCGGCGGCAGCCCTGAGTTCAGGGCCCGCAAGAGAGCCGGGACCAGCGCCAGCGACGCAGAGTACAAAGAAGCCCTCGCCAGGGAATTCGAGGCCTGGCAGAAGGACTACGAGGAAGTGCGCACCCTGGGCGGGCTCTATGTGATGGGCACCGAGCGCCATGAATCCCGGCGTATCGACAACCAGCTCCGCGGACGCTCGGGCCGCCAGGGCGACCCCGGCAAATCCAGATTTTTCATCTCGCTCGACGACGACCTGATGAGGCTCTTCGGCGGCGAGAATCTCAAGAATATGATGAGCAAGATAGGCATGCAGCCGGGAGAGCCCATCTACCATCCTCTGCTCAACCGCACCATCGAAAACGCGCAGAAGAAGGTCGAGGAGCGCAACTTCGAAATCCGCAAGCACCTTCTTGAATACGACGATGTCCTCTCCGAGCAGCGCAAGTTTATCTACGAACAGCGCGATGCTATTCTCAAGGATGGGGATCTCTCGGCCCGTGTCTGGGCTACGGCGACCGAGATGGTCGATGCGATGCTCGAGGAATACGATGATGATGCCCGCAAGAATCCGGACAAGGCCCTTGCGGCCCTCCAGGGGCAGCTCAAAGATTCCTTTAACATCCAGCCTGGCTTTAAGACAGACGGCAAAGAGGCCCTCAGCCGCGAACCGATGCGCGCGGCCATTGTTGAGCTGCTCAAGAACGATATGGACCGCAAACGCGAATATGCCGGCGCGGACAACCTGAACAACTTTATCCGGTTCCAGTATCTGCAGTCCATCGACGCCAAGTGGCTCGACCATCTCGAGGAGATGGAGGCCCTGCGCGATGCTGTCTATCTCCGCTCCTATGGCCAGAAGAACCCGCTTACCGAGTACAAGCTCGAGGGCTTCGATATCTTCGACAATATGGTAGAGGATATACGCAAGGAGATCGCGACACGGCTCTTCCTCGTCCGCGTGCAGAATGGTGCCGAGAGACAGTCCCATACAGCCCAGCAGGCGGCGAACGCTACACACGAAGAAGCAGGGCAGTTCTCGGGCGGCCAGGCCGGCGGCGGGAGCGCAGTGTCCAAGGCATCGCAGCCCGAAAACGCCACAGTTGTAAGGGCCTACCCCAAGGTCGGGCGCAATGACCCCTGCCCCTGCGGATCAGGCAAGAAATACAAATACTGCCACGGCAGATAGGATACAGGGCGCCCGATGTCGCTCAACTGCAAGGAGATTGATCTTGTGCTCTCCGAGCTGGACCTCGAGGGCGCCCATATCGAGAAGATTGTCCAGCCTTCCTACGATACAGTGGTCCTCTCTCTCTTCAGGGAAGGGAGGGCCACTCCCCTTCTGATCTCTGTCGCCCAGGGAGCCTGCCGCATACACAGACTCTCCCACGAGGCGCCCAAGACCGAAAAACCCCTCCGCTTTCAGGAATGCCTTAAATCACGGATCCGCGGCGGTGTCATTGAATCCCTCCGCCAGCTCGGCGATGAACGCGTGCTGCGCATGGATATAGCGGTTACAAGGGGCGATGAAGCCGGCTCCGAGACTGTCTACAAGACCATCGGCTCTCTCGCGAAACCCAGCCTCGCCGAAAAGCCAGAGGAGCGCCAGCAGCTCCATTACCGCCTCTATGCGCGGCTCTGGAGCGGCTCGGGCGGCAATATCATCCTCGCCGATCAGGATGGCCTCATCGTCGACGCTCTGCTCAGAAGGCCTAAACGCGGCGAGGTCTCGGGTGAGCCCTGCAGAATTGAGGAGGAACTCGCGGCCGCCGGCGTTGCAGCTCCGGCACCGGGCGGCGGTGCCGCATCTCCAGCCCAGACGGCCGGCACTGTCCCGGCGCCCGCGCCGCGCCGGAAGGTCCGTGTCTTTGCGGTGCGGGAGCTGCCGGCTGTCGATGGCCCCACTGCGAGCGGCATCCCGGGCGGCAGTTTTAACGAAAAGGTCGAGGCGGCCTACGCCGAAGCCGGCGGGGCACTGTCGCGCGAGCGCCTTATCGAATCGGCGAGGGAGAGTTTTGGAAAGCGCGAGCGCGCTGCCACGCTCAGAATTGCCGAACTCGAGGCAAAGGCCGCAGAATTCAAGGGGGCTGACCGCCTGCGGGAGCTCGGCGATATTCTGCTCGCGAATCAGGGCTGCGCGGGGCAGGACCCTGCCCAAGGCAGGGCATCAAATTTTATTAACTGTGATGATTTCTATCATGGCGGCTCGGTTTCGATAGAGATCGATCCGCTCAGAACTGTAGTCGAGAATGCCCGCGACTACTACTCGAAGGCCAAGAAGGCCAGCTCCGGACTGGCCGATGTGGAGCTTGAGCTCAAGTCTGCCCGCTCTTCGCTCGAGGCGGAGCGCGCCGAGCTCGCCCGCATCGAAGCTCTGAGCGATCCCCTCGAGATGGCCCGGGCGCTTTCGAAGGGCGGTACAAAGAGCAGCAGAGGGAAGCGCAGCTATCCCGGGCTCTATCTTGAACGCAATGGCTGGACCATTATTGTCGGCCGCTCCGCAAAGGAAAACGACGATCTTCTAAGGCACTATGTAAAAGGCGCGGATCTCTGGCTTCACACAAGGGACTACGCCGGTGCCTATGTATTTATCAAGATGAGAGCCGGCAAAACCTATCCACTCGATATTATGCTCGATGCCGGCAGTCTTGCCCTCTATTATTCCAAGGGCAGGGAGAATGGTTCGGGCGAACTCTATTATACGCAGGCCAAATACCTGCGCCGAGCCAAGGACGGCCCTCTCGGTCTGGTTCTTCCGACACACGAGAAGAATCTCCATATAGTGCTCGACGAAGAGCGCCTGCGCTCCCTCAGGGAGCTTATGGGAGCTGATTCAGAATCCTTATAGCTGTTACTAATAGAGAGGCATGGTATGGAACTGAACAGGAGCCAGATCGAGGCTGCGGCGGCCATCGATGCGGCACGGGACGACATTGTGGCGGCTTCGCGGGCAATACACGACAGGCCCGAACTGGGCGGCCAGGAGGTCTTCGCGCAGAAAACCCTTGTAACCCTGCTCGAGAAAAATGGATTCAAGGTTGAATGCGGAACGGCCGGCATCCCCACGGCCTTTAAGGCGGTAAAAGGCAGAGAGGGCGGCCACAGGATCGGCTTTCTCGCCGAATACGATGCGCTGCCCGAAATAGGCCATGGCTGCGGCCACAATATTATCTGCTGCGCAGCTGTCTCGGCGGGCATAGGGCTTGGGGCAGCCGTCGAAAAACTCGGTCTTGATGCGGAGGCTGTTGTCTATGGCACTCCCGCCGAGGAGACCAATGGCGCCAAGGTCGAGATGGCCAGAAAGGGCATCTTTGACGATCTGGACGCAGCCCTGATGATCCATCCCAATTCGGGCAATTACTATATTACCGAATCCCTCGCGATGGATGCTCTCGAGCTCGAATTCAAGGGCAGACCGGCGCACGCGGCAGCCGAACCCTGGGAGGGCAGAAACGCCCTCGACGCGATGGTTGTGTTCTTTACCGCCATCAACGCGCTGAGGCAGGAAATACGGCCGGACGCGCGCATCCACGGCGTGATTGTAAATGGAGGATCGGTTCCGAATGTTATTCCCGACCATACAGTCGCCCATTTCTATGTGAGAGCCGCGCGGCGGGAATATGTGGATGAGCTCAGGACCAAATTCGAGGACTGCGCCAAGGGTGCAGCGCTCTGCACCGGCACGAGCTATTCCATCCATCCCTACGAAACCAGCTTCGACGAGATGCGCAACAATGAGTGCATTGCATCACGCGTAAAGGATTACCTTGAGGGTGCCCTCGGGGCCGGAGCGTTCAGGCGCGCGCCTGAGAGTTTTGGATCTGTCGACATGGGCAATGTGTCCAGAGTGCGTCCAGCTGTCCATGTGCTCGTGGATATTACCAACGGGCGCAAAATAGCGGCCCATACAAGGGAATTCCGCGATGCAGCAGCGACACCCTATGCCTTTGATCAGATGATACGCGCGGGCAAGGCGATGGCCCTCACAGGCCTCGACCTTATTGAGGACAAGGCCTTCCTTTTAAAAGCCAAGACAGAATTCGACGCGCAGCAGAAGTAGGTGCCGACAGGCCGCCCGGAACAGGGCGGCCTTTTTTAATAATCTATTTCCAATAGAGCAGCCTCTGGCCCTTAGGGGCATTCTCAGGGCTGTTCTACCGGTTTGGGCCCATTTTCGGGCACCCCGCCTTTTTTCTTTGTCCTGATGACAATCTGCCCCGAGCGCATCTCCACAAGAGCTGTCCCGCCCTGTTTGAGCCTTCCCGCGAGCATCTCCTCCGCAAGCCTGTCTTCGATTGAGGACTGAATAAGCCGGCGCATTGGCCGCGCGCCATAGGTCGGATCATAGCCCTTTTCTGCGAGGTAATCGCGTGCCCCTGCGCTTGTCTCGAGGAAGATGCCCTTCGGCGCAAGCCGCGCTCCGAGTTCGGAGAGCAGAAGGTCCAGAATCTTGCGTACTTCCTGCCGGCTCAGCGGTTTGAACACCACAATATCGTCGACACGGTTCACAAATTCAGGGTTGAAGCGGCGCTTGAGTTCAGAGAGGGCCGAAGTCCGTATCTCATCGTAGGAGAAGTATCTGTCCTCCGGTCTGAAGCCAAGGCCTCCGGTCTGAATTTCCCTTGCGCCTGCATTGCTCGTCATAATTATTACAGCATTTCTGAAGGAGACCACATGACCGAGATTGTCGCGCAGCTCGCCTTCTTCGAGCAGCTGGAGCAGGAGGTTGAAGACATCCGGGTGGGCTTTTTCTATCTCATCGAAGAGGACAACGCTGTAGGGACGCCGCCTTACCGCCTCTGTGAGCATTCCGCCTTCATCGTAGCCGACATAGCCGGGAGGCGCACCTACAAGGCGCGCAGAGTTATGCCTTTCCATATAGTCCGACATATCGATGCGTATCAGCGCGTCTTCGGAGCCGAAGAGCTGTTCCGCAAGGCTCTTGGCCACAAGGGTTTTGCCTACGCCGGTCGGGCCCAGGAATATAAATGATCCGAGTGGACGCCTGCCATCCGATACGCCGGCCCGGGAGCGCCGCACAGAGGCGGCCACCGCCGAGATGGCCTCATCCTGGCCTACTACCCTTTCGTGGATTTTCGCCTCGAGGCTCAGCAGTCTTGAGGCTTCATTGTCGGCCAGTCTCCCCACAGGTATGCCTGTAGCCTCGGACAGCACATAGCGCAGATCATCTTCGGTGACTGTTACTGTCTGCAGATGGCCCTGCGCCACCCACTGCGCCTTGAGCATTTCGAGCTGATTTTCAAGGACCTGTCTGCTGTCCCTTGTCTCGGCAGCTTTCTCATAATTAAGAGTAGCTACATAGGCAAGCTCTTCTTCGTTGAGCTTCGCGATATTCTTTTCGAGAGCCGCGAATTCGGGGGGCCTCGCAGGGCTCAGAACCTTTTTATAGGCTCCCGCCTCATCGATAAGATCTATTGCCTTGTCGGGCAGGAAACGCTCGGCCACATAGCGCCTCGAGAGCTCAACAGAAGCCTTGAGCGCCGACTCCGAATAGCTCACGCGGTGAAAATCTTCATAGCGGGCTTTTATGCCCTTAATAATGGCGAGGGATTCTTCGGCATTCGGCTCCTCCACAAGGACGCGCTGGAAGCGCCTCTCGAGGGCAGGATCCTTTTCGAAATATTTGCGGTATTCATCCAGTGTTGTTGCACCTATGCACTGGATCTCTCCCCGTGAGAGAGCGGGTTTGAGCATATTGGATGCATCGATGGAGCCTTCGGCTCCGCCCGCTCCGATGACTGTATGTATCTCGTCTATAAAAAGGATTACATCGCCGGCCCCGGCGGCCTCTTTCATGATTTTCTTGAGCCTCTCCTCGAATTCGCCGCGGTATTTTGTGCCGGCGAGCACGGAGGCCATATCGAGGGCAAGAATGCGTTTCGACTGGAGATCGGCCGGGACCTCGCCGCGGGCGAGACGCTCGGCGATGGCCTCGACAATGGCAGTCTTGCCGACTCCGGGCTCGCCCACAAGCACCGGGTTGTTCTTTCTGCGCCGGGAAAGGATGCGGATAATACGCGCTATTTCATGATCGCGCCCGACGACGGGGTCGAGTTTTCTCTCGGTGGCAAGCCGCGTGAGATCGCGCGCGTGCTCATCGAGGAGGGGAGTTTTAGAGCCGCTTCGCGGGCTTCCCGCGCTGCGCGGAGTCTTCTCTGCTCTGACAAAGGGGTCTTCGGCCGAAGGGCCGCTGCCCCCTGCCCCGCCCACCATCGAAGCCATATTGAGGCCCTGTTCTTCGTCGGTCTCGGGGCTGCTGTTCCCGCTGCCCTGCGGCGAATCATGAATGCCTCTGGACGCACTGCGTATCTGATCGTAATAGATGCCCAGACGGGCGAGGAAGCGCTCAAAACTGGAGCCCTCCTCACGGGCGGCCGCGATAATAAAATGTTCAGTTCCTATATATTCGGATCCGGCGATCTCGGCCTCCTCCATGGCGAATTCGATGAGGCTGCGCGAACGCTGGGAGAGCGGAAGATCACCGAGGATAAATCCGGCCCTGCGTCTTTCGAGAGACCGCTCGAGGGTTGTATGAAGATCGATTGTATCAATTCGGAGATTTCTCAGGGCGCGGAAGCCAGTGCATTCGCCATCTTCGAGGACTGCGAGGATAATATGCTCTGGCTCTATTTCGTCGGAGCGGTTGCGTCTGCCCTCCTCCTGGGAGAGAACCGTAATTACACGCTGGGCCCGCGGCGTAAGTCCCTTGAACATTCTATTCCTTCTTTGTCCCGGGGCGTACGAGACTTGCCTTCGAAAGCAGGCCTGAAAGCCAAACCGCCCTCTTCATGTCTTCGGCTCTAATGGAGCCAGCCTTGATATTCCCGGCCATCTTTCCGGAGTCCGGAACGGCGGAGGCCTTGTTCCCTGACTCTTCCTTTTCGGAGGCCAGAGCGAGGGCAGCCGGGCCAAGAGAGTGCATCAGAAGCCCCATCTGATAAGGATCAGGCCCGCCCGAAAGAAGGCCGCAGAGCGAGGCGAGCCTCAGGGTGGAGAGAAGATCGACAGCCTCGAGCGAATCGATAAAACGGCAGTTCTGCAGGACGCCGAGAGCCCGTCCAGCCCGGTCGAGCAGGGCTTCTGGCTCCTTCGCCGCCAGCTCCTGTCTGGTCCGGATTTCGGATGCGGCAAGCCGCGATACCGCGGAGCCAAAAGCTGCGGCAATGTCTGCCGCCCCCGCACCATAGGACCAGGCTGTTGTCACCTCGTAGAGATCCCCCGCCGAGCCATTTTCCGAGCCATAGAAGCCGCGCACCGAATAGCCGGCTGCCATAAGGCTTTTAAGTGCCCGCTCCATTAGTCCGGAGGCTTCGAGGGCAGGCAGATGGAGCTCGGCCGATACAGTGAGGCCGGTGCCGCAGTTTTCGACACGGGATGAAAGATAGCCAAAATCGGGATCAAAAGCGAATTCTCTTGTCCAGTTTTTGTCTTCGATGCCTTTCTGGGCCAGCTCAAGGCTGAGGGGAATATCAAGACCTCTTACGCGTGCCAGTACGCAGAGATGGTCTTCTTTTCCAAGCAGAAAGCATCTGCGCGGATCGGAATCGATGCCAATGCGGGCCCGCGGCATCAGGGCGTATTCCCTGCTGACCCGGGAGCTCTCTATAAGGGCCCTCTTGACCGGATCCGAGACCTCGCTGAGGGGGGCCGAGACGAGGCCGTCTACATCGGGGGCAAAGACCTGACCGAAAGGCACTCCATCGAAATTTCTCGAGATTCTGGCCTCTGTCCAAAGCACAACGGAGGAGTTTTCCCCGGCCTCCGTTTTCGCCCTGCATTCCTCCTGGGGATCTTTCTGGGCCGCGGTTTTCTTTACGAAGCCGCAGATATCGGAGAGAATGCTGGATTCCACAATGCCATCGGCGATATTGGTATCGAGGCTGAGGAAGAGTCCATTGGCAGGGCTGGCTCTGCGCTTTTCCGCCATGGCCGCTCTGGCATGGCGGCTGTCCCGGTTCTGGGAGAGGGCTGAGGTTTTCGCCGCGTTTTTTTTGCCCTTCCCGCCTCCGTTTTTCCCTTCTTTTTTAAGGGAAGAGGCAGCCTTGTCCGCGCCGCTCCCGTCATTTTGAACTGCGGCATTTTCGAGAGCGGCGACTACAGCGCCGACACCGTCCTGGGGCTCATTGCTGCGCGGGACAGGAGGCTTTTTCCCATACTCGGCTCTGTATTTGGGATCCTTGGCCCATCGAGGCACATTGAAAGGATGATCTCTGAAAAAAGGAGCCTCGGCTCTGGCTCTGAAATGCCTTTCGAGCTCAGCATGAAGAGCATCGGCGCAGGCGGGGCAGCCCAGCCTTCCATTTTTGCGCAGATCGTCGAGCAGAGCACCGCAGCTGGGGCAGCGGGCCGGTTTTGCAGTACGGCTGTTGTCATCCGGGTTCAAAAGCAGATCCTCAATATTGATCTCAATTTTATCCTTGCCTGCGGAAAGGCCCCTCTTCCCCGCGCATATATCGCAGAGTGCGAGTACGGTGCCCTCACCTTTTTGATTTCTGGATATGAAAACGGAGGCCTCACGCTCTCCACAGCATTCACACTTCATTATATTGACTATAATTCACAGCATAGAAAAAGTATAGCGATTGAGCTATAGTCGATTCAAAAAGGAGTTGTCATGAAAGAAAAATCCAGGATCGCATGCTTTGCGGTGCTGCTTGCCATCGGCGTCGGCGGCCTTTCCCCGCTGGCGGCCGATCCCTCTCCAGCCGTCCGCCTTGGTGTTCTGAAGGGCCCCTCCGGCATCGGCATGATCTATCTCTTCGAAAATGCTCCCCGCCTGAGTTCCGGCGCCAAGCTTGAGACCGCGCTGGTCGCTTCGGCAGACCTTATGGTGCCCAAGCTTGTCTCTGGCGAATATTCTATGGCCGTTCTGCCCGTAAACATGGCGGCAAAGCTCAGAGAGTCGGGCGTTCCGATCGAGCTCGCCGCCATTGTGGGCAACGGAATGGTCAAATTTCTGAGCTCTGACGACAGTATTGTGGATCTGGCCAGTCTCAAAGGCAAGGAGATCTATGTGGCGGGCCAGGGTGCAACCCCCGACTATCTGCTGAGGACTCTGCTCAAATCCGCCGGTCTCGATCCCAGCGCCGATCTAAAGCTCTCATATTCAATGCCCTATCCGGAGATGGCGGCGGCTGTGGCATCCGGGAAGATCAGCTCCGCGGTTTTGCCCGAGCCCTTCGCGACTGTGGCACTTAAGGCCAATCCCAAGCTCAGGACAGCCCTCGATCTGGGAAAGCTCTGGACAAAGGCAACGGGCCAGGATTCCTACCCGATGACTGCCCTTGTGGTCTCATCCAAATTTGCAGCCTCCGACCCGCGCTCGGTACGCAATATTCTCGCCGCCGTCCGCTCCTCGATAGCCAAGGTTCAGGCCGATCCTGCCGCCGCGGCCGCCCTCGTCGAAAAGCACGACTTCGGCCTTAAGGCTGCCGTTGCACGCGAGGCAATTCCACGCAGTGCCTATGTCTATGAGACCGCTGCCCAGGCCCGCCCCGCGGTAGAGGCCCTGCTCAAGGTATTCCTTGAGCTCGCTCCTGCATCCGTCGGCGGCACACTGCCCGATGATGGTTTCTACGCGGCCTTCTAAATCCCGCGCCGGCTCAGCCGGCTTCCGGCGGCCTCCCAGCTCAAAGGGAGGCCGCCTGCTTCATATGCTTATAGAACTGCTCTCTATTTTCGCCCTTCTTCTTATCTGGAAACTGGCAGCATCTCTTGTTGGATCCGACCTGGTCCTTCCTCCTCCAGAGAGGGTCCTGAAAGAGGCGCTTCGTCTCTATCCGAGCTCTGCATTTCTTTCGGCTTTCGGGGCGAGTTTTATCCGCGGGAGTATAGCCTTCTGTGTCTCTTCGCTGCTCGGCGCAGCCGCCGGCTTTGCAGCGGGCCTTTTCCCTGCGGTGGAAGCTGCGCTCGCCCCCCTTCTGACTATTATCAGGGCTACGCCTGTGCTTGCCTTTATTCTCGTGGCAGTCTTCTGGTTTCCCTCCAGCATCGTGCCCGTGTTTGCCGCCTTTCTCATGGCTTTTCCGGTAGTCGCAACCAACGCCGAACAGGGCGCGCGGGCAGCCGACCCCAAACTCCTCGAGATGGCAAAGCTTTTCCGGGTTCCTGGACGGGAGGTCTTCTTCTCCCTCAGACTGCCTGCTGCGGCCCCATCCCTTATCGCCGGGGCGAAGAGCGCCCTGGGCATGTCCTGGAAGGTTGTCGTCGCGGGCGAGGTGCTCTCGCAGCCTCTGCACGCCCTCGGCACAGGAATGCAGGAATCGAGAGTTCTGCTCGAAACGCCAGCTGTACTTGCCTGGGCATTCGCTTCGATAATTCTCTGCGGTCTCAGCGAATGGCTCTTTGGCCTCGCTGTGCGAAGGGCAGGCGTACATGGGCGCTGACAGATACGGGCTTTCCAATATTAGTAAGAGCTATGACGGTCCAGCCGTGCTCGGCGGAATAACGCTCTCTTTTATGCCCGGCAGCATAACAGTTATCCTCGGTCCTTCGGGCTGCGGCAAGACAACACTGCTCAATATCACCGCGGGCCTTATAGCGCCAGATTCGGGGCAGCGCATCGGATTCGATGCCGCGCGGTTTTCCTATGCTTTTCAGGAGGCGCGTCTTCTCCCCTGGATGAACGCCCGCGGAAATATCGCATTCGCCCTGAAAGGGGCTGTGCGCGCCGGCATTCTCAGCGCAGATGAGGCCGAAAGGCGGGCCCGCGAATATCTCGAGGCGGCAGGTCTTGGTGCCTCGGCAGGGCAGTTTCCCCGCGCTCTCTCGGGTGGCATGAGGCAGCGTCTGTCTCTTGCCCGGGCCTTTGCCTATCCAGCCGATATACTCCTGCTCGACGAGGCTTTTCAGTCTGTTGACCTCGGCACAAAGATCGATTTAATGGACAGCTTTCTTGAACTCTGGCGGCGGGAGAGGCCGACAGTCATCTCGGTAACCCATGATATCGAAGAGGCTGTCTATCTTGCCGACAGGATTATTGTTCTCTCCGCAAGGCCTGCCCGCATTATCGATGATTTTGAAATTGCCGAGGCCCATGAAAGCCGTGCTCTTGGTTCGGCAGCGAGCGCCGCGGCCAGCGCGCGGCTCTACAGAATATGCCTTGACAGGACAAAGAACGGACGTCTATAGCCCTTATCCCCTGTCTTTAGTACCTGAGCCAGTCTTCTGCCCTGCGGGCGAGAGCATCCCTTTCCGCTCTTCGATAAAGCCCTCCGCAATAAGTTCATCTACCGCTTTTTCCACGCCCTCCCTTGCGAAGGGAAGACGGCGGGCGAGCTCGTCCCTCGAGAGCGGCCGCGCATTCCGGCCTTCCACTTCTGCGGTCCCCAGCGCAGCGGCCGCGGAGTTCTCGGCGGCAAAAAGCCCATCCTCTGCTCCCCTGTTCTGCTGCCCGGGGCGGCCCAGACTGAGTTCCCGGAGCACTGCCCCGCGTATTCTCCGGTGCGAGCCCGCAAAAGGGCTCTGCCTCGCGTAGGCTGAGCTCCGTCTGGACGGATTGCCAGTCTTTTTTTTCAGCGCCACACCATAATCCATAAGCGCATAGTACCAGCTTCGGGGATCATCGCTGTCGAGCGCAGCGCTGACAAGGGGCTCGATTTCCCTGTCGGATACAATTTCTGCGCCGGGGAAAAAATGATAGATAAAGACTGAGCGGATATTTGTCTCGATAAACGCAGAAGGATAGCCAAAGGCAAAGGCCATGACAGCCCGCGCAGTATAGGGCCCAACGCCATCGAGCCCATCGAGTTTTTCTTCATCGGCCGGAAGGACGCCCCCGTAAAGCTCCACAATCTGCGCCGCGGCGCGTTTCAGCGCAAGGGCTCTTCTATTGTAGCCGAGGCCGCTCCAGATAGGCAGAAGCTCCGAGAGCGGCGCCGACGCAAGACTGGCGGCTGTCGGGAAATGCAGCATAAATTCCTTATACTTAGGAACAACACGTTCTGTCTGTGTCTGCTGCAGCATTATCTCCGAGACCAAAACAGCCCATGGATCATGGGTATTTCTCCAGGGAAAAGAGCGGCCATGTTCATTGTAATAGCTGTAAACGATTTTTCTGAATCGGGACCGCTCTTCTCTGCCCTCCGGCCCGGCAAAGCGCAGCGGGTCAAAAAAAGGCCCTTCTGCCGCCTCCAAAGCTGCCGGCGGGAGGCCCGGCAGTTCAGCCTGCTCCTCCCTGTGCGGCTGCATTTTCTTAGAAGAATTGGGCCGTTTTGTGCTTCTGCTCTGCGGCATGCAGAACCCTATTTGGCCGGGCCGGCATTTTGGGCCGGGCCGGCATTCCCCGCGCCGTTTCTTAGTGCGTTGAGCTCCTCGGTGAGTTTTATGCTCTTGCTTACCAGAATGCGCAGCTGCTCGACTTCATGCGATATCTCCCCGCTCTCTCTGGCTATTGCCTCCGCCGAGGCGCGGGAATCCTCGGCGCTCGATGTCATCAGGCCCACGGCTTCGCGGACCTTGGCTGAATACTCGTTCTGCCGCCTTGATTCCGATCCTATGCCGAGGGCGGCTTCAGATATGGATTTCATTGAATCGCGCAGCTTCGCGCCCGCTGCGCTCTCCTCAAGGCTGCTGTTTTTGACCTGGGCCATGCTGTCGGCCGCTGTTCTTGCGCCTTCGGCGATGGAGCGCAGAGACGCCGTAAGCTGAACCGCTGCGGCGCCGCCCTCCTCTGTGCCCTTGTTTATCTCCTCGACCAGTTTCGATATCTTCGCTGCCCGGTCGCTCTGTGATGCCGCAAGGCCTTTTACTTCGCCGGCGATAACGGCAAAGCCCTTGCCTGCCGCGCCAACATGCGCGGCCTCAATCGCGGCATTCATCGCGAGCAGGTTTGTCTGCTCGGCGAACTCATTGACAGCATCCGCGATGGCGATAATGCCCTTGGTCGATTCGCTTACCTTGGCCATCATCTTGCTGAGCGACTGGGCTGCGGCCTCGCCTTCCGATGTGAGCTTGGCCAGATCCGCGGCAAAGGCAGCGGTGCGCTCAATATGGGACGAAGCCTGCTCAATATTGGCCGAAAGAGCCTCGGTCGAAGATGCGGTAAGCGCTATATCAGAGCTCTGCGCTTCGAGCTTCTCATTTACTGTACCAATTGACTGAATAAAATCGGATACGAGAGAATCCGCCTCGCTGGCTTTGCCGGCCAGCTTCTGCGATTCGCTCTCTACTTCGATGAGTTTCTGGCTGGAACGCTCGACTGCCTGCGTCACGGATTCCACCGAGCGGCCCAGCTCATGGCCGATATCCGAAACCTGAACACTTGCATTTCCGATTTTAAGCAGGGAATTTTCAAGTTCACGGCTGCGCACACTGAGTGTCTTGCCAAGGCGCTCAAATTCATTGGTAAGGCTTACCTGCCGCATACTGAGCGCTATAAAGACGGAGCCATCCATAATGAAAATGGCAAATCCCTGCAGCCATGCAAAGGGATCGATGCCCCGTACCTGGTAATAGACATCGTGAATAGCGAAGAAACTGCCCAGAGCGATTCCAATAAGGGGCGGTATGGCGTCTTTGGAGCCGCGCTTTACGGCGTGCACGGCCGCCATTATCGCGCAGACCATTGCTCCGAGCACAAAGACCAGCCCGATTGTAAACAGGCTGGACATCAGATTCTCGTTATCCTTTATCAGAATAAAGGCAATCAGCGCGGCGGCCGCCATTGCCGAAACAATAACGCCAAGCTTTCTGCTGTAATGATAATCGAAAAACACTGCAAAGAAAGGGATAAACAGCAGCATGGCCGCGGAGAGCGATCCTCTGCCCAGGGCCCGGAAGACAGGTCCGCCGCCGCCCACAATATAGTCGCTTCCCATCTCGAAAAAATATATGCCCAGAAGGAGGCTGCTGAGGCCAAAGAAAAGGTTCTCGAGCTTCTGTCTGCCCGATGCTGCAAATAGTATTAGAAAGTAAAATCCGATAAAGATGCACAAAATGCTGAGCATCATATATACGCGGTCGTTCCAGAAATTGGCTCTGGCAACATTCTGCTCAAAATACTGCCTGTTGCCTAAAAGAAATTTTGGAATAATAGGATTGGAGCCGTCGTAGCGGCAGCGCAGAGTTATAACTATCTCCTGCTCTTCCGAAAGCATGCTGGCCGGAATATGATAGGCCTCTGTGATGGAACGCCTGACATCATACTGGCCCTTCCAGCTTCCTCTGGTGCCAATATAGGTTCCATTGACATAGGCCTCGTAGCTGAGGCCGCCGCGGTCACTTATAAACCATAATCCGCCTGCCGAAGCGCCATCCTGCAGCAGTCTCTGATAATCCGCGCGGGCAATATGGGCCCGCAGCCAGAAAGGCATCATTGGACTGCGGATATCGATTTTCTTTTTTGATTCCGCCTGCTGCCACTGGCTGTCATCGTATTCCGCGCTGATGCATGATTCATCGGCGTCTGCACTCCAGCGCCAGGCTGAAACGGCCAGATTCTGGCCAGCGCTGTCGGAGCCTGTGCCAGCTGGGCCACTGCTCTGGCCAGAGCCCGAAGCAGCTGAAAAAACAAAAAAAACATAAATAAGAACCGCGGCGGGGGAAAACTTTCTGATCATGATTAACTAAGTCTAGCACAGCCCAGCGGACTTTTAAAGCAAAAATAAAAGGCCGCAGGAGGAAATTCCACCCGCGGCCTTCTGGATACTAATTACTCTGAACTCTGAATATTCTGATCAGCCACCCATGATGGCAAGGGTGAGTGCCATTACAAAGATGGCGATTGTTTCGCAGAGACCGACTACAATAATGTCCTGTGCAAAGCCTTTGCCGGTCTCGCCGAAGGAATCGCAGCTTGCCGCGGAGCACTGGCCCTGCGCGTAAGCGGAATAGCCGATTGCCGCGCCGGAGAGAATGCCCAGAGCCAGTTTGAAGAGCGGGTCACGGCCAGAAGTCATCATGGCATTCATAACAATGAATCCATAGATTGTCTGGGTGAGCGGCGCACCGGCGAAGGCGACGAGGAGGAAGGAGGCGGGCTTGTTGGCCGCATAGTTCCGCTTCCAGGCACCAATAGCGGCAAGACCCGCGACACGGGCGCCAAGACCGCTGCCAATCGCGGAGAGTCCAAAAACGCAGGCGATTCCAATAAGTGCGATATTCATAGCTCTACTCCTTTACCCTTGCTTATCCTGTTGATACGTGACCCTGAAGGGCTCGTACTTGATACCAGACCACTGCATGCCGAGATGATTGCACGAGAATTCTAGAATATTGAGACGCACAGCATGGACGACAACCGACAGCACGTTGAGAACCATGTTGAGCGTATGTCCAAATATAAGCAGGATCACGCCTGCGAAGGCCATAAACAAAGGCTTGAACATTCCGCTCGCCATATTATTTATAATTGTGGCGAGAGATGAACCTGCAAGGCCGAGAGCCCAGAGGCGGATGTAGGAGACAATATCAGCGAAAACGCCTACAGAGCTCAGGAATGTAGGAATTATGCTCTTTACACCTTCGAGGATGCTCTTGAGGAGATTCCCCTCATAGTTGCCGAACAGAATGGTGGCCAGGAAACCGCCTCCGACGAGCGCAATTGTAAATGACGGCAGAGGGAAACGCTTCGAATCGACTACGAGATTCAGCACAAGGAAGAACATGCCCCAGACAAGGGCAAGGCCGCCCAGCTGGGCGATAAATTTCGGGTTGGGGAACTCGTGGATAATATTTTTTATGCGGGCGATCGAAAGCTGGAGCACGGCGACCATAAAGCAGAATATCTGGATATTCTTGGAGGCTGCCGGGTTCGCGTTCGAGATCGGCCAGAGAGAGAGGCTCACGAGCCATTTGGGCAGGCTGCTCGAGGTGATGCTGAACCAGGTGCAGGTGAGCATTCCCCAGAGGAAGGTCAGCGCGCCAATAAATGTAAAGAGCCTAATGGCATCGGAGGGCTTCTTGCCGGCCTTGAGCGATTTGATGGCCGCGATAAGGCAGCCGATGAGTATAATGCTTCCATATCCGCCATCTCCGAAGATCATGGCGGAGAAGAAGCTGAAAAAGATCAGGAAATACGGGGATATTTCATACTCATAATAGCCGGGAACTACTCCGAGGAAATCGAAGACCGGCCCGATCATGCTGGTAAAGCGGTTGAGCACAACCTTGGTCGGAGTGCCATCCTCGGGCGTTACCTCATCGACAGCGAGGGCCCATGAATGCTCCTTTGCGAGCTGCTTGAGCTTGTCGGCATCATCGGCGGGCACATAGCCCTTGATATAGGCGACAGGTCCATCATCGGCGAGGGATCCGCGCACCGTGACAAAGGCAATCTCCTGGTCGAGGAAAGCCGCGGCCGATTTAAGGGCTCCTGTTTCAGGGGCAGCAGCGGCGATCTCGGCATCTATGCCGGCGATTTCCTTTTCCCGCGCGTCATAATCGGCCTTGAGGCCGGAAAGCGCTTTTTCCGGTATTTCAAATTGAATAAAGGACTGAGGCACCGCGAGCGGATCGGCCTCCTCGCCATGGCTGACAGCCGCGAGTCTGACAATCTTGCTGTCGCGGTGCATCACAATGATGTCCACTCCAGCACCAAGGTTCTCCGGGGGCTTCTTCATGACCGCGTCGAAGGAGCGCGCATCGGTCTCGTAGAAAGAGATATGTATGCCTTTTGAGCCAAGCTCTTCGATGAGATCGGGATCGCAGTCGCCCCAAAGGGAGACTCTCTCAATCTCCTGCATCAGAGCTCCCGCCTCGGTCTGAGCCTGCGGCTTGCGCTCTTCCAGCGCAACGACGTGCCTTGCGAGATCTATGGCCTTTTCGACGCTGAGGCTGCCGGCGCCCGTTTTTTTTGAGGCCGGGATTATATTGAGCGCCTGGGCGACCATATCGCGCGTTGCCTGCAGAGCGGAATACTCAGGTCCGCTTGGCAGGGAGGTTTCGACATGGACAAGGCCCAGCTTTCTGAGTGCCTTGAGGCCTTCCTCCTTCTCCTGTTCAAGAAGAACGAGGTAGACCTTTTTCATCGGTGCTATCATTGGCTGGACCTTTCCGCCACTTTTTTCTTGGCGAACTTGCCGCGCACGACCTGCGCGGTCTGCTCATCGCCCAGATAGATGCCTATGCGGCGGATTGCCTCTTCAGCTTCTGGAATCTTGACCTTTTCGAAGAGATTGACCCGCTGGCTTGTCACCCGCAGTTCAGTTCCGAGCCTCTCGGCCTGCTGGCTGAGCACCTGGGATTCAAGGTCGAGCAGAAGAGCTTTTTTAAGCCTTTCGAGTGCCGCGTCCACCCAGAGGGGAGCCGCGTAGAGATCGTAATCGGCCAGAGCGAAATCAGCCCCTTCAAAAACCGGGATTTCGACGCCCGCAATATTGCCCATGCGTGTTCTGATCTGATCCACGGTGAGGAGAGGCCTGCCATCGGAACCATAGACAGCTCTGGATTCGCCGAAGACCCCAATCCAGGCGCCAAAGCCGGCCTCGAGGACTTTTTTCTGGGCCTCGAGCTCAATCCTGCGCGCTTCGATGCCGCGTATCTCGATCTGCAGCTGCTGTTTTTTAAGCTGCAGGGTGGGGAGATAGCGCTTGTACATCTTGAGCGAATCGCGCTGATGTTTGAGCTCGTTTTTCGTGAGCTTTATCTTAGCCACGGATTGCTTTCCTTCCTGCTAGCTTCAGTTCTTCTTCGGCCAGTACTTGGAGATGAGCTCTGAGCGGAGTCCTGTCTCCTCCGGCTGGAAGCAGTTGGCAAGGATCTGCCAGCCTTTGTCGAGAGCCGCTTCAAGCGGAATATTGACCGAGAGATCCATCATTTCATGCTCGAAGGAGACGCCATATTTGAGCAGCTTTTTGTCCCATTCGGACATCTGGAAGCCCATGGCCTTCTTTTCGAGCGTGTCCTTGTATGCCGAATACAGCTTGATCATGCCGTCCATAATGGCACGGTGGTCAGGCCTTGTTTTGCCGTTGACATTCTGTTTGAGACGGGAGAGGGAGCCGAATGGCTCGATGCGGCCGCCGCGCAGATAGAACTGGCCCTCGGTGATGTAGCCTGTGTTGTCCGGAACCGGGTGGGTAACATCATCGCCGGGCATTGTGGTCACCGCGAGAATGGTGATGGAGCCGGCGTCGGAGAAGTCGACCGCCTTTTCGTAGCGCGATGCCAGCTGCGAATAGAGATCGCCTGGATAGCCGCGGTTCGAAGGAACCTGCTCCTGGGTAATCGCTATTTCCTTGAGAGCATCGGCGAAGTTCGTCATATCTGTGAGAAGCACGAGCACATTCTTGCCCTTGAGGGCGAAGCGCTCGGCCACGGCAAGGGAGAGGTCAGGCACCATAAGGCACTCGACGATCGGGTCGGCCGCTGTATGGACGAACATAATGCTTTTCGCGGCGGCTCCGCCCGATTCAAGGCTGTCCTTGAAGAAGAGGTAGTCATCGTACTTGAGGCCCATGCCGCCGAGGATGATTATATCGACCTCTGCCTGCATCGCTATGCGCGCGAGCAGCTGGTTGTAGGGTTCGCCCGAGACCGAGAATATCGGCAGCTTCTGGCTCTTAACGAGCGTATTGAAGAGGTCGATCATCGGGATGCCGGTGCGGATCATCTCGCGTGGAATAATGCGCTTTGAGGGGTTGACCGAGGGGCCGCCGATTTTAATGAGGTTTTCGGTGAGCGCAGGGCCATTGTCGCGCGGCTCGCCTGAGCCGTCGAACACACGGCCCAGCAGATCGTCCGAGAAGCTCACTTCCATCGGGTGGCCGAGAAAGCGGACCTCGTCTCCCGTGCTGATGCCGCGGCCGCCGGCGAAAACCTGCAGCGAGACCATGCCGTTGTCGAGGCGGTTGACCTCGGCAAGCGAAGTGCCAAAACGGGTTTTGACCTCGGCGAGCTCGCCGTAGGCCACATCATCGGCTTTGACCGTGATGACCGAGCCCGTTATCGATTCAATATGCGAATATACCTTCTTCATGGTCTACTCCAAGCTCGCGATGATACGCTGACCGGCAGGATCGACGGATTTTGTCCGCTCCTTGACGGCCTTGGCGATTTCGGACTCAAGGGCGGCGCAGCGCTCGCTCTTCCATTCAGTGCCATTGAGATCTAGGAACTTCTGGCGGATTCCATAGAACCAGCTGCGGATATCGTCCTTGTCCTTGGCCTGAAGTTCGGCTGCGAGGATCGAGAGCACGAGCTGATAGTCTTTTTTCTGGCGCTCAGGCGAAACCGCGGCGTCAATTGGGTCGAAGGAGTTCTGCTGCAGATAGACAGCGTCGAGGAATTCGCCTTTCTGGTAGACGATGTAATCGTCGAGCGAGGTGCCCTCTTCGCCGACTACCTTCATCATGGAACCGACCTCGGAGCTGCGGAAGAGGAAATTCCGTCCATATTCGACAGCCGCTTCGGGCATGATGCCCTTGTACTTGGACCAGGAGTCCAGAGGGTGGATGGCCGGATATTTGCGCGCATCGGAACGCTCACGGGAAAGGCCATGGAAAGCACCTACAACCTTGAGTGTTGCCTGAGTTACAGGCTCCTCGAAGTTGCCGCCTGCGGGCGATACCGTGCCGCCGATTGTGACAGAGCCCTTCTTGCCATTTCTGAGGCGGACAATGCCTGCCCGCTCGTAGAAGCTTGCGATAACCGACTCGAGGTAGGCGGGGAAGGCTTCCTCGCCGGGGATCTCCTCGAGGCGGCCTGACATCTCGCGCATGGCCTGCGCCCAGCGGCTTGTGGAATCGGCGAGGAGGAGCACGTCGAGGCCCATCTGCCTGTAGTACTCAGCCATCGTCACCGCCGTGTAGACGGATGCTTCGCGCGACGCGACCGGCATCGACGAGGTATTGCAGATGATGATTGTGCGCTCCATAAGGGAGCGGCCCGTGCGGGGATCGGTGAGCTCAGGGAATTCCTTGAGCGTCTCGACGACCTCGCCTGCGCGCTCTCCGCATGCAGCGATGATCACTATATCCACATCTGCGTTGCGGCTTGTAACATGCTGGAGCACTGTCTTGCCTGCGCCGAAAGGTCCAGGAATGCAGTAGGTACCGCCCTTGGCGACGGGGAAGAAAGTATCAATTGTGCGCGATTTTGTCACCATCGGCTCGGTCGGTCTCAGCCGCTCGAGGTAGCAGTCCACAGCGCGCTTGACAGGCCAGGTAAAGACCATGGTCACCGGCTTAACCTCGCCGCGCTCGTCGGCGAGCTCGGCCACGGTCTCATCGATGCGGTAATCGCCCTCGGGCTTTACGCTCTTTACTGTGTAATTTCCATAGAAAGTAAAGGGCACCATGATGTTGTGCACAAAGGCACCCTCGGGCACTGAGCCGAGAATGTCGCCGCGTTCAACGCGGGCACCCGGCTTGGCGCTGGGGGTAAAATGCCATTTTTTCTCTCTCGAGAGCGGTTCGATATAGACGCCCGGCTCGAGGAAGTTGCCAGCTTTCTCCGCCACGAGGGGCAGAGGATTCTGAAGACCATCGTAGATCTGGCCGAGGAGTCCCGGTCCCAGTTCGACTGAGAGGAGCTCGCCGGAGAACTCAACGCTGTCCCCGATCTTGATTCCCTTGGTCATCTCGTACACCTGCAGCTGGGCGATATCGCCACGGATGCGGATGATCTCGCTCTTGAGTTTCTTCTCCCCGAGCTTGATATAGGCGACCTCATTCAAGGACACGGCGCCATCAACCTGGACACTGACCATGTTGCCGTTGACGCCGGTCACCCTACCTTTAGTCTTAGTCATTGCTTAAACTCCGGTCCCGCTGGATGATTGCGCCGAATCCAATATGGCGGCGTAGGCTTTGCGATATTCCTTCTCTCCGGTCTCGGGGTCGAATTCCGCCAAGCGCTCCAGAATCTGGAGCTCGAGACGGTAGGCCACAAGGCTTTCGATATCAAAGGTCTGGAACGGACTTTCGCCATCGAGAAGGGCCCAGCGTCCCTTTTCGATGGCGATTTCGCCTTCAAGCGGCGTCTCGGCCTTAAAGGCCGCGGCGGCCGTGGACCGCGCCCGGTCGGCGACAGAATCGGCGCTGCCGAGGGAGGGCCTCAGATAGATCTTCGGGATTCTGCCCAGGCGCTCGGCTCTGAGCGCGGCGAGAGCATTGCGGAGCTCTCTGTCCCAGGCATCATGCAGCCCGAGAACGTGGCAGCCGGCGGATCTGTCCTTCCCGTCTTCCGGGGGATCAAGCGTGGCAGCCCTGAGAACCCGGAAGTCGGACGGATCGAGGTTGCGCTCTGCCCTCTCGAGAAATTCGCCATCCGCAAAGGGGGCCGAAGATCCAAAGAAGAGGGAAGGCAGCGTCGCCGCGAAGAAAAAGTAGTAGCGGCTCATGCGCTTACATATCCTTTGCGGCGCTCCGGACTATCTCGGAGAGCCTGTCATTGAGGTGCCGCGCGAGGAGTTCAGAGATGGCCTCGGCCGAAAAATCGTAATAGGCCGAACCGTCCCTGCTCGCGACCCGGAATCCCGCGTCTATATCGGAGCAGGGTTTAATCTCCACACCAGCCTTGAGCAGATCGGCGAAGGCGGCGTGAAAGTGTTTCTCGAGTTCATCGCGCACAGAGGCGGGAAGCAGCACTTCGAAATTGGATTCATCGGCGCCGCCAGCCAGGGCCTTTACGGCAGCGGGAATCGCATCTTTGAGCACCTCGGGGCCATAGGCCTTTTTGGTCTCTTCTTTAACGAGTTCGGCGACCATCACGCCCACTCTGTCCTTGAGCGAAAGGAAGACATCCCGCGAAGCCTGCTTGAGAGAGGCCTTTCCGGCCTCTTCAAATTTAGCCGCTTCGGCCTTTGCCCTGGAGACAATCTCCTCGGCTTCTTTCTGCGCGCCGGCGATAATCTTCTTCTGAGAAGCATCGGCATCGGCTGCGATGCGCGCGGCTTCCTGTTCGGCGGGAGCTACGCCCTCCTGCTTGATTTTCTGGAGCAATTCCTCTAGCTGGATATCCATGGCAACCCCTTAAGGTACAAATTCACCGGACACAGGGCACATAGAAATGCGCCGATTATTTCATAATATGAAATTGGCAGGCAGTCAATAATGAGCCGGCATTTTCCGGCCTCTGTAGCAACTATCGCCCACTCCCGCCCTGAAATCAATCGATCCGGAGTGTTATTCCGGTAAATGTTGATCCTTATCTCTGTTATTTCGGAAGCGGCTTCCAATTCTGCAGCCAGCAGGGCGGCAATTCAGCTTGACAAGAAGAGGCCGGGGAAGCTAAGCTCGACGGCGTCTTCTGGCTTTTATGCGCCGGTCGTATAGCGGCTATTACCCAAGCCTTCCAAGCTTGAGATGGGAGTTCGACTCTCCTCCGGCGCTTTTTTTCAATCAATAGTTCTCCTCGTCTGCCTCTTCGTCTATTCCGGGCTCTGCATTCAGAGCGCGTATAACTTCAACCTGATCTCTCAGATCCTCGACTTCCTTGAGCCAGAATGCCCTGCTGCCCCAGTCGGGGAACTCCCGTCTGAACCAGTAATCGCCCCTCTGGCTCGCGCGCCAGGAGAGGAAATACAGCATCCGCATAAAACGGAGCGGTTCGATGAGGCCAAACTGCCGCGGATCTATAGCGCCAAATTCCTCGTAGCCCTCCGAGAGGCAGCCGATTTCCCGCCCGGATTCGGCTGCCCTTCCGGGCAGCAGGAGCCAGAGATCCTGGATGGCCGGGCCCATCAGCATATCATCAAAATCTATAAGGAGGAGCCCGCCGCTCTCGCCCCGGTCGAGAATATTGCCGCGGTGGAGGTCGCCGTGAATCCGCTGGAGGGTGATCCCTTCAAAGCGCGGAGCTATCAGTTCGAGTCCGCTCCGCGCGAGTTCCTCGAATTCGGCCCGGCAGTCGGCGTGGATGAGTCCTTCCTCGAGAAGGCTGTCTATATGCGAGGCGGTGAGTGCCGGCCCCATTTTAAGGCGATGCGGCGCCGGCCTTTCCCGGCCCACACTGTGAAGGCGGCCCACTATTGATCCCAGCCTGATCCAGTCTTCATCGCTCTCGGGTTCGAAGTTGCGGCCGCCCATCCGGGGAAAAAGAGCAAAGCAGAAATCGGCTTCCGATGGCGCTCCGGAGATGGGGGCAGCCTGCCCGTCTTCCGAAGGCCCGTCGGGGCCGGAAGGCGGATCGATCTCGAGGGCGAGCTCTGCGAGACTGCCGCCCCCGGGCAGGGATATCGGCACGGCGACGGGCAGCTCAGCCGCCGCGCAGTCGGCAATAAACTGATGCTCCTCGAGGATGGTTCCGCGGGACCAGCGGCCGGGGCGGTAGAATTTGGCCACATAGGCTTTTCCATCGCTGCCGCGGAAACCGTAGACCCGGTTTACATAGGAGGGGTAGGTCTCGACTGTTCCGTCGAGATCGAGATTATAGGCGTCCTCGACCGCTTCGAGAGCGGCATCGGGCGAAAGGCAATCGAAAGCAGAGAAAGGCGTCATCTTTTGCAGCTCCTCATGGCAGGCGGCAGGCCAACAGCGCAGATGTTTCCGCAGCTGCGCACTGCAGCCGGACCCAATACCAGGGCATCTGGCGCATTATGCCCGGTCCGAAAGCTCTTCCCAGCGGGCGGTCTTCGCATCGATCTCGGCCTTTACCGAATCGTAGCGCTCCTTGCCCCGGCGCAGCTCCGCGGGGTCAGGCGCAGGCGAGCCGAACAGTTCTTCCAGTTGGGCCTTCTCGGCCTCGAGTCTGTCTATTTCACCGAGGAGGCCGTCAAATTCCCGCTTTTCGTTAAAGCTGAGCTTTTTCTTTGCGGGCGCCTGCGGGCTGTCGGCGCCCTTCCTTTCGGCCCCGCCGCGCCCGCCTTGAGCGCTCTGGGCAAGATCCCGCGCTGCCTCTTTTGCCTCTTTCGCAGCCTCGGCGGCCTCTTCGCGCCATTCGCTGTAGCTTCCCGGGTATTCCTCAATATGGCCTCTGCCATCAAAGACAAGGAGAAAGGATGCGATGCGGTCCAGAAAGGCGCGGTCATGCGAAACAGTGAGCACACAGCCAGAAAAGCCCTCGAGGAAGTCCTCGAGAAGCTCTATCGTCTCAATATCGAGATCGTTCGTGGGCTCGTCGAGCAGCAGAAAATTGGGCGAGGTTGCGAGAAGGCGCACAAGCTCGAGCCGCCTCAGTTCGCCTCCCGACAGCCGCCCCAGGGTGAGGCTCTGCAGGGGACGCGGGAAGAGAAAGCGCTCGAGCAGCTGCTCCGCTGTGAGGACTGTGCCATCCTTGAGCGTTATGAGCTCCGCGTGGTTTTTAACATAGTCGATAACAGTCGCATTGAGATCGACCTGCGAACTTGTCTGATCGAAATAGGCAAAGTGCAGGGTATCGCCCCGGTCGATGCTGCCCGAATCAGGCTGCTTCCTGCCGGCGACAAGATCGAGAAGAGTTGTCTTGCCGGCACCGTTCGGGCCGACAACACCCACCCGGTCGCCCCGCGTAAACTCATAGGAAAGACCAGTTATAACGGCTTTTCCATCGTAGCCTTTGGAGACATTTTTAAGCTCCAGTATTTTGCGGCCAAGACGGCGCTCCCCCGATTCAAATCCTTCCATCGACGAGACATGCTCAAGCGTATCGGCGGCCATCTCGCGGATTTTTTCTTTGCGGCGCCGGGACTTGCCCGCGCGGGCGCGCGCCCCGCGGTTGAGCCACTGCATTTCGATGCGCAGGTTCGCGATGCGCCGTGAATCATTTTTTTCGGCGGCAGCCCAGCGCTCGGCCTTGCGCTCAAGATAGGCCGAATAATTCCCGGGATGCCGGTAGACCTGCCCTTTTTCAATTTCGAGGATCCCCTCGCAGACCGAATCCAGGAAATAGCGGTCATGGGTGACAAGCAGAAATGCAGGGCAGCGCCCCGAGAGTTTTTTTTCGAGCCACTCGATAGTTTCTATATCGAGATGGTTGGTCGGTTCATCGAGAAGGATGAGCTCGGAGGGCGGCGCAAGGCAGCGGGCGATCGCAGCCTTTTTGAGCATGCCTCCCGAAAAGCTTGAGAGCTGCGCATCAGGGTCCGCAAGCCCGAGCTCTGTGCAGAAAGAAAGATAGCGCTGCTCAATCGCGGTATAGGCGGCAGAGCCGGCAGGCGCGCTGAGCCCGACAGGGAGGCCCCCGGCGAGGAAAGAACGCAGAGTCGCGCCTTCTTCGAACAGCGGGCGCTGTGGAAGCAGAGAGACGATGAGCCCCCGCTTTCTCGCTATTGTGCCTGAATCGGCTTCGATCTCGCCGGCTATCACCTTGAGGAGAGTCGATTTGCCAACGCCATTCCTGCCCACAAGGCCGAGTTTTTCGCCCTCGTCCATGCCCAGACTCAGCCCCTCGAACAGCGTTGCGTCTCCGAGGGTTTTGGAGATTCCATCGATAGAGATCAGATTCACGATGAGGCACTATAGCGCAAAACGCGGCTTTGGGAAACAGCGGCCATGCGGGCAGCATCCGGGTCAGCAGCCCGGCCAGAGGCGCAGGACGCCGGCCTAGTCCCCTCCCCTCTTTATCTTCTCAATCTCATCCCTGATGCGCGCAGCCTCTTCGTATTCGAGATTTTTCGCATGCTCGAGCATCTGGGCTTCGAGCACCTTGAGCAGCTTGTTCTTCTGCTCTGGCACAAGGATATTATGGCTCTGTTCGAGGACTTCGATCTCGGTGGCCGCCGCGTCGGTCTTTTCTTCGTGGTGGCGCTCGAGTATATCGCCTATGGCCTTTTTGATGGTCTGCGGCGTTATGCCATGATCCTTATTGTATTTGAGCTGAATCTCCCTGCGTCTCTTTGTCTCCTCGATAGCGGCTTTCATCGCGTCTGAGGTCCGGTCGGCGTACATGACCACAGTGCCGGCCGCATTGCGGGCCGCGCGGCCAATAATCTGCACGAGGCTCGTTGTCGAACGCAGAAAGCCTATCTTGTCCGCGTCGAGAATCGCGATAAAGGAAACTTCAGGCAGGTCTATGCCCTCCCGGAGCAGGTTGATGCCGACGAGAACATCGTACTTGCCCTCGCGGAGGGATTTGAGTATTTCGACGCGCTCGATTGTTTCAACCTCGGAATGGATATAGGCTACCTTGAGGCCCAGCCCCGAGAGATACTCGGTGAGCTCCTCCGCCATCTTTTTGGTCAGGGTGAGGATAAGGCTGCGCTCGCCCGCTGCGATGCGCTTCTTGACCTCGGCATAGATATCTTCCATCTGGCCTTCGCTCGGCCTCACCTCGATCTCGGGATCTACGAGGCCCGTCGGCCGTATTATCTGCTCGACTGGCCTGCCCGATTTTTTTAACTCCTCTTCGCCGGGAGTGGCAGACACATAGACCACCTGGCCCGTGAGTTTTTCGAACTCTTCATATTTGAGCGGCCTGTTGTCGAGGGCACAGGGCAGGCGGAAGCCATAGTCCACGAGGTTCTGTTTGCGTGAGCGGTCGCCGGCGTACATCGCGCCGATCTGCGGAAGAGTGACATGGGACTCATCGATAAAGGTGACAAAGCCCTCAGGATAATAATCGAGCAGTACCGATGGTCTTTCGCCCCTTCTGCGCCCCGAAAGCGGACCTGAGTAATTTTCTATGCCCGGACAGTACCCCATCTCCTCGAGCATCTCAATATCGTACTCGGTGCGCGTCTTAAGCCGCTGCGCCTCGACGAGTTTGTTCTGGCTCATCAGCTGTGCATAGCGCTCCTCGAGCTCGTCCTTGATGGTCTTGAGCGAGCTCTGCACCTGCTCTTCGGGCATGACAAACTGCTTGGCCGGATAGATTACGGCCGCATCGAGCTCCTCGAGAATGCTGCCGGATACGGGATCAAAGCGGCGTATGCGCGAGATAGTGTCGAAATCGAGCTCGATGCGGTAGGCCTCCTTGAGATAGGAGGGATAGACTTCGAGCACATCGCCCCGGAGGCGGAAACGCCCGCGCTCGAGCACGACATCGTTCCGCTCATACTGGAGGGAGACAAGCCTGTGCTTTATCTCCTCCATGTCGACATCGGCGCCGACGCCGAGTTCGAGGGTCATCTGCCTGTATATCTCGGGCGTGGCGAGGCCGTAGATGCAGGATACTGTCGCAACTATAATGACATCGCGGCGCTCCATAAGGCTGCGCGTAGCAGAAAGCCGCATGCGGTCTATTTCGTCGTTTATCGCCGCATCTTTTTCTATATAGAGATCGCGGGAGGGCACATAGGCTTCCGGCTGATAATAATCATAATAGGAAACAAAATATTCGACCGCGTTGTCAGGGAAAAAGCCTTTGAACTCACGATAGAGCTGGGCGGAGAGAGTTTTGTTGTGGGAGATGACAAGGGCCGGGCGCTGGACAGCCTCGATAACCTTTGCCATCGTAAAGGTCTTTCCGGAACCAGTAACACCCTTGAGGGTCTGAAAGCGCCTGCCGCTCTTTATGCCTGCAGCCAGAGCCTCGATGGCCTCTCCCTGATCCCCTGCCGGCTTATAGGGCGCTACAACCTTGAAATCCTTCATGCAGACATACTGGACAAAGCGCTATACGGGCGTCAAGTACTGCGTACCCTGGCGCCCGCGGCTCTGCAGGCCCGCTCCGGCCGCGGCGCGGCCGGAAGCAGACCTTACTGATTGGCGTTGGAAGCCTGCGCCCGGTCGGAGAGCTGGACCTGCACTGTCACCTTCTTGGTGCCGCGGTAGTACTCCACCATGACCCTGTCGCCCGGCTTGTTGTCCTCCAGGGCCGAATAGAGATCGGCGAGACTCGAGACCTTCATGCCATCGACTGAGACGATAATGTCGCCGCCGACATAGAAGGTCGAACTTCCATAGCGTACGGCCGTGCCGCCGCCTTTTATGCCGGCGCGGTCAGCATCGCCTCCGCGTTTTGTCTGCGATACCAGGAGTCCCTTCTCGGAGCCCACCGCATAGCCATTCTGCTTCATATAGTCGATGAGCTCGGGGAAGAGCTGTACCGTATCCATATCGATCCAGCCGCGGACGACGCGGCCATTTTTGATGAGTTCGGGAACAATGCGCTTCGCCGTATTGACGGGCACGGAAAATCCTATGCCGACAGAGCCGCCCGAGGTCGAATAGATCATTGTATTGATGCCCACCATCTCGCCCCGCGAGTTGAGCAGCGGGCCGCCCGAATTGCCGGGGTTGATCGACGCGTCGGTCTGGATCATATCGCGGATGATAGTTGTCGAATCCTCTTTTACTGGCCGTCCAAGGCCTGAGACAATGCCATCGGTAAGGGTGCGTTCAAGGCCGAAGGGATTGCCGATGGCGAGCACCTTCTGCCCGACCTTAAGTTTGGAGGAATCGCCAAAGGGAATTGTGTTGAGTCTGAGACCCTTCGGGGGAGCAAATTTGATGACTGCAAGATCGTTCTCCGGATCGACGCCGACAACCTGTGCTTCGTAGCGGCTGCCATCCGAGAGATTGACAAAGAGCTTGTAGGCGCCTTTGACCACATGGTTGTTCGTGAGGACATAGCCGCGCGGATCGATAATAGAGCCCGAACCGGAACCGCCATCCTGGGGCACCGGCTCCATAAACCAGTTTACAGCGACAACCTGGGTAGTGATGTTCACTACTGCGTCGTTGTACTTCTCGTACACTTCGATGTTTTCACGCTCTTCGAGGCTGTATTCGGGCTCCACAGCAGAAGCTTCGAGGGCCGTCCCCGAAACGGAGCCCTGAGGGGCCGGCAGCACCGCCGTCTGCTGCGCCGCGCGGGATGCCGACGCGTTCTGAATCGACGGACGCGGGCTGAACCAGCCATTGCCGATGCCAATTCCCAAAGTCAGCGCGGTGACGAGCACACAGGCTGCGATAACTATCACCTGGCCGCGGCTGTAAAATCTCATTGCGGAGCACCTCCCCTGTGCTTAATTCCAATATAGCAAAAAAACAAAGGGTGGAACAGCGCGCCGTTTTTTCGTATACTGAATTTATGCCCGCTCAGATTGCCCATATTCTCGCAGGTGAGTCCGCGCTCAGACTTGCCTCCCCGCGCTGTGCGGAATTTCTCGATGATCCGGAACGGCTTGTGGAGGCCCAATGGTTCAACTTCGGCTGCCAGGGCCCTGATATCTTCTATCACAATCAGCGTACAAAGCCCTCCGGGATCAACTATGGCGGCCTTATCCACCGAAGGAACTACGGCGTCCTGATGGAGGCTGCCCTCTCACATTATCTGGCCGCAAGGGATTTCTACGAAAATGCCGATGAAAAATCACCGGCGCTTCCCTATCTTATCGGCTTCGCGACCCATGCGGCACTCGACCGGGCGCTTCACCCCTATATTGTCTATTTTGCCGGCTGGGAAAAGCCCGAGGATCCGGCGAGCGTGCGCTACAGGGGCTGCCATGCCTTTCTCGAACGCCTGCTCGACATGGAGTTCCTCGAGGAACTCAAAGGCATTCCGGCCAGCAGCTATGATTTCGAGGCAGTCCTTCCCCTCGAGGCCAGGCTGAACGGTCCGGCCAAGAGGGCCGACGAGGATATGCGCGATCTGCTTTTTGCAGGCATCTCGGCAGCCTATCCGCGGGCAGCCGCGGCCGATTTTCTCCTCTCCCGGCGCATAGAAAATGCGGTCGCCGACGCACGCTATTTTCTGCGCGCAACCAATCCAATACGGACCAAGGGAGAAGGAGCTGACAGCTTTGCCTATCTGGATGACAGGGCAGGTCCTAAATCGGTCTCTGTTATCTATCCCGATGAATTTCCGCCCGACCTCGATGTGATGAACCACGGGCACGCCGAATGGAGGCACCCCGCGGGAGACGGCCGCAGTTCGACAGCCTGTGCGATGGATCTCTTTGAGAATGGCGTAAGGGAGGCCGCGGCCTCCATCTCGGCCCTTCTCACCTGCATCGCTTCGGGCAGGATAGGGCCTGAGCTTTCAAAGACAATAGGCAACGGGAGCCTCTCCGTAGCCGATCCGGGCGGCATCGCGATTGCGCCCATTGTGTCCGACCCGCTTCCTCTGCCGGAGATTCTGACAGAGGAGTTCAGACGGCGCATGGAACTGGCCAGAAAGCCGGGCGATCCCGGTTCGCTGCTGAGACAATAAGGCCGACTTGGTATATACCATATCCATAGGAAAAGAACGATGAATATGAAAGACCGCATTGAGCGGGCATATGGCGGCAGACCCGCCGCCGACAGAGAAGCGGAAGAAAAGGAAGCCCGGGCGGAGAAGGCACTCCATGCTTCAGCCCAGACATTCAGGGCTGCGCCCCTCGACAAGGTAGCCGGCGCCGTCCCCGGGAGCGTGAACCGGGGTGCGGCGCGGCCGGCCAGCGGTGCCGCGCCGCTTGCTTCCGCGGCCCGTCCCTCTGTCCCCGGCGCAAATACGGGGGCTGGAGATTTTATCAAGACGGCAGGCCGGGCAGGAGTCACAAAGGCGGCCAAATTTCTTGTCCTGCTCGGCAGCGAGCAGGCCGCCAAGGTAATCGCTCAGATGAGCCCCGCCGAGGTGGAGGCTGTCTCCCGCGAAATCATCAAAATTCAGAGTATTGATGCGATAGAGGCCAACGACATTCTCACCGAGTTCGGCTGGCTTGCAAAGACGAAGGGCGCCGATATGGAGGGCGGCCCGGAGACAGCGGAGAAGATTCTCAGCACGGCCTTCGGAGAGGAAAAAGCCCGGGCGCTTATGATGAAAGCCGCGCCTGAGGCTCTGAAACCATTCAGGTTCCTGAATGATTTTGAGCCCAAGGATCTGCTTCTGATTTTAAAGCAGGAATCGCCACAGGTTCTTGCGGTGATTATGCCCTATCTGGAGCCGGCCCGTGCTTCGGGGCTGCTCGAGCTCATGCCCGACAGCCAGCGCGTCGAAGTGGTCAAACGGATCGCCCATCTCGATAAAATCGATCCTCAGGTTATACACGAGATTGAAGAGGGCCTTAAGGTCCGCATTAAGAAGCTCGGAGACAGCACAGGCACCGAAGAAATCGACGGCAGGGCCGCGCTTGCGGGCATTCTGAAACACGCCGATCCTCAGATCGAGGCAGAAGTGCTCAATGCCCTCGAAGATGACAATCCGGATCTTTCGAGGGAGGTGCGCGAAAAGCTCTTTACCCTCGACGATGTGCTCCGCGTAAGGGTCCGGGACCTCCAGGAAATGCTCAGGAGCTTCGATGACCGCGATATCGCGCTGGTGCTCAAAGGCCAGAGCGCGGATTTCAAGGAAAAAATACTGAGTGCCGTCTCCAGAAACCGCCGCGCATCCATCGAGGAAGAATATCAGATTCTCGGACCGGTACGGCGCGAAGACGCAGCCGAGGCTGCGCGCACCTTCCTCGGACGGCTGAAAAAAGCCTGGAAGGATGGCAGCATCCACCTCGATGGGGATGATGAATATGTGGAATAGCGCCAGAGCAGCATAGAGCTGGGAAAAAAGAGGGCCTCCGGCTTCGAATTATCGAAGCCGGAGGCCCTGTGTTTTCCCTATGTTTTCAAGGTCTGCTCTCTAGGAAGACCGGAGTTACTTGCCTTTATCGCCGCCGGAGCTGTCTCCGCTTCCCGAGGCCGAAGATTCATCTGACTGAGGGCCATGATCCTGCTCTCTCATTGTCTGCTGTCTCTTCTCAAGCGCTCTCAGGCTCGAATTTCCGACGGGGAACTGCGTCATCTCATCAATCTCATTCCCGGTCTTGCGGCTCATTGTCTCGGGCCTCTTGAGATCGCTATGGGATTTTACTGCATAGCCGGCGAGGGATTTGATCACGCCGCCCGAAAGCACTGTGCTCTTCTTCCCGGATTTAAGCTGGGTTTCGAGGGCTGAATTGGCTGCCTCTATCGATTTATCGGCGCCATCCATCTGTTTTGCGGAGACTTCGGTCTCCTGGTTCGCGCCAACACTGACCGAGGACTGCGCGATGCTCTCCATCATGTTCTCCGCCAGAGCGCGGTTGCCATATCGGTCGCCGAGGTCCTCGTAGCGGCTGCTGTCGTAGGATTTGGGCATCAGGGCCACTCTGCCTTCTTTTACAGCGACATGAGTCGGGCTGCCGCTCTCCGCCTCGACCATGAACTTTGTTCCACGGACACCGCAGGTGGCATCCTGCGTTCTCACTTCGAAGCGCTCGCCCTTCCCGAGCTTTCTGACTTCGCAGCCGATCTTGCCGGACACAACGTTGACCTCGCTGCGGGACTTCGCGCTGTCCAGCGCCAGTTTTCTGAGAGATACAACGGTGTTGGCCGCTATTTTGACTGTGCCGAGAGAACCGACCTGCAGCTCGCAGCCCGATTTATCCCCGGTTTTTACCGTCGAATCCGTGGCCAGTTCATCGCCGATCTCGGCATCTCCCCACTGGCCGTTTTTCTGCACACTGACAGTTCCCACAAGGTAGACAACTGTGCATGCAGTCTTCGAGGCCTCTTTCTCGAGTTTTGCCTCCCGGGTACCCCGGGCTGAGCCGCTCTTTGAACCGCAGCCGGCAAGGCAGCAGGCCCCGCATACAATGCCGAGGCAGGCGGCCCCAAGCATCACATCATTCCACAGTCTCTTCATATTCCCTTCTACTCTGGCACACAGAACCAGATATTTTATGACAGCTTTCCTGAACCGTTTAAAGTCTGGCCCGGAAAATGAAAAAAACAAGAGAAAAGAATGCAATAATTGAATTTTCGTGAATGAGACCGGTTCCAGCTTTCAGCTCTCTGCAGACCGGGAGGGAGAGCGGTAGACTGGTCCTTTCCCAGATGCAGCCTCCTCACTTCGCGCCAGCATAAAAAGATAATCAGAAATCCGGTTGAGGTAGCGCCGCAATTCAAAAGAAATGGACTGGGAACGGTCCAGGCTGTGAACGCGCCGCTCCGCCCTGCGCGCAATACTCCGCGCGAGATCGAGAAACGCCGCGCCCTTTGTCTGTCCAGGCACAACAAAACCGCTGACGGGCAGACGCTGCTCAATCTCCGCTATGCCGGCCTCGACCATGGCCACGTCCTCGCTGCGCACCCCGCATCTCTTTTCGCCTTCGGTCGAGGCAATCTCGGCCATGGCGCTGTCCAGGACCTCTTCCATCCGGCCAAGGGCGTCTTTTGTATCCTCACATGCGCAGAAATGGACAGCGAGTGCCAGAGCGCAGAGAAGCTCATCTATCGCTCCAAGCGCTTCTATATGCGCGTCATCCTTCGGGACCCGCTCGCCGGAAAAGAGAGAAGTAAGCCCGCCATCTCCACTCTTTGTCACAATACTCATGTCTAAAATCTCGCTTTGCATTCGCCTTGACAGACAGGGCAAAAGACTGACTTGAGGCTGCAGCATATTTATATTTAATGAACTATATATATCACTGTCACTGATATTTTTCAATGCCCTCGAGCCTTGACTTCCAGACGCGGGGCAGGCCATCTTTCCTGTAATATGAATTCAGCAGCGCATACCGCATATGACAGGCTTTACAGTGTTGATCTTCCCGAACTCAGATCGAGCGGCTCCCTTTTCAGGCACAGGGCATCGGGCTGCGAAATTTTCAAGATCACGAATGATGACAGCGAGAACAGTTTTGCCTTTGCCTTCCGCACTCCTTCGCAGAACGGCAGCGGCGCAGCCCATATCGTCGAGCATTCGGTGCTCTGCGGCTCGAAACACTATCCGGCCAAGGATCCTTTCCTGATTCTTGCCAGGCGCAGCCTCGCGACCTTTCTCAATGCCCTGACCTATCCCGATAAAACAGTGTATCCCGCCGCGAGCGCTGTCAGGGCGGATTTTTTCAATCTGATGGATGTCTATGGCGATGCTGTCTTCTATCCGCTTCTGAGCAGGGAAACCTTTCTGCAGGAGGCACACCGCTATGAGTATGCCCCCGATGGGAGTCTGGATATACAGGGGGTTGTCTATAATGAGATGCGGGGCGATTATTCGAGCCCTGAATCTCTGGTCTCCACCTATCTCACCACGAATCTCTTCGATCCAGGCCATCCCTATTCTTTTGATTCAGGCGGGAATCCTTCCGACATCAAAAATATTAGTTATGATGATTTCCGCGCATTCTGGGCCAGGCATTACAGCCCCGCGAACTGCAGGATCGGGCTCTATGGCGATATCCCCGTCGAGGACGAGCTTGAGTTTCTGGACAGCCGCTTTCTCGGACCGCTTTCGGATGATATAAAAGCAGGCAGACTGGGGGCAGGCCAGGTTGGCGACGTTCCTCTCTCAGGCAGATGGGAGAGACCCAGGACAAAGCGGCTCCCCCTGCCTGCGGAGGAGTCCGAGGGCTCCCAGATCCTGAGCGCCTGGCTCTTCGATGAGCCGCGCGACCGCGCTGAGGCTCTGGCCTTCGACCTGATATCCGAACTTCTCCTCGGCCATAACGGCGCTCCACTCTCAAGAGCTCTCCGCGATTCGGGCCTCGGAGAGGATATCTCCCCCCAGTCGGGTTACGACACCAATTTCCGCCAGCCTGTCTTTGTGGCCGGTCTTAGAGGGGTAAAAGATCCGGATGCCGGGTCTGCTATCGAAAAGCTCATTCTCAGCACAGTCGCGGACTATGCCGGCAGAGGGCCCGCGCCAGGGGAGATCGAGACAGCCCTTCATTCCATTGCATTTTCAAGCAAGGAGATACGGCGCGGATTCAGCACCTGCGGACTCCGCCTTTTATTCCGCTCGCTTGGAGGATGGCTCAGGGGAGAGGCGCCTGAGGCCCGGCTTTCTTTTGATGCTCCCCTCGCCCTCCTCAAAGAGCGCATGGCCGGTGACAGCCGCTATCTTGAATCCCTGATGGAAAGCTGCCTTATCGGAAACAGCCACCGTCTGCTTCTCTGCGCCTATCCCGATCAGGGCTGCTTCTCCGCGGCCGCCGCGCGCAGCGCCGCGGAGCTCGCCGCGAAGGACAGAGACATGAGCCCCGAAGAGAGAGCCGCAGTCAGGGCCGATTCCGGACGGATCGCCGCGGCGAGCAGAAGCCCTGATCCCCCGGACGTGCTCGCGGCCTTCCCTGCGATCAGGCGCGCCGACCTGCCGCACGGGATCGATCAGGTGCCGCGCAGAGAAGACGCTGTTCAGGGAATCCCGCTCAGCATCCATCCGCTCTTTACGAATGGCATTGTCTATCTCGATATGGCTTTTGCGCTGTCGGGGCTGGCAGACAGCCATTATGACTGGCTGCCCCTTCTCTGCCGCTATATTGAAGGCTGCGGCACAAAGCGCCTCTCCTACGATCTCATGGCCTCGAGTCTCGCCCGCAATTCGGGCGGCTTCAGTCTGAGCTGCGAGGCAGGCACGGACAGCTCGGGCAGCACCCAGTCATTTATAATTGTCAGAATCAAAGCGCTTGAGGACCATTTCGCGGCGGCCGCGGCCCTGGCCTTCGAACTGCTGAGCTCAGCCGATTTTTCCGACGAAAAGCGCCTCGCGGATCTGCTCGCCGAACTCGGCAACGATTCGGAGGCGTCGATTATACCCGGAGGCAGCTCCTATGCAGCCCTGAGCGCGGCAGCGGGGATAAACCGCGCATCCGCGCTCAGCGAACGCATGCAGGGCCTCAGCCAGATTCTATTTCTGCGGAGACTGAGGCAGGCAGGGGAGGCAGCGGGCAAAGCCGCGGGACCGGCTCAGGCCGCCGCCGATGCGAAGACAGGCCTGACCGGATCGGAGGCGCTCTGGACGGGGCCCGGCGGTATCGCGGGCATTCTCGAAGAGCTTTCAAGGGCGGTATTCGCGAGAGAGGGGCTCAGACTGAGCCTTTCGGGCTCGCCGGACTGCCTTGATGCGGCGCGCAGAGACCTTGAGGCCAGCCTCAGCGGCCTTAGACAGAACCCCGCCCCGCTGCCAGCGCTTCCAGACTCCAGCAGCGCCCCATTTCCCTGTCCTGGGGCCTGCTGCGGTTTTGAGCTGAACTCCGATGTAGGCTTCGCGGCTGCCGCCTGCCCCTGCTCCGGCTATGGAAGCCCCGGGAGTGTGCATGAGAGCGTGCTCTTTCACCTGCTCTCGACCGGGCCGCTCTGGCAGTCGATCAGGGTACGGCAGGGTGCCTATGGCGCTTCGGCCTCTTCCGATCCGCTCGAGGGCATTGCCGTCTTCTCGAGCTACCGCGACCCCAAGCCCAATTCAAGCCTCGCTGCTTTCGATTCCGCGCTCAGCGAAATTGCGCAGTCCGGAACTCTGGATGGAGCAGCGGCCGATGAAGCAGTAGCCGGGACTCTGGCCCGGGAGATAAAGCCACAGCTGCCCGCCGAGAGGGCCCTTGCGGATTTCAGGCGCGAGCTCTACGGCATAGACGATGCGGACCGGGCAGAGAGACGGGAGATTCTTCTCAAAACCGGAGAAGAGGATATCAGAGCAGCAGCTGTCCGAATGCAGAGCCGCATGGTTCTCGCGAGACGAGTATTGATTTCCGGGCAGAGCGATATAGAATTGCTCTTGCATGAGCGCCCGGGCGCTATGCTGCTGGAGCTGTCAAAACAGGAATCCGGCTCATCCTGACGGGTAGAATAGAGATAATGGATAATATTTATTTAAATTCATGCGACTGCGGGGCCTGCCCCTATCTGCCCGATGCCGAGTGGCAGATTGAGCAGTTCTGCGCGGATTCTCTCGATCCTGGCTTTTATGAAGCTATTCTCTCCCAGGGCTTCAGGCGGAGTGGAAATTCCTTCTACCGCAACGCCTGCCCGGGCTGCACGCGCTGTCTGCCTATACGGCTTGATGTGAAAAGCTTCAAAATCTCCAGATCACAGCGGAGAGTCTGGAATATCAACAGGGATATTGAGTTCAGCTATGCCCCCGCCGCCTTCCGGAAAGAGAGCTTCGATCTCTATCAGCACTACATCGCGGAGCGCCATGGCGGCGGAGATGAACTCAATCCGGAGCAGAGCTATACACAGTTTCTGATCGACAGCCCGCTGCCAGATTCAGCCCTGATCAGCGATTACCGCCTTCCAGATGGAAGCCTCGCCGGCAATGGCTATATCGATGTTCTGCCCGAAGGGCTCTCAAGCGTCTATTTTGCATTTGATCCCGGGCAGAAGCAGCGCAGTCTCGGCGTATTTTCCGTGCTAAAGGAGCTTGAATTGGCAGCAAAGCTCGGCAAGCGGTGGTATTATTTAGGATTCTGGGTTTCCGGGAGCCCCAAGATGGATTACAAGGCAAACTACCGCCCCTTTGAGCTCGCTCTCGGAGGGACATGGAGAATATTTGAGGACCGCAGCCAGGCAGTCTCCATTCTAAGCGAGGCCCGCGCAGAATGAGCAGCCAGATACAGGAGACAATAGACAGCGAAAACAGCAGATCCTGGGAACTCATGCTCTCCGATCCCCGGACTGCCCTCGATATTGCGCAGAAGAACCTCGACGCTGCCTCCGCCGCCGGCTATACAAAGGGCATCGCGGAGGCAGAACTTAATGTTGGATGGTGCAGGAACTATCTCACGGAGGCGGGCCCTGCGGTTTCGGCCTTTCAGAACGCCCTTGAGAAATTCCGCAGCATTGAGGACAGACAGGGCATTATGAAGGCCCTGAATGCCCTGGGCGTCTCGTACTTCGATCTCGGCCGTTACGACCGGGCGATGGACTACTATACGCAGAGCCTCGACGAAGCCCGCAGACTCCAGGACCGGCTCCGCGAATCCGTGACTGTCAGCAATATCGGCCTTGTCTGCCTCAACCTGAATGAGCTCAAGGAGGCCCTGGATTATTTTATCCGCGCCTACGAGAGCGTTCCCGACGAGGGACAGGATGAGCTCCTGTCCAATATTCTCCTCAATATTGGTACTACTTTTTTGAAGATGGAGAATGCCGGCCTTGCCCGGGACTTTACCGTACGCGCGATGGATATCGCGCAGAAGGCCTCCAACCGCCTTATTATAGGGCAGTGCTATCTGGTTCTGGGCAGGGCGGCGCAGGAGCAGGGCAACTATGAAGACGCTGAGGATAAATACCATAAGGCCCTTGAGACCGATGAGAGCCTCGGCGTAAAGAAGCAGAAAGTCGAAGCCCTGCTCCAGCTCGGCACTGTCCACGCCTACCGCAGGCACTATGATCTCGCCCGCCGCTGCTACGAAGATGCCCTCAAGGGCGCGAGCGAGGTGGATGCGAAGATCTTTGTAAATCAGGCCTATGAGCGTCTGTCCGAAGCCTACGAGGGCCTCGGCGATTATCATAAGGCCCTCGACTGCTACAGGCGTTTTTCGCGCTATGAACGCGAAGTAGCCCGCGAGGATACAAACCGCAAAATCAAGAACATCACAATTCAGTATGAAATTGAGAAGAGCAGGCAGGAGACCGAGATATACAGGCTCCGCAATATCGAACTCAAGGAGAAGGCCGAAGAGCTCAGGGAAGCCAACCGCCAGATTCTCTCCATCTCGGAGCTCGGCAGGCGCATTACCTCGAGTCTCGACTTCGACACCATAGTCTCGATCCTCTACCAAAATCTCAAGGACCATCTCGATGTAACGGTATTCGGACTTGGCATCTGCGAGGAGCAGGAGAGCCTGCTCGAGTGGGAGATGTTCATGGAGCATGGCAGGCGCATTCACCGCAAGCCTGTCGTCCTCGATCCGCAGCGGAGCTATGCCGCCTGGTGCATCAAAAACAGGAAAATTGTCTTTGTGCGCGATTCCGAGCTCGAAAACAGAATATACCTCGAGGGCGGCCGCTCCAGTATCGGCGAGCCCGCGTCCTCACTGATATTCATGCCCCTGCTGATCGAACAGAAACCCATCGGCGTTCTTATGGTTCAGAGCTACAAGAAGGCGGCCTACTCCGAGGCCAACCGGCTCTTTATCGAGGCTCTTGCGCCTTATATCTCCATAGCCGTCGAAAACAGTCTGATCCACGACAGGCTAGAAGAGCTCAATCAGTCCATATTGAATGAAAAAGCCCTGCTTGAGCAGACCGCTGAGCGCTCAATCCATCTCGCGAACCACGATGCCCTCACAGGGCTTCCCAACCGGCGTCTGCTCTTCGAGCTGCTTCAGAAATCCTTCGATCTCGCAGCCAGAAACAGCTCCCTTGTCGCCGTCCTCTATCTCGATCTCAACAATTTCAAGCCTATTAACGACCACTTTGGGCATGCGGCCGGCGACAAGGTGCTCGCCATTGTCGCCGAGCGCCTTAAATCGGCCATACGGGTCTCCGACACCGCGGCCCGCGTCGGAGGCGATGAATTTATCGCTGTCCTTACAAATATTTACAGCCGCGCCGACATAGAGCTGGCTGCGAAAAAAATCCTCGATGAATCGACACAGCCCATATCCTGCGAGGCGCATGAAAGGGGCGGAAAAACAGAAGACTGCATTCTCTCCATCTCCGTGGGCATCGCGGTATTTCCCCAGGATGGTGCAAAGATCGAGGAGATCATCAACAGGGCCGATGAGGCCATGTACCGGATTAAGAACAGACGCGAAAATGGCTTCTGCTTCTATGCCGACAAGACAGCCCCGGGACAGTCCCGGCAGGCGAAGGGCGAGCCTGCCGCACCGGCCGCGGGCAGAGCGGCGCCGGCCCCCTCAACCGGCACAGAGAAGCGCCGGCATCGTTGACAGGCGCCGCAAGAGCTGGTATCGTTGCTAACCGAGTCTATCTGTTCCGGAAATGGAAGGAAATTATGGCATCCGAGACACCAAAAGAGTCTGTTGAACCCGTCAAGACAGGCAGGAAGGGCAAGAAGCCCCAGAAACATGGCAATACCTTTGTCTATGTCGGGACTATTATCATCCTGATTATCACCATTATCGCCTTTGTATTTGTGCCGTCTGTGGGCGGGGGCCTCGGCTCTCAGGGCACCCTCAATTTCGGCTCGTACAATGGCAAGGCCATCTCCTATACACAGGGTGGCTACCTTGCAAAGCAGATCGCCAGCATCAACCAGAATCTGCAGCAGCAGGGCCTCAATGAGCAGAATTATCAGCTCTATGCCTACCAGGTCTGGAGACAGGCCTTCGAGAGCACTGTTGTACACTACGGCATTCTCGACGATGTGAAGACAGCTGGCGGCGTGATCAGCGATTCCTATATCGATGACCGCATGACAGAGCAGTCCCAGTTCCAGGAGAATGGCAAATTCTCCGCCAAGCTCTACAAGGATGCCTCTGCGGCGACGAAGCTCGCTCTCCGCGATGAGATCAACGAGAATGCCCTGCTTCAGTATTATGTCGAAGATCTCTACTCCCTGAACCCCAGTTCGCAGGAGATTGCCTTTGTACAGGGCATCGCCAAAAACACAAGAGCCATCGAGTATGTGTCCTTCAAGCTGTCTGACGCCACCGACGATCAGGTCAAGACCTGGCTCGCCCCGAACCTCAAGACTTTCCGCAAGATCGGCGTTTCCACTGTGGTGATGGCCAAGGAAGCCGACGCCAAGAAGGTCCAGAAAGACGTTGCCTCCGGCAAGGTTAAATTCGCGGACGCGGTCAAGAAAAATTCCACCGATACAACCTCGGCTTCGAAAGACGGCAGTCTGGGGACTCTGTTCTATTACCAGCTCGCCAGCGAGTTTGATAAAAAGGACGATGCCGAGAAGCTGATGAGCCTCGCAAAGGGCAGCTATTCCGATGTCTGCAAGACATCGGGCGGCACCTATGCCTTCTACCGCATTGACGAAGCCGCCTCGGCCCCCGATGCCTCCGATCCTTCTCTGCTTGTCGATGCGCGCAGCTACCTCGACTCCTTCGAAAAGGGCGTCCTCGAGGACTGGGCTATCGCCAAAGCCAAGGATTTTGCGGCTTCCGCCTCCACCGCTGCCTTCGATAAGGCCGGCAAGGCTGCGGGTCTCACGGTCAAATCCGCGGGCCCCTTCCCTATCAACTATGACGATGTCTCCTTCTACTTCTACGGCCAGAATATGCCGCTGATGACAATGATCGATTCCTCCGACGAGCTGGCCCAGGCGCCGATAGATGCTGCCTTTATTCAGTCCGTGTTCTCGACTGCTCCCGGCTCCGTCTCAGCGCCGGTCGTGCTCGGCGAGAATGTCCTTGTCTTCCGCGTAAAGAATCCCTCTGAGTACAAGGAGGAAGATTCTTCGAGCATGCTCGCTCTCTATTATCCCTATTTCTTCCAGCGGATTTCGCAGACAGAAATCGGCGATATCTATCTCAAGAGCCCGAAGCTCAAGGACAATTTCGTGAAGACCTTTACGCAGACCTTCATGAATTCCAAATCATAAATCCAATGAATCCCGGCTGTTCCGGCTCTCTCCCTGAGTTGGTCGAGACAGCCGGAGATTCCAATGTGAAATATCAGGGCCGCCTCCTCTATTCGGAGCGCGGCCCTCTTTTTGCCGCCAGAAGAGCGGCCGCCGCGGCCGAGAGGGGCCCTGCCCGTCTCTACCTTGTGCCCAGCCCGGGGCTCTGGTATGGCATTCCGGAACTGCTCTCCACCATGGAGCGCGGCTCTGCCCTGCTCTGCGTTGAAGCTGAAAATTCCCTTATGCCCCTCGAGCTCGAACATATGCCCCAGGAACTCAGGGCCCTTGTCCGCCCCGATGGGAGCCCGCTTCCGGGCAGCCCCTTTGCATTTATCCGCGCCGAAAACGAGGGCGACATCGAAAACGCCGCACGCGCCCTTGCCCGCTCTCTGTCCCTCTCCTTCAGGCGCTGCGTGCTTATAAGCCTCTGCGGCGGTGCCGGCTTCCATGCCGGGCTGTACCGCGGCGCCGCCTCGAGGATCAACGCCCTCTGTGAGGCGCACTGGCGCAGCAAGGCCGCCCTTCTCTCCATGGGAAGGCTTTGGGCGCGCAATATCTTCCGGAACCTCGCCTCCCTCCCCGATATCGCTCCAGAGCCGCCGCCACATCTCGGCCCCTGTATTGTCTGCGGGGCAGGGCCTTCCCTCGAATCCAGCCTGCCTTTTATCGCCTCGGAACAGAAGGCAGGGAAGCTCGCCGTCGTGGCCTGCGATACGGCCCTCTCGCCCCTTATCGACTATGGCATCGAGCCCGATCTCCTCGTCTGCCTTGAAGGCCAGGCCTACAACCTCGCCGACTTTACCATAGCTGGCAAAAGACCTGTCCGCCTGATGGCGGACCTCTCTTCCCATCCCTGTACCTTCACCGCTCCCGCTGGTCCCAAATTCTTAAGCTTTGTGCGCATTATCGACAGCGGCTTTCTCGACAGAATCTCGGCCCTGCTTTCGGCCTTCTATCCGGGCAGTATGGAATGTCCCCCTCTCGGCTCTGTCGGAGTCCACGCTCTCCATATTGCGAGACGACTCTCGGATGGCCCGCTTTTTATTGCAGGCCTCGATTTCTGCTATGAGACAGGAAAGACCCATGCCCGCGGAAGCCCCAGCCTCAGGACGGCCCTGGCTTCGCAGAACCGCCTTTCCCGCTGGCCCGGGCAGTACAGTTCGTCAATGAGGGCCCTCGAAAGCCCGCTCGGCCCCTTTTCGCGCTCCCGCGGGATAATCACCGATCCGGGCCTTGCCTCATACGCCGCCCTCCTTGCCGATGAGCTCGCGGGGCCCGGGCCCGCTGTCTGGGATCTGCGCGGAGGGGGCCTGCCCCTCGGCATCAAGTCTATAGATTTCGATTCGGCGCGGGCTCTGCTCAGAGGGGCGGCTGCTGCAAAATCCGAAAACGCGGCCGCCCGCGGCACCGCGGCCCTTTTGGCTCAGACAGGCCCTGGCCTCAGCGAGCGCCATGCCGCAGCGGCAGCGTTTATCGATGGCGAAATTTCAAAGCTCACATCCATGGAGGCCCCACTCAAGGGCCGCGCTCCCTTTGACCGCGGGGAATTCTGCGCATCTATTCTCAGTTCAGATTATCTTATCTGGTCCTTCCCGGACTCGGACAGGCTTTTCGAACTGCCGCAGGATATGCTCAATAGAATCCTCGTAGAAATTGAGTACTGGATATGGAAATTAAGTGATATAAGGACTATCTGCGGGCGCTAGACTCTGCCGTCTCAGGCGCCTGCCGGGCCTCAGCGCTTGTCGTCTCCGTCCTCGTTCTCTTTCAGAACAGCGAGGAATGCCTCCTGCGGCAGCTCAACATCGCCCACCATCTTCATGCGCTTCTTGCCCTCTTTCTGCTTTTCGAGGAGCTTGCGCTTGCGGCTTATATCGCCTCCGTAGCACTTGGCAAGTACATCCTTGCGCACTGGATTGATAGTCTCGCGCGCAATAACCTTCGAACCGATCGCGCCCTGGATGGGGATCTTGAACTGCTGCCGGGGAATCGCGCCCTGCAGCCTTTCGCAGACTTTGCGCGCCCGGTCGTAGGCCTCGGGCTCGAATACGAGCTGCGACAGGGCATCGACCGGTTTTTCGTTTATAAGTATGTCGAGTTTTACAAGCTGAGTCGGCCTATAGCCGACAACTTCGTAGTCAAAACTGGCGTAGCCTCTGCTTGTCGACTTCAGTTTGTCATAGAAGTCAAAGAGCACCTCGGCAAGCGGCATTGTGTACACAAGTTCGACCCGTCTTTCGTCGAGCTGGTTGTATGCCTTCTGCTCGCCGCGCTTGTCGAGGCAGAGCGTCATGAGGTTGCCGATAAAGGCAGTCGGCGTGATAATATGCGCGTCGATATAGGGTTCTTCCGCGCTCTGTATCCGCGAGGGATCGGGATACTCGGAAGGATTATCTATAAACTTTTTTTCGCCTGTCGTAAATGTGAGCTCGTAGCGGACGCTCGGGGCAGTCATAATTATGGTCTGATTGAATTCGCGCTCAAGGCGCTCCTGCACTACTTCGAGATGGAGGAGGCCGAGGAAGCCGCAGCGGAAGCCAAAGCCGAGGGCCACCGAGTTGTCTTTTTCGTAGAGCAGGGCCGCGTCGTTCAGCTTGAGCTTTTCGAGCGCCTCTCTGAAGTCGTCGTAATCGGCGGCATCCATCGGGTAGATCGATGAGAAAACAACGGGCTTTACAGCGCGGAAACCGGGCAGAGCCTCAGCGGCCGGATTCTCCGGATCTGTAATAGTATCGCCTACACGAACATCCGATATTGTCTTGATGCCCGCGATAATGTAGCCGACCTCGCCCGCGTAGAGCCCTTCGCTGGGCTGAAGGCTGATGCGGAATTTGCCGGTCTCCTCGACATCGTGGTTTGTGCCGCCGTTCATCAGCCTGATTTTCTGCCCTGGCTTTATCGAGCCGGAGAAGAGCCGCACATGGACCACTACTCCCCGGTAGGCATCGTAGTGTGAATCGAAGATAAGGGCGCGCAGCGGCTCATCATTCCGGCCTGTGGGGGCGGGAATGCGCTGTACAATGGCCTCGAAGAGCTCATCGACTCCGGTGCCAAAGCGCGCCGACACCAGCAGGGCATCGTTTGGATCGAGGCCGAGCTCTGTCTCGATCTGCCGCTTAACCTCATCGGGGTTGGCAGCGGGCATATCAATTTTATTTATAACTGGTATTATTTCGAGGTTGTGCTCGACAGCCATGTACATATTGGAGAGAGTCTGGGCCTCTACGCCCTGAGTCGCGTCTATAAGCAGGATAGCGCCTTCGCAGGCCGAAATTGCCCGCGAGACCTCGTAGGAAAAATCGACATGGCCGGGAGTATCGACCAGGTTGAGCATATAGGTTCTGCCATCTTTGGCCGTATAGTCGAGTGCGACTGCCTGGCTCTTAATGGTTATGCCGCGCTCGCGCTCTATATCCATATTGTCGAGCATCTGATCCTGCATCTTGCGCTCGTCGACAACGCGGGCTTTTTCGAGGAAGCGGTCGGCCAGCGTGGATTTGCCGTGGTCGATATGGGCGATTATGCAGAAGTTGCGGATGAGGGACGGGTCTTTCATATTTTTATGCTACCCGATTGAGGCCACTTTTAGCAAGCGTCGAAGGCCATGCCGCGTCCGGCGCCGATGGCGGCCGCGGCAGGCCCGCCCATTGAAGGCCGCGCGCAAAAGGGTCTAGTATGCTTCCGCCATGATCTATCTTGATTGGGCGAGCACAAGCCCGCCCGAGCCCCGTTTTCTCGCCGAGGGCAGCGAGCTTGCTGCCCGCTGCTATGGCAATCCCTCGAGCGGCCACAGTCTTGGCCGCGAAGCCAACGCCAGGCTCGAAGAGGCGCGCGCAGGGCTCGCCTCGGTGCTCGGCGCCAGTCTGCCGCGGGATGCCGCCTCCGGGCGCCGCGGCGCCGCCTTTGGCTATGGCAGCCCCTCAAAGGGCGAACGCATTGTCTTTACAAGCGGCGGCTCCGAATCCGATGCCATCGTACTGCTCTCGCTGCTGAGAAGGCGCGATGCCCTCCGCGACCGGAGCATCCATATTGTGACCACGGAGGTCGAGCATGCAGCCATCTATGAGCAGGCCCGGCTCTTTGCCTCCCTCGGCATCGAGCTGAGCCTTGTACGGCCCGGTCCCGATGGCATTATAAGGCCGCAGACAGTAGCCGAGGCGGTGCGCAAAGATACGGCCCTCGTCGCAGTGATGGCGGTCAACAACGAGACAGGGGCTATCATGCCCCTCGCTGAAATCGCCCAGGCTGTCGCAGCCGCCTCTGCAAGCCTCGGGCGGAGCAGCCCGCCCCTCTTCCATTCCGACTGCGTCCAGGCCCTCGGCAAGATTGCCCTCAGGCCACAGGCTCTCGGGCTGAGCTCAGCGGCCTTTTCATCACACAAGCTCCGCGGTCCGCGCGGCATCGGGGCTCTCTGGCTCAACTATGAGCTTCAGCCCCTCGCCCTCGGCGGCGGACAGGAAGGCGGATTCCGCTCGGGCACGGAAAATCTCGCTTCGATCTGGGCCTTTTCGCGCGCTGCGCTGGAGGCTGAGGCTGCGAGGAAGGAGCATTATGCAAAGGCGCAGGCCCTCGAAAAAAGGCTTATAGAGGGCCTTGCAGGCATTCCGGGGGTAATTGTCCTTCCTCTCGGCAGAAAGGCTCTGGATGCCCGCTATTCGCCCTATGTGGTCTCCGCATCCTTCCCCGGCATATCCGGAGAAGTCTTTGCACGGCTTCTCTCCGACGCGGGAATAGCCGTATCGACAGGCTCGGCCTGTTCGAGCAATGGCAGGCAGCATGGCAGGCGCGTCCTCGAGGCCATGGGGCTCAAGCCCGATCTCGCTTTTTCGGCAATTCGAGTCTCCACCGGCTATACAACGGAGCCGGCCGATATCGATGCCTTTCTCGGAACAGCATCCGATCTCTACCGGCGCTACCGTTCCTGAGCAGCAGAAAAACCAGTCTTCAGAGGTTGCAGCATGGAAAGAATATACCTGGTTAAAGTGGGCGAGATACTCCTCAAGCTGGGCAATAGAAGAGAGTTTGAGGGAAGGCTGAAGGCGGAGCTCAAGCGGCGCCTTGAGGGCGCAGCGGCTGGCGTGGACTATTACCCCGGACGCTTTTTTATCAGACCGCTCGAGGGAATGGATGCGAGAATCGAGAAGATCCTTTCGCGCACTCCCGGCGTAAACGGCTTTGCCCGGGCAATAAAAACCGACAAGACACCCGAGGCCGTCATGACCGCATCCCTTGTAGTGGCCGAAGAGCAGAGGTCAGCCGGCCTTAAGCGCTTTAAGGCCGAGGCGCGGCGCTCGGACAAGAGTTTTCCACTCAATTCATACGAAATCGCGCGCGATATCGGAGCTGCGGTCACCGATAAATATTCCGACCTTATAGTAGACGTGCATACTCCTGATTTTATTATAAACGCCGAGATACGCGAGCATGCCTATGTGTACTCCACATCGTTCCAGGGGCTGCGCGGGCTCCCTACAGGCTCACAGGGCCGCGGACTTCTGCTGCTCTCGGGCGGCATAGACTCCCCTGTGGCCGGCTATCTTATGGCCTCCCGCGGTCTTTCGCTCGATGCCGTCTATTTTCATGCCTATCCCTATACATCGGAGGAAGCGCGCCAGAAGGTCATCTCTCTCGCGAAGGTAGTCTCCTCATTCTGCGGCGGGATGAACCTTTACACTGTGCCTTTTACCGATGTGCAGATGCGCATTAAGGAGCGGGCGAGGCTCGATCTCACAACACTGATGATGCGGGCCGCCATGATGGAGCTCTCCCAGGAACTTGCGCTTAAAATTGGAGCCAATTGTCTGATTACAGGCGAAAGCCTTGGCCAGGTCGCGAGCCAGACGGCCGAAAACCTGCGCTTTACAGGTTCCCTGGCCAGCCTGCCCGTTCTGAGGCCGCTTATTGGCCTCGACAAGGAAGCCACGGTCGATATGGCCAAGAAGATAGGCAGCTTCGATATTTCAATTCTGCCCTACGAAGACTGCTGCGTAATTTTTTCGCCCAAGCATCCGCTTCTCAAGGCCGAGCTCGAGCGCGAGACAGCCGAATATAACGCTCTGGAGCTCAGGCCCCTCCTCGAGGAAGCTCTCTCGAAAGCGGAGACAACCCACATTCCCTATACAGTGGAACTCTGAGCCCTGCAAAACGGCGGGCCGGGCGGCCGTCAGCGCGGATTATTCCCGGCCGTCTGCCCTGCCCTCCGGAGGCTCTCTTCAAATTCAGATCCCGAGCTCTTCGCCGATAACGCGCAGAAGCTCCTTCTTGGGAAGGGCCCCGACAGCCATGCGCGGGCTGTCCCCCAGCGGGGCAAAGAGAAGGCTCGGCACACTCTGCACATTGAAGCGGGCGGCGAGATCGGGCTCCTTGTCGATATCCACTTTATAGACATCGAGTTTGCCAGCGTACTCTTTTTCCACTTCTTCGAGCACAGGCCCGAGCATCTTGCAGGGCCCGCACCATTCGGCATAGAAATCGATAATGGCAGGCACCTTGCCCTCAAATTTCCACTGCTCGTTCTTATCAAAATCGAAGACGAGCTTCTTGAATTCATCGGTATTAATGTGTTTGAACATTTCCGTTCCTCCCGTGTTTTTGAATATATGATTTTCGATATGTAAAGTCCAGCCCCGACTCTTTTTTTTGGCGGATCCGCTCCGCTGCCATAAAAACAGCAAAGCCCGCCCCGCGTGCGCGGAGACGGGCTTTGCATGCTGTTTCGAACCCGGGCGGGCTTCATGGCCCATACCCCGGGCTCAGAGCAGATTAGAGGTGATACCTCAGACCGATTTCACCGCCGAGCCAGATATAGGGGCTGGGGAGGAAGTGCACAGCGGGCACAGCAGAGAGGAAGAACTCCACTTTGCTGACCGGCCAAATCTGAATGCCGATCGGGAGGCGGAGGCCGGCATCAAAATAGCCATTGTTGCCGAATACCATGCCGGCAAAACCGCCAACGCCGAGGAACCAGGTGACCGGGCCGCCGATAGCCTTGGCATCGACGATGTAATAATCGCAGGAAAGGGCAAAGCTGCCGGAACCGGCGAAGTTATACTGGAGACCAAGGACCGGGAAAGAGGCCATCTTGATGGTGAGACCAAGACCGCCGCCGGTGGAACCAGTCGACCCACCATAGCTGCCGAAAATGCCAATGCCGGTTACGCCCTTGGCGAAGCAGCCGCCGATGGCAACGAAGAGAACAAGCGCGATCGCAAGAATCTTCTTATTCATGCCAATCCTCCATATAAGTACTATCATAGCCCTAAACGCATTAAATTTCTATACACTCACGTGAAAACGCAAGAAACAGTTCAAGGCTTGACAAATATTCCGCTTTCCAGCTATATTTCAGCGTCCCCATCGTCTAGAGGTTAGGACAGCGGGTTTTCATCCCGCCAACAGGGGT
>Ga0163159_1000062_pt1 | contig 168055 bp, 139 predicted proteins | sample BioMet9_FD_108702 | JGI IMG/M metagenome (GOLD analysis project Ga0163159, IMG submission 108702) | Microbial communities from bioreactor (seeded with sewage sludge) at Lawrence Berkeley National Lab, California, USA - Biofuel... | ecosystem: Engineered > Bioreactor > Anaerobic > Unclassified ... | reverse complement strand
TCATGGGGCCCCTGCCCCACTTCTGTCTGCGCTCCGCTGCGGTCGTTGCAGAGCAGACATCCACTGGATGTCTTGCAACTCATGTTTGGGCGTGTCCCAAGTCCTTTTTCCCACCTGCAGGCACGCCTGCGTGGGAAACGGACTTTTGACACTGAATTACAGTTTATTATTGAAACAAGTGTTGAGTAACATGACATTTTTCGCAAATTGACCGTTTATTTAAAAAATTGCTTATCCTATAATATTTCTTAGTTAAAATATGTTTTTTTTGTGAATATTAACGTCATTATAACAGATTTTAGGGAGATGGGTCTATGTTTAAGAGATTTTCTGAGAAAATGAAAAGAAGTATGGCTTTTGTCCTGTGCCTTTCCATGTCGGCTTCCCTTTGCCCCATTACGGCAAATGCGGAAATAACAGATTCGGTTTCTCCGACCTGCGATGAGGCCTATTATGTAAAAACGGACAGTTATGGGAATCCGACCGATGAAAGTATTGTGAAAAGCTATGTAATGAACGGAGCCAGCTCCATTACGGATTACGGCAGCTATACTTCCGTAAACAATTTAACGGACAGCACGAAACCGGTCGTTAAGGACGGGACCACCACCTTTGATTTCGGCAGCAATGCACCTGCCAGTTTTTATTTTGAAGGAAAAACCGACCAGCCTTACTCTACTCTTCCCTGGACTGTTTCCTGCTCCTACAAATTGAACGGCGTCCCGAAAAAAGCAGAGGAACTTGCCGGAGAAAAGGGCGTAGTCGAAGTCACTTTAAACCTGATCCCGAATAAAACCGCTTCCGAATATATGCAGGACAATTACACGCTGATTGCCGCTGCCATGTTCAATCAGGACGATATCCTTTCTCTGGAGGCCCCGGACGCCCAGGTAGAGACTCTCGGAAACATCCGTGCCGCCGTATTTATTGCCCTGCCGGGCGAAGAACAGCATTACACTCTCCGCATCGGCTCAAATGACTTTAAGTTTGACGGTTTCACCATGGTGATGGGCCCCCTCAATTCCGGAAGGTTATCCGATATCACCGACCTGAAAAAGGACAAGGAAGACATCCAGGATTCCTACGATGATTTTAATGCTGCCCTGGATGAAGTACTGGATTCCCTGGATGACATGAAGGGAAGTCTGAACCAGGCGGCCGACGGCATGGATGAACTGAACAAGGTCCGGGAAAACGTGCATTCCGAGAAGGATACCTTCTATTCCGATTTTGACGCCTTCCTGAACAGTCTTTCCCATGTTTCCTCCGAACTGAACCCCATAAGCGGTCATCTTTCCGCCGCCAATAATATTCTGACGGATTTCAGGCAAAACTTCACGGATCTGAACAGCACTCTTTTACAGACGAAAACAGATCTGGAAAGCACGCAGGATACCCTGGTCGATCTGCAGAACGATATGACGCATATCGAATATCGGGCAGATCTTCTGGATAATGATGCCAATGCGCTGAAGAAAGATATCGGCAGTCTGGAAACGCTTCTGAACAGCAGTACCAGCAAAACAGAGACAGAGGTCCCGGGAATTATTTCACAGATGAATCAGCTTTATCAGCTGTGGGAAGCCTATTACGGCGCGGCTACTCCCGCCGATGCAACCACGTATTCCTCAAAGGGCATCCTTGCCACAGACAGCGACGGACTTCCGGACGGGGATATCTATTATGATCTGAGCGGGAGTGTGGTCTGGACCACCGACAACAGTTCCGGTTATAAGACTTTTCCGCAGTTCGCGACCGAGATACTGATGAGCAAAGGGGCAACTTCGGATGAAGCAGCGCTTTATCTTTCCATCTGGGAAAACAAAAATCTCGTTACCACCTCCCTCACATCTTCTTCCACGGCACTTACCGGTGTTGCACAACTGCTGTCCGATTTGAAAGGTCTGCATACGGAGGAACTTCATTCCCTGACCTATAACCTGACGGATGACGGTCAGCAGGCTCTCGGCGATGTCTGGAACCTGTCGGCGGATGCCCAAAATGCCATAACCAAAATGGACAATATTCACACGACACTGGATAACTATATTCCGGAAGTACAGTCTGCCCTGGACGATGCGGCCTCTCTTGCCGATTCCCTGCAGGGAAGTGCAGACAGTCTGAATACCTTTATGCAGTTTGCAGAATCCATCATGAAGAAAAACAGCAAGTCCTTAAATGAGGGTGTTGACAAAACGCTGAAAAACGCTGCGGATATCCTGAGAAAAACTTCCGGCACCTTCAACAGTACCGATAAAATGAGGAAAGCCCAGGACTCCATCAAGTCCCTCATCGACAAAAAATGGGACAAATATACCGGAGAAGACAACAACATTTTCAAGATGGATCCGGATGCGGCCCCGATATCCCTTACCTCGGATAAAAATACCAATATCACCAGCGTATCCGTTCTCATCCGTACCGGTGAGATCAAAAATGATGAGAAAAAACAGACAGCGGAACAGACCGCTGCCAAACCCAAGACCACGATATGGTCCAGAATAGGTCAAATGTTCAAGGATATCTGGAGTTTCCTGACAGGGTGGATAAAATAATGGTCAAAAAATTTGCCACATGGCTTTCAAGACGTTCCAGGATAATCCTGTTCGTTGCTCTTCTCCTGCTCATTCCTTCCGCTGCGGGGTATTTTGCAACCGGAGTAAATTATGATATCCTTTCCTACCTGCCGAAAGATGTAAGGTCCGTTCAGGGTGAGAACCTTCTGGAAGAGCCGTTCGGCGCGGCGGCAACCAGCATGATGATCGTTGAAAATATGCCGGCAAAATATTCCGATGACCTTTTGAACCAGATCAAAAAGGTAGATCATGTCAGCAATGCTTTCTGGCTCAATAACATTGTAGGGATTCAGATCCCCACGGAAATACTTCCGGCCGATATTTCGGACAGCTTTAATTCCGGCGGCAACACCATGATGATCATTCAGTTTGACAAGCCGCCTGCTTCCAAAGAAACCATGCAGTCCGTAGCGAGTATTAAAAAGCTCATGAACAAAAACTGCTTTATGGCAGGAATGTCCTCCATGATAGAAGACACGAGGGAAGTCATTGATGCAGAGCTTCCCAAATATATCGGAGTGGCTGTCCTTCTGACACTGGCTGTCCTTCTGCTCAGCTTTGAGTCCTGGATCATTCCTTTTCTGTTTCTCGGCTGTATCGGAATGGCCATTATCTACAATATGGGAACCAATCTTTTTCTCGGACGGATCTCCTATATTACAAAGGCAATCGCAGCTATTCTGCAGCTTGCCGTTACCATGGATTATTCCATTTTCCTTTACCGGCGCTATGAGGAGGAACGTGCCCATTTTGAAGATAACCGGGATGCCATGGCGGAAGCCATTGCTGCGGCATTTACCTCTCTGTCCGGAAGCTCACTGACCACGATCGCCGGGTTCCTCGCTCTCTGTTTCATGCGGTTTACTCTTGGAAAAGATATGGGAATCGTCATGGCAAAGGGCGTCATCATAGGCGTGATCTGTGTGATCCTGGTCCTGCCTTCCTTTATCCTGATCTTTAATAAACAGATCGATAAATATCAGCATCGCAAACTGTTTCCGGATTTTACAAAAATGAATTCCGATATGATACGGCACAGATACCTGTATCTGATCATTTTCTTTGTCTGTCTTATTCCTGCCATATATTCTCAGGCACATGCGCCGGTATATTACAAAATGGATCAAAGTCTTCCCAAGACCCTGAATTCCATCCAGGCAAATGAAAAAATGAAATCCGATTTCAATATGTCCACGGAACATTTTATTGTTCTGGACGGTTCTCTGGACAATGCGGCCATGAGCAAAATGGAGGATCAGATCAGCGATGTCAAAGGGGTGGAGAAAGTTTTCTCCTACCATAAGCTGCTTGGAAAAGGCATCCCGGATTTCTTTGTTCCCGATAAGCTCCGGAATGTATTCAAGAGCGGAAACTATCAGCTTTTGATCGTTACTTCCGACTACGAAGTGGCATCCGATGATGTGAAGACGCAGCTTTCCGAACTTCAGACTGTCATAAATGAATATGATCCTACCGCATATTTCACCGGAGAAGCAGCCATGACGGAGGATCTGATCGCAATCTCAAACAACGATTTCAATGTCACAAATTACATCTCCATCGCACTGATTTTCCTGATCGAGGCAATCGTATTCCAGTCCTTTGGCATCCCTGTGGTCCTGATCTTGGCGATCGAACTGGCTATTTTCATCAACGAGGGTATCCCCTATTTTACGGACACATCTGTTCCCTTTATTGCGCCGACCATTATCAGCGCGGTCCAGCTGGGGGCTACCGTGGATTATGCCATTCTGATGACATCCCGTTTCCATGAGGAGATCCGAAACGGAAAAACAGTTAAGGAAGCTGCCATTATAGCAGGAAAGACCTCCGATCCTTCCATTATTACCAGCTCCCTGACCATGTTCTGTGCGACTCTGGGTGTGACCATTATTTCCAATATGGCGATCGTAAAGGAAATCTGCAACATGCTGGCAAGAGGCGCTCTTATTTCTGCAGTCATTACCATGTTCATTGTTCCCAGCCTGCTCTGCATTCTGGAACCCATTATCCGGAGGACCACCCGTCGCTGGAACGGGAAAACATTAAAGGAGAACCGGCTGGAAAAAGCGGCAAAAAAAGAAGTTCCCGTACAGACGGAAACTTCCGGACCCGTTGCCTGATGTCTGTCATGGGAACCTGCTTTGCATGACCCGTACCCTGCTTTCACGGGAGCTTGATCTGTATCCCCTGCTCCCGCAGTTGTTTCAAGGCTTCTTCTACGGACCGGTTTCGTTGGGCACTGCCCTTCACCCGGTCCGTAAAAATGGTTTCCAGAGCCATCAATATGTATTCCGGAGATTCTTTCACGTTTCCGCAAAGCCAGTTTTCGTAAAGAGCCGTAAGAGAAATTACCAGGAAATGCATGGAAAACTCGATAAGTTTTTCTTCTTCCTTTCCATAATGCGGCAAAAAATTATACGGGAAAGCATTTTTCTGAAAAATACTGCAAAGATCCTCATAAAAAAGCTGATCCATATATTCCCTGTTCTCGGACTTCAGGATACACAGACACTGGGCCTTATTGATCTGAATATAATGAAAGATATCCATCAATGCTTCCTGCCATGTCACCATGTTGCCGTGACGGCGGACACACTCTTCCGTTTCTCTGCGGATTTCCCATTTCAGGAGGTCATAGATGTCTTCAAAATAGTAATAAAAGGACTGACGTCTGATGTGAGTCAGATCCGTCAGTTCCTTTATTGTTATTTTTGAGAGAGGTTTGCCGGCCATGCACTTTTTCAGTGCAGCGCAAAGCAGCTCCCTTGTGTCTTCGTTCTTATTCTTCATCAGGATTCTTTTTCTTTCAGATGCTCGACCGCAGCGTATTCGATCTCCAGACCGTCCTGATACCGCTGCATGAAATCATTGAAGCCCCGGACGTCTTCCGGATCCGGATCCGCCACTGTTTTCTGCTGCCCGACAAAAATCCTGTTCTTCAGGAAATCCGAAAGCGTTTCTCCGTCTTTCTTATCTGTCAGGAAAGCTGCAAGAACAGCCATTCCCCATGCACCGCCCTCTCCTGCCGTTTCCATGATGCTCACGCGCGTATTGAAGGCTGCCGCCATGATCTTCTGTGCCACACCGGGCGTTTTGAATATTCCGCCGGCACCGGTAATTTCATCTATCGTTACCCCTTCCTGCTCCGTCAGAATATCCAGTCCCATCCTTACGGCGCCGAAAGCCGTGGAAATATTGGCGCGCATCAGATTGGAAAGGTTGAAATTGCTGTCCGGAAGTCTTGTGATCAGGGGACGTCCCGCATTTAACGGGAAAATATTTTCTCCGGAAAGGAAACCGTAGGAAAGAACGCCGCCGCAGTCCTTATCTCCCTTCATGGCTGTATTGAAAAGAATCCCGTACAGTTTCGAAGGATCCATTTTGATGCCGGCTTCCTCCGAAAATTCCCGGAAAATATTAGCCCATGCATTCAGGTCCGAAGAACAGTTATTCGCGTGTGCCATTGCCACCAGTTCTCCGGACGGTGTTGTTACCATATCGATTTCCGGATGGACCTTCGATAGTTCCTTTTCGAGGACGATCATTGCAAAAATAGAAGTTCCCGCCGAAACATTTCCGGTTTTGGCAGCAACGGAATTCGTGGCAACCATTCCCGTGCCGGCATCGCCCTCCGGCGGACAAAGCGGAATTCCGGGGACCAGATTTCCCGTCGGATCCAGTAATTTCGCGCCCTCGGCTGTCAGTGTTCCGGCCGCCTCTCCTGCTTTTTTCACATCCGGAAGAAGATCTTCCAGATTCCACAAAATCCCCTTTTGATGAACGAGATCATTAAACAGGGCTATCATGTGCTCATTGAATGTTCCTTTGGCAATATCGATCGGGAACATACCGGATGCATCTCCGATTCCCAGTTCTTTTTTCCCTGTCAGTTTCCAGTGGACATACCCTGCAAGGGTAGTAAAAAAACTGACATCCTTTACATGCGGTTCCCCGTTCAGAACCGCCTGATAAAGATGGGCTATGCTGAACCGCAAGGGCACGTTGTATTGAAACAAATCCGTCAGTTCCTTTACCGCGTCTCCGGTCATGGTATTCCGCCAGGTACGGAACGCTGTCAGCTGTCTGTCGTTTTTATCAAACGGGAGATACCCGTGCATCATGGCACTGAAGCCGATCGACTTTAGGGTTTTAATGGTTACGCCGTATTTTTCCGCGGCATCTTTTGCCATGGAAGCATAGGATTCCTGCACACCCGACCAGACTTCTTCCAGCGGATAGGTCCAGATATTGTTTTCCAGATGATTTTCCCAGTCTGAAGTTCCGACTGCAAGCGTCTCATACTGCTCGCCGAGAAGGACTGCCTTTATTCTTGTAGACCCGAGTTCAATCCCCAGTACCGCTTTTCCGTTTTCTATTGCCTGTTTTCCCGTATTCATTTTTTCCTCCCGGCATCGTACGATTTATATTTAACCCGGCAAGTCCCGCTGTCTTGCAATTTGCTCTGCTCGCTGCCCGGTTCACTCGCGACCATTATATCATATCCGATGATGCGGGTGTCAAACGTAATATCACGGATTGCTCCGCACTGCGTGGGAAACGGACTTTTGACACTGATATCATATCTCCGAAATGTTTTTTTCTCCGAAAACCGACTTCCAGTCTTGTCCGAACTGATCCACAGCGCTCAGGATTACCGCCTGCGAAAGGGCAGATTCCATAATGGCGGGATCAAACGTAGCCGCCTGGGCCCCTGCCAGAAATGCCCTGTCTATCTGACCGGCATTTTTAAAACTTGCCGCCAGGATTTTGGTGGGATAGCCATATTCGGCAATCATATCCGCAAATGAGGAGATCACTTCCTCCGGATCCCCGTCGTTGTTTTCTATCCGGTTGAAATACGGAGCCAGATAATCCGCTCCCGCTTCCATGGCGATCAATCCCTGTGTCTTTGTATAAACTGCCGTACCGGTCACCCGGACTCCGCGGGATTTTAAAGCCTGAATTGTTTTCAAACCCTCCATGGTCACCGGAACCTTAATGTAAACATCTGCATCGACCCTGTTGAGAATGGCATCCGCATCCTTCATCATTCCCTCGTGATCTTTCGCGGACACCTGAATATGCAGGCTTCTGCTTTTCCCGATCATTTTGCGTATCGTATTCATATGAGAAAAGAAATCTATCTTCCCTTCTTTTTTCACAATGGTCGGATTGGATGTGACGCCGCTGACCGGAAAGTACTGCAGATATTTTTCAATAGACTCCAGATGTGCCGTATCAAGAAGATACTCCATTGAATTCCTCCTAAATTTTTTTCTTCATGTTCATCCGTTATTCTTCAAAATTTCCGCACTTCTTTTTCACCCGTTGTTCTTCAGAAATTCCCGTACTTCTTTTTCATACGGAACAGACGGGATCCCGCCGAATTTTTGAACACAGAGTGCTGCCGTTGCATTCCCGAACTTTGTAAATTCCGTCAGCTCCTCTTTTGTCAGTTCGGAAGGCTTTCTCCCTGTCTTCACATACTGGCTGATGAAACCGCCCCAGAAGGAATCGCCGGCTCCGGTAGCATCCACGGCTTTCACCCGGAAACCGGGGACCAGAACGCCGCCATCTCTCATTGCCGCATAGACACCATCCGCTCCCAGTGTGACAGCCACTACGGACGGTCCCATGGAAAGAAGGATCTCCGCCGCCCTGCGGTAATCTTTTTCTCCTGTCAGTAAAACACTCTCTTCATCCGAAACTTTCATCATGTCCGCCGTTGCAATAAGGCTCTTCATTCCGTTTATGGCTTTTTCCTCACTGTCCCAGAGGGAAGCACGGTAATTCGGATCATAGGATATGACCGCACCGGATTTCTTTGCAAACTTTATGGATTCCACGGTAGCTGTCCGGGAAGGATCCACGGTAAGGGAAAGGGAGCCCGTATGAAAAATCCTTGTTGACTGAAGAAGATCCTGATTCACCTCTTCAAATTTCAGCATGGTGTCCGCCCCCGGCTTCCGGGCAAAAGAAAATTCCCGTTCTCCGTCCGGTTCCAGCGCAACAAAAGCAAGCGTTGTAAAAACGTCTGATGAAATGACCAGATTGGAAACATCTATTTTTTCTTTTTCAAGCGTTTCTTTCAGGAAAAGGCCGTGCATATCGCTGCCGACTTTCCCGATAAAAGCGGCTTTTCCGCCCATATGGCTGACTGCCGTCAGAAAATTAGGCGGCGCACCGCCGGGATTCTGTTCAAACAAACGCATCCCGTTTGCGCTTTTCCCCACATCCGTAAAATCGATCAAAAGTTCTCCGAGTCCGATCACATCCATACTTTTTTCCATAAAATCCCTCCGCACTTTCTTTTGAGTTTTCTCCGTTCGGATTTCCGGCTCAGTCACTGCCGATTTTTATCATGGCCTTTCCTGCTCTTCGTAATTCCGGATTTGAAAACACTTCCGTTATTTCATCCAGCGGAAGTACCGTGGTAATAATGCTCCGGACATCCACTCTTCCGGATTCCAGTACCTTGACGGCACGGCTGAATGTATACGGATTGATAAAAGAAGAAGTAATGTGCAGTTCTTTTTTAAAAACCTCGTTTGCATCCAGCGGGAAAGTATTTCCTTCCCCCGAAAGACCAAAGAGCATTACGGTTGCCCCCATTCCGGCAAAACGGACAGCATCCGCCTGCGTATGAACATTTCCGATACATTCTATCACACAATTTACATTTTCAAAATTATCGGTAAGGATCTTTTTTACATTTTCTTTGGTCGGGTCAATTGTCAGCGTGGCTCCCAGCTTCTTCGCAAGGTCTCTCTTTTCCTGTACAGGCTCGGAAAGGATTACCTGCGTGGCTCCGGCCATTGCCGCCAGCTGCAGCATGATCATGCCGATCGGCCCGCCGCCCATGACAAGAACCGTATCTCCGTCCTTAATCCGGCAAAGATCAATTCCGTGAAGACAGCATGACATGGGTTCCGTCATGGCTGCCGTCATAAAATCCAGACTGTCCGCAATTTTATATACCTGCTTGGAATGTACGACCGTATACTGCGCAAAGCCGCCGTCTGCCGTTGTTCCTATTCCGATGTTGTCCGTACAGAACTGTTCCATTGCATTGCTGCAGAAATAACAGGCGCCGCACATATCATTCGGGTCTGCGGTCACACGGTCTCCTGGCTTTACATTTTTTACTTTGGAACCGACTTCCTTCACGACCCCCGAGAATTCATGTCCGGGAATTAACGGCGGTGTAACGGTAAAAGCACCGTTCATGCCCTTGTAGATATTGATATCCGTTCCGCAGACACCGCAGTACCTGACTGCGATCAGGACTTCATCTTCTTTCGGTTTTTTATCCGCAACTTCTTCCACACGGATATCTTCCGGTCCGTGATAAACTGCTGCTCTCATAATTTTCTCCTGATTAAATATTTTCAATAAAATTCCGAATATACTGTAATGCGGCGCCTGATGCAGAGGCTTCCGTAACACAGCTGCACTGCTTTACATACGTTTCCGCCTTATCATCAAACGGGAACCTTTCATCAATCCGTTTGCACAGTTCATCCAGATAGTCGGATATGAAAGACCCCACATACCCACCCAGCACAATGGTACAGTCCAGCATCACGCGAATATTGGAAATACCAAGTGCAAGATTATCCAGATAGACATCCCAGAGTTTTGCCGCTCCTGCATCGCCCTCTTTTAAAAGCCTGAAGAAATCCTCCAGACTTCCATCCGTATAGGCATCCAGAATGCCTGCCCGGCATAACGTATCAAAGCATCCCTTTTTCCCGCAGTAGCAGGTCTCCCCGTTTTGCGGTACCAGCACCATGTGCTCGACAAGACCTCCCTTATGGGTGTCTCCCTCGTATATCTCATTGTTTACGATCACGCAGCCGCCGATGCTGTTTACAAGGCTTAGATAAAAGGCATTGTGCAGTTCCGGATTTGACCACAGTTCGGCAAAGCCCGCTGTATAAGCATCATGGCATAAACGGCTCGGATACGGAATGTAGGCAGCTATCTCCGTTCTTGTCTTCCCCGTGAAATCTCTGCCGGACACATTGAACGTTTTTCCGTAGGTTACTTCTTCCCCGTCTTCGGAAACAAGACCGGGAACCGCTATGCCCACTCCCAGAAGATCTTCATCGAGGATCTTTGACATAACCTTTACTTTTTCAACCATCTCGCCGAGTTTCTGAAGATAAAGAACATTGTCAGGCTCAAACAGGATATGTTCTTTAAGCTGGTTTACCACTCTGCCCGAAAAGTCCACGGAAACAACGCTGATATGATGTTCCGTCAGATAGGCTCCGATTGCAAATTTGGGGTTTTGAATATAGGTATATGCCGTTGCATTTCTGCCCCCGCCTATCGTCTGAATTTTCCGTGATGTGTCCACAAGACCCATCTGTTCAAGATAGTTTAAATTATTGGTTACCGTCGGCAGGCTCATTTTCAGAGCCACTACAATATCCTGTCGGGAGACAGAACCCTTTTTCCGAATATACTGATAAATCAGCTGCCGGTTTCTCAATTTTATTTCTCTTGACCTTAATCTCTGCATAATCCACCCGTAGTATGAGGCAATCCGTGATATTGCTTTTGTCAACTACATCATTATATATGATATATCCTGTTTTTCAACAAATCCCGTTTTCTTTGGTATACTCTGTTTTTAATAAATCCCGCTCTCTTCCTGCCATTGACAGAGCAATGTCACGGAAAAAAGCGGGACCGTTCAACAGCCGATATACTCTGCGTTTCCCATGAATGCTTATGTGATCTGTTTTTTCTTTGACATACAGTCAATGCCGACCGCAACCGCAAGAACCAGTCCTTTTACGACCTGCTGCGTATAGGTACTTACATTCATCAGGATCATGCCGTTGGTCAGAGATCCGATGATCAGAACGCCGGCAATGACACCGGAAATCCTTCCGACACCGCCGTTAACGGAAACGCCTCCCAGAACAACGCAGGTGATGACATCGAATTCATATCCTTTTCCTGCTGTATTCTGAGCGGAAGCCGTACGGGAAAGCATGACTATCCCTGCCAGTCCTGCAAAGAAACCGGATAAAGCATAAATCAGATATTTCATTCTTCCGACACGAATGCCGGAAAGCTCGGCAGCTTCTTCATTTCCGCCGATCGCATAGAAATACCTTCCGAAATAAGACTTGTTCAGAATAAAACTTCCGATCAGGAAACAGGCGATCATGATAATGGCGGATACGGGGATTATTCCCACTGCGGTTTTTCCGAACAGATCGAAATCCTTTGTGAAACCGGAAATCGGAAGACCGCTTGACCAAAGGTAAGAAAGCCCTTCAAAAATCGTCTGCGATGCAAAGGTTGCGATCAGAGCGGGGATCCCGATCGAGGATACCATAAAGCCGTTCAGAACACCGACCAGAACTGCAATGGCAAGAGAAATCAGTGTTGCCACCCACATATTGATTCCCATTTTCACCATCATCCATGCACAGGCAATGTTCACCAGTGTGATAATGGAACCGATGGAAAGATCGATTCCTGCGATCAGAATAACAAATGTCATACCTACCGATGCAATCCCGTAAACCGCGACCTGACGAGATATTGCCACCAGATTGGATGGTTTGATGAAATTTTTATTGGCGATTGTAAAAACAATGACCATTACGATGTAAACCAGCCAGATTGCATTTCCCTTAATCAGCTTTTTCAACTTAGACCGCCTCCTTATCTTTGTTATCCTGAATGCCCGAAGCATACGTCATGATCCGGTTCGGGTCAAATTCATTTTTCTGAAGCTCACCGACTATTTTTCTTTCCGACAAAACAATAATGCGGTCCGACACTCCCATTAACTCTTCCATTTCCGATGAAATCATTAAAATGGTATGTCCCTGTTCCACCAGTGCATTGATCAGTTTATAAATTTCAAATTTGGCGCCGACATCAATTCCCCTCGTCGGTTCGTCAAAAATGATCAATTGGGAATTTGCAGCCAGCCATTTCCCGAGAATGACCTTCTGCTGGTTCCCTCCGGATAGATTTTTGCCAAGCTGATCCAGAGAAGGTGTTTTGATCTGAATTTCATTTTTGAATTTCTCTGCCGTATTTTTTTCGGTTTTTGTATTGATGACGATCCATTTGGATATCCGCTCATAGACCGGCATATTGATATTATGCTTGATGGAAGTACCCAGCAGGATTCCGTGTCTTTTCCTGTCTTCCGGAACCAGAGCAATTCCGAGATCGATCGCTTCTCTCGGGTCTTTCGGCGCGATCTCTTTCCCGTTGAAAATAATTTTCCCGGATTCCAGCTTTTTCATTCCGAACAGGATTTCCGCAAGCTCCGTACGCCCTGCGCCGACCAGTCCGCCGAGTCCGAGGACCTCTCCCTGATAAAGCTTGAAACTGATGTCCTGATCCCCGTTTCCGTAAACATGCTGCAGCTCCAGAACCACCTTGGATTGATCTACATGGGATACCCGCGGCGGGAATTTTTCCGTCATGGAACGTCCGACCATAAGATGGATCAGATCATCCACATTGGTCTCCCCTGTATTTAATGTTTTGATGTACTCCCCATCTCTCAGAACCTCGACCCTGTCCGTCAGATCCATGATCTCATCCAGACGATGAGAAATATAAATGATGGAAACACCTTTCTGCTTCAGGAGTCTGACAACCGCGAACATATTCTCTACTTCCCTGTTTGTCAAAGGAGCAGAGGGCTCATCCATGATCAGAACCTTTGCGTTCTGCTGGATGGCCTTTGCGATCTCGATCATCTGCTGATAACCTATTGAAAGATTTTTCACCAGTTCCTTGGGATTTATTTTTATATGTAGATTTTCAAACGCCTTGGCAGATTCCGCTTCCATGGCTGCACGATCAATAACGATACCCTTCCGGATCGGATGACCCAGAAACAAATTCTCCGCTGCCGAAAGCTCACCGACGTTATTGAATTCCTGATAAATAATGGCAATTCCGTTTTCCGAAGCAAGCTGTGGGCTCATATGTGTGAATTCCTTGCCATTAACCTTGATCTTTCCGGATGTCGGAATAACCGCACCGGAACAACATTTGATCAATGTGGATTTCCCCGCACCGTTTTCACCGATCAGACCAAGGATTTCTCCGGATTTCAGCTCAAGCGTTACATCTTTTAATGCAACAACACCCGGATATTCTTTTCTGATATGTTCCAGTTCCAGAACAAATTCTTCGCTCATTTTCCGCAATACCTCCTGCTTACGCAAGGTTTCAATCGATAAACGGTTGTGGAATTACTGGAATCCCACAACCGTTTTCAAAGTTAAACTTCCGAATTCATTACTTCATCTGAGACAGAATATCCTTTGCGTTGTCATTCGTAATCTTGCTTGTTCCTCTGTAAACGATCTGAGAGGTAAGCTTGCCGGAAAGGATGGCTGCATACATCTTCGCACATGCGGTTGCAGTATCAACATCAGATCCTTCAAAGCCGATGATTCCCTTGGAAGCCTGGTCGCCGGACAGAAGCTGTGTCAGCTGCTGCTTGGTAACGTCTGTCGTGAATACGCCGCAATCCTCCGGGATCTTGTTGTTGTAATGGGTAACAAGAGCTTCATTTGCACCGATCATAGCGCCTGCACCGACACCTGCAATAACCTTGCAGTCCGGATGAGCCTGAAGAACGGTTTCAACTGCTGTCTGAGCTTTGTTTGCTTCAATACCGGCCTGTTCTGATACGACTTCATATTTGCCGGAAGCGGTATCTTCAAGTCCTGCCTTGATTCCGTTTGCTCTTTCAAGAAGAACCTTTGTCTGCGGATATCCGATTACGCAGACCTGAGCTTTTTTATCTGCCGTGTAATACTTGTTGATGAACTCTCCTGCCATTACGCCGATATCATGTCCGAGCGCTGTGTTGTCAAGGACCCAGTCGCCGTCGGTGTTTGTCATCGGATCATCCCAGCACATAACCTTGATTCCCTTGTCACGTGCAGCCTTGCATGCATCTTCTACTGCATTTGCATCGGAAGGATGGACCATGATCAGATCGCAGCCGGAAGAAACGAAGTTCTCGATCTGTCCGATCTGTGTTTCAGAGTTGTCATCGCAGGCAACGATCGTATAGGAAGCGCCGTTTTTATCAAGAACTTCCTTCAGAGCGCTCATAACGCCGGCCCAGTATGCATTCTGCAGAGACTGAATGGTGATGCCGAGTTTCTTGCCTTTTAATGCGCTTAAATCAATTGAATCGTAGAATGCCTTGTCTGCCTTGATTCCCTTGGTAGCCGCTGCCGCTGCCGTAGTAGCCGCTGCTGCTGTGGTTGCTGCTGCCTTTGTGGTCTCTGCTGCCTTTGTGGTTTCTGCTGCTTTTGTGGTCTCTGCTGCTTTTGTGGCTGCTGCTGCCGTAGTTGCTGCTGCTGTGGTTGCAGTCGTTGAAGATCCGCCGCAGCCTGCCAGTGAAGATACTACCATTGCCGCTGCAACAAATATAGCCAATACTCTTTTCCTCATAACTAATCCTCCTTTTTTTTTACGGTTCCCTTATTTGAGAACCATCTATCCTTATTTCGCAGGAATGATTTGATCCCTGTGAAAATCAGAAGCAGGTAAATGCACCGTCACAGATCACATCGGATCCAGTAGTAAAGGTGCTTGCATCGCTCGCAAGATAAACGCAGATGCCCTGAAGTTCTTCCGGACGTCCCAGTCTTCCCATCGGAGCCATTGCATTCCATTTCTTAATAAGCGGTTTCAGCTTCGGCGCGTTCATAATAAGTTCCGTGCCGATATATCCCGGGCTGATGCAGTTCACACGCACATTTTTCTTTGCCCACTCAACCGCGAGGGACTTTGTCAGCAGGATAACCCCCGCCTTGGAAGCATTGTATGCACACTGCGGCTGCGGTACATTGACAATGTGTCCGGACATGGAAGCCGTATTGATGATGGAGCCGCCGCCATTTTTCAGCATATATTTTCCTGCTGCCTGTGCGGTCAGGAAAACACCGTTCAGGTTAACATTGGTAACCTTCAGCCATTCCTCATAGGTCATCTCTTCCGCGGGTTTATTGATGCAGATCCCGGCATTGTTAAATGCAACGTTCAGGCCGCCAAGGCTCTTGACAACTTCTGCGATCATCTTATCGACCTGCGCCTGTTTTGTAACATCGCATTTCAATGCAATGACTTTACGCCCGGTCTTTTTGGCAATTTCGGCCGCCGTCTCTTTTGCCTTTGCAAGATTGACGTCCACAATGGCGACATCCATTCCCGCCTCTGCAAATGCGGTAGCGACTGCCTTCCCTATTCCCTGCGCTGCTCCTGTAACATAGCCTTTCTTTCCCTTTAAACTCAATTTATCGTTAATAGTCAATTGAAACTCTCCTCCCTGGACCGGTTTTCGGTTCGTTATATTTATATCAATGTATTATATAAAACACATTTATAAATATCATTCATATAATATATTTTTTTTCTTTTCCGTGCAATATGTAATATTGCCGAAAAGTATTGCCGAAAAACGTCATTTTCAACAAGAACCTTTTATCCTTCCGTAATCTTTACAACCGACTTCACGATGTTGGCCTTGTCCTGAACACTCTGGTCCATCGCATTCTGAATATCGGAGAAGTCAAAAATATTCGTAACGACTCCCTTCAGATCGACCTTTCCGTTTGCCACTGCATCAATTGCCATCGGATAAATATGACGATACCGGAATACCGTCTTAAAGGTAACTTCCTTATCCAGTGCGAGACTCATCATTACATTCATATAACCGGTTTTCCCGTATCCCACCAGAACGATGTTGGAGCCTTTGCGGACTGCCTGAATGGCCTGATTCGTGGTGATCTCCGTTCCGGCGGTTTCGATTGCAAGATCAAAGCCCTCCCCTCCCGTAATTTCCGCAGTTCTTTTCAGGAGGTCTTCTTCCCTGGCGTTGATCACGCCTGTCGCGCCCAGTTCCAGCGCCTTGTCCAGACGTTTCTGCATAATATCCACTACATAGACATCGGTCACGCCCTTTGCCTTGCAGGCCATCATGGACATCAGTCCGATGCAGCCGGCTCCGAAAACAACCGCTTTCTGTCCCAGATGGGCATCCCCCTGATTCGCCGCATGGAATCCTACCGCCAGCGGTTCGATCAGCGCGCCTTCCAGCGTACTGACATTCTCCGGGAGTTTAAAGCAAAGCGTTTCCGGATGTGCCACATATTCCTGAAAAACCCCGTCAACCGGAGGAGTTGCAAAGAAAGAAACCTCCGGGCACAGATTATATTTTCCTTCTCTGCAGAAACGGCAGTGTCCGCAGGTTTTTCCGGGTTCCAGCGCCACACGGTCTCCGATTTTCAGCCCCTTGACGTTCTTTCCTGTCTCCACAACAACGCCGCCCGGCTCATGTCCGAGAACGAACGGAGGCTTTACCACATAAGCGCCTATGGCTCCGGTCTCATAATAGTGCATATCACTGCCGCAGATTCCCACATACTCAAGTTTTACCAGAACCTCATCGTCCCCGGGCTGCGGTATGGGTCTTTCGGTATATCCCATTTTTCCGATTCCCAGCATAACAGCAACTTTCATATTTCCTTCCATAACAATCTCCTTTTTCTGTTTGATTTTTTGAAGAACCTTCTGTCAGATCGAATCTATAAAATCTTCAATGGTATAAATGGCCGCCCCGAGTGCGGAGGCCTCTATCCGGTAGGAACAGGCTCTGACGTAAGAACCGTCATCCCCGAAAATATTCCGTTCGGCAAGTTTTTTTCTCAGCTCCGGGATATAAGGTTCTATCTGACTTCCTACATAACCGCCGAGAACAATTTCACAGTCATAGCACATCCTCAGATTATCCACGCCGATTGCGAGATCATTCAGGTATTCTTTCCAGATCTTTGTGAAAGCCCTGTCTCCCTCTTCCATTTTTTTGAAAAACAGTTCCAGGTTTCCGTCTGCCGGATCCGCCAGACAAAGTGCCGAACAGTATGCATCCAGACAGCCCTTTTTTCCGCAGTAGCACTGTTTTCCGCCGGGGTGGATTACAATATGTCCGAACTCTCCAGCTCTCCAGTTATCTCCGAGATACATGTGGCTGAGAAGACTGTCCGCGCTGCTTATGATTACATTTCCCTCTTCTTCCTTCCCGTAAACAAAAGATCCTCCGACAGAATTGCTCAGAGAAAGATAAGCCATGTTTCCTTTCAGGCCTCCTCTGGAGCATTCCGCAAACACGCCTGCATTCGCATCGTTCAGCAGGATGCACGGGTACGGGATATATTTTGTGAATACCGTTCCCCGTACCGCATCCAGTCCGAGCACCCCCGAATTTGTGATCCAGTCATGGTTCCCGTCAATAATGGCCGGAAGCGAAATCCCGACCCCCTGAATCTTTTTTAAATCAATCCCGGACACGGCAAGAAATTCCTTAAGAATGTCTCCCATCGCACGAAAATAAGAATCTGCAAAAAGAAACGGTTTCTGAATTCTTTTATGGCTCAGAATGGACCGTGACATATCCGTCAGGGCAAGCGTGATATGATTTCTTGTAATATCCATTCCCACCGCATATCTTGCATCCCGTATAACGGAAATTGCCTTTGCTTTTCTGCCGCCTGTCGATTTAAGTTCCCCCGCATCTTCCACAAGCCGGGCTTCTTTTAATTCATTGATGATCTGGAGAACCGTAGGACTGCTCAAATTCAATTCAAAAGCAATCTTCGGCATGGAAGAGCGGCCGGAATTGTTCAGGAATCTGTAAACACGATTTCTGTTCACGCGTTTTACTTCCGTACTGTTTGTTCCCTGTCTCATCTTTTTCCCCGCGCCTGCGTTCCCGATGAGTCCGCAAACTTCCTGTACGACTTTACTTATAACTTTAATAAAGTTATTACATAAGAGATCATAGCACAGGTCCTTTGCTTATTCAAGCAGAAATTTTTTCTGAATTATCGTCTGAATTATCGGGTGCGATTCTCTTGACAAAAGCATGAATACATTATATAGTTTTAGAAACTACATAATACGGAGGTGCAGACTTGAATAGTTCAAAAACAGCACTATTGATCGATTCCGGATGCGACCTGAGCAATGAATTGATTTCCCGCTATGATATCAAAGTAGCACGGCTGACCATCATATATCCGGAAAAAGTGTACGCGGACGGACAGGATATTGAACCTGAAACCGTTTATGAACGTTTCCCCGGCACCATCCCGAAAACATCTTTGCCCGGTATCCAGGATGTTCTGGACATTCTTCATTCCATCCGGGAAGAGGGCTATGAGAATGTGATCGGAATTACCATTTCAAGCGGTCTTTCCGGAACGTTCAATGCAATACGCCTGGCCTTTGAGGAACAGACACAGTTAAAGACATTTGCTTTTGATACAAAAAATATCTCCATCGGATCCGGAATTTATGCTGTATGGGCAGCACAGAAGCTGGAAGAAGGATGGAGTTTTGAAGATACCGTCCGGGGACTTGAAAATAAAATACATGACTCAAAGCTGTTCTATTATATGGATACGCTTGACTATCTTGCAAAGGGCGGACGCATTACCCCGTCTATTGCGATTGTAGGAAAAATCCTGCATTTAAAACCCATCATCTCCTGCAATGATGACGGCATTTATTATACGGTCGCAAAAATACGGGGTGCCGCAAAAGGGCTTTCCAAGCTGTTGGAGCTGGAAGTTCAGGCAGCCTCGGAGATGAAGGGAACCATCTGGGCTTCCGTCATGAGCGGCGGAACTTCCACCGATCCGACAGGCCGGTTAAAAGAACAGGTCCTGAGCGCCAGAAAAATGCTTCTCGAAAAACTCCCGAATGTGAAAATCGTTCTGGAAAAACAGATCACCGCATCCATGGCCATTCATACCGGTCCGGGTCTTATCGGAATCAGTCTCTTTGCCGCGGATTAAATGATACGGCCGCCAAAAGTAAGATTCCGGATCACAGCTTCATATCCGGCATTTCTTTTTCCGCAAGAAACAGAAGAACCTTTCCGTCGCTGATTTTTCCGAGATAGTTTATGATCATTCGGACGGATATCTTTTTCCCGTTCCCGTCCAGTGTGGCGAAAATAAAATCCGCTGTTCTGTTCCGGTCGGAAATCCCATCCGTTATTTTACGTATCTTCCCCCTATCGTGCAGGGAAGATTTTTTTTCCATTAAATCCTCGACTTCAAAAATGTTTCTGCCGTAGCCGAATATCCGGTTATAAGCCTCGTTAACGCGCAGCGGGAAACATTCATTCTCCGTAATCTCAACAACGCCTAATGGCTGCTGGATCTGGTCGGATAAAAATTCGACATACGGATTTGAAGTCCATACAGCTTCATTGACCGGTGATATATTCTCCTCTTCCCGGACAATTTCACCCTTCTTCTTTTCACGGACTATTTTTTCATATTCCTCGACCGGCATCGGCCTTGCAAAATAATATCCCTGCACATAGCCGCATCCGATGCTTCTTAAAAAATCGGTCTGCCGGCTTGTCTCCACTCCCTCCACGATGACCGGAAGAGAAAGCCATCCTGCCATTCGGATGATGGAAGAAAGGATCCGTTCGCTCCTGACCGTTTTGTCATCTCCCGCAAGGAATTTCATATCGATCTTCAAAATATCCACCGGGATATCCTTTAACGTATTCAAAGAGGAATATCCGCTTCCGAAATCATCCATCATGACAACAAACCCTTTTTCCTGCAGCTCCCGGATGACCCTTTTCATTATCTCGGGATTGTCCATATAGGCGCTCTCGGTAAGTTCCAGATTGAGCAGTTTTGTCGGGATATTATGAGCTCTGACCAGAGAGGTCAGATTACTGACAATATTCGGATTATACATATTGGCACGTGAAATGTTAACGGAAACCGGTGCCGGATCCAGTCCTTCATCCAGCCATTTCCGCAAAAGAGTACAGACCGCATCCCACATATAATAATCCAGTTTGCCTATAAAACCGTTCCGTTCAAAGATCGGAATAAATACATTCGGAGAAATAATCTCTTTCTGCGGTTTGATCCAGCGTACCAGTGCTTCCGCACCGCATGCCCTATTGGTTTTCAGGCTGTATTTCGGCTGAAAGAAAGGCTTAAACTGCCCCTCGTCAAGGGCATTCTGCATATCATTGATGATTTCCTGTTCGCGGAAATAAGCTTCGTGCATGCTGCGGTCATAATAGCCGATAAAAACATTGTATTTTCCTTTGCAGGCCTTTGAAGCCACGGAGGCGCATTCATACATGCTCTCCGCAGAATTCTCCCGCTCCTCAACTGCATAAATCCCGTAAGTGGGCTTGATGAAAAAATCAACATTATAGGACATGATTTCTTTCTTGGTCTGCTCTATAAAAGAGTTGATTTTTTCGGAATCATTCGGTACACAGACGCAGAAAACATCTGCCATAATACGGCCATATGCACTGAATGGAAAAATATCACAGGCTCTTTCCAGGCTGTTTCCCATATATTTCAAAAGCATATCGCCGCCTTTTTCACCCCAGAAAGAATTCAAAAGATTAAAGTGATCAATATCAAGACGAATCATTGCAAATTCCGTTTCCGGATGATCTTCAATTAAACTTTGTGTGTTTTCAAAAAATTTTGTGCGGTTATAAAGACCTGTCAGCAGATCATGCTCAGCCGTATGCTTGATCTGCTCATAAGCACCCAACTGGCTTCTGGCAATTGCATTTTTTAAACGGCTGATGAGAATTGCCGGCTGATACGGTTTGGAAATAAAATCCCAGGCTCCCATATTCAAAGCCCGGCTCTCCGCTTCCTCTCCCGTAGATCCGGTCAGGACAATGACGGGGATCCCCTCATGCTTAGTCCCGCGGATATGATTCATAAATCCATACCCATCCATAACAGGCATCATCACATCAAGGAGAACCGCATTGATCCTGCCCTTATCTCTTTCCAGGATGTCCAATGCCTCCTGTCCGTTGGCAGCTTCCCGCGTGTCATATTCGCGAGACAGAATATTTTTCAGGATTTCTCTGTTGATTTTCTGATCGTCGACGATCAGAATGATCTGTTTATTATCCCCTGCCATTTTAGCCCCCGTAAAAGTATACCAACCTTGTTAGGTTTGCTTTGAGTATAAACTTTATATTTATTATATCTCTATCCTGTCATCCATTGCAATCTTAATTTATGTTTACAGCTGGTTTGCCTAACCTGAATTGCTCCTGATTTGCTGAATCCCGAAATGAAAGCCAAAATACCGCTCTGCATTTCCGAACCGGAAAAGGTATTACAGACAAGTCATACACAAAAAAGCAAGGCATCTGTCTGCCTTGCTTTTTTATCCCAAACGTGAGGAGAAAAACAATTCTGTATTTTTTACTGAGCCATCTGCATCAGCATGCCTGCACTGGAGCTCGATCCGCTTGTCTTTGAGGAAGCTGTTTTGGAAGAAGATGTCTCCGAGGTACTGCTTCCGGAAGAAGCCGGTGCTTCAAACGACGTGCTCTTGGAACCGATGACAGTTCCCACAACCGGCAGAGACAGGGAATGATCCACCGAATAAGACTGATAACCGAAAAACACGGCAGCACCTATAGACAACGCCATCAGCATGGATAAGCCCTTAAATCCGTTTCCCTTTTTCTTCTTTGTATTCTTCATTTTCGTATCCTCCGCAAAGCCTTTCGGCTGTTTTTTTCTTTTCTACTGCGGAGTATACCTTTTCATTCTGAAACGGGACTGAAAAAAACATTTTTTTTATAAATACAATCAGTCCTCGTCCGTTATCCCTTTTTCTTTCAAATACTCTGCCACATCTCCTACTGTCTTGAATTTTTCCAGATCTTCCGTAGGGATCTCTATTTTAAACGTATCCTCCATGGACATGACCATTTCGAAAAGATCGAGAGAATCCGCCTTCAGATCCTCCTTGAAATTCGTTTCCCCGGTAATCGTGCTTTCATCTGCATTCAACTGCTCTGCAATCATTTTTCTGATTTTTTCCGGCATACCGTAACCTCCTGAATTTTAAGATCACAACCGAACCCGGTCCCCATGGAATTCCGAACGGTTGGCAGGATTGCGGGAGCAATCCGTGATATTACTTTTGCGACCATCATAATATAGGGTCTGACAGCTGTCAAGGAAACTTCATTGACAAACTCCTTCGGAATGGTACTATTTCTGTAGACAGGAAAGGCGGTGCAAATGCAGAATCAGTTTTCACGTACCCAGCTTCTGCTGGGGAAAGAAGCAATGAAAAAACTTGCCGAATCAAAAGTAGCTGTTTTCGGAATAGGCGGCGTAGGAGGTTTCGCGGTCGAGGCGCTTGCCAGAAGCGGGATCGGATCTTTTGTCCTTGTAGACGATGACCGGATCTGCCTCACCAATTTAAACCGGCAGATCATCGCCACACACAAGACCGTAGGGCTTTATAAGGCGGATGTAATGAAAGAACGGATCCTGGACATCAATCCGAAGGCCGATGTGGAAGTCCGCAAATGTTTTTATCTGCCGGAAAATGCTTCGGATTTTGATTTTTCCTCCTATGATTATGTGATAGATGCCGTAGATACCGTTACTGCCAAAATAGAACTGATCCTGCGGGCAAAAGAAGCAAAGGTCCCTATCATCAGCTGCATGGGAGCCGGCAACAAACTGGATCCTTCAAAACTGCAGGTAGCCGATATCTATAAAACCACCATGGATCCTCTTTCCAAGGTCATGCGTCACGAGCTGAAAAAACGCGGTGTCAAAAAACTGAAAGTTGTATTTTCCACGGAAAAACCCATCCGCCCGATCGAGGATCCCGAAATCAGCTGCCGCAGTCACTGTATCTGTCCTCCCGGTACGCAGAGAAAATGCACGGAACGCCGCGATATTCCCGGAAGCACCGCTTTTGTTCCGTCTGCCGCCGGTCTGATCATTGCCGGTGAAGTCGTTCGGGACCTTGTGAAATAAAGTTTAAAACATCTGCCCTTTTTATTTCATTTCCTTGATGAAGGAAAGAATGGTATCCTTATCCATTCCGCCTGCAGAATTGCTCACATCAATGGCATAGGAATAGCCGCCGGATGTCCATACGGCAGTGCTGACCTTTCCGTTGCTTCCGCGCAGTTTGACACTCATTCCATTCACATCTTCCGTAGTGTTTTCCGCGTATGTATTATAGTCTCCTGAAATGTCCTCTGTGCCTTTTGCCTTTCTCAGCAGCAGTTCCGCATCTCCGTTTTTATAGCTGACCTGAATGGTATTATTCGGAATAGCCTGGATATAGTTTTTGATCCAGCCGGCGAGCATTCCCTTGGAGTTATCCGTTACCGCTTCTCCCTTTTCTGTCCATTCTCCGTTCTGGTTTACCGTATTGCCGTCCGCTGTTTTTCCGCCCATAAAGCAGTATCCTCTTTTATCAAAATAATAGCATTTCCCCTGAATCCATTTCCATGCTTTCTTCGGATACTTTCCGTCATTCTGGGCAAACCACCATCCGCTGCTGTTTTGCTGCCAGGTTCCCGCTTCGGCCAGTTCTGTGGGTACTGTAAAAGAAAATCCTGCACCGGCAATGGCGTCATCCAGGGTATCATAACTTACGAACGGATTTGCCAGCCCGGTATAACCCGCTGTGCCTGTTGTGTTCGTTGTGTCCGCATGCGCATATCCTGCTCCTGAAAAGAATAGACAGATTACAGCTAAAATACCGATTAAGATAACCCCCATATTTTTACTTGCCTTTGTCATTTCCGCCTCCTGTGATTGTATGGTCTTTTGCTGCGATGATTATTATATCATTTTTTTTTATTTCCTTTATCTCTTTTATTCTTTTCCTGTTATTTCTTTTGTCTTTCTGATAAAAAAAACCCGGCAGCAATCTGTTTGCCGCCGGGCATTTTCATTTCTGTAATTTACAGCTTCGGGCCTGCGGAAACCAAAGCTTTTCCAGCAGCGTTCCCCTCATATTTTGCAAAGTTCTTGATAAATCTCTGTGCCAGATCCTGTGCCTTTGCATCCCACTGGGAAGCATCGGAATAGGTATTCCGGGGATCCAGAATATTGGTGTCTACTCCGGCAAGAGCTGTCGGTACTTCAAAATCAAAGTACGGGATCTTCTTGGTCTGTGCTTTCAGAACATCTCCGTTTAAGATCGCGTCGATGATGCCGCGGGTATCCTTGATGGAGATCCGCTTGCCCGTACCATTCCAGCCGGTATTTACAAGATAGGCCTTGGCGCCGCTCTTCTGCATTCTCTTAACAAGCTCTTCCGCATACTTTGTCGGATGCAGTTCCAGGAATGCCTGACCGAAGCAAGCCGAGAAGGTAGGGGTGGGCTCTGTGATCCCGCGCTCGGTTCCGGCAAGCTTTGCCGTGAAACCGGACAGGAAATAATACTGGGTCTGTTCCGGGGTAAGAATGGAGACCGGAGGAAGAACACCGAAAGCATCCGCGGAAAGGAAGATCACGTTTTCTGCAGCCGGAGCAGCGGAAATCGGGCGGACAATTTTTTCAATATGATTGATGGGGTAAGATACACGCGTATTCTCTGTAACGCTCTTATCTGCAAAATCGATCTTTCCGTCTGCATCAACCGTTACGTTCTCAAGAAGAGCGTCCCGGCGGATGGCCTTGTAGATGTCCGGCTCGGATTCCTTATCCAGGTTGATGACCTTTGCATAGCAGCCGCCTTCAAAATTGAATACGCCGCTGTCGTCCCAGCCGTGCTCGTCATCGCCGATCAAAAGTCTCTTGGGATCCGTAGACAGTGTGGTTTTCCCTGTTCCGGAAAGTCCGAAGAAAATAGCGGTGTTCTTGTTCTCCATATCGGTATTTGCGGAGCAATGCATGGAAGCAATTCCCTTTAACGGCAGATAATAGTTCATCATGGAGAACATACCTTTCTTCATTTCTCCGCCGTACCACGTATTGATGATGACCTGTTCGCGGCTCGTGATGTTGAACACGACAGCCGTTTCGGAATTCAGCCCAAGCTCCTTATAATTTTCCACCTTCGCCTTGGAAGCATTGTAAACAACAAAGTCCGGTTCAAAGTTCTCCAGTTCCTCTTCTGTCGGCTTGATGAACATGTTTTCAATAAAATGAGCCTGCCAGGCAACTTCCACAATAAAACGGACTGCCATGCGGGTATCCTTATTGGCTCCGCAGAACGCATCCACAACAAACAGCCTCTTATTGGAAAGCTCCTTCAGAGCGATTTCCTTTACTGCCTTCCAGGCATCTTCCGAAGCCGGGTGATTGTCATTTTTGTACTCAGCGGATGTCCACCACACCGTGTCTTTGGAATTTTCATCCATGACGATGAATTTGTCTTTCGGAGAACGGCCCGTATAAATACCGGTCATAACATTTACCGCACCGAGTTCCGTTACCTGGCCCTTTTCATAGCCTTCCAGTTCCGGTTTTGTTTCTTCCTTATACAGTTCCTCATAGGAAGTATTGTGTTCAATTTCCGTAACACCGTTAATCCCATACTTGCTCAAATCAATTTTTCCCATTGCGCCTCCATCTCCTTCTTTATACTTGATCATAAATGAGGTCGGATATCTTCCGAAATATTCTCAGAATATAGTATACCTTAAAACACGGGACCTGTCATCCTTTTCAAATCATATATACAGTATACAAGATAGCATCCCGCCGTTATTTCAAAATATGTTTTTTCAGCGCGGCATAGACCGCATTCACATCGATCGGCTTCATGATGTAGGCATTCATGCCGGATTGATAGGCCTGGTTGATGCTGTTCTCGAAGACATCGGCGGTCATGGCAATGATGGGGACCGTGCCTGCATCGGCCCGGTTCAGTTTCCGGATTTGTTCGGTTGCCAGATAACCATTCAGAAAAGGCATCTGGATATCCATCAGTACGGCATTGTAAAATGCTTCGGGGGATGATGCAAACTTCTCCACCGCTTTCTTTCCGTTCCGGGCAACATCCGTTACGATCCCGACTCTTTTCAGAATACCGGCTGCGATTTCCGCATTGATCGCATTGTCCTCCGCAAGAAGGACCCTTTTGCCGGAAAGCATCTGCAGGTTGGTACGCATTGCCCTTGTCTCGGACCTGGATTTCTCCACATCCCCTCCGCTGCATCTGTCGAACTTCGCCGTGAAAGTAAAGGTGCTCCCTTTGCCTTCCGTACTTTCCGCCGTGATATCTCCGTCCATCAGGACCGCGAATCGTTTGGAGATCGTAAGGCCGATGCCGGTTCCTGTTCCGTAGAGAGAAGGATCCCGGTTTTCCTGCGTGAACGGATCAAAAAGCCTTTTCTGAAATGCCCTGCTCATGCCGCATCCGCTGTCTTCCACGACAAAAACAGCATCTATCATATTGTCCGTCAGTTTCTGGGACGCCGTCAGTTTTACCTGTCCTCCGGAGGAAGTGAATTTGACCGCATTGGTCAGAAGATTAACCAGAACCTGCTGGACCCGCAGCTGGTCACAGACTGCATAATAAACCGGAAAACGGCTTTTATCCAGCACAAATTCAACTCCCTTTTTCTGTGCAAGAGGATCTATCAGGATATGAATATTGTCAAATACTTCATGGAAACTGGTTCTTGACTTAACCAGTTCCAGTTCCCCGCTTTCAATTTTCCGCATATCCAGGATATCGTCGATGATTTCGATCAGATATTTTCCGGAAGTACAGATCTTATTAAAATAATCGGCTGCAGAAGGATCTTTTGTCTGGTCAAGCCCCAGCTGGGAAAGACCGATCACCGCATTCATGGGAGTGCGGATTTCATGACTTGTCCGGGACATGAATTCATTCAGTGATTTGTTGACTTTTTCTTCATTTTCCAGATCTTGTATCAGCTTTGCGTTCAGCCTGTCCTTTTTTTCTCTTTGCCGGGTTTCCTCCGTCACATCTTCAAAACATCCCACAATGCCGGTTACTTTCCCGCTGCTCCCCAAAACAGGACTTTCACTGATCACAATATTCCGCTTTTTTCTGTGAAAGCTGCATTTTTCATGAATTCTGTATATGCTGATTTTCTCTGTCAGGATCCTGCTCTCTTCTTTTTTGAACAGGTCCGTACCCATATGCCATCCCAGATCCTCATCCGTTTTTCCGAGGATATCCGACTCGGAAGAAATATCAAAAAAATTCAGGAACGCCCGGTTTCCGCCCTGGAACCGGCATTCCGTATCTTTCCAGAAAATAGCGGTATTGATTGAATCCAGTATTTGATCCGGCTGTATTTTTATCTTGCCGGAATTGGACAGTTTCTTCACAGGATACCCCCAAAAAAATATTCAGTACATGCAGTCATTATATCATATCTATCAGTGAAACAGTCCTGATTTCTTTCATCTTTTACAAACCTTTTACAAACCTTTCACAAACTCTCTTCTGTCAATTTCCATTTCACGGACCTTTTGTATGAATCCCATTAAAAGAGTATAGATGTCTCGCCTATGTCAGGAGAGAAATCTATACTCGGATTTATTTTTCCGACTTGCGTCTGCGCAGGGAATTTTATTCCTTTTTACCGGCGGCGGTCTTTTCCGCCGGAGAATCGGACGCGGTCTTTTCCGCAAGTGCGATAGCGTGCAGCCTGCGTTCATTTCGTTTTACTGCGACAAACAGCACGATATTCACCGCCGTCAGCAATATCACGAAAAAAACGGCAAACCAGCAGCCGTGAAAACGAGTCATCAGAGAGATGCAAAGTACCGCATCAATGACGACCGACAAAATATCCAGTACACCGAAGAACTTCTGTTTCTTACTGTACCTGACATCTTTCACTGCTGCCCACCTCCGTTTTCTTCATGCATTTCCTCGCTCAGCTTCCTGTAATCCTTTTTGATCATCAGCAGTCTTCCTGCCAAATACAGGGGAACAAACAGAAATACCCACATTTTAGTATGACGCGTGCAGTCTCCAAAGGGAATCTCCGGATTTTGTTCCGTTTCTTCCGGCTGTGTGACCTCCCCGAAAGGTTCTGTTGCCTGCTCTTTTCCGTTCTCATCCGGGTTTGTCCCGGCGACGGTTCCCCTGTCGGTTCTCTCTGCCGGGGTGTATCCGTCCGGTGTCTTCGCAGGTATTGTCGTTTCGCCGGATATTGCGGACTCGGTGCCTCCGGCGGACTCTGTGACCCCAGCGGAATTGGTGGACTCGGCGGGATTTTCAGACTCGGCGGGATAGGTGACCTCGGCGGAATGTTTAACAATGGTCCCCGTACTGCCGCCGGATCCGCCGCTGCCCCCATGGTCCGATTTTGTGCTGAAATAAATTTCCGCAGAAGTTCCGCTCACGGTTTTTTTCCCGTTTGCCGCCTTAAGCTGCGTATCTGCGGGCTTGTCGGCAGTCCAGGACCACTCCGTCACATCTGTGGGAAGGATCAGGTTAAATTCACCGTTTTCGTTGGAGATAAAGTACAGCGTGATCTCCTTTTTGACGCCGTCCACCGTAGTCTCAAAGGTCACGGATATCTTCGCGCCGGTAACGATATCGGTGCCGTTCTCCTTACGGAGGGTGGTCACTTTTACCGTCTGATACATCTGATCTGAAGGTTCCTTTGTCCCCGTATATTTTTGCAGGACAATGGTGACCACAGCATTCCCCGAGCCGGCTCCCTCATCCTCCCTGACCTCACCCGGAAGTATATTTTCAGCCGTCCGATAAGCATCTCCCGAGTCGGCTCCCTCATTTCCCTTGACCAGCGTCAGAGTGGGGGGATTCACAACGGGGCTAAGCTGCGTATAGCCGCCCATAAACCCGTAAAAATAGTAGCTTTTGTTCCAATAGGACGCCATAACTGCCTCGCCGGCAGCGTTTGTAACAGCCTCATTTGTACGGGCTTCTCCGCTTTGAATTGCAACGATCTGCGTTGTTGCCCCTTCGATGAGATTTCCTTTTTCATCCATGACCAGGATCACAACATATTTGTTCGCGCCCTTCGGGTCTGTCGGATCCAGGATCACACCGCCTTTAGAAGACAATACTCCGATGACAGAACCGCCGCTGGCGGTTCCGGAACCGCTTCCGCCGGACGTTTCCCTGACGCCGACATCCGGACTTAACCCTCCCGCGGCCATGACGGGAATGCAGCTCACCCACAGCAATAGAATTGCAAGTATCATGCCCAAAGCTTTTTTTCTCATCTCTTATCCCCACGGTTTCTCGTTAGCGATTTCCTTACGAAGTTCCGACCGAAACGATAACGTTCACATTGACTTTTCCGACTTCTTTCAGGGACTTGCTGTCATATACCGAAAATACTGCCGTACAGTCGTAGACGCCGTCCTTCGGCGGTTTTTTCAGCGGCATACTCTGGATAAACTGCCCGGGATCGATCAGCCCCGTAGATAATATTTTCTCCTGCGTCTCATTGATGTACAGATCCACCGTACACGAATAGTGATTCGCAGCGATATTTTCAATTTGGACATTCCCGCTGCCGCCGCCGGAAGGAAACTGCATCTGGCCGTTGATGCCGACGTTAAACATCCCCTCTTCCACAATGGCATTCAGCCGCTTTTGAATTTCCTCTGCGGTCATGGTAGGCAGGATTCCCGTCTCGGCCAGGCGCTCATGCTCAAGTTTTTTCTGCCGCCGGCTGAGGAAAAGGGCAAGCCCCGCCAAAAGCAAAAGAAAAAGCACGAGAAGAAGCCATTTCTTTTTGCCCTTTTTCTTTTCCTTCTGCGTTTTGCCCTGTTGATTTATGATTTCCACGTTTAGTTTTCTCCTGTCAAAATCACCGCCACATTGGTCTGTCCGACTTTCTCCTGCGTATTTTGATCCAAAGCGGTAAAGACCGCCACTCCGTCCACCGGTCCCTTGGGCGGCAGTGTTTTAAATGTACCGTTTTCGATGCTGTAGCCCGGAGCGATAATGCCTGAGGAATACAGCACCGTTTGGGTACCGTTTTCCTCCTGCTGTATAATATCGACCTGCATCAGATAATGGTTGTTCTGGATGTTCTCGATCCGCACGTTGCCTTTTTTATCTGCTCCGACAGTAATTTGCCCGTTGATGCTGACATTGAACATGCCTTTTTCCACCACCTGATCCAGAAGCGCCTGTATTTCCTCCGGCGTGCGGCCGGAGAGCATCCCCTTGACCGCCTCGCTGTCCGCGTCATAGCCGCGTTTCTGGTTTAAAGACCAGAAACGCCAGCCCGCCACGCCGGCAAGCAGAAGAAGCAGCAAAATTATTGCAAGTCCTACTCTTTTTTTCTGTGATTTTTTCTGCGGTTTCTCCTGCCTGCCGCTTTCAAGAATGTCCTTTTCCTCCATCAATTGCCTTTCCTCTCTACCTGTACATTCAGCTTTACCTGCCCCACTGCTTTCAGTGTGTCTTTATCCAGTGCAGTAAACAGCGCCACCGCATCCGCAGCGCCATCCGGCGGCAGGGTGTTAAACTTTCCGTATTCAATGCAATAACCGGGAGCTATTGTACCGGACTCATAGAGCTTTGTCTCCTTACCGGCGGAATCTGTGGTGATAATATCCACCTGCATCAGATACTTGTTGGCGGAAATATTCTCAATGCAGACATCCGCCTCGCGGTTTTCCTTCACGGTGATGTGCCCGTTAATGCTCACATTCAGCATTCCGTCCGTCACGATTTGATCCAGCAGAGACTGGATCTCCGCCGGCGTGCGGCCGCTGATAAAGCCAGCCGTCGCGCGGGAATCCGCACGATAGCGGCGATCCCTGCTGAAATATATCAAAAGCAACGCGATTGCCGCAAGCAGCAGAACAATGATCACAATAAGCCATTTATTGACGCTCTTCTTTTTTTTCGGCGTTTCCGCCGGAGAAATTGCGTCAGCTCCGGTTTCCTGCGTAATCTGTTCCTTCTGATCCATGCTCATGGATGTTTCCTCCTGAAAATAAAAATATTTCTTCATAAAGATAAAAATGTTTCTTCATAAAAGTAAAAATATTTCTTCATAAAAATAAAAATGTTTCTTCATAAAAGTAAAAATATTTCCTCATAAAAGTAAAAATGTTTCTTCATAAAAGTAAAAATATGATATGGCCGTCAAAAGTAAAATTTCAGTGCAGCCGGTATCCGGGAGCCGGACAATTCTGTTCAGCTCCCCTTCCGCTGCAAAACGATCCTCACCTTGACCGTGCCTTCTTCCCTGCCCGTATTCAGATTGATCGCGTGCATCACCGCAATGGCGTCCACCGGCCGGTCCGGCGGAAGATACTTAAATTCTCCGTATTCCAGGCTGTAGCCCGGCGCAATGGTTTTGGAGGAATAGACGGTGACCTCCGTGCCCACCGAGTCTGTCACCACAATATCCGTCCGCACTCCGTATGTATTTTCCCTGCTGTTTTCAATGCGAACGTCTCCCTTCTTCCCGTCATCCACCGTGATGACGGGATTGATGGACACCCGAAAGGTTCCGGCGCCTGCCGCCTTGTCCAGAGCCTGCTGGATTTCCGCCTCGCCGGCGCCCCGGGCGATTTGCTTTTGGAGCGCCTCGACATCCATTTGATAGGCGGTCTTCGGCTGCAGTAAATTGCAGATCAGCAGCGTCAAAAGCACCAGCACCGACGCACCCGGCAGCAGAAACCACCATCGCTTTGATGCGCGTCTGCGCACCGGTTTCCCGTCGTCTGCGCGCTGTGCGCTGTCTGTCCCGTGCAAGTCATCCATGGCCGTATGCTGCCCTTTCCGTTTCATTCCGTCGATTCCAAAAAATTTGCCGTGACTGTTTTCTGTGAAGCTCAGAGCTCATTACTCCGTTTTTTTGAACGCGCCCTGTTCGGTATACTGGCCGTTCTCCATCTTATAGTTCTCATTGCCGCCCGCATACGTAAACGCCTTGATCAGGTTGCCGTCTGTGTCGCACTGAGAAACGGTATAGGTGATCTTCCACTGGGCAGTCGCCTGCTGATCTGCGGCAGCTGCGGTCTTTGCCCAGTTGTCCGTCACTTTGCCCGTCATGGTCAGTCCCATCGATGCCGTCTTCAAAATGGGTGTGTACTGATTCTTGACTTTATCCTTTACGAAGAAATCCCCTGTTTCAGCTGATAGTGTGCCTGCCGCCAGCTGGGTGTACTGCAGGTCATTTTCTGTAATATCGGTGGTTGTGGTATCATCATCCGTAAGCAGCTGATTGCTGTTCAGCAGCAGGCTGATATCCTTGCCCGCAGTCAGCTTGTCTGCTTTTTTCAGACTCCAATCAACGGTACCAGAAGTTTCGGTCTTCAGACCGGTCACCGCGATGTTGGCATTGTTGGAGGTGTTGGTGATCTTGTAAGCCGTAGAAGCGGGGGTATAAACGGTACCGTTTACGCCATCGCCTACAACTGCCAGTGTCATATACAGCGGCACGGTGAAGGAGACCTGCGTATCCTTCAGTGCCATCACGCCCACCGTGGTGCCTCCGGCTGTGCTGACCTTGGCGGCATGATAGCCTCCGTTTGCGTACATCAGGTAATCCTCATAGGTCGTTACCAGAGATGCGGGAACGGGAACGGGTGCGGTCTTGGCAGGCTCGGTATCGGTCGCGGCCGCATCGGCTGCCGCTTTGTCGCCATCGTTGTCATAGGTCAGCCACTTGTCCGTTTCAAAGGTCAGTGTCAGCTTATCTGTGGTGGCGTTGGGATCGAATTTTGCAGTCTTAATTTTGCGTACCGCCTTATAGGAGTCCACTATAGTCGTCGGCTTTAAATCCGCATCCAGAGTGAAGTGCAGTCCGGTCAGGGGGTTGCGTACGAGTTCGCTCACTGTGCCCGAATCCGTTCCGTCCGCGCTTACCGTGTTCAGACCGAAGTCACCGCTGTATCCGGTCATACCAGTAATAGTTGCGTTCCAGGCCTCGTCGGGGATACCGAAATTGTCCACGGTATCCGCTGCAAAGGCGTTGATGCTTAGGGAAAGCATCATTGCAAGTGCAATAACTAACGTTAGTGCTTTTTTCATCTTCATATCCTCCTTGTTTTAATGGCAAAAATACTTATATAGACCTGCACGATAAAAATTTCGTGTGGGAATCTATCCTTTCAATACAGGTGTACAGGTGCTTCCTGTCCTATCAGGACTTTGGCTCAAATTCTTTTGTCGTTGTATTCCAGACAAAGTCGGTGTAGTTTTTCGGAGCGCCGCTGTAGGTCTGCACGGTGTCGATCAGGTTTCCTACAGAGTCACAGCGGGAAATCGTATACTGCAGCTTCCACTGGGGCGTTGCCGCAAAGGAATCCGTAGCGGAATCGGATCCGGTCAGCCAGTTCTTGCTCACCACGCCGCTCAGTTCAATGGGCAGCGTATTGACGTCATAGGCCTCGATTTTCGCCTTGATGGGATTGAACTTTGTTTCTTCGATCGTGGTATCCCCGCTTACCCGCGAATGCTGATAGACGAAGCCGGAGGTCCCGGCCAGCAAATCGGCCTTTGTAATGTTGATTTTGTTCGTAGTTTTCTCTGCAATCATCGACCCCGCAGGGAAATCCTGTCCCCCGACGGAAAGCGCCATCGCCACCGGAGAACCGGCATAGGAGGCGATATCCTTCCCGCTCACAAAACGGAGCTGCTGATTTCCGATGCCCGTAAGCTCCAGTGCGGAAACTGCCATATAGCCGCTGATGCCCACATTGGTAAGACAATAGCTGCTCGCCGAGGGAGTAAGGACCTTGGATGCTCCGTCCTCTTTGATGACGGCAAATGTGACATACAGGGGAACGGTGAATGCCAGATTGCCGTGTTCATCACTGGAAACTACACCGAAGGTCGTAATCCCCCGTTCTGCTTCCACCTCTTTTTCGTCTGCAAACGCCGCTGCGGCAAAGCAGACAGACAAGAGCATGACAAGACATAGAATTGCGCTTCCCTTTTGCACTTTTTTCATACTCATTTCAAGTTACCTGCCTCCTTTCCTGCGGGTGTTTGCGCGCTTACGCTTTGCGCGCCTGTGACGCTCAGGGAAATCCCGCTCTCCATCGTTCCGATCGTTCCCCCTCCGTCAAGGCTCAGTGCGTGGATGTAAGCAGTCGCGCTGTACGTGCCGGGTGCAAGCTGCGCAGAAAGCTTTCCGTACATCTCCTCGTCGCCCGGGGAAAGAACAGCGCTTTGGTACACCCTCTCCCCCGTAGCATCGAGGACAAATTCCACCTGCATATCTGCGTGATTGCCGTTGTCATTTTGGATCATCACAGTGCCTGTGCCGGTCTGTGCATCAAAGGTCGGCCGGGTGCTCAGAATGATCCGGAACATACTCGCATCCGCGCCCTTCTGCAGCTGCTGGGACAGTCCCTCGCCGACAAGCTGTGTGGCGGGTCCTTCCTTTACTTCCTTCTCTAAGTCGGGTGCCCGGATATAACGCCAAAGCAGCACTGTTGCCGCTACCAGAACGGCTGCGCAGATCGCATAGGCCCATTTCCCGCTGCACCGCTTCGCTTTCGGAAATTTCTCTGTTTGAGCGCTCATTGTCCCTCCTCCCGGTATGGCTCACTGATTACAAACCGATACAGGATGCTGTACTCAGAACAATGCTTTACCGCGCTCTCACCGTTTTTCAGCAGCAGATCAAGATGATCGGAAGAAGTCTCCAGAGACGCGCCGTTCATGCTGCTGATGCCGTTTCCGGTCGGTTCGATATTGGGACTGAACTCTGCATTCACCGTGAAACGGATGCCGCTCTTCTGTGTGAGGCTGCTGGTAACACCGTAGTTGTTCGTACCCGGCTCCATCCTGCCCAGGGCAAAGGACTTTGCCGTATCGGTGTTGTCGACCAGACCAGCGGCCCATGCATTTGCCGGAGTGGCATCTGCAGGAGTGGCATCTGCAGGAGTGGCATCTGCGGGAGTGGCATCCGGCGCAATAAATTGCAGCGCCATTTCCCTGGTCCCATAGCTTTCCTGCTTTCCCACCAGCTTCAGCTCCGGAGAGCCGACCTTGCTGACAGACTGGATATAGGCACTGACCGGCTTGAAGCTGTTGTTTACGATATACAGGTCCGGTGCGTATACGACCAGTGAATCCTTGTCCGCATTGTTCAGCTGCATATCAAAATGCAGGGGAACCGCCACGTCCAAAACGTACTCGTTCAGCGGTACGGTCTTGAAATAGAAGTTTCCGACCATGTCCTCCGTACGGATGAAGAGTGTCTTTCCGGCCGTCCGCGCAGTTTCCAGATCCGCTGCGGAGATGTTAAAGGTATACACGTACTTGTTCGTTTCCCGCTCTTCCCCGGTCAGTGTCTTTGTGTCCGTAAGCTCCGCCGCGGAATCGTACCCGGTTCCCAGATACCAGCCAACGCTCTTGATATTGCTCTTGGTGTAGCCCAGCTTCTCATCGTAGCCGGTCAGGATCACCGGGGCTGTGGTTCCGCCCGCCGGATCGCTCAGCGTGATCGTGACCTTATAGGCGGTATCCACCTTTTCCATTTCAAAGTTGGTCTGATCACTCTGGCGCGCAGGGTTCATATCCAGCGGCACCACCAGTACATCGTCCAGACTTGCAGCGCCCTCGGCACGGATATGCGCGTAATAGATGGCCTTGTTATTGTAGGTTGTCACGGCATTGTCCGCCTCCGCCGTCCACTTGGTCGTGGAATCCGCGGCCTGGGCAACGGTAGCCGTATCAGAATATTTTCCGGTGTACGCCTCATCGGTCAGAACGTTCTCATTCCACTCCGCATTGAACCAGTCCTCGATCGTGTCCGGACTGTCGGAAATGTACATCGCCGCGCCGGGAACCGCGTTAATGACTATGCCGAACTCGCCGGGGTCGCTGATGGTGAATTCCGGCTTTTTGCTGGTGCTCGCGCCGCTGGTGACTTCATCCACCGCATCCAGCACCAATGTCGGCTGGACAAAGATCCCCGTGATCCACTGTTTCTTATTATCGGAGTTTACCTTAATGACCCGTTTTGCTGTGTAGGTTTCGCCCTTCAGAACCTTTGTGATCTCGCCCAGATCATAGGTGATCCTGCTCAGATCGGAGCGTTTTTGCTCTCCGCTGAAGCTGAGAACAAGCTGATCCTTCTCCACATCCTTCGTTTCCGTCGTTGTGCCGGAGGTCACGAATTTCAGTTTCAGAGGATTGGTCTTGCCTGCGCCGTCAATGCTGAGTCCCTCCGTGATTTCCAGAGGACGGATCAGCTTATTGCCCACCGCGATGGTCATCGTTCCGCCGTTACCGGTGAGCGAAAGGTTCGCGGCCCTGTGGGTCACGTCCGCATCGTACTCCTTCTGGGTCAGCGTTCCGCCGTCCAGCAGGATCTTGCTGCCGTCGTCGGTCATGTTCACCTGCTGCGCAGCCACCTCGGCGTTCTTGTAAATTTTCAATGTGCCCGGTGTGGTGACGTCTGTTGCTGTCACCTTGGCTGCTGCGCTTCCGTCGCCGACCTCAACCTGCCCTCTGTATGCATCCGCAGGGGTAGCGGTGCCGGCGATTTCCTTCACGGTGAGCGTGGACAGCACCGCCAGCGTGCCCATTGCGTCGTGGGCAGTGCCTCCCAGGATCGTATGCAGATTATCGGTTTCCGTTTCAACGCCCTGAGCCAGCGTCACGGTCTTTCCATAGGCCGGGACGATGCCGGTGTCGGCAGTGAAGTTCAGGGTAATGTTCCTGAATGTCACATCCGGCGCGTCAAAGGTGACCAGATTGCCCTTCGCGGTCTTCATGTTCACCGGGAATGCAGTCGTTTCGCCGGTCGGAACGGGATTTTGAACGGTCAGTGACTTGAGATTCTTTCCAAAGGTGTCCAGCGCCGTCCAGTCATCCTGCGTGAAGTTGTACCGGTGATACGCCTCGTTTGTGTCCTTCCGCAAATCCGCAAAGGACATGGTGTACTTTCCGCCGGTCTTTCTGGCGATGGCGGTGATCGCGGACTTAACGCTGGCGTATTTGTGAATTTCCGTTGTTTTCTCGTCGTTCGTTACCAGAATACGTCCGCAGCCAAGTACCAGATTCCCGTCCATCATATTCACGAGCATCATCTTATTTGCATTGAGCACCGGATCCTCGTAAATCAGTTCGTCCGCATTGTCCGGTATGGAGAAGCGGAGCACCGGCTGGTCTTCCACGCCTGCGCCCAGTGTGCCGAGGATTTCCGCCGTAAGCGTTCCGTTGGATCTGGTCACGGTTCCTGCCACGGTGATGGGCACGTTGTTCTCTGCCGTGCTGCTGCATTTCAGCACGCCGATGGTGCTGCTTCCTGTGGTGATGATATCCTTCACCTTGCTGGTCTGACCCGCCTTTACATAGGACTCATAGGCCGCGCTGTTCAGGTTCAGCGTCATGGTGTCCCTGCCGGTGCTGTAACCCTGCCTGCCCACCGTAAGCTTTGAGCCGCTCTCCTGCGTCAGGTTCGCCGTCTCGACTGCCCTCAGGCTTGCCGTGCGGTTTTCTTTCAGCAGGAAGTCGCCTTCGCCGCCGACCTCGACCAACTCCGCATTGGGAGAATTCACATTCCAGGTGAGCGTTTTACCCGTGGCCTGCGTGATGTCCAAAGCAGCGGAATTTCCGACCACAGTATAGTCCCTGAAGGTTACGTTGGAGTTGAGGGCCGCGGTCTTTCGGTTTGCATAGCCTACCGTCCAGCCCAGACGCCATTCCGCTTTGCCGCTTGCCACACTGGTATAGGAAAGACCGTCCGGCAGCGCCTCAGCGGTGCCGAATGTAAGAGAATGACCTGCCAGGTATGTTGTGGCAACGTTCAATGCCGCGATATCATCTGCAGAAAAGCTGTAATAGATGTCTGCCACGTCGGTGACTCCGTCCAGCTCCTTCATCTGCCGCAGGCTGACGGTGTAATCCGCTGCCGGCCAGTTACCGCTCTCCTTGGTAAGTATCTTCAGCGCATCCTCCACCGATTCAAACAGCTCCGCCTTGGTCCCGTCATTCCTGACCAGGATCACCGTCTTTGCGCTGTTGTATACGCGGATATTGGTCTTGTCACCTTCTTTCACCGGATAGCCCACGTTCTCATACTGCATCAGATTGGGTCTCATATAGTTCGGGGTTACGGTATTTTCACCGTAGTAGATCTCGTCGGTGTTTCCTGTCAGCACCATGACCCGATCGCCCTGATTTTCGCCGGTGGGACCGTTGTCCGAGGAATTTGCCCGGTGTGTCAGCTTTGCGCCGTTCAGCAGAACCACGCCGAATGTCACATTGCTGGGCATTGCGCAGTAGGTCGATACAGTCAGCGGGTTGGTCTGCATCACATCTGCGGTTGTCTTGTCAAAAAGCTCGCAGCTCTTCAGGTTTGCCGTCACAGCAGCATCCTTGGGCACATTCAGACGGATGGCATAAGGATTTTTCGTGGTCTTGCCTGCATTCACCGTCTCCAGAGTGCCAACGGTGTAGGCTGCCTTGGTCTTATCCGCCTCCATCAGGTTCAGGGTCGTTGCGCGCCCGCCGGACCCGATCGTCAGCTTCGTGACCTGCAGATCTCCGTAAACACCGATCTCGGCGCCTGAGGCATAGAAAACACTCTGCCCGCTCACCTTGCCTGCCAATGCACTGCAATCCAGTGTAAGATCCCCCGTATTCAGGAATTTCACCATCTTTGCCGCGTCATCCTCACTGTAGAATGCGCAGTCCTTGTCGGCAGTCAGCTTATAGGCTCCCGCCTCGAAGGTCATCTCTTCCGTCTTGCCGAAATCCATGCTTTGCAGCAGAACTGCGGCATATTGCGGTGTCCAGGACATGGAGGTGATGGCGGCCTCTCCGTCGGCAGGTATCGCGTAGCTCCAGCTTCTCACGCCGCTTGTTCCCGTGGTAAAGGTATCACCCTGTTCCTCCGGGGTAATGGCGTAGCCGCTGACGACCAGCTTTTTCAGAGTCTTTCCGGTTTTTGCGGTGCTCAGCGCCGTAATATCGGCAGCGGTCAGCGCATAGTCTTCCGTGAAACGCATTTCGTTTCTCTCGCCTTCATTCGACAGCTGGTTCCAGTAAGTAATACACTCTTCCACATCGGTAAAGCCGACCCAGCCCGCGTCAGAGGGAGTAGCATCTGACATTGTCTGAACGCCCACCACTCTGGGGATATAGACCTGAATGTCCTTTTCGGTGTCGGCGGTCACGCCTCTGCGGAGGAACTGCGTATCCAGATAGTCGCCGCCGCCCCTGGTATACTGGTCACCGTCCGGCGTAAAGTCTGCCGAGGTAAAATGCAGCAGTGTCTGCGTCCCGTTCGGGGTCACACCGGCATCGGAGGCGGTTGCGTTGAATGTTGTGTCGCTCTGGCCGTAGGTGTCCAGCTTCAGCAGCACGTCCTCGGTATGGACGTCGCCGTTACTTCCCTGTACGGTCAGCGGCGTTACCACACCGGCAGCGGTCATGGGTACGGAAATCATGCATCCGGTACAGCTGCCGCGGTTGATATTCCCCATGACAGTGGGAACCGTGTTGGTTCCGTACGTCATGCCGCCGATGACCAGAGACGCGTTGTTCGCGGTGAAGTTCAGGTCATTACACAAGATGGCCGAACGGACATTGGTGGATTTTGCAAGGCTCAGGTCGCCGCCGATTTGCACGGCGGAGAAATCCGCGCTCCGCTCCACCGCCAGATTTGCGTTGTAATCGAAGCCGCCGGCCACGCTTCCGTCCACGACGGCAAGCCTGCCGTCGGTAAAGCCCTTCATGGTATCTTTGATCGTAAGGGTCTTTCCGCCGGACAGGTTCACCTCGGCCTTGTCCGCGATTTCAAACCGCCCCTTCTCCCAGACCATATCCGATGCGGTGTACAGGACCGCAGCGGGGGACGTGATATTCCAGACGTCCAGATCCGTGCCGGTGAAGGTAATGGAGGCGAAGTTCCGGGTATTGTCTGCCGTCCACGCCGAAACATCCGCGGCGTCTGCTTTATAAACGTAGTTTCCGCCGCTCCTGGTCACCTTGGTGTTGTAGTTTTCCGCGGAAACCTCATGCTCCAGCAGGTTGATCTCCACTGAGGCCGGATCGCCCATGATTTGATTCCTGCACAGGTTGGTGATCACCGTTTCGGTGGAAGTCTCCGTGCTTGCCACGGTTGCATCGGTATTGCTCATGCGGTTCATCAGATCCTTCAGGGTATAGAACGCGTAGGTCTCGTCCCCCTGGGTCAGCTGCACGTTGCCGTCGCCCCACACAGGATAGAGATAGACGTCCGCATCCGTCAGAATGTCCCACTTTTTGTTGCTCTTCCAGGTATTGGTCGCGCCGTCGTACAGGTAGTACACGTTGACCTTGCTCTCGTCGGCATTTTCAAACACCCAGCCGCCGTCCTCACCGCCGTTCTCGGACTTCTTGTCCGCATTGACGGAGGACAGACCGATGAGCACCCGGCTTTGCCTGTCGGTGCTGCCGCTGTAGTACGGAATCTGCAGCACGCCCTCAAAGACCTTTACAGTCGGGCTGTCCTGCGCTCCGACGAATTCGCCATTGGCGGTGTTCGCCGTGCCGTCGCGGGTTGCGCCCAGCCGGATTTCCGTATTGGTTCCGTCCCAGTTGGGTGCACCGTTGTCGCCGATCGCCAGCCATGCGTTCACGGTTCCCGCCACCAACACACAGTCCACATCTGCCGAAGCGACCTTTGCGGTCGATGCGGTTGCGGAGAGCTGACTTGTCTTGAGGAAGAACGGCGACGTGAGGCCGCTGGTGACATGCACTACGTTGGTGGCATAATCCACCGGGATTCTCTGGTCTGAGCCGGAGGTGGTTTTGGTCTCCCAGTCATACACGCCGCCCTTGGTGGTGGCAGAGTCCGAATAGAGGTTCTTCGCCACGAACACCACGCCGTTGACCGTGTTGTTGCCCAGCTTCACGTTGACAGGCTCGGTCTTTTTGTTGAGCAGGGGGGCGTTTACGTAAACAATCTTGTTGGTAAACGTCTCCAGACCAATGCCGGTCGTGCCCTCCACAGAGGTGTTGCCGCCCATGTAAATCAGGCTGTCGGTGGTGTCGCCCTGAATATTGCCGTGCACCACTGTCTTGGTGGCGACGCCATCCGGGTCCATGCCCTTGCTGTTGAGATAGAGATAGCTCCAGCCCGAAACGGTGCCGGTGGCGTTGCTGAACTTGATGTCGTTGACCTCGCTGCCGTTGAAGATGATGGTTGAGGTACCGCCGTTGGGAATGGTACCGGTAGTACCGGCGCCGTAAATACTGCCGTCCACCTTGGTTGCATAGGGGATGTTCAGCTTTACCGCGGCGCCGTACACATAGCCCTTTTCTCTGCCTGCAACGACGTCGCCCACGATCTCTTTTCCGTAGAAATTGGTGGTAACTTCGCCGAAGGTGTAGGTGGCGCTGTGTCCGCCGGCATACAGACCGCCGCCGGTGATGGAGGCGTTCCTGTTGGTGATGTCGATGAGCACATCGGACCAGGTATAGTGACCGCTGGCGTTGTAGCCGATCTGCCCGTTGTTGGCGCCGTGGACGCCACCGCCGATGGTGACATCCTGGTCACCGTCCACCGTGATGGTCACTTTTTTGCTGTCGCTGAAGCCATCCGTGTTGACCTGCCCGTTATAGGTGCCGTAGATGGGGCCGGTGATGGCGATGGGATTCACGTCCGCGTGCACCGCGACAGAGGTGTAGTTGCTCACGTTGCCGCTGCCGCTGCCGGTGCCGTAAATGCCGCCGATGGTGCTTGCGCCGGCGGAGGAGGCATTGACAACCACGGTGGAGTACAAACTTCTTCCGTTTTTGGAGCCGCCGTTGATGACGCCGGCCCGCAGGCCGTTGAAGGTCACGCTGGAAGGTCCGTCCACCCAGCCGGAGCCGCCGCAGCCGCCGTAAATATCGCCGGTGACCTCTGCCAGCGGACTGAGAATTTTCACTTCGGAAGTCTTTTTGTTTCTGCGGGTGGAACCGTCGTCGGTGGTACCGTTGGTCGAGAGGCTGGTATCTCCGCCGGAGCCGAACACCTTGCCCTTGATGATGACCTTTTTGGCGTCGGCGGAAACCAGCACAGAGCTGGTGTAGGTTGTGGTGGTGTTCCAGCCCACCAAACCTTGTTCATTGCCGCCGCAGACGCTGCCTGCAATGGTAACCGGGCCTTGATCCGCATAAATGTCCACCTTGGCGTTCCAGTTGACATATCTGGAATAGCCGCCGCCGTAAACATTGCCGCCGATGTCACCCTTGTGAACGGTCACATAGCTGTTGCCGTAGGTGACGTAGCCGGCGCCGGTTGTGGAATCATTGCCGCCGTATATATTGGTGACGCTGGCGCCGTTGAATTCCACCCGTACGCCGCCGGCATAAACATGATTGACGGCACCTATAATGTCACCTGCGATCGTGGTAGTGGGGTTGTAAATAAACACCTCCGTGGTATAGCTGGCGGTAGGCGTGGTGCCGTTGGGCAAATTGCCGCCCACCTGATATACTGCCGCGCTGGCCGATCCGTAGACGCTGCCGCCGATGGCAACGGACTTTTCGCCGACCACGGTGACCGAGCCGGTCAGGTGATAGGTGCTTCTCTCGCCCGCGCCGTAGACATTGCCGCCCACCTTGATGGGATTGCCGGCCGCATTCAGCAGCACGTTGCCGTACCCGGTGGTATAGCCCCGCATACTGCAGCCTCTGACTGTGCCGTTAATCGTGGTGGTCTGACTGCCGGTGGAATCCGGCTGGATGGTGACTTTACTGCTGCCAAAGACTGTATTGGTGTCAGACAGATAGTCATAGCTGCCGCCGGTCACGTCGCCCGAGACGGTGGTGTTGGGGTTGGTGATGGTGGCCTCGCAGACCACGCTGGTGTAGGGAGAACTTGTCTCGCTGGATTTGATGATGCCCCGGTAGCTGCCGCCGGTCACGCCCAAATCACCGATCTTCACCGTGCCGCTGCCGGAAATGTGGACGAAGGCAGCGAGGGGTGCTGACGCGCCGGCAGTTAACACATTTGCTTCATAGCTGGCACTGCCCTTGCCGCCGCCGTACACGCCGGTGGCCAGCACCGTCTGCCCCGCGTCGGGTGAAATGGTCACGCCGGGAGTCTTGTTCACATAGTAGAATTCGCCGCCGCCGTAAATACCCCCTATGACCGTGCCGCTCTTGATGGTGTTGATGCTGGCGGTTCCGTTAACATGTCCATATTTGCCGCCCGCGAACACGCTGCCGCTGACGGTGCCTGGAATCACACCGTCCTGAAACTCCACCGAGGAGTTCTTATCCGTGTAGCCGTAGCCTCTCGTGTTGATACTGCTGGTGGCAAGGGTGTAGCCGCCGCCGCCGTAGATACTGCCGGTAATGCCGCCGGTAATGCTGCCGATGTACACCTTGGAATTGCCCAGTGTGCGTCCCCATACGCCGCCGCCGTAGACACTTCCCACGGTTTTGGCGTTGTTGATGGTGACGTAGCTATTGCCCGCTGCTCCATTATAGGTGGTGTTGCTGCTTGCGTTCCGCACCACGAGCCCCGCGCCGGTGCCGCCGAAGGTAGTACCCGCCACAGAGATGTCCGGGTTGTCCATGATGACCCAGCTGGCATCCTTGGTGTAGTCGCTGTTATTGGTGAAAACGTTGGTGGCGCTGCCGCCCACAATGGTGCCTGTGTCGCTGGTCTGGGTCAGTGCGCCGGTGATCTCCACGTGGCTGGTGCCGGTAATGGTGCCGCTGTTGCCGGTATAATCACCGCTGGTGCCGCCCCAGATGTTGTTTTTCACGGTGACATTGGTATCGATGAGGACAAAGGAGTTTCCGTAGACGGTATAGCCGCCATAGTTGTTCTGTCCGCCGTAGATGCTGTCCTCCACCGTGACCGCATTGCCCACCACCGCGCCGCGCAGCAGAGAGAACAGGCCGGTGACCGTTCCGTCCTTGATGGTAACAGAGGTACCGCCGTTGTTGGCGTTCCCGTCATGTCCGAGGTAGCTGCCGCCGTAGACGCTCTTGCCCACCTTCACCTTGCTGCCGCCGACAGGGAGAATCTCCACCGACGAGCCTCGATGTGCGCCATAGCCGTCCGTCGTGTGGTACACGCCGCCGTAAACGCTGCCGGTAACGGTGACCGACCCGCCGTTTTCGGGTGAAAGCTCGGTCTTGGAGGTGCCGCTTTGTGAACTGTCGGTGGACTGCTTCACATAGTCGCCGGAGCCGTAAACGTCGCCGGTAACCGTGATGTCGCCCTCGCCGTGGAGCTTTGCAAGGGAGGAGCCCAAGTAGTAGAAGTAGTCCGAGCTGCCGGTGTTGTTCATTCCGTAGCCGCCGCCGTACACATTGCCGGTGACGCTGACCGTATGCCCCTTCCCGGCGTTGATCTCCGTGTAGGCGTCCTTCAGCGTGTAATAGCTGCTGCCGCCGCCGTACACGCTGCCGGTGATATTGACGTTGTAATTCTGGGCGTCAATCAGGGTATAGGAGGTGAGGCGATCCATCACATTGCCGCCGTAAACACTGCCGATCACGGTGCCGCCCTGAATCTCTGTGTGGCTGCCGCCAAATGGGCCGTAGTTGCCGCCGTAAATAATACCCTTCAGGGTGGTCAGCGAGTCGCCCGCCAGAAGCACATAGCAGGAAGCGACATTGGCCGCGTTGTCTGCGCTGCCAATATACACGGAGGAGCCGGTCGTTGCGCCATAGACATTGCCTTCATAGTAGCTGTTGGGGTTCTTGCTCTTCAGCTCCACATAAGACGCCAGCGCATTGCCAGTCAGCGTGCCGGCTTCAATATCCGCGCCGCCGTCGCTCCGAACAGCGTGGCTGGCTAACCCGCGGATGATGCCCTTGGTATAAATCCGCTGGTCGGTATCCGTCACCTCCACATAGCTCGGTCCGCCCACAGCGCGGCTCCAAACACCCACACCGTCGAGGCCGCCCAGATACCGCCCGCCGCCGTCGATCTTTACATACGCCTTGTAGCAGTCTGCCCGGAAATAAGTGTAAGTGCTGTTATCAAAATAACAGTATTGACCGCCGGCGCCGCCGACCATGCCGCCCACCATGAAGCCGTTGCCCACCGCATCATCGTTTGCAGTGGCCTGCGCCGCCTTGATATGGACATAGCTGGTGGCGTAGTTGGTGCTGCTGTTTCCGATGGACCCTTGGAGCGTGCCGCCGATTACATCGCCCCGGACATAGCTCTTGGGGCTGGTGTTGGTGATTTCGACATAGGACACCACCGTATCGGTGGTGGGGCTGGACGCGGCGTCCGTACCCACGGCGCCGAACATCCGTCCGCCGTAGACGCTGCCGTATTCCGTGGCGCTGCCGTTATAATAGCTCCCGTAATAGTTGGCCTTGGTGTCTCCGATCTGTACCGGCTCGGTGCCCTTGATTTCCACATGGCTCACGCCGGTGGTGATATTGCCTGTCGAGGCGCCGCCGGTAAAGCCGCTGCCCGCCACGTTCTGCTTCACGGTGATGGGATATTTGCTGGCGTCCAGCAGGACATAGCCGTCGTGGTAATCATGATAATAGTAGCTTCCGCCTACCACGTTGCCATTGTAGGTGCCGCCGTATATCTCCACATAGCCGCCGTCGATGTAGCCATAGTTGACGAAGACGTTGCCGGTAACCGTGGGTCTGCCGGTGATTTTCACGTAGCCGGAGGCACCCTTGTCCCGCCCGGTAGTAGTGCCCATATACAGATCGTTGGCGTACTGTCCTGCGACCATGTGACCGTTTACATAGGACTTTTCATTGGTATTTTCATAGAGAATATAGGCGCCCACGTTTCCGCCGGAAATGGTTCTCGCCAAATCGGTGTTATAGCTGCCAAGGCTGGTGCCGTAAATGCTGCCGTTGATCCAGAGCTGCTGGTCGCTGGCGTCGGTGGTCACATAGGTCTGTCCCCAGGTGCTGCAGTTGGCGCCTGCACCGTAAACAGTACTGCCGATCCGTCCCCCGCCCTTGATTTCCACATGGGAGGAATACACATACGACCGGTATCCGGAAACGCTGGCGTCGGAATATGCCTCGCTGCCCGCGCCGGAAACGTAGCCGCCCACCCGGAAGCCCAGCACGTCGCTGGCGGTATTATAGTTAGCAGAGGTAATCTCGTTGCCCGCCGTGGGGCCGGCAATGTCCAGCTTCACATAGGAGGACGCCAAATCGTGGCTGGTGCTGCTTGTGGAGTAGGTGTACCCCACCCGACTCAAATACTTGGAAGCGCCGATGATGCTGCCGCCCACGTAGCTGGCGGGATCCTTGCTCTCGATGTTGACGTAGGAGACCACCTCGTCGGGGGTCTTATAGGCGCGCAGAGAGTTGGTGGAACTGGCGTAGCCCACAATGCCATAGTATCTGCCGCCGATGACGTCGCCGCCAACCTTGATGGTGCCGCCGCCTTGGATGTCCACATGGGTCTTGCCGGTGGTCTGATACGTATCGGCGCGTCCGGTGCCGCCGGCGCCATAAATGCCGCCATTCACCTGCACCGTTCTGCCCACGGGGACCGTAATATCCACCGTGGCGGAGCCTTGCTGATTGTACCCGTAGCAACCGCCCAAAATATTGTTTGTAACGGTGATGTCCCGCTTGGTAGCGTCCAGCCTGGCATAGCTGTACCCATAGGTCGTGACATCCGCATTGCCGGAGGTGCCGCCGGCAAAAATGGATCCATTGACGGTGCCGCCGGTCAGCTCCACCTGGTTTGCGTTTGACTGATAACGAGCTGTGTAGATGCCGCCGTTGATGGTTGGCTGTCCGTCAATGTGGGCAAAGGTGGAGGCGTAATAGCCGCCGGAGCCGGTGCCCACATTGCTGTTGGAGACTGAGGCGGTAAAAATCCCGCTTCCCACATAGGAGTTCGCATTGTCGTTTTTCCAGTCTATATACGCACCTACGGTGCTATCCTGGCTGGTCAGGCTGGGGGCGATGAAATTGCCCTTGTCGTCCTTGGGGTTTCCGGTGATTGTGTTTTTCACCAAGAGCGCCGTGCCGCCGTACATATTGCCGCCCACAATGCTGCCGTTGAAATACACCTGCTCCGTGAGATTCGTAATATCCTTGTCGGTTTTCCAGATGGTGTCCCCCGCAGTCCAGGCGCCGGTGTTAGGATCAATCTCCGGTTCCCGATTGCCGATTTCCACGCCGGTCCTGCCATAGGTGTTGCAGTACCGACCGCCGCCGTACACGCAATAAGGGCCGCCGTACCAATCGTCGCTCTCGCCACTGACCCGTATGCCGCTCGCGATAACCACCTTAGAAGAATAACCTTTGGCCATAGTCGCAGAATAACTCCCGCTGCTGTTGCTGGAGTAGCCACGGGATGCGCCCATGATTGCGCCGTTGACATAATAACCCAGCTTCGTCGTATCCGAATTTGCCGTGCTGTAATTGTCTTTGGTAATAGTCGTATCGCCCATGGCGCCTCGGATATACACATAGCTGGACGCGCCATAGTCACCGCTGCCCACACTGCCGCCTCCGGAAGTGCCGCAGCCGCCGCGGATCGAGCCGGTAGAGCTGGCGGGGTTGGGGTTGTCGATCACCACCCAGGAACCCATTACATCCTGATTGGTGATGCTGGTGGCGGCATTGCCGCTGTAGCAGCCGCCATACACGCCGCCGGTGCGGATTGCGCCCAGGCCGTGGAGATAGACGTGCGTCTTGCCCGCCGCATTGCCGCTGTCTGCGCCGCCCATGACGCTGCCGCTGGTGATGGTGCTGGCTGCGTCCTCGCAGAAAAACTCGCTGTAGCTGTCCTTCAGGACCGCGCTGCTGTTGCCGCTGCCCTGAACCTCGCTCTGGAGGTTCACCGTACTGGCTCCGTTGGCGTGGACGTAGACATGACTATATCCCTGTCCGCTGGAACCCCCAGAGGAACTGCCGCAAATTTCACTGGTTTTCACCTTAGAGCCGCCGATGGCATCAATGTTCACCCAGCTGTCGCCATAAGTCGCGCCACTATTACCCATGGCATATACAAGGCAGGCACTGGCATCCACGGTTCTCCCGTCATGCGCCTGAATATCAATCCAGCCGTTGCCAGTCTGCCAGGAGCCATAGGCCCCGCCGTAAATATACTCTGAGTCACTGTCTGTGCTGTCGCCAAAAGTCAGATTCCCGTATTTTGTCTCCGCCTTCACATAGCTGTAGCCGCTGTTTCCGCTGCTGCTGGTGCAGCCGGTATTTCCCTTGACGCCGCCGCCGTAAATCTCCACGGTGGCAATGTTGCAGTATCCCACCGAGGCGATAAGACTGCCGCCAATCATGGGCTGTCCGTCAATCAGGGCAAATGCAGAGGCGTAGTTCTTCGTGCTGTCGCCCAGGCTGTTTGCGTCCCAGCCCGCGCCGTAAACATTGCCGCCAATCACATTTCCCGCGCAGTTGTTGCGGTATTCCACATAGGAGCCGACAGAGGAGTCGCTGCCTTTCAGAGCGGGGTTCGTGACATTCCCACTTAGGTCGGTTTCATTGCCGTTTTTCCCCCGCCCGATGGTGACGGCGTTGGCCGCGTAAGCCGACCCGCCGCACAGGTTGCTGGACATATAGAGGGAGGTTGTGCCCATGCCAAGCTCCCCCGTGTCCAAAATCGGCTCGCCGGTGGTTTCGTTATAGGTGATGGGACGGGTGCCCACCTCCGCGTAGCTCTTGCCAAAGGACTTGACGAAGTGTCCGATGCCCCAGACCTCGCCGGCGACCCGGCCGCAGCCGGAAATGGTCACGTGGGAGGAATAGACATTCCGAATGTTGCTGCTGTCTCCACCATAGCCGCAGCCTCGGGCACCGCTGATCTTCATGCCCAGAGTGGTGGAGGTGGAGGTGTAATTGCCGGATGTCACGTTTTCGACAGCCGTTGCGCCCCGGACATACACGAAGGTAGAGGCGTAGTTGGTGTCACTGCGTCCCACATCACCGTTATAGCTGCCGCCATAAATCGTGTTGTTGACATAGCTGGCGGGGTTGGAGTTGTCGATCACCACATAGGAGACGTATTCTTTGGGATCGGCGTAGCAGGCGTAATCCCCGGTACCGCCGCCCACCGGGTTATTGCCGGTGCTGGAGCTGCCGCCGCAGATTTTACCGCCGATTTTGATGGCGCCCGCGCCCACCATTTTCACATGGGTCTTACCGTAGACGTAGTACCCACTCGTACCCACTGCACCGGTGCTCACATCGCCGGTGATGGTCACGGACTTGTCCGCGTCCGGCGTCTCCACATCCACCGAGGAATTGCCGTTCACTCTGTCGTTATAGGAGCCGCTGGTCACATAGCCGTTAATTTTCACATCGCCGTATTTGGCGTTGATGTACACATGTCCATAACCAAAGTTGGTAGCGTTATAGCTTGCCGCCACGCTGCCGCCCACGCTGCCGCCGTAGATCTGGATCTGGCTGATATTAACAAGCGACGGTGCACCTTGAATCCAGCCGGTAATGGTGGGCTGCCCGTCGATGCACACAAATACAGAGGCATAATTGCCCGAACCCACATAGCCGCTGCCCGCGCCATAAACAGAGCCGCTGATATAAGAGGCAGCATTGGTGTTGCGATACTCCACATACGCGCCCACACCCGCGGTAGATGCGTCAATATCCGGATTGATGATATTGCCGCCGTTGTCCTTTTCATTTCCATTTTTCCCGCGGCTGACGCTTTGCGCGGACGTTCCGGCAAATCTGTTGGAGCCGGAAATGCCGCCCTGATAGAGGAAGAACTGCTCGTCCAGTTTTCCCAGCGCCGTGTCATCCTTCCACTGGGTGGAGGAGGCGGTCCACACGCCGGTATCGGGGTTGATTTCCGGATCTCGCTTGCCGATCTCCACGCCGCTCTTTCCCTGGGAATTGCCCATCCGGCTGGTGCCCACGATGCCGTAGCTTCCAAGCTTGGAATCATATCCGCCGGCAACGCGGAGACCGCTGGCGATGACCACCTTGGAGGAATAGGAATTGACATTATTATAACTTGAAATATTGCCGCTGGAATCCGTATTATAGCTGCCTTCGCCCGCGCCGTCGATCAAACCGTTGACAAGGAAGCCCAGCGCCACCGTATCCGAGTTTGCGGTATTGTAATTTGCGGTTGTAATCGGCGTAGTTCCCATAGCGCCGCGAATGTACACATAGGAGGACGCGCCGCTGCCCGCGCCGACTTGACCCGTGCCGCCGCAGCCGCCGCGGATTGAACCGGTGGAACTGGCGGGGTTGGGGTTGTCGATCACCACCCAGGAGGCTATGGTGTCTCCCGATGGAATGCTGGTGGCGGCATTGCCGCTCCAGCAGCCGCCGAACACGCTGCCGGTACGGATTGCGCCCAAGCCGTGTAGATAGACGTGGCTGCTGCCCCGCAGTCCACTGCCGGTAGAGCTGACGCCAAAGGTTTCATTGGCGACCGTAATCGTACTGCCGGCGGCGGCATCCAGATTTACATAGCTGTCCCCGTAGACGGCGCCGCTGCTGCCCACGCCGGCAAGATTGCCGTACATGGTGATATTCTTTTTATCGTAAGCCTTTACGTCCGCATAGCAGTCGCCGCTGTTGACGCTGGCGCTGACGCCCTGCGCGTAGTTGTAGCTGCCACCGGTGAACCAGTTGCCGCTGGTGCCCAGCGTAATATCGCCGTAGGTGGTGTCCAGCTTCAGATGGCTCTTGCCGGGAATAGCAATGTTAATGCCGCCGCCGTACACATTGCTCTTATAGGTGCCGCCGTAAATCTCCACATAGCCGCTGGCGATGGGACATGAAGCCGTCAGTCCCACCTCGCTGCTGACCGTGGGGGTGCCGCGGAAGCGCACATAGCCGGAGGCGAGGTCGCTGGTGGATTTTCCCACCCGATAGCTGTTGATTGCGGCGTAAACCCAGCCGGAGACAAGACAGTCAGCCGCGGTATTGTACCAGTCCGTATAGGTGCCCAGCTCGCCGCTGCCGATGGCGGTGGCGGTGCTGCCCTCATAGCAGGCGCCGGTCATGCAGCCGGCAACATAGAGCCGCCGGTTGCTGTCCTGCAGATCCGCTGACAGGTCATAGGGCAAGCCGGTATCCGCATCATACACCGGGTTGCCGTTTTCGTCATACTTCAGCGCCCGGTAGCCCACCTCCAGGAAGGTTTTCTGCTGGGTCGTACAGTAGTCACCGCCGCCCCAGACGTGCCCGCCTATCCTGCCGCCGCCGGCGATGATGACGTGCGCCTGATACTGGCTTCTGGTATTTTGATACGTGCCGCCGTAAATGGTGCCGTCGACGCGGAAGCCGTACGCGCCGGAAGTTGTGTTGTTGGCAGTGGCCGCGCCGCCGCGGAAGTACACAAAGCTGGATGCGCCGGTGCCGCTGCCCACTGTTCCGCCGTAGCTGGAGCCAAAAATACTGCTGGTATAGCTGCTGGGATTGTCGTTGTCGATGACCACCCAGGAGACATAGGTCGCCCCGGAATACTTGGCGCCCACAGAACCGCTCAAGGTACTGCCGTAGGTGTTGGTGTTGCCGACGATGCCGTGGCCCAGCATTTCTGTAAACGCCTTGCCCGCCACATTGCCGCTGCCGCTGCAGGCGCCCAAAAGCGCGCCGCTGGTAGTGATGATGCTGGTGTTTGCGTCCACCGCGTTGAAGCGGGCATAGCTGTCCCCGCCCACGTTGCCGGACTGGCAGCCGCCGGCTGTCTCGCCGTACAAAGCGACCTTGCCGCCGTTGACCGCACGCACATCCAGGTAGGTATTGCCGTTGATGGCGGAGCTGGAGCCGCTGCCGCCGTAAGTCGTTCCGGCGGTATACTGGTTCACGGTGCCGCCGTCCGCCAGAATGGAGACATGGCTGTTGCCCTTGGTGGTGCCGCCGGAGCCGTTGTTGCTGCCCACCAGCTTGCAGCCCTGCAGGGTGATGGTTTTTCCGTTGGTCGCCTTCAGCTCCGCCCAGGTGTCACCCTCGGTGGTGTAGCCGCCGTCCCTGCAGCCGCCGGAGACAAGCATGACGCTGCTGGAGCTGTTGCTGCCAACGGTGATGTTATAGTCTGTGGCGTCCAGCAGCACATGGCTGCTGCCCAGATTGCTGCCGGAAAAGCCGCCGCCGAAAACGCCCCCCAAATAGGTGCCGCCATGGATCTCTACCCAGCCGTCATGGATTGTACCAGAGCCTGTGGTTGCGCCCGATGTCACATAGGGCTGCCCCTTGACGCGCACCCAAACAGAGGCGTACCCGTTGGTGCTGTCGCCCAGCTGCTGTCCGTCTCTTGCTCCGATGAGCCATCCGTTTACATAGCAGTTGGCCGCCGTATTATACCAGTCCAGATACGCGCCCACGTCACCGCTGCCCACCTTGGTAGCGGCGGCGGCATCAGCGTTGGCGCCTTCGATGCATCCGTTGACATAGAGCCAGCGATTGCTGTCCTGCAGATTCTCTGACAGGTCATAGGGCAGACCGGTCGTCTCGTCATACACCGGGTTGCCGTTTTCGTCATAATTCAGCGTCCGATAGCCCACCTCTGCAAAGGTTTTCTGCTGGGTCGTGCAGTAGTCACCGCCGCCCCAGACGTTCCCGCCTATCCTGCCGCCGCCGGCGATAATGACATGGGACTGATACTGCTGGCGCACCGTACCGCTGGCGCCGGTTGTGCCGCCGTAGATATTGCCGTTGGCAAAGAAGCCGTAAGATCCGGTGGAGGTGGTGTTGCTGGTGGCCGCGCCGCCGCGGAAGTACACAAAGCTGGACGCGCCGCCCTTGGATTGATCGCCCACCGTGCCGCTTTGAGCGCCGCCGTAAATCAAGCCGCAGTAGCTGGAGGGGTGATCGTTGTCGATCACCACCCATGAGGCGTAGGTCGCCCCGGAGATTGCCGGGGCGGCATTCCCCTGATACGAACTGCCGTAAACATTCCCTACGGCAATTCTTCCGTGGCCCAGAAGCTCCACATGGCCGGTACCCTGCACAGTCGTGGAGGTGTCGCCGCCGCCAGTGATCGTTCCGCTGGTAATAGCGCTGGCGGCGTCCACCGCGTTAAAGCGCAGATAGCTGTTGCCGCCGATATAGCCGGATTCAGCGCCGCCCTGCACCTCATTCGGGAAAGAGATGGTGGAGGCGTTATTTGCCCGCACATCCGTATAGGTATTCCCCGTGGACGCCGTGCTGCTGCAGGTATAGCTGCCGCCCCAGACCTGTGCGCTGTTGCCCACCGTGATTGTGCTCCTGTTGTCTGCGCGGACGCTCACATGGGTGTCCGCCTGGGGCTTGGCGGTGGTGTAGGAACCGCCGGTAATAATCGCATAAATGGACAGACTGCGCCCATTGTCCGCCGTAATGTCCACATAGCTGCCGCCGGTAATGCTGCCGCCGGTTTGACATGCGCCCGCCAAATAATAGTTCGTACCGCTGCTGTTGCTGGTGCCCACAGTCAGGGATGTGCTGCTGCTGTCGGTGGAATTGAGGTCAATGGTGACGTGACTTTCCCCCGTTGCGGTGGAATCACTATAGCTCTTGGCGCATACATGCCCCGCCGCTGCACCGGCGGCGCGCAGCTCCACAGAGGAACTGTTGCAGGTTCCTATGCAGCCCTGAATATCGCCGCGAATGTTGGCATAGCCCCGGGTCTTCACATAGGCGGAAGCATAGTCGTTCGATGCGTTTCCCAAAACGTTTGTATAGGTCCATCCGAGGCCGTAAAGACCACCGGCAATATAGTTGCCGGTGCTGGTGTTGTTGAAATCCACATAGCAGCCGACTTCGCCGCCGCCGATGTCGGTTGCTATATCTCCGTCATTGGAGCCGCCAAGTATGTGGCTGCTGACATAGAGCCAGCGATTGCCCGCGCCCGGATTGTCGCCGGTCATGGGGGTATGCTCGCCGGTGACAGCGTTGTAGTCCAGTCCGCGGTTTCCCACCTCCACATAGGTTTTGCCCCTGGTGTTGAGATAGTAACCGCCGCCATAGACGTTTGCAAGTACTCTGCCGCCGCCGGCAATGATGACGCGGGAGCTGTAAATTGTTTTTTTGGCACCGGCGCTGGCGCCGCCGTAGCCGCCGCCATAAAGCGTGCTTGTGGAAAAGCCGTAGTTGCCGTCACTGCTGGTGTTGCTGGTGGCGGCGCTGCCCCGGAAATAGATGTAGCTGGAGCCGTTCTGCGTCCCCTGATAGGTGCCGCCGTAGACATAGCCGACCTTGCTGGCAAGGTGATCGTTGTCGATGATGACCCAGGAGACATCCGCCATGCCGTCGCACGCTGTGCCCACCGCGCCGGTACCGGTGCTGCCGTAGATAAAATTGGCTGCTATTTTTCCGCTTCCCAGCAGCTCCACATGAGCCTTCCCCTTCACCTCACCGGTGTTGGTGCCGCCGTAGATATTGTTGGAGCAGATTACACAACCGCTGCCGCTGGTATTGCTGTTGGCGTTGGCGGTAATTTTGACATAGCTGTCGTGATAGACAGTGGACGCGTCACCCGCGCCGTAGATATAGCCGCGTACGGAAATGCTGCCGTACTCCTGTTTGGCAGACAGCTCCGCATGGGCGTCGTATACATTTTGCAGACCGCCGCCGTAAATGTGGTAAGTGTTAAAGTCGGTATCGTGAATCGTGACATAGGCGGAGGCGGGGTTGTCCGCCGAAGCGCCCAGCACAGCGGAGGCATTCTTGAAGCCGCCGTAGACGGAGTAGTTTTCATTGTAGATATACCCGCACAGATCCACATAGGAGCCCACGCTGGCGCCGCTGAGGGACGTGGCGCCGGCTGTGCCTGCACCCGCGCCCACGATATCGCCTTTGACATAGCCATAGGCATTTGTTGTCTTGCAGATCTCGGCGGAATTGACATAGGACACGCCCTGGGTGACACCGGTCTCGTCACTGCCGCCGTACACACTGCCGCCGATTCTGCCGCCGCTGAGGCTGACATGAGAGCTGCCCGTTACGGTTCCGCCGTTGCCGCCGCCGTACACCGCGCCGGAAACCAGGAACCCGTATGCGTTGGTCGATGTATCGTTGCCTGTTCTGTTCGGCACGGAAAACTCCACGAAGGTATCGCCGTTCACCTGCTGCGCGCCCTTGCTGCCGCCATACACCGCGCCGGTGATGCGGCTGCTGAGATTCGTGTTGTTGATTTTAACGCCGCAGGAGCCGATGCCGCTCACGGTTCCGTTTGCGCCGTAAACGCTGCCGTTCACGGTCAGCTGCCCCGCGCCGGTAAGGGTCACCGTGCTGCTGTTCTTCGCGCAGGCGCCGCATATATTTCCGCTCACGGTCATCGCGGACGCACCGCCGACTTCGATACTTGCGGAGGAATACTCTGTTTGTGAGGTCGTGAAAATGCCGGAGTTCACATTTCCTCCGGATACCGTCACGGTCAGTGAACCGCTCACCGTATCCGATGTGCCGCCGTCCAGAGTTCCGACTGTGCCCCCTGTCTTGTTTACCGTAACATTGCCGCCGATCGTGCCGCCGCTGCTGCCGGCGAACACGCCGGAGCTCACGGTACCGCCGCTCATTGTGATCGCAGCATTGTCGGTAACGCTGCTGCCTGCGCCGCCGCCGGCGTAAATCGTACTGACAGTTCCGCCGCTCATGGTGACCGCCGTGCTGTCAACACTGCCGTCCCTGCTGCCGCCGTATATAATATAGCTGCTGTTGGAGGCATATACCTTCGTAGAGCCGCTGTAAATACCGTCGGAAGCAATGGTAATGGGCAGTCCGTTGGCATAGATGGTGGTGCCCTCTATTGTAAAGGAAAGTGATGCATTCGCCAGCGTAGCCAGGGTGATCATTTGCAGCCCGTCAACGCCGCCCAGACTTTCCGCGAGCTGTGCCAGGTACTGGAAATTTTTATCTGTTCCCAGACGCACCAAATTATCTGAAAGGGAAATACCGTTCAGATAATTATAGGCGAGAGAGAAGTAATAGTCGTATTTCAGTGTTTCCTGATTCTTGGAGTCAGCCTGCTCCTCCTCCGTGAGGCCGTTCCACCATGCTGTGCCATCTGCCGCCAGCTGCAGCAGCTCGTCGACCAGACTTGTTTCCGCCGCGGTGTAGGCGGCAAGCACCTGCTTGTAAAGGTCGAGGTTCATCACCGTGTACTGCTCGTCCGATGAGAGATTGCTCATAGCGGGGACAATACCCTGCAGCCAATAGGTTCTCAGACTGTTGCTGCGGTCCCGTTCGCTTTGTCCTTCCTCCTGGTATGCGGACCACGCGTCGCTCAACAGGCTTTTCACCTCGGCGACCGCATCGCTGTCCTCTTCCGCGACCGTCTCCATCTGCAGCGTAGTTGTAATCTGTTTGCTTTCCTGGGTCTCAGAATCTGCGCTGGCATCCGGAGCAGAGGTTTCGGAACTGGTTTCGGAGCTGGTTTCAGAACTGGTTTCGGAGCTGGTTTCGGAACCGGTTTCGGAGCTGGTTTCGGAACCGGTTTCGGAGCTGGCTTCGGAACTGCTTTCGGAACCGGCTTCGGAACTGCTTTCGGAACCGGCTTCAGAACTGCCTTGGGAACTGCCTTCAGAACTGCCTTGGGAACTGCCTTCAGAACTGTCGACAGAACTACCTTCAGAACTGCCTTGGGAACTGCCTTGGGAACTGCCTTGGGAACTGCCTTCAGAACTGCCTTCAGAACTGTCTTTGGAACTGCCGGTATCGGATCCTGCGCCGGCGCTCTCTGCCTCCGTATTGTCACCTGCGGTCAGAGACAACAGCTTTTGTGAAAGCATGTTAATTTGACTTCCCAGAAAAACCCTTATTTTCCTGCCGGTGTCGGATATATTCACAGATTTTTTAACAGCAGCCTGTTCCGCTGCTGCGGTGCTTTCCTTTTGGGAAGCTGCCGCATCGGAAAGTGCTGCTTTTAATGTCGTATCCTGTATGACTGCCGCATCGGAAGGAGCTGCTTTTGATGTCGTATCCTGTATGACTGCCGCATCAAAAGGAGCTGCTTTTGATGTCTCTTCCTGTAAAACTGCTGTATCAAAAGGAGCTGCATCAAAGGCTGTCACTTCAACGGCAGCGGTCTTCGCAGCTTCTTCCTCTTGTACAGTCTGTATCACACTCAGCTTCAGCGTTTCTTCCTTGATCTGACGCTTGAGCGTATCCTTTGAAGTTTCACTCTTATCGACCGGAACTTTTATCGTTTTTCCGACGATCTCGTTCCCGGTCATCTCTTTGTATTTTGTTGTCTCAGTGATCCCGGCCTGTGCCGCCTGTGCACTTTCGACTTTTTGCACAACTTTTCCCGCATTGGCTGAAATCGCATACACCGATGCTTCGTTCAGACTGAGCGTCATGACGACTGCCAGAAATCCGGCCAATATACGGTTAGATTTTTTTCTTTTTTTCACCCTTTTTACAGAATCGGGTTTCCCCGTTTCTGCCCCCTCTCTCAAATGCCTTCCTTTCTGTACGCCTCTTCGTCGACGAGTCATGCAAACAGTTCCCTGAATTTCCGCCACAGAAAGGAAACTGTTTTACAATTAAAAAACCTCGAAGCTGCCGAAACACTGCTTCTGAGATTTCGTTCCGTATTTACTCAATCCAAGATCACGTCCTGCATTGCTTCGTGTCTCATACAAATCAATCAATAATAATTACAAATATCATATCATATCGTATATTACCGTGCAATAATGTTATCTATTTTTGGTTGAAATAACTAAAATTGATGCTGTATTATTATTTTGAAAACGATACAACTGGATAAAAATGACAGAATTTATAAAGATGATGAGGAATATGGGGACCGACACCGGCATCATCTCACATTTTTTCTGAACAGACCGTCCCTGTTGCAGAAGAAAAAAACAGTCCTGACACCGTTTATTTTAAACCTTGCCTCCGCATTTCCTTCGGGGTACAGTTTTACGATCTGAAGTCTGTCGGAAGACATTGCCGCCATAAATGAAATATAATGTTCCTTTGTCATCGGATGTTCGATCGAAACAAAGTATTCATCTTCGATCTTCTCTATTGCGGCCGGATGCAGTTCATCGGGATCTTCCGCTCCGAGAGGCGGCAAGGTTATTCCGTGACAGCTGACCTGAAGCTGGCCCATGCTGTGTATGACATTTCCGCACACCGGACATACATAGAAATTCGAACGGATCATATTTGCAGGGATATTGGTATTGGTCACCGCATTTCCGGCAAGAATTTCCGCAACGGAAATACGGAATACTTTTGCAATGGGTTCCAGCAGAGTAATATCCGGATATCCGTTCCCGGTCTCCCATTTTGAAACAGATTTATCACTTACGTTCAGTTTTTTTGCCAGTTCCGTCTGCGTAAGATGCTGCTTTTCACGCAGTGATTTTATCATACTGCCTGTAATATATTGATTCATATGTTTATCCTCCCTGAAACCACATTTTAAGGTTTTGTCGGATAAAGAACCACCCACTTAAAGTAGAGTCCGTGCACGGAAAGTCCCATGCACGGATTCTGCTGAAACAACGCGATCCTGTCTTACCTGATTTTCAGCATTTAATTCCGGCGTATGGTGCCATCTTCCTCTATGCGAATCCCTTCCGAAATAGCAGTAAAATAATTATAGAAATCGGAGACTGATGATTCCTCTTCCAATTTCTGTGTACAGCCGGCCGCTGATTTCCCGGGAATAAGCTTCAGAGTCGTTTCCCCGTCCTTCAGAGTTACTTTGAGAAGCGCCGTTTTCGGAATGGAACTTCCGAAAATAAAATTGCCCAGGCTGTATACGATCGGTTTCCCCTTGTAGAAAGAAATTCCCTGCAGCACATGCGGATGTGCGCCGATCACCAGGTCCGCGCCTGCATCGACAAACTTTTGTGCCAGCATCTTCTGCTCTTCGTTCGGCTTTTCCGAACGTTCAATTCCCCAGTGCATATAGACGATGGTAAAATATCCCTTTCCCTTTTCCGCCTGTATGATTTTTGCCAGTCTTTCTCCGCCGTCATAAGATGAGAATACCCCTGCATGATCATTTCCGGCCGCCCAGTCCGCTTCCGGAATCACCTTTGTGCTGCCGATTACGGCAATGGAATTTCCGTTTATCTTCAGCTCTGCCGGTCTGGCTGCTTCTTCCAGATTGTTTCCTGCCCCGACATGAAGGATCCCTGCCGAATCCAGCGTGGAAACGGTATCTGTCAGGGCATCTGATCCATAATCCAATGTATGATTGTTTGCCAGCGTCACGAGATCAATGCCCAGCTCCTTCATCATGCTGACTTTTTCCGGCGGAACTTCAAAGGTATATTGTTTGTCCTGTGCCGCTGTTCCTCTGCTGCTGAAGGGAAATTCTTCGTTTGCCATAAAAAAATCCGACTTTGCGATCTCCTCCATATAACCGGAAGATACAACCCCGTTTATATTTCCCGTACCCCCATAGGCATTCAGCACATGGTCCGAAAAATAAATATCGCCCGCAAATAAAAGCGAGGCTTCCGAGGGCAGAGCCGAAGTTTCTTTATTTTCTGCGGTCTCTTTATTTTCTGCGGTCTCTTTATTTTCCATGGTTTGGGCGGTTGTGTTCACGCTCTGAGGAACCGGTTCTTTTTCTCCCTTTTCTGCCGTTTCTTCGGAAGAAGCATAAACCGTGCTTTCGTTTGACGGCATCTCCTGATTTCTTTTTCCCGTAAGCCTGCCTGCTGCACCGATCAGGAACACCAGCAGCAGCGCAGCCCCAATCCATATGACACTCCTGTTCGGCCTCCCGTCCTGCCTTTTACGGCTTCTGCCTTTTTCCCCATCCATAACTCTTATTCCTTTACAGATTCTCTGATGGAGATACTCTGTATGTTTTCTGTACCTCCGTCATTTTTCTTTTCCAGAACCTTTATGGCATGATACAGGAATTCGTTCAGAGGTGTCGGAACGCCCAGTTCCCGGCCAAAACGCATCATGGTCCCTCCGAACATCTCCACTTCTGTTTTTCTTCCGCTCTTTATATCCTGAAGCGTTGAAGTCATATTTTCCGGCGGCAGACTCTTTAACCGTTCCAGATGTTTTACCGCATAATCATCCTCGACCATGATGCCCTTTTTATGTGCCACGGCAATCACTTCATCTGCTACCAAAAGACGAAGCTTATTGGCGTCTTCTGAAGATCTCCAGAACTTAAAGGGAATCCCCAACAGAGCAGATACCTGATTCTCGCTCACATTGCAGACATATTTTTCCCAGATCGCACGCTCCATATCCGCCGGATTTCGGGTTCTGATGCCGGCCTTTTTCATAAGCGCATTGACTGCCTTTACTCTGTCCGTCAGAACGGTGTTATCTTTCTTTTCCCCATATTCCATCACCGCTGTGCTTGTGTCAAAGTTTATCCTGTTTCCGTTTCGCACGGAACTGATCCGGACAAGACTCCACAGGATAGGGTCCTCCCCATACACGGCCGCCACTTTTTCTTCACTCTCCACACCGTTTAAAGGTGACATGAGGATAGTATCCGGACCTACCTGATTCTTTATATCTGCGAGCGTCTCATTCAGCTGTGTCATTTTGGGAATGATGATCACAAGATCCGAAGGGCCTGTTCTCTCAGCAGGATCTGTCACCTGAAAAAAAGTCTGTCTGCCATTGATTATGACACCGTTCTTTTCCAGCCGTTCTTTTCTTTCTCCTCCCGCTATCACGCAAAAAGCAATCCCCGGTACTTTGGAAATTCCATCTGCAAGAAAACATCCGATTGCGCCGAGTCCTATCAGTGAAACTGTCCTGATTTCTTTCATTCTTTTACAAACTCCCTTTCATTAATTTCCATTTCCCGGACCTTTTGTAAGAATTGACAAAAAAGCTGTATCATGGTACTATGTGTGGGCTGTCTCGAAAGAGACCGCGGCTGCTGATATAGCACAGTAGGTAGTGCGCCGCATTGGTAGTGCGGAGGTCACCGGTCCGATTCCGGTTATCAGCTTTAGAAGCTTTAGAAGCTTTAGAACATTTCTTTATTAAATCCCCGGAAAATGCATATTTCCGAGGTTTTTTTATTCCCCAAATATTGAAAAAAGCACAATAATAAACATCTTTTTGAATACCTGCTTCCGGTGTTTATATGGCTATTATCCGGGCAGTTTACTGACATCATTCGATGCGGCTTTTTTCCTTTATCCCCGGTGCAGTTTTTTGCTCATCATTTCCTGATCCTGTGCATGGACGATGCAGGCTTCCTCCGTAATGATCCCCTGCCGGTACAGGTCCATCAGGCTGTCTTCCATACTGATCATTCCTTCGGCCTTCCCGCTGGCTATATTGCTGTCTATCCGCTGAATGTTGCCTTCCCGTATCATGGTCCGTATGGCACTGTTCAGGATCATCACCTCAAATGCCGGGATCATTTTGCCATCCGTTGTCTGGATAAGCTGCTGGGAAATGATCATTTCCATGACCATACTGATCTGCATGCGGATCTGTGCCTGCTGCTCCGCAGGAAAAATATCCACCAGACGGTTGATTGTATTGGAAGCCCCGAGCGTATGTACTGTGGAAATTACAAGATGCCCTGTTTCTGCGGCTGTCATTGCCGTTCGAATGGTTTCAAAATCTCTCATTTCTCCCAGAAGGACCACATCCGGGGACTGCCGCAGCGCCGCGCGAAGCCCGGTGGAATAGCTTACCGTATCCGTATAGATTTCCCGCTGTGTGACCACACTTTTTTTATGCTTGTGAAGATATTCAATCGGATCTTCCAGCGTAATGACATGCGCATTTCTGGTATTGTTGATCCGGTCAATAATGCAGGCAAGCGTAGTGGATTTTCCGGAGCCGGCCGGCCCGGTCACCAACACCATGCCCTTGGTCAGTTTGGAAGCGTCCAGAACAACCGGCGGAATATGCAGATCCGCAATTTTCGGGAGATCAAAGGATACAACACGGATGATCGCTGCAAAGGAACCCCGCTGACGAAAGACACTGACACGATACCGGGATATTCCCGGAAGGGAAAAAGAAAAATCATCGTCTCCCGTTTCCTGTGCCTTTTGCATGGAACGTTTTGCTATTTTGTAAATCTGCTCGATCAGCTTATCCATCTGCATCGGCAATATTTTATCCGGTCCCTCGGAAATAATCTCTCCGTCTATCCGATACGAATACGGAATTCCGGGAATTAAAAAAACATCCGCCGCTTTGTCATCAACCGCACCTTTTAGGATTTTGACAATTGCCTGATACTCACTGCTTTCTTCAGCCATATGGATTCCTTTCAGTTTCTCTGCCAAACCGGCCTTTTCTGATCGATCTCAAGATCATCCTTCATGTAAACCTGATAACTTTCTAAAGTATATCGGATATCCGGGTCACATTCAATAGCGGCACTGACCCGCAAAGAAAGCCCGTTTTCCATGGCTATGTCCGTGGATACGGTTCCGCTTTCGGGGTCATAATATTCTTTCAGGGCGACCGCTGTGTCTTTTTTGCACTGTTCCGGATCGGTTTCTTTTTTCATAACGGAAATCAGTTTCTTGTCCGTACTCTGCAAAAATTCCTCCGCTGTATTGGCTGCCTCATAATAATTTCTGACAGAAGCGGCATTTTTCTGTGCCAGATTCCAGTCATTCCGGGCACCGGACAGCGAAAGGATCCCGAACGTTGCAAGTACCATAACGATCAGAATGAGCACGAGCGAAGAAGCTCCGATATTCATAATTTTGGTCTGTTTATCTTTCATGATCCTCTCACGGTTTCAGGTAATGTCTGGTTGTCAACTCATACACAACATCCCGGTTATTTTTCAGAATGCGGATATCCGCTGTCAGCATATTGTTTTCATCCATCCCGGTAACAATGGATGCCGTAAAAACCGCCGTTTTCTCATCCGATGCGGGATCCCAGTTTTTGTCCCAGGAAACCGGGCCGGTAAAATCCGCTCCGCGGTTCCGAATGGTATCCGCAATGGATTCCGTTTTCACAACGGCATGATTCAGGTCACTGGCATTCTTGCTGATCGTATCCGCCTTGACAAAGACCTGAATACAGATTGCGGCACAGATGGAAAAGAAAAAAACCACGAAGATCATTTCCAGGAGAAACGATCTGCCCGAATGATCGGTCTTCATTCTGTCCCTCCCTTTTTCCCTTCGCCGCATTTTAAGGCAAGTGTCAGTTCCCGCGGGTGATCACCCTTTGTTCCCAATTTTAAGAGATCTCCCTCTTCCGAGATATCAAGACCGCTGCAGTCTGCTATTTTTAAACCGTCCGCAAGGGTAAGGTCTGCATCATCCCGCATGAAAAGTTCCCTGAGAGATCCTTCATAGGCATAGATACGCGTGACATAACCGGTCCCCGCGGTTTTTTCCGAAATGTTCAGGACAGGAATCCCGTCAATGTCTTCTGTCGTTATGCTTCCGGCGGTATCTCCCTGACGGACTTTATTGGCAACATAGTGAAGGATCACGTAGTCGGAATAGTTCTGCTGATTTCTTGTATGGATATTTTCATATACGCGTGCACCGATCAGAACAGTAAAAAGCGCGCACAAAATAAAGATCAGAAACAGAATAATATTGAATGCTGTTCCGATCTCTGCATTTCGCGGTGTCCGCGCTTTTCTGACTGGATCCGGTTTTTCGGGCATATCTGCTGTTCTCCGTTTTTTGGTTTGGTCCGGTATGTTTTGCTTATTGTTTGTTTTCCACGACAGTGATATCGGGAATGATATTCGAAGCAAAACCCTCATAAAATACATGGAAGCGTTTTTGGTCTATTTTGATCCCATAGTGTTCTTCCAGATATTTTACATCCGGCGGATAGCGCCCTTCCACGGCATAGCACTGCACGGTAGCTCTCTGAATGCTCTCGCGCAGGGTCTCCGCACCGTTTGCATCCGCACTTCTCCCGATCTTTTGTACGGCAAACAGAAACAGCAGCAGGATCAGGGCAAAAAGGCAGACGGAAAAAATGATCTTCCAAACAGCGTTTGCTTTTTTTGTTCTCAATACATGATCCATATTTTTCACCTGAAACCTGTTTTGCATGGAATTTTATCCGATGGAGGAAAGCATGCCTGCGAGCGGCAGCATGACGGACAGAAGAACAAGTCCTACACAAACGGCAAGTATCGCAACGATCGTTGGTTCAAAACCGGATATGAATGCACCCAGCGCCTTTTCCGACTGATCATCATAATCCTGTGAAATGCTGTTCATGACAATATCCAGATGACCTGACATACTCCCGACTTTGATCATCTGTACATGAAATCTGCTGAAGAGTCCTGTTTTCTTTAAAACAGAATAGCAGTCCTCTCCCAATGCCGCACTCTCAATGCAGTCCCTGATCTTTTTTTGGATGTCCGGATTTTCCACCACGCTTTCCGCCAGAGAAAGCCCGTTCTCCAGGAGCTTCCCCGCCTTAAAGGTCATGGCAAGCACGGAGGAAAAACGCCGCATGGCAATTGCACGGGAAATTCTGGAATGCTTTCTGACCGTATGGATCAGCTTGTCCGTAAACCCCGGACGGATCCCGAGTTTGGATAAAAAATAAACCAGAAGGAACACTGCAAGAAGGACAAGGACAACGACCAGGGCGATGCTGCTTGCAGCGGTTCCGATATTCATTGCGGTAACCGTAACGGGAGAAAGCGAAGCTCCCAGCTGTTCATATACATCCTTAAATACCGGCATGACTTTTGAGAACAGAATATAAAGAACGACCAGAAGCATCAGGACAAGAAGCGTCGGATAAGTAACTGCATCCCGCAGTTCCTCTGCCTGTTTTGCCTCACGGGCATAATAAACGGACATATCCTTCATGATATCCGCCAGATTTCCCGTTTCATGTCCCACATAACTCATTCTGATGCAGTAAGACGGAAACGCACCCGTCTTTTCCATTGCTTCCGGCAGCGAAACGTTATTTTCCAGATCATCCGCCATCTTGTTAAGAAGATCCTTCTCCCAGTCGGTCGCTGCATCCTCCGCCATGATACGGATCCCGTCCGCATCATGAATTCCGGCATCCATCAGAAGAGAAACCTGAAGGCAGTATGCGGACAATCCGGTATTGTCATACCTGGGGGAGTTTTTCTTTTCCCTCTTCACACCGATCCTCCCTTCCCGGTTTTTTACTTTTGGCGATACATTTCAATGCGGTCGCCAAAAGTAATATCACAGATTGCTCTTCGTTCCGCTGCGGTCGCTGCAGAGCAGACATCTGCCGGATGTCTTGCAGCGCACTTCGTGCTCCCGCAATCCTGCCAAACATTCGGATTTCATTTAGTAACAGTACTTCTGTGTGTAGTTGGATGTATTTTTCACATAATCCTGAATGGCCGCACTGTTCCCGCTGCTGGATGCAAACGTAGGATCCATCAGAGACCAGTTGGTCCCGTCAAAATAAATAGCATCCACCCACCCCTGAGATTCCATGTAAATGCTGACCCACGCATGATAAATGCTTCCCGTATAACCGATCACCAGTTTGGTCGGAATATCCTGCCCCCGCAGCATTGCCGTCATAAGAGCCGCATAGTCAAAACAGATTCCGGTCCGCTTGGCAAGCACTGCGTCCACATCCGGAATATAGCCGGATGTAACATTCGCTGCCAGTGCATCATCGTAGCTGATGTTTTCAATTACATAATAAAATATTTTTTTTACAATATCAAAACGGTCTGTTGCCCCCGCAGCTGCCTGGGCTCCTGTCCGGACGGCTGCAGAGTATTCACTGAAGTTGCAATACTGATTCGGATAAAGGAATGTAATGTAATTGTTTACAAGATCCGCTTTGACCGACTGTGACATTGCCTGGGAATACTGGTTGCCGCTCACATGTTCAAAAACCTTTACCGTATAGGAACCGCTTCCTTCCGAAAGCGGAAATGTAACATACTGTCCGTCAGCGGGCAGGTCATAGGTATAGGTAGTCCCTTTGGTGATCTGGACCTTGATCTTATCATTTCCGCCCGAATATTTGACCATGATATATCCCTGGCTCTTGTTGGAAGAGTCCAGCGTGACACTGCCCTGCGTGTTTACTTCCGTTCCGCTTGCCTGCGGTGTCAGTACTGCGGCAAAAGCCGTACCTGCCGCAGCGAACATGAAAATCATGATCAGTAAAAATAAAAATCCGAAAAATCTACGTTTCATTTTATCACCCTGTTAATAAATACCGGAAAGCTTACAGCCATTTTGCGTGTATCCCAATTATAAGGAGAACCTTTTATTCCGTCAACTTCCTGCCGTGTTGGTCTGCGGGTCCGGTCTGCTGGCCCGGTCTGCGGGTCCGGTCTGCGGGCCCGGTCTGTCCAACAGGTCCTCACTGTTTTCCGGCTTCTGTCTTTGCTGCCGGGCTCCGCCTCTGCCGCACCACTTCATAAGAAAGAATTCCTGCTGCCACGGAAGCATTCAGCGAATCGATTTTTCCTTTCATGGGAATGGAAACGGTATAATCACACTTTTTCCTGACCAGATCTCCCACGCCGTTTCCTTCCCCCCCGATTACAAGGCCCAAAGGTCCGCGCAGGTCCAGATCATACAGACAGGTCCCGTTCATATCCGCACAGGCAAACCACAATCCCTGCTTTTTCAGGTCATCAATGGTTTTCCCGATATTCGGGACCTTTGCCACCGGCATATAATTCAGAGCGCCTGCGGACGCGCGGGCCGTGCTTGCGGTAAGCCCCACTGCCCGGTGCTCCGGAATGATGACGCCGTGAGCACCCGCCTGATGAGCCGTCCGAATAATGGCTCCCAGGTTATAGGGGTCTTCCATTCCGTCCAGAAGGATCAGAAAAGGAGGTTCATTCTTTTTTTCCGCATCCTTCAGCATATCTTCGATCTCCGAATAGGAATAGGATGCCGCCGCAGCGATCACACCCTGGTGCTTTTTCGTAAAGCTCATTTCATCCAGCCGGTCTTTCGGGACAAAGTTTACATAGACTTTCTGTTTTTTTGCTTCCCGGATAACTGTCTGGACCGGTCCGTCTCTCAAACCGTCCTGTACAAATATTTTATCGATGGTTTTTCCGGCGCGGAATGCCTCGATCACGGCATTTCGTCCTTCAATCAGGTTTTCCTTGTCCATCGGTTCCCTCTTTCTTTTACAGATTCTTTTTCTTTTACAGATCCTTTTTCTTTTACAGATCCTCTTTCTTTTACAGATTCTTTTTCTTTTACAGATCCTTTTTCTTTTACAGATCCTCTTTCTTTTACAGATCCTCTTTCTTTTACAGATCCTCTTTCTTTTACAGATCCTTCTTCTTTTATAGATCCTTTTTCTTTTACAGATCCTTTTTCTTTTACAGATCCTTTTTCTTTTACCGATTCTCTTTTTACAGATCCTCTTTTTACAGATTCTCTTTTTTTAGATCCTTTTTCCCGTTTATCAGGTTTTTCTTTCTTCGGCATCACTCTTCAGTCCCGCAAGCCCCGTCCGGATCAGTTCCCTCATCCTGTCTTTCTCTCCGTTCAGATACAAATACCCGATCAGCGCTTCAAAAGCGGTTGCCGTCCGGTAGTCGATCATGGTCGCATTTTTTGCCACGGTATAGGATTTCGCATTCCGTCCGCGTTTATATACCGCGTGCTCCTCCGGCGTAAGAACAGGTTCCAGAAACCGCATCATTTTTGCCTGTGTACCGGCATTGACGAGCCTTACGGTATCCCGGTTCATTTTATTGACCTGGCGGTTTCCCTCTTTTACGACCATGGTGCGGATTTCCAGTTCATAGACCGCATCTCCCATATAGGCAAGTACCAGAGAAGAATACTCCCCTGCATCCGAAAGGGAATCAGGCAGCATCATGCTTTTTTCCACTTGACGCCTTCCCGGGTATCTTCCAGCAGAATTCCCATATCGGTAAGCTGCCTGCGGATCTCATCTGCCCCGGCAAAATCCCTGTTCTTTCTTGCCTCCTGCCGCTTTGCGATCAGCTCTTCCACCCGTTCATCCAAAGACTCTGTCTTTCGTTCGGTCAGGATTCCCAGAACCGCGCAGAGTTTCTGAAGTTCCGTTTCAAATGAAGAAATATAGGATTTTGCGCTGAGGGCGCTTATCGTGGAATTGGCCAGTTTTACAATTTCAAAAACCGCGCTGATGGCATCCGCCGTATTGAAGTCATCGTCCATGGAATCCTCGTATTTTCTGACAGATTCCCGAAGGCTTCCCAGATTTTTCTTCTCATCTTCGTTCTGCTCTCTCTCTTCTGTCGCGGAAAGCGAGTCTCTGATATTGTCCATGCATGTCAGGATTCTCTCAAGGCTGCTCTTTGCTCCTTCCATCAGCTCCGCGGAAAAATTCAAAGGGCTCCTGTAATGAGCCGACAGCATAAAGAATCTCAGAACCTGAAGATCGTATTTTTCGCTGATCTCACGAACCGTAAAAAAATTTCCGAGAGACTTGCTCATCTTTTTATTGTCAATATTCAGGAACGCATTGTGCATCCAGTATTTTGCAAAGGTCTTTCCGCTTGATGCTTCCGACTGGGCGATCTCATTTTCATGATGCGGAAAGATCAGGTCCTCCCCGCCCCCATGAATATCGATCTGTTCCCCGAGATATTTTCTGCTCATGACGGAACATTCAATATGCCAGCCGGGCCGCCCCTTGCACCAGGGTGAATCCCAGTAAGGCTCTCCTTCTTTTTTTGGTTTCCACAATACAAAATCATTCGGATCTTCCTTGTCCTCTTCTCCTGTCACCTTCAAGGTGCGGAAGCCTGACTTCAGGTCATCCAGGTTTTTGTGCGATAATTTTCCGTATCCCGCAAAGCTGCGCACACGATAATATACCGTGCCGTCTTTTGCCCTGTATGCATGGCCCTTGTCTATCAGAGTTGTTATCATTTCCTCCATTTCGGGAATTTCCTGTGTGGCCAGAGGATGAACGGTGGCCGGCCGGATATTCATTCCCGCCATGTCTTTTTTGCATTCCTCAATATAGCGGTTGGAAATAACGGAAGAGTCCACGCCTTCTTCCCTGGCTTTATTGATGATCTTATCATCCACATCGGTAAAATTGGAAACATAGTCCACCTCATAGCCCCTGTATTCGAAATAACGGCGGACCGTATCAAAGAAAATCATGGGACGCGCATTCCCGATATGGATCAGGTTGTAGACAGTAGGACCGCAGACATACATTTTGACTTTTCCGGGTGTGAGCGGTATAAATTCTTCCTTGGTTCTGGACATGGTATTGAATATTTTCATCATTCTTCTTTCCCTTTCCGGTTTCTCTGTTCTTTTTCATTGATCAGACACACGGCATGCGCCGCAATGCCTTCTTTGCGGCCGGAAAATCCGAGTCCTTCTTCCGTTGTCGCTTTGACATTTACGCATTCTCTCCGGATGCCGAGCACCTCCGCGATATTCCGGCACATTCTTTCGGTACAGCCGGAAAGTTTCGGTTCCTCAGCTATGACCGTGGCATCTATGTTCTCTATACAGAAGCCTTTTTCCATAAGCAGACTGCCGACTTTTTTCAGGAGGATCATGCTGGATATTCCCTCATAAGCCGGATCTTTGTCCGGAAAATGTTTCCCAATGTCTCCCAAAGCTGCCGCGCCGAGTAAAGAATCCATGACGGCATGCAGCAGAACATCCGCATCGGAATGCCCCAGGAGCCCCTTTCCGTACGGAACCCTGACACCGCCCAAAACAAGCGGCCTTCCTTCCGTAAAGCGATGTACGTCATAACCGTGCCCTACCCTCATCATCACACCTCAAAAAATAAATTTCAGCTGCACCGGATGCACCTCTCGATTCATTCATCAGACCATCACACCTCAAAAGATAAATTTCAGCTGCTGTTTTGCACACTGCACCTCAATATCCGTAAAACAGCCGCAGATCTCCCCGTCCGTATGCACATAAACAGGCTCATCCGTGTGGATTTTTGCTTCCGTGAAATTATAGGAACGGACGCCGGCATATTTCAGATGATTTCCGAAGATCGAGCTTGCCAGGATCCTCGCGACCTGTTTTTTGGAGTGATTGTGGACAATGCAGCACGTCAGTTCTCCGTCCGCATCATCCGCTTTCGGAGCAAAACGGTACCCTCCGCCTTCTGTCGGATGGATGTGAAAGGAGGTAAAAAAAATATGATTGAACTCAATTTTTTTCACATTCTCAAGGATCAGATACCCCTTGACCGGTTTATACCGGATAAACTCCTTTGCACCCGCAAAAAAGTAAGACAGCTTCTGCATATTCAGCAGGGCAAGATGCTGCTTTAAGGAGGATTTCCGGATATCCCTGTTGACATTGGCATCAAAACCGGCTCCCGCACTGTTTAAAAATCTTCTGTGCTCCATACATCCATCTCCGTATGACAGGATCCCGTAATCGATCTTTCTGATTTCTGCCGGATGAAGGATTCTTTTCAGGCATTTGGCCGGTGAAGGCGACAGTTTTAAGCCCTTTGCGAGATCATTTCCCGATCCTGTGGGAATAAAACCCAGGACGATGCGGTCGGAAAGATGCAGTCCGTTTAAGACCTCGTTAATGGTTCCGTCTCCTCCTACGGCGATGATTTTCATCAGGCCGTCCGTCTCCTCCGGTTTCGGAAGACTGTCCGGAACGGTAAATTTCTCCGCGATTGAAACAGCATCCCCGGGGGCTGCCGTAAGAAAAGCCCTGTATTCGATTTTCTTGTTTTCAAGTTTTCTTTCCAGATTCTTCCAGACCTGATATCCTCTTCCGCCTCCGGAATCCGGATTTACAATAAAATACAGCACCTGTTTTCCTTTCGCATGAATTCATTCTGGGCCGGATATTTCTCAAAGAATTATAGCACATAAACTCCTTGACAAGAAATAGGAATTCCCATATACTTACATGGCGTCTTTCAGTACACGGCGCGTTTGTTTTTTTGGCGGAATAGCTCAGTTGGCTAGAGCACGCGGTTCATACCCGCGGTGTCGAGAGTTCAAGTCTCCCTTCCGCTATTTTTTTTGTCATTTTTTGTCTTGAAACGTATATCGGAGATATGTTATAATCTGCTGCAATGAAAAAGAATTCCTTTCAAAAATTATTGGAAAAATACCGTTATGTGTGGGCGCTTCTCTATACCGGCGTCTATCTTTTGTGGTTTTCATCTCTTGAGAAGAACATAACCACCAATTATCATATCATGCACTGTGCGCTGGATGATGTGATCCCCTTTAATGAATACTTTATTTTTCCGTATCTGTTCTGGTTTATCTATATCTTTTTTACCCTGATTTACCTTGTGACGGTCGATGCGGGTGAGTTCTGCCGTTACGGCTTTTATCTGGTGGTCGGCATGAGCATATGCCTTCTGATCTGCCAGATCTTCCCGAACGGGACGGCGCCGGGATTTCGGCCCGACGTGGATCCGAACAAAAACTGGGCAAGTTCCATTATTGCTTCTATCTACAAAACCGATACCCCGACCAATGTTTTTCCGAGTATCCATGTCTACAACGCGATCGGAACCCATTATGCCATCAGCAGAAGCAAACACTTTGAAAAGAAGCCCCTGGTACGCCAGCTGTCTCTTCTGGCAGCCATCCTGATCTGCATTTCCACCATGTTCGTAAAACAGCACTCCGTGATCGATGTGGTCGGAGGTCTTGTCCTTTCCTGGGTCATGGCTGAGCTGGTCTACGGAAAGATCCCCGTTCCCCGTCTTTTCCCGGCTTCCAAAAAAGAAAAGAAAATCTGGGTATAACGGAAACCTGCAAAGAAAAATCCGAATATAAATGGGAAACCTGCAAAGAAAAATCCGAATATAAATAAACCTGAATTGTCAGAGATAATCCGACAAGACAGGTTCTTTTTTTGTCCGGTTCAGTTGAATCCGTAAAACTTCTGGACGATCTGGTACCCGGTAATGGAAAGCTTTCTCCCTCCGTCTCCCGGAATGTTCATGCTCTGACCCAGGAAACCCCAGCGCAGTCTCAGATAAAGATGCAGATTCCCGCCCCTTAAGTACTCCCACAATTCCTGTTTCTTTTCAAAATTCTCTTCTGTTCCCGATTTAATGGCCAGAATGGAGCAAATGGTCATCATGATTTCCAGATACAGGATCATGTACCGCCTCAGCTTAGGCGGTTCAATCACATACGGATCGTAATAGCCCAGCATCAGCTTTGTGACGGCAAGCTGCTGGTCTATCCTTCCGATCATAACATTTTCATTGACCGACTGATCCGCACGCCCGATAAAATACCGGTAAAAATTCACATTCAGGTAATACAGCGTCTTTACATGCGGAAGCGGCTGATAAACAAAAATATTATCCACATAGAACGTATGTCTCGGCAGTTCCAGTCCGCAGTCCTTCAAGAGCTGGGTCCGGTAGATGACTGAGTGCATGAGAATATACTGCCCCGGCATGAAATGCCCTATCTCATTCCATGTGATCAGTTTTTCTTCCGGCAGTACATGCCGGTAGCTCATGATCTTCTTCCGTCTGACCCCTTCCTTTTCATAGACAAAATTGCTGATCAGCATATCCAGCTGTTCGCCGGACTGAACAAAACGGCGAATGGTGCTTAAGATCTGGTCATAAGCAGATTGGTCCACCCAGTCATCGGAATCCACGACTTTGAAAAAAATACCGGCAGCCATGGAAAGTCCCTTGCAGACAGCGCTTCCGTGTCCGCCGTTTTCCTGATGGATGGCCCGGCATATCCCGGGATATTTGCTTTCATATTCATCCGCAATGGCTGCCGTATTGTCCTTATTGGAGCCGTCATCCACGATCAGTATTTCCACATCGTCCCCTCCGGGAAGAAGCGTGGAAATAGCGCGGCGCATATAAGATGCAGAATTATAACACGGTATTGCGATGCTGAGCAGTTTCATGTTCGGTTTTCCTTTCCTGTTTTTCTTTTTCGGAACCGATTTTTATTTTACGGAAAACAAAAATACACAGAACACTGAATAAAAAAGAAATCGTAAGGAGCCCCAGTGTTCCTGCGGTTGTACTTTCCAGCTCCCGGCCTGCCGCTGTCTCACCGATCAAAAGACTTGTAAAATTGGAGAACGCATGCATCAGAATGGGTACAAGGATGGCTCCTGTCTGCTGATAAGCCCAGGCCAGAAGAAGTCCCAGCAAACCTGCGTAAATTCCCTGCGTCCAGTTCCCGTGATAAATTCCGAACAGAACAGCCGAAATAACAATGCCCGCTCCCGCCCCGTAGGAAAATTTGACCCGCCGGAATATGAGCCCGCGGAAAAGCAGCTCTTCCGCAGCAGGAACCACGATGCAGGCAGCCGCTGTCTGTACCAGAAAGCCCGAGGAAGTGATCATGTCATTTACTTCATTGAACAGAGGATCCGCATCCGGAAGTCCGGATATGCTGAGTGCCGTGCTGACAAGAAGACAGGTTCCCGCAGATCCCAGTATCCCGATCAGGTAGAACCGGAAAGGGACCCGGATGCTGTTATCTTTCCGACACTCCGGATTTTCCAATGTATCCTGTCTGAAAAGGGAAAATAAAACAGGCAGCAGAATAACCGCGATCAATGCCGTAAGAAACATGGCATATCGGCTGTACTGATCCGCAAAGGATTCCCCGCTTTTTCCCAGTGACCAGATCATATAATACAGGGCCTGTACAAAATACGCAACACAATAATAAAGTAAAATCGGATAAAAACACTTCCACGATGTCCGAAAAAATTTTCTCAATGGCCTCTCCCGTCAATGCACGCCTACCAACGAACTGATCAGATACCAGATTAAAACTACGGCTCCGAGAACAATGCGGTAATACCCGAAAAATTTGAAATCATGTTTTTTGATCCAGCTCATCAGAAATGAAATGGAATACAGGGAAACAAGAAACGACACTGCCATTCCGAGGATCAGATAAAACAGTTCGGAACCTGTAAAATGCAGGCCGAACTCTTTCAATTTCACGAGGCTTGCGCCAAACATAACCGGAATCCCGAGGAAAAAGGAAAACTCTGCCGAAACTGCCCGGGAGCACCCGAGGATCATGGCTCCCAGAATGGTAGCCCCGGAACGGGAGGTCCCGGGAATTAAGGAAAGCACCTGGAACATCCCGATGTAAAGTGCCGTCTGATAAGAAATCTTACCGGTGCGGTTCGTAACGGGCACCTTGAATCTGTTCCTGTTCTCGATCACAATAAAAAGAATGCCGTAAAGGATCAGCATCAGTGCAACCACAAACCCGTTGTAAAAATGAGCATTGATCCAGTCGTTCAGAAAGAGCCCGAGAATGCCGGCCGGAAGACATGCCACCAGGATTTTACTCCACAGGACCCAGGTAGCCTTTTTCTGTTCCGTATTTTTATGGCGGCTCCACGGATTTAATTTTCTGAAATATAAGAGCACAACTGCCAGAATGGCTCCCAGCTGAATAACCACACGGAACATTTCCATATAGGAGTCGGAAACATCCAGACGGATGAGTTCGTTGATCAGAATCAGATGCCCTGTTGAGCTGATGGGCAGCCATTCCGTAAATCCCTCCACAATTCCCAGCACGATTACTTTTAATGTCTCGATAATGTTCATCTGCTATCTGAAGCCTCCTTCTGCCGGATGTTCTCTATCTGCCAGTCGATCGGCTTTTCACCGTTTGCGATCAGGAAATCATTTGTTTTAGAAAAATGCCTGCATCCGAAAAACCCGCGGTATGCAGACAGGGGACTCGGATGCGGTGCTTTCAGGATCAGATGCTTCGGGTTGGTGAGCATCGGGATCTTATTCTGCGCGGGCCTTCCCCACAGCAGGCAGACCACCGGCCTGTCTTCCGCATCGACCGCCCGGATAATGGCATCCGTAAACTGTTCCCAGCCTCTCCCCTGATGGGAATTGGCGGCATGCGCCCGGACTGTCAGTACCGTATTCAGAAGAAGCACTCCCTCATCCGCCCATTTTTTCAGGTATCCGTTGTCCGGAATGTAACACCCGAGATCATCGTGGAGCTCCTGATAAATATTCATCAAAGAAGGCGGGATTTCCTGCCTGTCCGGCAGGACGGAAAATGCAAGACCGTGTGCCTCATGCGGTTCATGATACGGGTCCTGCCCCAGAAGAAGGACTCTGACACGGCTGAGCGGCGTCAGATGAAGCGCTTCAAAAACATCCTGCGCCGGCGGGTAAATTATGCCGGTCCGGTATTCACGGTTTACAAATGTAAAAAGTTCCCTGTAATACTGCTTCGCAAATTCCGGTTTCAGGACCGGAAGCCAGTCGTTGTCTATTTCTGACATTTTTTCACTTTCCTATTCTGACCGGAATCCCCTTTGCTTTCAGGTACCGTTTCAAATCAGGGATTTCAAGTTCCCTGTAATGAAACAGGGATGCGGCAAGAACTGCATCTGCCTTCCCCCTTGTCAATGCATCATAAAAATGTTCCCTGGTTCCCGCGCCTCCGGAAGCAATGACCGGAACAGAAACGGTTTCAGATACCTCCGAAGTGAGGTCGCAGTCAAAACCTTCTTTGGTTCCGTCACAGTCCATGGAGGTAAGAAGGATTTCCCCGGCTCCCAGCTTCTCCGCTTTTTTTGCCCACTGAATGGCGTCCAGCCCGGTATCCACCCTCCCGCCGTTCTTATATACATGCCAGCCGGAATGATCCGTTTTTCTTTTGGCATCGATCGCAACGACCACGCACTGACGCCCGAATTTTTCCGCCGCATCCGAAATAAGCTGCGGATTGTCGATTGCTGCAGAGTTCACGGAAATCTTATCCGCCCCCGCGCGAAGGATTTTCCTGAAATCATCCGTTGTGCGTATTCCGCCGCCTACCGTAAATGGAATGAAAACCCTGGATGCGACCCGGCTCACCATGTCAATGACGGTATCCCGCCTGTCGCTGGAAGCCGTAATATCCAGAAAAACAAGCTCGTCCGCTCCTGCTTTGTCATAATAGGACGCAGTTTCCGCCGGATCCCCCGCATCACGCAGGTTCACGAAGTTTACTCCTTTTACCACCCGCCCGTTGTTTACATCCAGGCAGGGAATGATCCGTTTTGTAAGCATTCAAAACCCCCGCTGTCCGTTCTATTTTATCATAGAGCTCCCTGTATTTCCAGAAAGTTCCGCAAGATCCTGAGACCGGTCTCCGAACTTTTCTCCGGATGGAACTGGCAGCCGAAAAGATTTCCCTTTTCCACCGCGGCGTGAATCGATACCCCGTATTCCGCAGAAGCGGCAACGATCGCTTCCTCTTCCGCTTTTAAATAATAAGAATGTACAAAATAGACAAATGACCCGTCCGGGACCCCGGACAAAAGCCGGCTCTCCGGATTTATTTTCAGTGAATTCCATCCCATGTGCGGGATCTTCAGACCGGGTGCAGCCGGAATTTTCCGGATCTTTCCCTTCAGGATGCCGAGCCCCTGAACCACACCGGAAAAACTTTTGTCCCCCCGGACATTTTCCGTCTGTCCTTCCCCGCTGTTTTCCGTCTGTCCTTCCTCGCTGGATTCAAAAAGGAGCTGCATCCCGAGACAGATCCCCAGGAACGGTTTCCCCTGCGCAATGATTTCCGGGATGATGCCGGCAAGATCATACTCGTTCAGCTTGTCCATGCAGTCTTTATATGCGCCGACACCGGGAAGGATGACCCGGTCTGCGGAAAGAAGCGCCCCGCGGTCTCTCGTAATCACCGGTTCATCGCCGAGCGCACGGAGTGCCTTCTCCACGGAAAGAAGGTTCCCTGCGTCATAATCGATCAATGCTGTCATGAAAGAATCCTCCCGTACCTGCTACTTTTCATTGCAAACCTGAAAGATAAAGAATTTCAGATAATAAGTTTCATCGGCTGCCCAGAGGATGGGATGATCCGGCGCCTGTGTGGAAAAATAAGCCTGCCGCAGCCTCTTTTGCGCACCGGCTGCCGCCTCGTGAATGGTTTTTTTGAATAATTCCTCATCCATGTAATGGGAACAGGAACAGGTCGCAAGATATCCGCCGTCCTTTAAAAGCTTCATCCCCCGAAGATTGATCTCCCGGTATCCCTTCACGGCCTGACGGATGGTATTTTTGGATTTGGTGAAGGCGGGCGGATCGAGGATCACAACATCGTATCGCTCATGCTGTTTTTCCAGCTCGGGAAGAAGCTCAAAAATATCGGCGACTCTGAACCGGACCTTATCTTCCAGATGATTGCGCTTTGCATTTTCTTCCGCCTGCAATATCCCCGTTTCGGATGCATCCGCGCCGAGCACTTCTTTTGCACCGGCCATTCCGGCGTTCAGGGCAAAAGAACCGGTATGGGTAAAACAGTCCAGCACCCTTGCATCTCTGCAGACGGAACGGATGGCCATCCGGTTATTTTTCTGATCCAGGAAGTAACCGGTCTTCTGTCCGTTTTTCACATCCACGATCATTTCAATGCCGTTTTCCGTAATCGGGACCTCCGTATCAAACTCTTCCCCTATAAATCCCGCAGTACGGTCCATTCCTTCCTTGATGCGCTCTCTGGAATCGCTTCGTTCATAGACCCCGCGGATCATGACCCCGTCTTCCCTTAAAATTTTCTTCAGGAGTTCCAGTACAGGAACCTTGATGCGGTCCATGCCGAGCGAAAGGGATTCCACGACCAGGATATCCGAAAACTTGTCCACGGTGAGTCCGGGCATAAAATCCGCTTCTCCGAAAAGGATGCGGCAGCAGGAAGTATCCACGGTTTTCTTTCGGTATTCCCACGCATTCTTAAGGCGCATGGATAAAAATGCGTCATCAATTTTCTGTTCTCCGGACCGGGTCATCATGCGGATCCGGATTTTGGAATTCATGTTGATGAAGCCGGCCCCCAGAGGATAACCGTCAAAGTCAAAAACAGAGACAATGTCCCCGTTTTCAAACGTTCCGTCCGTTGATTCGATTTCATTGTCAAAAATCCAGGATCCGCCGCTTTTTAAGAGCCGTCCTTCTTTCTTTTTAATGGTAACCCTGCAGGGATATGATGCCATTTTCCTTCTCCCGTCTTTTTGTAGGATCTTTTTATTTTCCGTCCAGATATTCCAGCACACCCTCCGCTGATTTTTCCCTTACGGGAAAAGAAAGCTCCGGCTCATGGATCAGTTCCAGCTGGTGGGCATCCGAATTTGAAATGATCCGGCAGTCATTGAGGTACGGCTGTGTTTTTTTCAGTTCATGCAGCTTTTTCAGATCTTTTACTTCCGCTGTTTTGAATTTGGAATCCGGCGGGATAAAGCCCAGATTTGCGATCAGAGAATTGCTGTCTTTTTCAATATGGGCAGGGAACATGACCCCGCCGAAACGGTGCACGAGATCCCACAATTCATCAAACCGGATATCCGTTGCATTGATGAGAAGATATTCCTCCGTACCGGTCTTCTTATCCTCTTCATCGTACAGGATCTGATTTCCGAAAAATTCCGGCTTGTTCTTTACCTTCTGCAGTCTGGCATATACGTAGGCATCAAAATCCAGCGCTTTCTCCAGCGTAGGAAAAAGACATACCGCATGGACCTCCTCCGCCGTATTGATCTCCATGCCCGGAATGAAAAGGAGGCCGTACTCTTTTGCACATGCTGCCGCTGCCGGACAGTTCCGCGCGCTGTTATGATCCGTAAGGGCAATCACGTCAAGGCCCTTCAGCGCCGCCATCCCGACCAGATTGGCAGGTGTCATCTCATCATCCCCGCAGGGAGAAAGACAGCTGTGAATATGCAGGTCGTAAGTGACTTCAGGCATGGATCTTCCCGTAAATGATCTGGGCCGTTTCAAAAACCGCCTGCTGACTGTAAAGTACCGTGATCCCCTGTTCCACCGCTTTTTTCATGGCGGTCTCATCCGGGTGTATTCCCTCTGCCATAACGACCAGAGCCGCGTCCGTAAGGCTTGCCACGGCAAGCGTGTTCATGTTCCCCATGACCGTGACCCACGCACATCCTCCGGGCGCACGGCTCATGGCAATGCTCAGGAGATCGCAGCAGAAAACCGTCCCGATCTCCCTTTCCGTATTGCTTCCCTTATTCAGCGTTTCAAAAATCCCCGTGTCAATCAGGCCTTGTACTGTCATTGTGCTTACTCTCCGCCTCCTTATTATCCAGTTCGCTCATTTCTTCCCGGATCCTCTCCATATACTGACGGAGCATGCAGAGGGTTTCTTCCCCGTTTTTTTCTTTCCCGATATCTTCGGAAAGAGTCGCGACTTCCTGCGACAGTTTATGCAGATTCTCTTTCAGGTAATACACGCAGTCTGTTTCCGTCGCCTGTCCGCGCACAATGTCTTCCGCAAGACAACGGCAGGTCGGAGCGCCGCAGGAACCGCAGTCCAGGCCCGGCAGCTTTTTCAGGAGCCTCTCCACCTGGTTCAGGCGTGAAAAACTTTCCATCATGCTGTTCCCGAGATTGTAAACCGGTTCGTAATCCACATGTCTTTCCCAGGGAACCGCTGCTCTGGCTTCCGCGTTGTCCGCATGGGCTCTTGCCACCGGCATGTACTTTCTCAGCCGCATGAGCTTGACCGCCGCCACATACGGATTCTCCACCTGAAGGACCCCGCCTACACAGCCGCCGTCACAGGCATTCAGTTCCACGAACTTCAGGTTTTCCAGCTTCTCATCTTCCATATCCTCCAGCACGCGGATCACATTGCGTATCCCGTCCGCTGCCAGATAATCGTCCGTAAAAAGACCTCCGGCCTCTCCGCCGGATCTCCCCCAGGAAACGCCTATCTTTCCGGAGATCACAATATCCTCCATGTCCTTCTGCTGATTGACCGCCTTCATGTGCGGCAGGAGAATAGGATAGACATCCTTGATCGCGACCGCATAATCCACATTGCTCTTTTCAAGACCGAGCGGGCTGTTCACATAGGCGACCTTGGAAGGGCACGGGGTGATGAAGGTGATCCCGATCTCTTCGCGGGAAAGGCCGGAATCCTGCATGGCTTTTTTTACCGCCAGCTTCGCGGCGACTTCAATCGGCGGAAGAAGCGGCATCAGGTGATCGATCAGATTCGGGAAACGCACACGGATCAGCCTCACAATGGACGGGCAGGCCGTCGAAATGAGCGGATACTGTTTCGGGTGGGACGCAATGTATTCCCGTGAAAGTTCGCTGACGATCTCCGCGGCCGCGCCGACTTCGTAGACATCATCGAATCCCATGTGCTTTAATGCATTCAGGACAATGTTTACATCATCCAGGTTATTGAACTGACCGTAAAGCGAAGGCGCCGGCATAACCACATTGTATTTCCGGTCTCCGAGCGCATGCTCCAGCGTATCCGTCTGCGCGATTTTCGCGTGATGCGGGCAGATCCTGATGCACTCTCCGCAGTCAATGCAGAATTCGGAATTGATGCGGGCCTTTTTATTTCTCACGCGGATGGCCTGCGTAGGGCAGTGCTTGATGCAGTTGAAGCAGCCTTCACAGAGACTTTCGTCCAGACGGACGGAATGCCAGAATTTATCCATCAGATTTTCACTTCCATCGTAATAGTTGTCCCGACTCCGATTTCCGTATCGATATGCATGTAGTCGGTATATTTTTTCATGTTCGGCAGGCCCATGCCCGCCCCGAAGCCGAGATTTCTTATTTCCTCAGGTGCCGTGGAATATCCGGGCTGCATGGCTTTTTCGATATCTTCTATCCCCGGTCCCACATCGGCAAGCACCATATGAATTTTTTCCGGAGAAATTGCCACTGTGATTTTCCCGCCGTTTGCATGAATGACCATATTGATCTCTCCTTCATACATGGCGATCGCCACTTTGCGGACTGCTTCCGGATTTACACCCATCTGCTTCAATTTCAGTTTGACATCCGCGCTGGCTTCCCCCGCTCTGGTAAAATCATCTTTTCTCACGTCATAGCTGAGCGTGATTTCCTCGGGCATCAGACTTTTCCTCCGTTCAGTCCTGCTTCATACAGGATTCCGCAGGCAGTGAACATCCGGTGTCCCGTTTCCAGGATAACAAGTCCGCGCTCCTTTGCCATTTCGCACATTTCTTCGTTCGGATGTTTTCCCCGGACAAAGATCAGGCAGACAATATCCAGCATTTCCGCGGTCCGAATGACCTGCGGGTTGCATAACCCGGTCAAAAGGATGGAATGATCCTTTGAATAGGCGAGAACATCGCTCATCATATCGGCTCCGCAGGCACTTCTTACTTCTTTATCCAGATTTTCCTCTCCTACTATGCATTCTGCACCAAGGCAGTTCATGGCATCTCTGATGGTCATCATAAAAACTCCTTCCCGGGAAAAAAGAATATGATAATCGTAACATTTCAGCCGTTAAAAATCAATAAAGATGCCGTTCCGGATTCCCTGTTAAAAAAAGCACAGACCGGTCCGGATTTCCCGTTAAAAAAAACACAAATCGGCCTCCGTTCTATGGATTTTTCAAAAAAACCATGCTATCATTGATTTTACATGTAACAAATTCTATATAGGAGGAAAAAGAATGAAGAGTACCATTTGCCCGGTTCCTTTCAGCGGAACCAAAGAGCAGGAACAAAAGCTCAAGGCAATGATCGCCGAAATGAAAGATACACCCGGAAGTCTCCTGCCCATCATGCAGCAGGCGCAGGACATCTACGGATATCTTCCCATTGAAGTACAAACGGAGATCGCCGAAGAACTGAATGTTCCTCTTGAAAAAGTTTACGGGATTTCTACGTTCTACGCTCAGTTCGCACTGCAGCCGAAAGGAAAATATCAGATCCATGTATGTCTCGGAACCGCATGCTATGTCAAGGGTTCCGGTGATGTCTTCTCCGAAATGGAGAAACTGCTCGGCATTACGGAAGGTCAATGTACAAATGACGGCAAATTTTCCCTTGACTCCTGCCGCTGTCTGGGATGCTGCGGCCTTGCTCCCGTCATGATGATCAACGGTGAAGTCTACGGAAAGCTTACGCCGGGTTCTGTAAAGGAAATTCTCGAAAAATACAATTAACTTTTCCAAAAGGGTAACGATATGATGCCTGAAATTTCTCTGAATGTACTGGATGTTGCGGAGAATTCCACAAAAGCCGGAGCATCTCTCGTAGAAATCAGCGTGGATGTAAACGTAAAGGATGACCTTCTTGCCATTGTCATCAGGGACAACGGCTGCGGAATGGATAAAGAACAGCTTTCTCATGTGACGGATCCCTTCTACACAACAAGAACAACCAGAAAAGTCGGTCTGGGCGTTCCCTTCTTTAAGGAAGCCGCGGAAGATACCGGCGGATCTTTTGAAATCATTTCCGAAAAGAATGTCGGCACCACCGTCACGGCAAAGTTCGTTCTCGACAACATCGACCGCATGCCTCTGGGCGATATGTGTACCACCATGCATAATCTCATTGTTTACCATCCGGATACGGATTTTCTTTACCGCTACCGTTATAACGAGACATCTTTTGAACTTGACACCAGAGAATTTCATGAAATACTCGGAGAAGTTCCCTTTGACTCTCCCGAGGTTTCTGCTTACATTCTGAGTTATCTGAAGGAAAACACAAAAGAAACAGACGGCGGCGCAGTAATTTAGGCACGCCGGAACCGCCCCGAAAAGGGAGCAATTGAACAAATGGAGGAAAGATGAAGACACTGGAAGAATTGAGAGCCATCCGCGACAAAATGAAGAATCAGATCGATCTTCGTGAGGAAGATAAGGGTGATCGGATCCGTGTTCAGGTCGGTATGGCTACCTGCGGGATCGCAAGCGGTGCCCGCCCTGTTTTGAACAAATTTGCAGACCTGGTTCAGGAAAAAGGTCTGTCCGGTAAGATTCTGGTCACACAGACCGGCTGCATAGGCCTCTGCCAGTACGAGCCCATTGTGGAAGTTCTTGAACCCGGCAAGCCGAAAATAACCTATGTGAAAATGGATGCGGGAAAAGCCGAGGAAGTTTTTGAACAGCACCTGGTTCGCGGACAGGCCCTCGGAAAATATACCCTGGCAACTCAGGACATTAAATAAAAAGGAGGAAATACCATGTATCGTTCATATGTACTTGTCTGCGGCGGAACGGGATGTACTTCCTCCGGAAGTCTGAAGATCATCGAGAGAATGAAGGATGAGATCAAGCGCGTCGGTCTGCAGGATGAAGTCAATGTTGTCGAGACCGGATGCCATGGGCTCTGCGCTCTCGGACCGATCGTCGTCGTTTATCCGGAAGGAACTTTCTATTCCCTTGTAAAGGTTGAAGACGTTCCGGAAATCGTGGAAGAACATCTTTTGAAGGGCCGCCCTGTCAAGCGCCTGATCTATGATGAGGAATCCAGCATCGGACCAAAATCCCTTACAGATACGGATTTCTTTAAGAAACAGTACCGTATTGCTTTAAGGAACTGCGGTGTCATCAATCCGGAAAAAATTGATGAATACATCGCGCGTGACGGATATGAAGCGCTCGGCAAGGTCCTGACTTCCATGAAGCCTCAGGAAGTGATTGATATCATCACAAAATCCGGTCTTCGCGGCAGAGGCGGCGCCGGATTCCCGACCGGAAAAAAATGGCAGTTCTGCGCGAACGTTCCGTCCGATATCAAATATGTCTGCTGCAATGCCGATGAAGGCGATCCGGGTGCATTCATGGATCGTTCCGTACTGGAAGGCGATCCGCATGCGGTTCTGGAAGCAATGACCATTGCCGGATATGCGATCGGTTCCCACCAGGGATATATCTATGTGCGTGCCGAATATCCGATCGCGGTCAAGAGACTTCAGATCGCAATCGATCAGGCAAGAGAATATAATCTGCTCGGAAAGGACATCTTCGGAAGCGGCTTTGATTTTGATATCGAATTGAGACTCGGTGCAGGCGCTTTTGTCTGCGGAGAAGAAACCGCTCTGATGACTTCCATTGAAGGAAAACGCGGCGAGCCGAGGCCAAGGCCTCCGTTCCCGGCTGTCAAGGGTCTGTTCGGTCAGCCGTCCATTTTGAATAACGTTGAAACCTGGGCCAATGTCTGCCAGATCATCCTGAGGGGTTCGGACTGGTTCTCGGCAATCGGTACCGAAAAGAGCAAGGGCACCAAGGTCTTTGCGCTCGGCGGCAAGATCCACAATACCGGACTCGTGGAAATCCCCATGGGCACCACTCTGAGGGAAATCATCGAAGATATCGGCGGCGGGATCCCCAACGGCAAAAAGTTCAAGGCAGCCCAGACCGGCGGTCCGTCCGGCGGATGCATCCCGGCAGAAAAAATGGATATTCCAATCGATTATGATAACCTGATCTCCATCGGATCCATGATGGGATCCGGCGGTCTGATCGTCCTCGATGAAGATAACTGTATGGTCGACATTGCAAAATTCTTCCTTACCTTTACAGTCGGAGAATCCTGCGGAAAATGTACGCCCTGCCGGATCGGAACCAAGAGAATGCTTGAAATCCTCGAGAAGATCACCAAAGGCAAAGGCACCATGGATGATTTAAAGAAACTGGAAGATCTGGCTTACTACATCAAGGACAACGCGCTGTGCGGACTGGGACAGACTGCCCCGAACCCCGTACTCTCCACCATGCGTTACTTCAAGGATGAATACCTTGCGCATATTCAGGACAAGCACTGTCCGGCCGGCGTCTGCAAGGCGCTGCTCTCCTACAACATTGATCCGAACAAGTGCAAAGGCTGTACGCTCTGCGCAAAGAACTGTCCTGCGGATGCCATTTCCGGTACCGTCCGGAATCCGCACGTCATTGATCAAAGCAAGTGCGTTAAATGCGGAACCTGTATGGATAAATGCCGCTTCGGCGCAATCTACAAGAAATAACGGAGGAGAATTCAAATGGAGAATGTCAATATTAAAATAAACGGTATGGACGTAGCTGCTCCAAAGGGTTCTACCATCCTGGAAGCGGCGCGTCTTGCCCATATCGAAATACCGACCCTTTGTTTCCTGAAGGGCATCAATGAGATCGGCGCATGCCGTATGTGCGTGTGCGAAGTCAAAAACGCAAGGACACTGGTTGCCGCCTGCGTATTCCCGATCAATGAGGGAATGGAAATCTTCACCAATACCCCCAAGGTCCTTGAATCCCGCAAAAAAACCCTGGAACTCCTGCTCTCCGACCATGATAAAAAATGCCTTTCCTGCGTACGTTCCCAGCACTGCGAACTGCAGGAGCTTGCAAAGGAAGTCGGCGTAACGGATCAGGATTTCTACGCAGGAGAAATGATGGAGTCGGATCTGGATACTTCCGCTCCGCATATGATCCGGGACAACAACAAATGTATTCTCTGCCGCAGATGCGTAGCCGCCTGTGAGAAATTCCAGAGCATCGGCGTCATCGGGCCGAACTTCCGCGGCTTCCAGACACATATCGGTTCCCCGTTCGAGATGGATCTCGCGGATACCGCCTGTGTGGACTGCGGTCAGTGTATTGCGGTCTGTCCGACCGGCGCACTGTATGAGAAAGATTTTACAGACAGGATCATTGAAGACCTTCACAATCCGGAGAAACATGTCATTGTACAGACTGCTCCTTCCGTACGTGCAGGCTTAGGCGAAATGTTCGATTATCCGATCGGCACCAATGTGGAAGGCAAAATGGCTGCCGCATTGAGACGAATCGGTTTTGCAGGTGTATTTGATACCGACTTCGGTGCAGACCTGACCATCATTGAAGAAGCGAACGAACTGGTGGAAAGGATCACCAACAAGGGTGTTCTTCCGATGATCACCTCCTGTTCTCCCGGCTGGATCAATTTCTGTGAACACTATTATCCGGACCAGCTTTCTCACCTTTCTACCTGCAAGTCCCCGGCACAGATGTTCGGCGCCGTTGCCAAATCTCCGTATTATGCGGAAAAAATCGGCGTGGATCCGAAGAATATTGTCTGTGTTTCCGTAATGCCCTGTACCGCAAAGAAATACGAGTGCGGACGGGATGACCAGTCCGCAAACGGCGTTCCGGATGTAGACTATTCCATCACCACCAGGGAACTCGGAAGACTGATTCAGAAATGCCGGATCAACTTCTGTGATCTTCCGGATGAAGACTTTGATGCTCCCTTCGGGATCAGTACCGGCGCCGCTACTATTTTCGGTGCTACCGGCGGTGTTATGGAGGCTGCTCTCCGTACCGCTGTTGCCTGGATCTCCAATCCCGATCAGCCGAAGCTCTATACCACCGAAGCCGGTGCTCCCATGCCGAAACTCGATTTCGTTGATGTACGCGGAACCGACGGTGTAAAAGAAGCCTGTTATGATGTAGCCGGACTGAAAGTCAAAGTTGCCATTGCTTCCGGCCTTGCGAATGCCAGAGTCATTCTGGATAAGATTCGTGCCGGAGAAGCGGATTATCAGTTTGTGGAAATCATGGCCTGCCCGGGCGGCTGTGTAAACGGCGGCGGTCAGCCTCAGGTTCCGGGTCCCATCCGCAACCAGATCGATATCCGTGCGGTCCGTGCAAAAGCCCTGTATGATGATGACAAGAAGGATGCTCTTCGCGAATCCCACAAGAATCCGGCGATCGTAGAACTTTACAAAGATTATCTGGAAAAACCGGGCAGTGAAAAATCCCATCATCTGCTTCACACAAGCTATGTAAAGAGATGCATCAACAAACCGCTTGCTGAAATAAGGCATTGAATTTTGTCATTGGATATTCGCAGTACAGGAAAACTCCTTTCCGGAAAATTCCGGCAGGACAGGTAAAAAATAATTTTAAAAGACCGTCTGCCATAACACGCAGACGGTCTTTTTCAATACAGAAAACGATAGAACTACCCTGCTGCCATTCCGGTCATGGCATGGCCGCGTGTAAAAGCCGCAAGATACTGATCTTTTTTCCCCTGCGGGGAACAGATCCGCACGGAATTTTCCATGCTTTCTTTTGAAAATGCAAAACTTTCTGTACGCACTGCGGTTCCCAGAACAGCAGCCGCAAGCGCCTTTTTGGATCCGCATGCTCTTGAAACAGATCCTGCCTGCACAATATAAAGTTTTTTTACCCTTCGCTTTATGAAATCCAGACAGGCCTTGGGAGAATATCCTCCTTTCTTCTCCTCCGGTACTTCTTCCGGCAGCAGGACAAGACATCCGTCCTTTTTTAAATACAGGAGGGAACGTACTGCTTCTCCGGGTTCCATGGCAAGGATCATGTCTGCCTGACCCGGCATGATCCTGGATGAATATGCATTTCCGCCCGTCCGGATGTGGCACACGGGTCCTTCCCCGTATTCCGTTCTTTTCCAGCTTCTGATATTTTCTCCGCATTCCAGTGCCGCAGAAATAACCGCCTCCGCAGCAAACAGAACTTCTTCTTTCCCGGCTCCGCAAATCAGGATATTCTGCATTCTTTGTTTTCCTCCTTAAGATCCGCCTCTGCCGGCAGATAAATGATTTCACTGTTTTCTCCTGCACGATCCGGAAGGAAAGGGATCTGTGCCAGAGACCTCTCTGCCGGCGGCGCGCCGGTCAGGATACATCCCTTTTCTCCCGCGAAACGGATGAGGGCACGACTGATCTGTTCATCCGTTTTTGAAAAGGATGTCCCGTCCGTAATGCTGACCCGGAGATTATATTTTCCTTTGATCATATACAGCTTTTCCGGAAGAGAGGCGCCGGTTTCTTTTTGATCCAGCACCAGGACTTCCCGGATCCCTTTCAGAAAAGCACATACCGCTTCTTCCGGGAAAGGATTAACGGTTCCGATCTTTATGACCTTCATCCTGTCATAGCCATTCAGAATATCCATAACGTGCGCCCAGGCTGTTCCGGCTGTCAGTACCGCTTTTTCCCCCGATCCGCTCATCCTGTTCCATTCGGAATCCGACATGGCACGGGAGGGAATAAACCCGGGATAGTCTGCCTTTTTATCCGCTTCTTTTTTCCTGCCATCCGTCAGATTTTCGCGGTTCTTTTTTTCAGGGATGTAACGTGTTTTCCTCTTCTGCGGGATCAGGACATCCGCACTGCTCTCTGCCGTTTCCCGCTCCCCTCTGACCAGTACAGGCACCCGGTATGTTTCCGCAAAGATTCCGGCCGAATAAGACATTTTTGCCGCCTCTTCCGGTCCGGAAGGGAAAAAAACCGGGATGTTTTTTCCATAACCGGAAGAATGTTTTCCCATGTCCTTTTTTTCTTCCGGATAGACAACAAGCCCTTCCTCCGTCCACTGGATTGGAAATCCCGCGGCTGCTTTTTCCATTGCTTCTCTGCCTGAAAGATACTGTCCCATTGTCATTTCCCCTTTCCTTTAAAAGTAAGGACGGAAAATGCCATGGTTTGGATCATTTTTTTGTAAATGTAACCAAAAAAACATTTCGGAAATGTTTCCGAAATGTTTTTTGGTATTCTTCGATATCATTTCTTCCTTTCGGGCATAGCCGCACTTACCTGCGCTTGTCCACCGGAATATATGCCCTCTCCTGCATCACACTCGTATAGGCAGGGCGGATGATCTTGTCCGCATTGGTCAGTTCTTCCAGCCTGTGCGCGCTCCACCCGACTATTCTGGCAATTGCAAAAATCGGAGTGAAAAGTTCCGTTGGGATATCCAGCATGCTGTATACGAATCCGGAATAAAAATCCACATTCGGGCTGACTCCCTTGTAGATCCTCCGCTTCTCTCCAATGACCTCCGGCGCTATTTTTTCAACCAGGGAATACAGCTTGAAATCTTTTTCCCTGCCCTTTGCCACAGCCAGATCTTTCACGAATTCTTTAAAAATCTGGGCACGCGGGTCCGACATGGAATAAATGGCATGGCCCATTCCGTAAACAAGGCCTTTCTGGTCATATACTTTTTTATCTACCAGATCTTCTATATACCTGCGGACTTCCTCCTCATCCGTATAATCCGATACCTGCTTTTTCAGATCCTTCATCATTTCAACAACCTTGATGTTCGCTCCGCCGTGCTTGGGTCCCTTCAGAGAGGAAAGCGCCGCTGCAATAACGGAATAGGTATCGGAACCCGCACTTGTAACAACACGGGTCGTAAAAGTAGAGTTATTTCCGCCTCCGTGTTCCATGTGGAGAACCAGCGCAATGTCCAGAACTTCTGCTTCCAGCGCCGTATAGCTCTTATCCGGTCTTAACATCTGCAGGATAATTTCCGCCGTGGACTTGCCCGGATCCGGTCTGTGGATATAGAGACTGTCATTGCATAAATAATGGCTGTAGGCCTGATAGCCGTAAACCGCCATCATCGGAAAAACGGCAATCAGTTCAATGCATTGATTCAGAACATTTTCCAGGGAATTGTCATCCGCATGCTTGTCGTAAGAGGCCAGGGTCAGCACGCTTCTTGTGATCGAATTCATCAGGTCCTTGCTCGGCGCCTTCATGATCACATCCCGCATGAAATTCTTCGGCAGCCTTCTGCTTTCGTCCAGGATATCACGAAAAGCATCCAGCTGTTTTTTATTCGGAAGATCTCCGAACAGAAGAAGATAAGCCGCTTCCTCAAAACCGCATCTTTTCCCGGCGAAGCCCTTTGTCAGATCCGTAACAAGATATCCCCGGTACCAGAGTTTTCCCTCGCTCGGGACCTTCACTCCGTTTTCCATCCGGAAAGACTCGATTTTGGAAATATTGGTAAGTCCGGTCAGAACTCCGTTTCCGTTTTTATCGCGAAGTCCGCGGTTGACGCCGTATTCATCAAAAAGCTGCTGTGAAATGGTGTCCTGTGCCCTGCAGATCGGTGCGTATTTTTCCGCATATAACATTCTTTTTTTGTGAACTGTATCTGACATGGTATCCCTCCTGACATTGAGAAGTTTCCTGAAATTCTTCCGCGATCCGTGAAAGGAAGAAAGGAAAAGGAAAGAAACTGCAAAATAAATTGTAACCCGAATGGATATTCATAGATTTCTTTCATCATATCATTCGGCAGACTATACGGTCAAATGAATTTTCCATAAAGCTTCGGTTTCAAAACGGACATTTCATACTCAAAAAGAACCCCGGTCTGTTGGCCGGGATCCCCCTTTACATTTTTAAAATATTTTCCTGTTTTCCGAAATTTTTTATCTGTGTAAGAAATAGGTTAATCCTCCGGTCACAGCCACGATCACAATGATGATAAGAACAATGATCAAAAAACAGAAATAGGAACGTGCGAAATTCTGTACATTTTTATTTTTGGTTCCGCCGAAGGAATACACCAACAGGAAAATCAGTCCGACGATCGGTATGGCAAAGAGGACCTGGTATCCAAAATATCCCCACATGGAAATCGGTTTATAATTTTCGGGAAAACCGCTGCTGTTCGGCTGTTGGTTGGACGGCTGCTGGTACGGCTGCTGATAGGACGGCTGCTGTACCGCCGCAGGATTCCGGTCCGGGGAAACTGCTTTTTCAAACCTGGTACCGCAGTTTGTACAGAATGAACTTCCGTCTGCAGCTTCCGCACCGCAATTGGGACATTTCATGTCTGGATCCTCCTTCTCTATTTTTTATTTCCTGCTTTCAGTTTGTTTTTCCGCTCCAATGATTCCAGCTGCTGCTGCATCTGTTTCTGCTTTGCATCTTTGGAGCTTTTTTTCTTTCCCAGCTTACTCATTCTTTCCCTCTCTGGCTGCCTTCTCTTCCTTTTCCTGCTGAATAGCTGCCTGAGCCGCGGAAAGTCTCGCGATCGGTACACGGAACGGGCTGCAGGAAACATAGTTCAGGCCGATTCTCTGGCAGAACTCAACGGAACTCGGGTCTCCGCCATGTTCACCGCAGATTCCGCATTTCAGCTGCGGATTTGTACTGCGTCCTTTTTTCACTGCCATGGCCATAAGCTGTCCTACACCGACCTGATCCAGTCTTGCAAACGGATCCGATTCGTAAATCTTGCTGTCATAATAACTCTTTAAGAACTTGCCTGCATCATCACGGGAGAAGCCAAAGGTCATCTGGGTCAGATCATTGGTCCCGAAGGAGAAGAAGTCTGCTTCCTTTGCAATGGCATCTGCTGTCAGTGCCGCTCTCGGGATCTCGATCATGGTTCCGATGTGATAATTCAGAAATTCTCCTTTTTCTTTCATGACCTTTTCCGCTTCCTCAATGACCGTCTGTTTCACGAAGTGAAGTTCTTTCGCTTCTCCGACAAGAGGGATCATGATCTCGGGAACGATGTTGTAACCCATTTCATCTCTTACTTCGATCGCTGCTTCTATAATAGCCCTGGTCTGCATTCTTGCGATTTCCGGATAGGTAACGGCAAGACGGCAGCCCCTGTGTCCCATCATCGGGTTAAATTCATGAAGAGAATCCACTTTTGCCTTGACCTGTTCATAGGTAAGGCCCATATCCTTTGCAAGCTCTCTCTGTTCCTCTTCTGTCTGCGGAACAAACTCATGAAGCGGCGGATCCAGATAACGGACTGTCATCGGCCGGCCCTTCAGTGCCTTGTACATGGCAATAAAATCACCCTTCTGATAAGGGATAAGCTCGCTTAAGGCTTCTTCTCTCTGCTCTACGGTATCCGAAAGGATCATCTTACGGATCTTCGGAATACGTTCCGCCTGGAAAAACATGTGCTCTGTCCGGCAAAGGCCTATTCCTTCCGCACCGAGGCGTACGGCATTCATGGTATCCCGCGGGTTATCCGCATTGGTACGAACCTGCATCTTACGATACTGATCCGCCCATCTCATGATGCATCCGAAGTTCCCGGACACTTCCGCTTCCTGCGTTTCAAGATCTCCGTCGTAAATGTTTCCGGTATTGCCGTCAAGGGAGATATAGTCTCCTTCGTGATAGGTATGTCCGCCGAGAGAAAATTCCTTTTTCTCTTCATCCATCTTGATTTCTCCGCATCCGGATATACAGCAGGTCCCCATACCGCGGGCAACAACGGCCGCATGGCTTGTCATACCGCCGCGAACCGTGAGGATACCCTGAGAAGCTTCCATTCCTTCGATATCTTCCGGGGAAGTCTCCAGACGTACCATGATGGCGCGCTCTCCTCTTTTCTTGGCTGCTTCCGCATCTAATGCATTGAAATAAACTTTTCCTGCCGCAGCGCCCGGAGATGCCGGCAGAGCCGATCCGATGAGTATTCCGTTCTTTAATGCGTCTGCCTTAAAGACCGGATGAAGCAGCTGGTCCAGAGATTTGGCTTCAATCCTGCATACCGCTTCCTGCGGTGTGATCATGCCTTCCTCTACCAGATCACAGGCGATCTGAATGGCTGCCTGAGCCGTTCTCTTTCCATTTCTGGTCTGAAGGAAATAGAGAGTGCCGTCCTGAATGGTAAACTCCATATCCTGCATATCCTTATAATGATCTTCCAGTTTCTGAGCCATCTGGATAAAGGTCTTGTAGCATTCCGGAAGGTCCTGCTCCAGCTTGCTGATCGGCTGCGGGGTACGTACACCGGCAACCACGTCTTCCCCCTGTGCATTGATCAGGTATTCACCGAAAATACCCTTTTCACCGGTAGCGGGATTTCTGGTAAAAGCAACGCCTGTTCCGGAAGTATTTCCCATATTTCCGAAAACCATGGTCTGAACGTTGACCGCTGTTCCCCAGCTGCTCGGGATATCATTCATGCGGCGGTAAACATTGGCTCTCGGATTATCCCAGGAACGGAATACCGCTTTCACGGCCTCCATCAGCTGGACTTTGGGCTCCTGCGGAAAATCCCTGCCGCCCATTGCATCCTTGTAGACCTTTTTAAACCGTATGCTCAGTTCCTTCATATCGTTCTCATCGAGATCGATATCAAATTTCACGCCTTTGGCCGTTTTTACTTCATCAATTATTTTCTCGAAAAAGGACTTCGGAACTTCCATGACAACATCCGAAAACATCTGGATGAACCGGCGGTAGGAATCATATGCAAATCTTGCATTCCCGGTTTTCTTTGCAAAGCCCTCCACTGCCGTGTCATTCAATCCGAGGTTCAGGATGGTGTCCATCATTCCCGGCATGGATGCTCTTGCACCGGAACGCACGGAAACCAGAAGCGGATTTTCATTATCCCCGAATTTTCTTCCATTCTCTTCTTCGAGCCATTTCATGTGATCGAATATATCCCGCTGTATTTCATCCGTAATTTTCTTTCCGGCCTCATAATAATCGGTGCATGCTTCGGTTGTGATCGTAAAGCCCTGCGGAATCGGCATTCCGAGATTGGTCATTTCGGCAAGGTTTGCACCTTTCCCGCCGAGAAGCTCCCTCATGCCTGCATTTCCTTCCATAAACTTATAGATCCACTTTTTTGCCATTTTTCCCCTCCTGAACATTTTTCTTTTTTCCTGTTTGTTCTTTGTTATTTCTTCTGCTTTTGTCTGTTATTTTTCTGTTTTCGTTCTTTTTCTCTTCTCTATCTCAAGCTTAGATATCTTATCATAAAAAGAAACAAATTTACAGTAGAAAACCCCGAAATAAACAACATTTCGGGGGTGTATTACCGTTTCAAATCAGGAAGCCCTGTTTAAAATGAAAATTTATCCAAAAAATAACTGCGGAGATTCTCAATCGGGATCCTCTCCTGTTTCATGGAATCCCGGTCCCGTATTGTTACAGCCTTGTCCGTTTCGGAATCAAAGTCAAAGGTAATGCAGTACGGCGTACCGATTTCATCCTGTCTCCGGTAGCGTTTGCCTATGGCGCCGCGGTCATCATACTCACAGTACCAGTATCGGGAAAGTTCCGCGTGGATCTTCTCTGCCTCTTCTCCCAGCTTTTTGGACAGAGGAAGCACCGCGATCTTGACCGGTGCAACAGCCGGTGCAAAATGGAGCACGGTCCGGACATCCCCGCCTTCCAGCGTTTCTTCATCATAGGCAGCGCAGAGGAAAGCCAGCGTCACGCGGTCTGCGCCGAGACTCGGTTCAATGACATACGGGATATATTTCGTTTTCTTTTCTTCATCAAAGTATGTCAGATCCTGTCCGGATACCTCCTGATGGCGGGAAAGATCATAATCCGTCCGGTCCGCGATTCCCCAGAGTTCCCCCCAGCCAAACGGGAACAGGAATTCCAGATCGGTGGTCGCCTTGCTGTAAAAGGACAGCTCTTCCTTTTCATGGTCTCTCGCGCGAAGCTTATCCTCCGGGATGCCGAGATCCTTCAGCCATTTGATGCAGTAGTCTTTCCAGTATTTGAACCATTCCAGATCGGTATCCGGTTCACAGAAAAATTCCAGTTCCATCTGTTCAAACTCTCTGGTGCGAAACGTGAAGTTGCCCGGCGTGATCTCGTTCCGGAAGGATTTCCCGATCTGTCCGATGCCGAACGGTATTTTTTTTCTGGATGTCCTCTGCACATTTTTGAAATTCACAAAAATACCCTGTGCCGTTTCCGGACGGAGATATACCACGTTCTTGGCATCTTCCGTAACGCCCTGAAATGTTTTAAACATCAGATTGAATTCCCGTATATCCGTAAAGTCCTGCTTCCCGCAGGAAGGACACGGTATGTTGTTGTCTTTGATAAACTGCTGCATCTTCTCATGCGTCCAGCCGTCCAGGCCTTCCACCGGCATTTTGTTTGCATTGGCCCAGTCCTCTATCAGCTTATCCGCGCGGAAACGCTCGTGACAGCTTTTGCAGTCCATGAGCGGATCCGAAAAACTTCCCAGATGTCCGGAAGCAATCCATGTCTGGGAATTCATCAGAATGGCGCAGTCCACGCCGACATTGTAGGGAGATTCCGTCACGAATTTCTGCCACCATGCTTTTTTGACATTGTTCTTTAACTCTGCGCCGATGTTGCCGTAATCCCAGGTGTTCGCCAGTCCCCCGTATATTTCCGAACCCGGATAAACAAACCCGCGTGATTTTGCGAGTGCAACGATTTTTTCCATTGAATATTCCATTTCATTTCCTCCTGGTTTGCTTTCTGAAAGCTGATCCGGAAACAGAATTTTCCGGTTGTTTTGCAAAATACAGCGTCCCTCCGGTTTTTTACCGCAGAGCCGTACCCCTTGCACACGGTAAACATTATAGCATTTCTTTTAATATCTGCAAAGAATGAATGGGCCTGTCCACATAGCGCGACAATGACCGGTCGGCGTTTGCGGAAAGCTCCTTCATCACGCTGTCCGAAAGATTAAACGTATACAGCTTTTCCAGCGGAGATGTACAGATATAATGCCAGGCAAACCTGCAGGACTCCCCTGCCTCTTTCTCCGGCGGTTCCGGATCATAGGTCCCGTCGATCACCATGATGCGGAGTTCAAAAATCCTTCTGGTCAATTCATGCGGGAGAGAGGGCTTTGAGAGTGCCGTAAGGGAAAGATACAAAAGCTTCAGCATCTGCGGTTCATTGACATATTCATGTGCGTAATAATCTGCAAGTTCAAGGAAGTAGGAAGCGTAACAGGTGTTTTCAACATTCATCGGAATATCCTCAAAATAATTTGTGATCTCCGCAGCCTGCAGATTGTAGGAATCCCGGCCTTCATAAAGATGAAACGTTCCGTATGCAAAAAGCCGGGTCACTCCCATAAAGGAATTTCCCGGCCGCCTCGCACCATGCGCAAAAAACGAAAGCCTGCCGCGTTCTCTGGTAAGAAGCGTGATCCTTTTGTCCTGTTCCCCGATCGGCTGTGATTTGATCACGATGCCGGTCACTTCCACAATATTGGAATTCATTTCTCTCTTTTCGGAATACTGCGCACCGTCTATTTTTTCAGTTTTTTTGTATCATATCCGAAATCTTTGACCTGATACGGATTTTCCCGCCAGTCCTTCCGGACCTTGACGAACAATTTTAAATTGACCTTTTTCTCTGCCGTATCCTCAATGGATTTCCGTGCAAGCGTTCCGATCTTTTTCAGCATGGAGCCGCCTTTTCCGATGATGATCCCTTTGTGGTTTTCCCTTTCGCAGATAATATCCGCTTCGATATCGATCAGCTCACCGGAAGGCCGTTCGCTGTATTTCTGTACCATAACGGCTATTCCGTGCGGTACTTCTTCTTTCAGAAGACGAAGTGCCTGCTCCCGGATCATTTCCGCGGCAATCTCCTTCATCGGTTCATTGGTTACCGTTTCCGCATCATAAAACTGCGGTCCCTCCGGCAGTACCGAAAACAGGATATTCAGAAGCTCGTCCGTATTGGTATCCCTTAAAGCAGAAACCGGTACGATGTCGTTAAACCGGAACAGCTTCCGGAATTCTTCCATTTCTTTCAGCAGCACATTTTTATTGCTGAGCTTATCCGTCTTGTTGATCACCAGAATGACCGGCTTCCGGATTCTTTCCAGATCCTTCGCGATCTGTTTTTCCGACGCTCCGATATATTCCGATGCCTCCGTGATCCAAAGGACGGCATCCGCATCCTTCATTACCCGGGAAGATACGTCCATCATATATTCATCCAGTTTATTCCTGCTTTGGATAAGTCCCGGGGTATCCTCAAACACGATCTGCCCGCGTTCATCCGTAAATACAGTTCGGATCCTGTTCCGGGTGGTCTGCGGTTTTTCGGATGTGATGGCGATCTTCTGTCCGATCAGATGATTCATCAGTGTGGATTTCCCCACATTCGGTCTCCCGATCAATGCAATAAATCCTGACTTCATTTTTGCCTCGTTTTCTCAGTTTTTAAACAATGGTTCTATGGATGTAAAAAGGTCCGGGGATTCACTGATCTGCGTTTCTCCTCCGATCGTACATTTCTGTCCGTCCGACAGGACCGCGGATAGCAGCGGTTCCAGTGCACGGATATCTTCCGGAGAAGCATTCAGTATCTCATCGCGTTCTTTTTGAAGGTCTTCATTCGTGATATGGGAAAGATAGGCGGAAAGACCCCGCAGTCCCTTTGTCAGCGGCGTTTGGGGCATATCCAGATCGCTTATGGCTCCGATGATCGCTTTCGTCATTTCACGTTCGTCTGCCTGATAGTTTTTGACATACTCCGGAATTCCGTCATAGATCAAATCTGTTTCTCTGAGCTTCGGATCCCGGTAGGAAACAAACCCGGTATCCCCGTTTCGGCAGAATGCGGACATACATCCGTAGGCACCGCCTTTTACCCGGATATTATTCCAGAGATAACCGTAACTCATCAGAACCTTCAGGATTTTCAGGACCCCCGTATAGGAAAAACCATGGCGGATAAAGTTTCCGGATCGCGCCACATAATTGACACGCGAAGCGCAGGTCCATCCTTCTTTTCTTTCTTTCGGAAGAAACCGGAAAAGGTTTTCCCTTTCCGCGGCGGCCGGAACCTTCTCCTTAAAGTTCTGAACGCATGCACGAAAGGATTCATAGTCCTTTTCATCGCAGGTAACATCCAGGAGCATATGATCCGCCGTAAAAACCTTCCCGGCTATTTCAATCAGTTTCTCTGAAAGTGCAGACGGATTTTTCTCATATTCTTCTCCGGCCTTTTCCAGCATCCGGTAGTACGCGATCCCTTTTGTGGCGTCATGAAAGCAGGCATCTTTTGAAAAGAAGGACGCGGCACGGTTAGCGGCGGCCGTGTGACCGGAAGAAGTCAATTTTTCCTTCATCCCTGATTTGATCTCTCCGAGGATTTCTTTCAGTCTGAGCGTATCGTCCAGTTTGGAGCAAAAAAGCATTTCCGAAGCTGCATCAAACGCAAAACCTATTTTGTCGGCAAGGACCTTGGCATTGACGCTGAAAGTAAATGCGGATTCATTTTTTCCTGTCAGATCCGGATAGCTTTCCGTACCGAACCCGATCCCGCCGCTGTTTAAATTGATCTGTGTCGCAAGATCCTCATAGGAGTGCTCTCCCGTATCGATATAACCGAACACTTCCTTCAGAAAAGAAAGGTATGGCAGATCTTCTTCCGGCAAAAAATTGCAGTCAAATACTATTTTCAGATAAACAATTCCGGATGTGAAAATATCCGAATGAATGACCGGAACCCCGCATTCGGCTTTTTTCTCCCAGATCACTTTTTCCGCATCCCGTCCGATATCACTGCGCTTCAGCATCGGAATTTTCAGGAGATCCTCTTCCCGGGAAGGCTCGGTCTGATAATCCTTCAGCTCTTTTGTCATCCGAATGGTCTGTTCCCGTTCTTCCTTTGACATTTTATCCCGGATCTCTTTCAGAGTCTGTTTCAGTTCCGCATCCTTTTTTGCGGTAAGACCTTTGACCGGATGGAAGGTAATTGCCGCTTCGTTCGGATTATCCAGAAGAACTTCCCGGATCAGATCTTCAAAAAAACCTTCCTTTGTTTTTTTCTTCAGTTCATCAAAAACACCTTGAAATTTAAGGTGCATGCAGGGATCCGCATCATAAAGCCAGCTGTCAAAGCTCTGGATCCCGTAGATCAGTCCCTTCGGATAATTTCCGAAATCCGCCTCACGGGCTTTGAATTCCGCAACGTTGATGGCTGCAAGCAGTTTATCTCTGTCGATGCCGGATTGTGCGAGTTTCCGGAACGTCCCCTTGATGACGGAAAGAAATTCTCCCTTTCTTTCCGGTTCGGTATTCTTTGCGATCACGGAAAAATACGGTGTCCGAATGCCGGGCGTAAAGCCTCCGTAAACATCTTCCCCTATCCCCGCATCGATCAGCGCATCATGCAGGTACGCCCCGGGAACCTGCAGAAGAATATAGTCCAGTACCTGAAGGCCCATGTATTTCAGCGGGTCCAGTTCACACCCTACAAGCGTATTCAGCGTAAGATAAGATGCCTTCTGTTCCGATTCGCTTTCCGAAATGGAAAAATCAAAATCCGCCGATACCGGTTTTTCCCGGGGTATGGGTGTCCGGATCAGGGAGTCTGTACGGCTGTCCGGCCTCTTTTCATATCCGGAAAAACAGGTTTTGTCTATCCTGTCCAGCTGTTCTGCAAAATCCATGTTCCCGTACAGGTAGAGAAAGGAATTGGTCGGGTGATAGTACTTCCGGTGAAAGTCCAGGTATTCCTCATAAGTAAGCTCCGGGATGCAGTCCGGGTCTCCTCCGGATTCCTCCCCGTAGGGATGTCCTTCATAGAGTACCTTTGTAATTCCCCGCTCCATGACGCCGTCCGCACTCGAATAGACACCTTTCATTTCATTATAGACTACGCCGTTCAGGGAAAGTTCTCCATCCGGCTCCGTCAATTCATAATGCCATCCTTCCTGTCTGAAAATTTTTTCTTCCCTGTAAATATTCGGATGAAAAACAGCATCCAGATAAACATCCATCAAATTCTGAAAGTCGGTATCATTGCAGCTGGCGACCGGATAAATGGTTTTGTCCGGATACGTCATGGCATTCAGAAATGTGTTGAGAGATCCTTTGACCAGTTCCACAAACGGATCCTTGCTCGGGTATTTTTCCGATCCGCAGAGGACCGTATGCTCAATGATATGTGCAACACCGGTACTGTTTTTCGAAGGCGTCCTGAATCCTATCGTAAACACCTTGTTGTCATCATCGGCAAGCAGCAGGAAAATGCGCGCTCCCGTTTTTTTATGTTCCATGGTTACCCCGGCGGCATTGATTTCGGGAATATCCGTGACCCCTGATAACGTATATGCCGTGAGATTTTTCAGATTTTCGATCTGCTTTTCAAAATTCATCTAAAACATGCTCCTTCTCCCCTTTCCGGGGCTTTTCTCATGCCGTTTTTTTTTGCTGTGGTTTTACATATTCCCAAGAAATTTATCTTTTAAAACAGCAAGACATTCCCGGAAACAGAGATGAACAAACAATACAGGATCCGACCGGGCGGATATTCCGTACACATTTGCGATCCCCTGTTTTTTGGCTATGTTGAGTGTACGGAACAGATGAAAATCACCGGTCAGAAAACCAATCCGCAGCGGACGCTCCTCCGCCTGCAGAACCATTCCCCTTCCGCCGTTTCCCTCCGGCTGTCCTTTTGTCTGCATGCTCTTCTGCCGTTTTTCCTCCGTGACCCTGTCGATCAAAGCCTTGCTGCAAATAACATTTTCATTGGTGTTTCCGGACTGGATCTCCAGCAGGAGTTTGTCCGCCGGTATCCCGTTTTCCGTAAGGTAAGCTGCCATGGCCTCCGCTTCCGTGACCGGCTCGTTTGGCCCTTTCCCGCCGGAAAGAACAAAAATCGTCCCGGGATTCGTGTCCTCATATTCAATGGCCGTATCCAGACGTTTTTGCAGTGACGGACTCGGACTCTTATCCTCTTCTACCTTGGCTCCCAGAACCACCACATAATCCAGGCCTCTTGCAGGGACCGGATGCATTGCCGTCCCGATCAGAATGGCAATGACCACGAAAATTGCAGTACCGGAAATACAAAGCGTATGCAGCGAGCAGACAAGCCAGAGGGGAATATTTTTCGGATCCTCCCGGTAGACTCTGGCCGCATAGGCATTCCCGGCAAAAAAGATCGACATGATCAGCCAGATCCAGTTCTGCGATGCCAGCACCCCCGCATAAAATACAAGAACAAGCCAGTATGCAGCACAGAGAAAGGAACAGATCAAAAAAGTTATGACCATCAGTTGTCTCCCGTTATTGATTTCATTCTGAGGATATCTCCCTCTTCCGGCACGGGATTCATTCTGACAAACAGGAGCTGCCCCGGATGCGGCGCATTTTCCTGACAGAGTCCCTTTTCATCCCGGATATCCGTGACTTCGGATGAAATATTCCGGCCGTCCGGTTTCATGATCTCGATCCTGTTTCCCACGGAAAATTTGTTTTTCTGTCCGAACATTGCCTGCCCGGAAGGAAACACCTTTTCCACCGTGCCAAGATACGTATAATTTTTCCGGTAGGTGTTGCTGTCATAAATCTGATCCCCCGGTCCCGGCTTCCCGAAAAAGAACCCGGTTGTAAAGTCACGGTAAATTCCCTTTCCGATTTCTTCTTTATACCACGCAAGATGTCTCCGGTACAAGTCGGGGTCTTCAAAATAGTCATCCAGTGCCTTTCGGTAGGTCCTTGCCGCAGCCGCTACATAAAGCGCCGTTTTCATTCTTCCTTCTATCTTCAAACTGTCGATGCCGGCATCGACCAGTTCCGGAATATGTTCGATCATGCACAGATCCCTGGAATTGAACAGATAGGTGCCGCGCTCATTTTCATAGACATTCATGTATTCTCCGGGGCGTTTTTCCTCCACAACGGAATAGGTCCAGCGGCAGGGATGGGTACACTCTCCCCGGTTGGCGTCCCGTCCGGTCATAAAATTGCTGAGCAAACACCTTCCCGAATAGGAAATGCACATGGCCCCGTGAACAAAGGTCTCAATTTCCATATCCTTCGGAACTTTTGTCCGGATTTCACGGATCTCCTGCAGGGATAACTCCCTGCCCGTCACGACTCTCGATGCTCCCTGTTCTTTCCAGAAAAGAAAAGTTCCGTAATTTGTGTTGTTCGCCTGTGTGCTGATATGAACGGGGATTTCGGGACAGACCCTTCTTGCAATTTGAAAAATACCCGGATCGGAAATCAGAACAGCATCGGGATTCATTTCCTTTAACTCCCCAAAATACCGTTCTGCTTCTGTCAGATCTCTGTTATGTGCCAGAATGTTCGCGGTCACATAAATTTTCTTTCCTCTGTCATGTGCATAACAGACTGCTTCCCGCATTTCATCCGGTAAAAAATTTTTGGCCATGGCCCGCAGGCTGAAAGCCTCTCCGCCGATATAGACAGCATCCGCTCCGTAACGGATTGCCGTTTTTAAAACATCAAGACTGCCTGCCGGAAGCAGCAGCTCAGGTTTTTTCATTTTCATTCTCCCCTGCCGGTATTTTTTACACTGACTGCCACACCGTCCCCGACCGGAATAATTGAGGTAACAAGACCTTCCGTATGTGTCAGCACATACAGGTATTCCCGCATGCGTTTGTGGATGGTCCGATCCCGCCTGTCTATAGCAAAGCGGGACTCTGCGATCAGCCCGTCCTGCAGAACATTATCGGAAATCAGGACCCCCTGCTCCTTTAATGCAGGAAAGAGAAAGGAAAACCATTTCAGATACTGCCCTTTTGCGGCATCCATGAAAATCAGATCATACCTGTTTTTCTTCAGATCCCGAAGTGCCAGATCGGCATCCAGAGCGATCAGGGAGATCTTTTTTTCCGCTTTGGCACGTCTGATATTTTTCCGGGCTTCCGGAATACGCGGTTCATAATTTTCAATGGTGGTAATGTGCGTATCTTCCGGAGATGCAGCCGCCATGATCAGGGCCGAATAGGCAACACCGGTTCCCACTTCCAGAATTTCCAAAGGACGCAGCGCGCAAATCATTGTCCGGAGAAAGTTTTCCGTATCCCGACGGATAACAGGAACTTCCTCTTTAACAGCCTCTGCCCGGATTTTTTCCAGAGCCGCCGTATTTTCGCCGTTCAGCGAATCCAGATAATCCGATATCCTTTGTTCCGCGATCATGGAGACTCCGTTTCGCTTTTGGCGCCGTTTTCCGTATCGGGTCCCGCATTCAGCGTTTCCAGCATTTCCTTGGAGGACTGGGAAGTATTCAGAAGATAGGTTCCCGGCGTAATCTTTAAGTCAAAAAATTTTGCCTGTACGCGAAAAGACCATTCGTTGTCGATCAGTCCCTTTTTTTTCAAAAGTTCCGCTGCATCTTTTACCCCGGTTCCCTCCGTTACGGTTACATCAATATTCCTGCCGGGAGCTTCCTCTATTCCAACCGCATAAAAAATACTGTGCCCGAATTGATAGGCAGCCGAGATCCCCTTGAATATCACAAATACGATCCCTGCAAAAATAAGCAGTCTGACCGCGATTCCCATGATTTTCCCGGATATCTGATTGATTTTTCGAACGGCATGTCCCATTTAGTCCACTCCCGTAATGATAGGCAGGATCATCGGATTGCGCTTCATCTTTTTCCACAGAAAATCACTCAGATCATCCCGGATGCTGTTTTTGATCCTGGGCCAGTCTGTCATTCGGGCGTTCAGGCACTCACTGACACTGTTCTCCACAACTTCTCTGGCCTCTCCCATCAGGTCCTCTGACTCTTTCACATAGACAAAACCGCGTGAAACAATATCCGGACCGGACAAAAGGCGGCTGCTTTCCTTCTCCAGAACAAGCGATACGATAATGATCCCGTTCTGTGCAAGATTCTGTCTGTCTCTTAAAACAATATTTCCGACATCTCCTACGCCAAGTCCGTCCACAAGGATCCCGCCTGCCTGAACACGGCCCGTTACTTTGCAGGAGTCTGCTGAAAGTTCCACCACATCGCCGGAAGACATCAGGAGAATATTTTCGGGAGGGATCCCGACTGCCAGGGCAATTTCCTTGTTCGCCTTAAGATGACGGTATTCTCCGTGAACCGGCAATGCAAACCGCGGGCGGAGAAGCGCATACATCAGCTTGATTTCTTCCGCGCACGCATGTCCGGAGACATGGGTATCATGGAAAATCACTTCCGCGCCTTTCATGGAAAGTTCGTTGATGACTTTGTCCACTGCCTTTTCATTTCCCGGAATGGGATTGGAGCTTAAAATAATCACATCACTCGGCTGAATGGTGACCTTTTTATGCATGCCGCTTGCCATACGTGACAGAGCCGCCATGCTTTCTCCCTGGCTGCCTGTGGTACAGAGAACCGTTTTCTCCGGCGGATAATTTTTCAGCTGTTCTATATCGATCAGCGTTCCTTCCGGAATTTTGATATACCCCAGTTCATTCGCTGTCCCGATCACATTGACCATGCTGCGGCCTTCCACAACGACCTTCCTGCCATATTTATAGGCAGTGTTGATGATCTGCTGGACACGGTCCACGTTCGATGCAAACGTTGATACAATGATCCGATTCTTCTGGTGCTCCGCAAAAATCACATCAAACGTTCTTCCGACTGTTCTTTCCGACATGGTAAAGCCCTGACGGACAGCATTCGTGGAATCGCTCAGCATGGCAAGCACACCCTGTTTCCCGAGCTCCGCCATACGCTGAAGATCGGCAGCCTCGCCGAATACCGGTGTATAGTCCACCTTGAAATCCCCTGTATGGAATATGACGCCTGCCGGTGTAAAAATGGCAAGCGAGGAACTGTCGGAAATGGAATGATTCGTTTTTATGAATTCAACCTTAAATGCACCCAGCGGAACCGTATCCCCGTGGCATACCACATTGAGATGTGCCGAATCCGCGATTCCCTGCTCTTCCAGCTTATGCCGGATCAGAGCAACGGTAAGTTTTGTGCCGTATACGGGAACGTTCAGTTCTTTCAGGACATAAGGAAGCGCACCGATATGATCTTCGTGTCCGTGTGTGATCACAAAGCCTTTTACCTTAGAGGCATTTTCCTTGAGGTAAGTAATATCGGGGATAACCATATCGATCCCAAGCATATCGTCACTCGGAAATGCCAGACCGCAGTCAACCACGATAATACTGTCTTCATATTCGAAGGCGGTGATATTCATGCCGATCCGTTCCAGTCCGCCGAGCGGAATGATTTTTACCTTGGCGCCTTTTTTCACCTGAACCGGCGGCGTTTTGAGAAGATTGGCATGCACCAGCTTGGAAATATCTGTCAGGGGTGAACGCCGGGATCCATGGGATGAACGCTGCGGTTTTGCCTGCTGCACCGGCTGCTGCGGTTCTATCTGCGGCTTTGACTGCTGCGGCCTTGGCTGCTGCGGCTTTGACTGCCGTGGCTTTGACTGCTGCGGTTTCGGCTGCTGCGGCTTCAACTGCTGCGGTTTTTGCTGCTGCGGTTTTTGCTGCTGTGGTTTTTGCTGCTGTGGTTTTTGCTGCTGTGGTTTTTGCTGCTGTGGTTTTTGCTGCTGCAGCTTCGACTGCTGCGGTTTTGCCTGCTGCACCGGCTGCTGCGGCTTTTGCTGCTGCGGCTTCGACTGCTGCGGTTTTGCCTGCTGCACCGGCTGCTGCGGCTTCGACTGCTGCGGTTTTGCCTGCTGCGGTTTTGGCTGCTGCGGTTTTTGCTGCTGCGGTTTTGCCTGCTGCGGTTTTGCCTGCTGCGGTTTTGGCTGCTGCGGTTTTTGCTGCTGCGGTTTTTTCTGTCCGCTTGGATTCGCATTTTCTTTTTTCTGCTGCGGCGTCTGCACTTCCTGCCGCACTGCCTCATGACTCAGCTCCCTTAACCTCTGTATCGTCTTCAGCGGGTTCATTTCGTTACTGCTCAATTTTTTACCTCCGTTTGATTATTCGGACAGGTCCACTCCCGAACCTTCCATTAATTCTTTGAATATCTGAAATATATATTTCAATTCATCATCATCCGTGATGAATTCATATACGGCTTCTGCATCCTCCGGCCCGGATACATCCTTTAAAATAAAACATTCCTCATCTTTTTCTGCCAGAAGATAATACATTCCGTTTATTTTTGTTTCTTCCAGAACGGACAATTCCATATTTTTTCCGTCATCATCCGTCAACTTGATCTTTTCCATTGATATATTCCTCCAGGATCAGACATGCCGCCACCTGATCGATTACTTTTTTTCTGTCTTTCTTTTTTACGCCGCCTTCTCCCAGTATCTCACCCGACTCCACCGTAGTAAGTCTTTCGTCCTGCCATACCACCGGGATACCGGTTCTCCGCTCCAGCATCGTTTTGAATATCTCACATTGTTCCACCCGTTCACCGGGCGTTTCATCCATGTTAAGAGGACGCCCCAGCACGACCAGGGTCACCTTCCTGTCCCGGATCAGGGTTTCCAGACGGGCACAGGTCCTCCTCAGCTTGTTTTCGGATTTTCTTTGGATCGTTTCGATGGGCTGAACGGTGATACCGAGTGCATCGGTACATGACACCCCGACGGTCTTTGATCCGTAATCCAGTCCCATAATAGACAAAAAAATACCTCCCCCTTCGGAAAGAAAAGAAAACCTTCCCACAATAAAATAAAGCTGACCTTTTCAGTCAACTGTTTACAGACGACTAAAGAGAAACCTGTTTTCTGACCGAGCCCATAACGGTCCCTTCACGCGGCTTTATTTTTTTTCTTTGCTGCTTTTATTTTTTAATTTATGATCTATATAATACCCCAGGAGTTCCTCCAGGATCTCATCACGTTCTACTTTCATGATCAGACTCCTTGCGCTCTTATGGCTTGTGATATACGTCGGATCTCCCGACATGATGTAGCCAACGATCTGGTTGACAGGATTATATCCTTTTTCGGATAAAGCTTCATAGACCAACTTCAGCACCTGGCCTACATCCATTTTATTTTCCTGAACCGCCGTAAAAAACTGAGTATCCTGAATATTATTTTCCATGTTATTTATTGTAAACAAAAAGCCCTGTTTCTGCAAGAGGCATTTCTTAAGAAACGTTTACTATTTGCCCCATTAACAGAATTTCCGGTGTCAAAAATGAAGTAATATCACCTGAAAACAGCCTGTTCTGCCCATTCGGGATCCGGGGAGCCGCAACCCGAACATATTCTTTTGTGCTTCCCACCCAGTATTTTTCACCGAGGATCTCTATGGTTTCTTCCGCAAGCATTTCACCCTGTCTGCCGATTTTAGACATCCGGTATGCATGTGACATTTCCTTTTCGATCCCGGAAAGCATACCGGCACGCAATGATTTTTCTCCTGCAGTGAGCTGACCGGGAAAAGAAGAAGCCCCTGTCCCTTCCCGTCTGGAATACGGAAAAATATGCATTTCATAAAATCCGACCTGTTTTACAAAAGACTTTGTAGTTTCAAATTCCTTTTCGGTCTCTCCCGGAAAACCGACAATGACATCCGTGGTGATCGCTGCATCCGGCCTATGCCTTCGAATCAGTTCTATTCGTTCCAGATATTCCTCCGTTGTATAATGCCGGTTCATTCTTTTCAGAATATCATTGCAGCCGCTTTGCAGCGAAAGATGAAAATGCGGACAGAAAGAAGGTATCTGCATAAGAGCTGAAATAAATTCTTCCGTAATGATCTCCGGTTCCAGCGATCCGATCCGTATCCTCTTTATCCCCGGAATATCGGAAAGTTTACCGACAAGCCGGGGAAGATCCCTGTTTCCCCGGAGCCCGGAAAAATCCGTTCCGTAAGCCGAAAGATTGATTCCGGTCAAAACAAGTTCCCGATATCCTTCCGATGCAAATTTTTTTGCTTCTTCCAGAATATCCCCTTCCTCCCGGGAACGAACTCTGCCTCTCACATACGGGATGATGCAGTAACTGCAGAAAGCATTGCAGCCGTCTTCTATTTTCAGAAAGGCTCTCGTATGATCCGTCATGGAACCGGCCGGAGGATTTTTGTATTCTCTGACTGCAGAAATATCCCCGACTTCCTTTTTGAGTTCATGTATGGGGTCGCCGAACCATTGTTCCAGCACGGAAACAATATTTTTCTTTTCTTCGTTTCCCAGAATAATATCGGCACAGCCTTCCCGGATCAGCTTATCCGCTTCCGCCTGTACAAAACATCCTGCTGCCACGATCACCGTATCCGGGTTAAGCTTTCTCGCACGGTGTATCATCTGACGGGATTTCCGGTCGGCGATATTGGTAACGGAACAGGTATTGATGACGGTAACATCCGCCGCTTCCTCAAAAGGTTTCAGAACATAACCCGCCGAAAGAAGAAGCTGTTTCATGACTTCAGTTTCATAGGCATTCACCTTGCAGCCCAGAGTATGAAAAGACACGCTTCGCAAAAGATACCTCCGTATGTTTAAAGTAACGAAAAAACCGTTTGATTTCCGCTATGCTGACTATTGACTTTGACCTGCGTTCTTTGTAGGATAATAAAAGAATTACAGTCTGTCTAAAGGAGGATGTTTTCATGAAAACAGTAACCATATGTCTTAATTCCATCGATAAAGTGAAATCTTTCGTGAGAGATATTTCCAAGTATGATGTGGATTTTGATCTTGTGTCCGGAAGATATGTGATCGATGCCAAGTCCATCATGGGTATTTTCAGTCTGGATCTCAGCAAACCGATCAATCTTAACATACATGCGGAACAGGGTGTTGATGAGATACTTGAAACATTGAAGCCGTATATCACCAATCAGTAACTCACCACGAAAAAGATATCTTTCCTCCGTCTCGGTAAAATACTCTGACGGAGGATTTTTATGTGCAGAGAATCCTCTCTGCTGTTTCCAGTGCCCTTTTCATCATTTCATCCATGGTTCCGGATAATTTTCCCTCGGATTTCCGGATATGTTCCGGAAGCGGCTTTGTGACCGGATGCTTTGCCACAAAAATGGTGCAGCAGTCTTCATACGGCTCTATGGATGTTTCATAGGTTCCGATCATCTCGGAACGGTCTATGATCTCCTGTTTATCAAATCCGATCAGCGGGCGAAATACCGGCATGGTGCATACCTCATCCGTACAGATCAGAGACTGCACCGTCTGGCTTGCCACCTGACCTATGCTTTCTCCCGTAATCAGCGCCATACTTCCCGTCTTTTTCGCAATTGCCTCCGCGATCCGCATCATGGAGCGCCGCATGATAATGGTAAGTTCTTCGTGCGGACAGGTCTCATAGATAGCCATCTGAATTTCCGTAAAATTGACGATATGAAGATTGACCGGTCCCGCATAGCGTGCAACCAGTTTTGCCAGATCCACCACCTTCTGTTTGGCACGTTCACTTGTATACGGCGGTGCATGGAAATATACCGCCTCGATCAGAACACCTCTTTTGGCGATCATGTATCCCGCGACGGGAGAATCTATTCCTCCCGATAAAAGCAGCATGGCTCTTCCGTTTGTGCCGATAGGCATCCCGCCCGGTCCGGGTATGCTGACGGAATAAATACTGAATGAATCCCGGATTTCCACATGAAGCATCACCTCCGGATGATGGACATCCACGCCGGTATTCGGGCAACCGTTTAACACGGCTTCCCCGATATCCGCGTTGATCGTCTCCGATGTTCCCGGAAAGCTTTTATCCGCACGGCGTGTATCTACCTTAAAGGTGACCGATTCTTTTTCCCCGTAGACTTCTCTCATATAGCTGACCGCCGCAGATTTCAGTTCTTCATAGGAAATCCCTTTTTCCATGCGGACAACCGGACAGATGGTCACAATCCCGAAAACACGTTTCAGGGCATCCACGGTATCCTCGTAATCATAATCCCCTTCCGTGTCCACATAAATACGGCCGTGCTCCTTTGTGACTTCAAATTTTCCGTCCACATCGTGCAGCATATGTTTGATCTGTTTGATGAGGGCATCCTCGAACTTGTAGCGGTTCTTTCCCTTGCAGCCGATCTCACCGTATTTGATCAGAAATGATTTGTAAGAAATCATACTCTCCTCCGTTTGAAAAATAATGCTTTATGAAAGCCTAATGACTTGTAAATTTTCTGAGGACCGGAATCAGTTCCGCAAAGACCTTCAGAAAATAATCCGCTTCCTCCTCCGTATTCAGATCGCAGAGGCTTACGCGTATGGTGGAATCCAGAAGGTCATCCGAAACTCCTATTCCTTTCAGAGTCCCGGATATTCCCGGATGATGGGAAGAACAGGCAGAACCGCTGGATACGCAGATTCCCTTTTCCTCCAGTGCATGCAGCAGCACCTCGCTTTTAACGCCTTTCACGGATATGCTCACGATATGCGGCGCACTGTCTGTTCCCTTTTTCGAATGCACGCTTACCCCGTCCACCAGAAGAACGCCGTCCGTGATCCTGTCCTTTAAGGCCGTGATCCGTTCTGTTTTATCATCCAGATCCTCGTATGCCTCCGCTGCCGCTTCTCCCATGCCGGCAATTCCCGGGACGTTCAGGGTCCCGCTCCTTAACCCGTTCTGCTGTCCCCCTCCGTAAAGGATGGGACGGATTTTGACCCGCGAATCGATATAAAGGAAACCGACTCCCTTCGGGCCGTGCAGCTTATGACCGCTTACGCTTAAAAGATCGATCCCCATGCGTTTCGGGTAGATCCTGATTTTTCCGTATGCCTGAATGGCATCCACATGGAACAGCGTATCCGGATTACCTTCATGAACGATCTTTGCAATCTCTGCGATCGGTTCCATAGCTCCGACCTCGTTATTGATAAACATGACAGAAACCAGAACCGTATCCGGCCGTATGGCATTTCTCAATTCGGAAAGACGGATCCTTCCGTTTTCATCCACCCCGAGTATGGTCGTTTCAAAGCCGACGGAGGAAAGAAACGTCAGCGGCTCATAAACCGCCGGGTGTTCTATCCCCGTACTGATGATGTGCTTTCCCGCCCTTTGATTGGCCAGCGCACATCCGATCAGCGCCGTATTGTTGGATTCCGTTCCGCCCGACGTAAAGAGGATCTCTTTGGGAGATACCTTCATGGTCTTCGCGATTTTATCCGCGGCATCCTTTACATACCGTTCTGCATTGACTCCCATGATATGCCGGGAAGACGGGTTGCCGTAATCCTCCCGCATGGTCCTGTTCATAAGATCCAGGACCCGTTCCGACACCTTTGTCGTTGCGGAATTGTCAAAATAAATATTCATTATTTTCCTTCCAGCTGCATCATCAATAAAGAGAGTACAACGAGTCCGGCCGTTTCCGTGCGGAGAATCCGTTTGCCGAGAGTAACGGGGATGATTCCTGCCTCTCTTGCACGGCTGATCTCTTCCTCTTCAAAGCCTCCCTCCGGCCCGATAAAGACCGCAGCGGAATCTCCGGGGCATATGCCGGAAATGATCTTCCTTGTCTTTTCCGAATCTTCCGCAAGTTCGTAGGGGATCAGCCTGACCTTATACTTCTGCATTTCGTTCAGGGCGGACCGAAAATCAATCGGAACGGAGACTTCCGGGATTCTGTTCCTTCCCGATTGTTTTGCCGCCGCCTCAGAAATTCCCTGCCAGTGTTTTTGTTTCACCGCGGATTTTTTATCATCCCATTTTACAACGACCCGTCTGGTAAGTACAGGAACAATTTCCGATACCCCCAGTTCCACGGATTTCTGAATGATCCATTCCATTTTATCGGACTTGGGCAGGCCCTGGAACAACGTAATTTTTGCCGGGAGTTCCCTCACGCTTTGATTTTCCGAAACAACAGAAAGGATTATCTCTTCTTTTCCGATTTCACGGATTTCACAGAGATAATCCCAGTCACTTCCCGTATTCAGCAGAACCTTTTCTCCGGGTTTTATTCTGAGGACATTCCGGATATGGTTCACATCAGGCCCGTTGATCACGGCCCTGTTCTCACAAATCTGTTCCGGCCCTACAAAAAAATGATACACTTATTTTCTCCCTGCCGTAATATTCACCCATTCTCCCATACGGTTCGTTTCCGGGCTCTCAAGTTCCGGTTTTTCTTTCCCGGCAGATCGAACCGTTTTTTCATTTAAAAAGACCTTTTTTCTTTGTACTGTTCTGCCCGGTCACCAGATCATCGTATTCCTTCAGCGCATCCTTCTGCGCTGCCGTCAGGTGCGTCGGCACCTGAACCACCAGCGTCACGTAATGGTCTCCGCGCACATTTCCGTTCCTGAGGGTCGGTACTCCCTTGCCTCTGAAACGGATCTTGGTATCCGTCTGTGTCCCGGGTTTTACTTCGTACTCCACTTCTCCGTCTACGGTTTTTACACGGATGGGACCGCCGAGAGCCGCCTCGGCAAAGGAAATCGGAACCGTGGAGAAAATATTCACATCCTGACGTTTGAAAATGGGATGCGGACTGACAATGCATTCCACCAGAAGGTCTCCTCTTGGCCCGCCGTTGCCTCCCGGCTCCCCGCCGCCGGACATCCGTACCGACAGTCCGTTATCAATTCCCGCCGGAATGGAGACACGGAAAGTTTTCCTTTTTGCGGTATATCCTGTCCCGTAACAGGCAGAGCATTTTTCCTTAACGATTTTTCCGGTACCTTTGCACTGCGGACAGGCCTGTACATTCTGCATGGTTCCGAATACCGTATGGCTCATCTGAACAATCCTGCCCTTCCCGTGACAGGTAGGACATTCTTCGGGACGGGTTCCCGCTTTTGCACCGGTTCCGTGACAGCTCGGGCATTCTTCCTGAAAATTGACCGTGATCTCCTTTTCGCATCCGAAAACAGCCTCTTCAAACGTCAGGCGCACAGAGGTGCGTACATTGGCGCCCCGCGTGGCTTCATTCGGTGATGCGCTCCTGCGGCCGGATCCGAAAAGGTCGCCGAAAATATCGCCCATTCCGCCGCCGAACATACCGCCGAGATCCCCGAAAATGTCAGAAAAATCCGTTCCGCTGAAATCAAATCCTCCGCCCGGTCCTGCCCCGTTGTCAAATGCGGCATGTCCGAACTGATCGTATTTCTGTCTCTTTTCGGGATCGCTGAGAACCGCATAGGCTTCGCTTGCCTCCTTGAACTTCTCCTCAGCGCTCTTATCACCCGGATTTGCATCCGGGTGATATTTTTTTGCAAGTACACGATATGCTTTTTTGATGGCGTCCGTATCTGCGTTTTTCGGAACACCCAGGACTTCATAATAGTCCCGTTTCTGTTCTGCCATATTATTCCTCTTCCTGCTCAGACTTCTTTAAAATCTCCGTCCACTACGCCGTCATCCGAATTTCCCTGAGAGGATGAACCCGTATTCTGTGTACCGGAATCCGCCCCTGCACTCTGAGAAGGACCGCCGGATGTTCCCTGTGCCTGGTTTTGCGCCTGTGCATTTTCATAGACCTTTGCGAACAGCTTCTGGGCACTCGCCATCAGCTTTTCTTTCTTTTCCCTGATGTCTTTTACCTGTTCATCCGTTGCGGACTCTGCAGGAGCATTCTTCAGGGTTTCCTTCAGTGCATTCAGATCGGCATCCACGGCGGCTTTATCCGTCGGATCCAGTTTGTCCCCGATCTCCTGCATGGATTTCTCCGTCTGGATAACCAGGGAATCCGCTTCATTGCGCGTATCCACCGCATCCTTCTTTTTCTTATCCTGTGCTTCAAAAGAAGCTGCATCCTTCACGGCCTTGTCGATATCATCCTTGCTCATATTGGAACCGGAAGTGATTGTAATATGCTGTTCCTTGCCGGTGCCGAGATCTTTTGCGGATACATTCACAATGCCGTTCGCATCAATATCAAAAGTTACTTCGATCTGCGGAATGCCTCTTCTGGCCGGAAGGATCCCGTCCAGACGGAACTGGCCGAGCGTCTTGTTGTCTCTTGCAAACTGCCGCTCACCCTGTACCACATGGATATCCACAGCAGACTGGTTGTCTTCCGCAGTTGAGAATACCTGGCTCTTTTTGGTCGGGATGGTCGTATTTCTGTCGATCAGTTTTGTTGCAACCCCGCCCATGGTTTCGATGGACAGGGACAGCGGTGTGACATCCAGAAGAAGGACATCGCCCGCGCCCGCATCGCCCGCAAGCTTTCCGCCCTGAATGCAGGCACCGATCGCAACACATTCATCCGGATTCAAGGTCTTGCTCGGCTCATGTCCGGTCATCTGCTTTACTTTTTCCTGTGCGCTGATCATACGGGTGGAACCGCCGACCAGCAGCACTTTCCCAAGATCCGAATTTGTTACGCCGGCATCTCTCATGGCATTCTGGACCGGGATGGTGGTCCTTTCGATCAGGTCCGCGGTCAGTTCGTCAAATTTTGCTCTGGAAAGCGTCATATCCAGATGCTGCGGTCCCGCATTCGTTGCCGTAATGAAAGGCAGATTGATATTGGTGGTAGTCTGTGTGGAAAGTTCCATCTTGGCTTTTTCCGCTGCTTCCTTTAACCTCTGCAGGGCCATCTTGTCCGCGGAAAGATCCACTCCTATGCTCTTCTTGAATTCGGATACCATCCAGTCGATGACCTTTTTATCAAAATCATCACCGCCGAGATGTGTATCGCCGTTGGTTGCAAGAACTTCGATCACGCCGTCCCCTATTTCGATGATGGAAACATCGAAGGTGCCGCCGCCGAGATCATAGACCATGATTTTCTGTTCTTTTTCATTATCCAGGCCGTAAGCAAGAGCTGCTGCCGTGGGTTCGTTGATGATTCTTTTTACATCCAGTCCGGCAATTTTTCCGGCGTCCTTGGTTGCCTGTCTCTGTGCGTCATTGAAATAAGCCGGAACCGTAATGACTGCTTCCGTCACTTTTTCTCCCAGGTAGGCTTCCGCATCCCCCTTCAGTTTCTGAAGGATCATGGCCGAAATTTCCTGCGGCGTATAGTTCTTGCTGTCTATCGATACTTTAAAATCCGTACCCATATGTCTCTTGATGGAAGAAACGGTACGTTCGGAATTCGTGACCGCCTGCCGTTTGGCCGGTTCCCCTACCAGACGTTCTCCCGTCTTTGAAAATGCCACAATGCTCGGTGTGGTTCTCGAACCTTCGCTGTTCGGGATCACAACCGGTTTCCCGCCTTCCATGACTGCTACGCAGCTGTTTGTTGTACCAAGGTCAATTCCGATTATCTTGCTCATATAGTTTTCCTCCTCAAATGTAATAATCTGTTATGTTCAATAAGATGCTTTCCCGCTTCCGGCCTGATCCTGCATCCGTTGTCAGTTTGCCACTTTTACCATGCTGTGTCTTAAAACTTTGTTTTTGTACATGTAACCCTTCTGCAGTTCTTCGACCACCACATTCTCCGCTTCATTTTCATCTTCCACATGCATGACTGCATTGTGAAATTCGGGATTAAAAGGTTTCCCCTTGCAGTCGATCGGTTTTGCACCGGCCTCTTCCAGATTTTTCAGCAGCTGTTTGTAAATCATCTGCATTCCCTCTGCATAGGCCCTGCATTCTTCCGAATTCGGAACCGCCGCCAGACTTCGTTCGAAATTATCGATGACCGGGAGCAGCTTTTCAAGCGTTACCTGCGTGCCCATGTCGAACATCTCTGTTTTTTCCTTTTCCGTCCGTTTTCGGAAGTTGTCGAATTCTGCAAGATTCCTTTTCAGGAGATCTGTGAGTTCCTCGATTTTTTCATCCCTCGGGTCTTTTTTCCATCTGAAACCTTTTTTCTTCAGCTCTTCCGCCGCCTTTTCTTCTGTCTTTTCTTCCGGTTTTTCTTCTGCTTTTTCTTCCGGCTTTTCTTCTGCTTTTTCTTCCGGCTTTTCTTCTGTTTTCTCTTCCGGCTTTTCTTCTGTTTTCTCTTCCGGCTTTTCCTCCGGTTTTTCCGGGGAACCATCTTCCGGTTTTTCTTTCTGTATTTCCTCCCCCGTTTCTTTTTCTTCGGGGCATTCTTTTTTCTGTTCTTCTACGGGTTTTTCATTGATTTTTTCATTTTCCTGTTCCGATTTCCGGTTTTCTCCGGTGTCCTTCATATCATCCACTTTTTCTATTCCTTTCCGCCGTCCGATGTATCATCTTTTCGTTCGCTTTTAAATGTATTGTCCAGCTGGTTCATCACCGTTCGTATGGTGTGGAGCACTTTTTCGTAATCCATCCGTTTGGGTCCCACAATGCCGATCGTTCCCCGCATGCCGTTTCCCAGATCATAATTTGCCGTTACCAGACTGCAGTCTTTCATATTCGGGACCGGGGATTCGTCTCCGATAAAAACCTGAATTCCGTCATGTTCTTCATTTGCCGTTTCATTGACATCGTCCAGGATCTCTTTCAGTTTGTCTTTTTCTTCAAACGTATTGATCAGCTTGCTGGCTTTTTCTCCGTCTGCAAGTTCCGGATATTTGAAAAAGTTCGTTGTCCCGCTGGTATAAATGGGAAGGTCTTCATCGTCCGCCTTGACCGCTTCTGAAATCTCATTCAGGATCTGATCTATGACTTCATGATGCTTACCCGCATCCGCCTTGAGCTTTCCTATCATACCCAGATTGATTTCGTTAACCGGAAGGCCATTCAGGGTCGTATTCAGAAGAATGTTCAGGTTCAGGATATCCTGATCGGATAAAACTTCCGCCACGGTAATGATTTTGTTGCTGATGATATTGCCTTCCACCACGGTAACAACCAGAAGCTTATGAATTTCCACCCGGGAGAGCTGAATCAGTTTGATCTTGTTCTGATGAAAATCGGGTCCGCTGATCATGGCTGCATAATTCGTGTTGGAAGCGATCAGTCGGGCCATCTGCTTTAATACAAGTTCCATCCGGTCAACACGCTTGATCATCAGTTCCTTGAATTCCGAAACCTCTGTCTCTTTTTCTTCCAGAATTTCATTTACATAGAAACGGTATCCTTTATCGGAAGGGATCCTTCCGGCGGAGGTATGCGGCTGGATCAGATATCCCATTTCTTCCAGATCACACATTTCATTTCGGATGGTGGCACTGCTTAATTTGCAGTCCGGAAGCTTGGAAATGGTTCTGGAGCCGACAGGTTCTCCTGTCTCCATATAATTCTTGATGAGCGCATTCAATATGGTTACTTTCCGTTCGTCAAGTTCGCCCAGCTCCATGTTTTCCTCCCTTCCTTTTGCCTGTTAGCACTCATTTATGTGGAGTGCTAATACCGTTTTTGTTACTATATTCCTTCCTTGCCTGTTTGTCAATAATTTTCACACAATTTTCGGGAATATACGCCGCCTGAAAACAATACACGGATTGACAGAATATCCCTTTAAATTTATACTTTAACAAGTCTCATTCGGTGATCGGACAAAGATCAAAACCTCGAAAGGAGAATTCTTCTTTAAAATGGGAAAATATTTTTTCAGAGTTCTTTCGGCAGTGTTCATTCTGACCCTGGCTTTCCCGGGTTCGGTCTTTGCAGCCGGCATCGTAAAAAATCATATCAATGAATACCAGGAAAAGGAATCCCTGAATCAGATTACAGGCCCGTCCGGTTCCGGAGAAAAGGTTTCGACCGATGCTCCCGGATCTGACGGGAATTCATCTTGTGAAACAACCGATGAAGAAGGTACTTCTCTCGGCCTTTTTGCAACAACCGGTTACTGGAACAGCCATAATCAGGCAACCGCTTCCGGCGTTTGGCCCCGTTCCGGGCATACGGTGTCCGCCGACTGGAGTATTCTTCCCTGCGGAACCAGGATACGCTTTGCGGACAGCAATATTGTCTATACGGTGGAGGATACCGGTGTCTCCGGAAGGTGTATCGATGTGTATTATGACACCAGTGGGGAAGCTGCTGCCCACGAAAACCCCACAAAAGAAGTTTTTCTTCTAAAATAGGGGGTTTTTCTACATTCCGGCTAAAATGTTACAAATTTATGTCAACGAAAAATAAGCGGATCCCATTTTTTTGGGGTTCGCTTTCCCTTTGTTTTTACAGCAAAATCAAGCCTCGGTTTACATATGTTCCTTGACATATTCTGTTTATGTGGTAGTATAAATTTGCTCTCTTTGTTAAGGAAATATTACGAGGTTTTACGAATATGAGCAAACATCCGAAAATTCTGAAAAAAACACTAATCGTTGCTCTCTTTCTGCTTTTTTTTGTGCTGACGCCCCTTGCTTTTGCCGGCATGCCGGTCCGTACCTACGCAGCCAATCCAAAGCAGGCCGAGGCAGCTTCTACCGCTGCGCCCGTTTTTACTTCTGCTGCAGCGCCTTCTTTTGAAGCTGCTGCTTCCGAAACCGTTTCCTCTTCTGAAACCGTCTCTTCCATTGGACAAAAATCTCTTGCCGTTTCCGATGCAGGTTCCGTTTCCGTTTCTGTTTCCGATCATGCCACAAAAAAAACCGATACGGCTGCCGCCCCCGCATTTGATGAACTGAGCAATCCGGAGATCCTGAAAGCCAGAGCCGCCGCAGAAAAAACAAACGAACTGGTTCGGGCCGATAAGGATAAGGCATGGGGTGATTTAAAGAGTAAGGAAAAGGCAGAAGCAGAGGCCAGGGAAAAAAGCAAGTCTGCAGCTTCAAAATCCTCCGGCAGTTCCGGCAGCAGCTCCTCCGGTACCACCAAAGTAGATCTCGGATACTTCTGGCTGACAGCTTATTGTCCCTGCTACCGTTGTTCCGGCGGCTGGGGCGGCAGGACCAGCAGCGGCACCATTGCGCGGGCAAACCACACTGTTGCAACGGATCCCAGCGTCATTCCGGCAGGTACCCGGTTAATGATCAACGGACGAACCTATCTTGCAGAAGATGAAGGTTCCGGCGTCAACGGAAATCATATCGATATTTACTATGACGAACATCAGGATGCCTTGAACTTCGGCTCCCAGCATGCGGAAGTATACCTGATCAAATGATGTGGCCGCCAAAAGTAATATCACGGATTGCTCTGCACTTCATTCTTCCGGTAAACATTTTGCCGGAATATGCCCATGCCGGGCACACGCCAAAAGACAAAAAACGGACGGTCCCACAGCAGGGTCGTCCGTTTTTGTATGTCTGCAGGATCTTCACCTGGCCAGCTTATCCAAAAGACCTTCCAGTTCTTCGATTTTGGTCTTTCTCTGTTTGACAGAGCCGCAGGTACAGGCATCCATGATGCAATTTTCCATATGGGCCTTGATGATTTCCCGGTTGATCCGGTTTAAAGCGGCCCGGCTTGCAAGGATCTGATTGGAAATATCGATGCAGTAACGGTCTTCCTCCACCATTCTGATAATTCCGTCCAGCTGCCCTCTGGCTGTCTTTAACTGTCTCAGGACCATCTTATGATCTGCTTTCATTTGGATGCCTCATATCCGGCATCCTTCACTGCCTGAATCAAAATATCTTCGGATACGCTTCCGTCCTGTTCGATGACGGCCTGCTTCCTGTCCAGATCCGCCTCTGCATTGGTAACTCCCGGGACCGCCTTTAATGCCTTTTCAACCGCTGCCTTGCAATGTGCGCAGGCCATTCCGTTTACCTGGATTGTTGTTTCCATTTTTTTATTCTCCTCCTCTGATTTTATTTTTTCCTTCTGTTCTTCTTTTCCTGTTTCTTTTCCTGTTTCCTTTCCTGTTTCCTTTCCTGTTTCGATTCCCGTTTCAATTCCTGTTTCTTTTCCTGTTTCTTTTCCTGTTTCTTTTCCCGTTTCGATTCCCGTTTCTTTTTTGAAATCCTCTGTTTTTGGTTTGAATCCGCGAAGCCGCAGTGCATTTCCAACCACGCATATGCTTGACATGCTCATGGCCGCCGCCCCGAACATAGGACTTAATTTCCATCCCATGCTCATATAAAACACGCCGGCCGCAAGCGGAATTCCCACGCTGTTATAAAAGAACGCCCAGAACAGGTTTTCCCGGATATTCCGGATGACTGCCCTGCTCAGATCAATTGCCGTTACAATATCCGAAAGATGATTTTTCATCAATACCACATCCGCAGAATCAATCGCAATATCCGTTCCGGCTCCTATTGCAATCCCCACATCCGCTCTTGAAAGTGCCGGAGAATCATTGATGCCGTCTCCGACCATAATGACCCGTGTACTCTTTTTCTTTCCGGTTGTTTTTTTCTTCTTACCGGATTCCTCCGTTAAATTCTGTTCCTGTATCCTTCGGATTTCATTTTCTTTCTGATCCGGCAGCACTCCGGCGATTACCTGATCTATTCCGGCCTGCGCCGCAATTGCTTCTGCCGCCTCCCTGCGGTCTCCGGTCAGAAGGATCACTTCCAGACCGCGTTCCTTCAATGCCTGCACTGCCCGGGCGCTGTCTTTCTTTATTGTATCCGCAGCCGCAATGGTTCCGAGATTTTTTCCGTCTCTTGTAAAATACAGAAGCGTCTTTCCCGAAAGATCCGTCCGTCCGTCCGCTTCCTTATGTCCCGTTCTGTCATTTCCCGCTGTTACCATATGTCCGTTTATTCTGACGATGATCCCCTTCCCGGGAATATTCTGAAATCCGTCAGAGGGCAGAAAAGCCGTATTCCTTTTTTCTGCCTCTGCCTTCACGGCTGCTGCCAGCGGATGTGAGGAACCGCTTTCTGCGGAATACGCGATCTGCAGCAGTTCCTCTCCGGAAATCCCGTCTGCCGGAATAATATCCGTAATAACCGGTTTTCCTTCCGTAACGGTACCGGTCTTATCCAGCACGATCGTTTTTGCCTCATGCAGGGTTTCCAGCGCCTCGGCGGATTTAAACAGGATCCCATACTCCGCCGCCTTCCCTGTTCCCACCATAACTGCAACAGGCGTTGCAAGGCCTAAAGCGCACGGGCAGGAGATCACGAGCACCGCAATGGCGCGGGAAAGAGCAAAAGAAAAAGTCTGCCCCCCCAGGATCCAGGCCAGAAAAGCGATCAGTGCAATTCCCATGACCACCGGAACAAAAATCCCGCTGATCCTGTCCGCGAGCCTTGAAATCGGTGCCTTGGAAGAAGCTGCTTCTTCCACCAGCGCAATAATCCTGGCGAGTGCGGAATCCTCTCCCACGCGGGTCGCTTCCATCCGTATGCTGCCGTTTCCGTTAATGGTTGCGCCGATCAAAAGATCTCCCGGCTTTTTATCCGCCGGAATGCTCTCTCCGCTGATCGCCGACTCATCCACACTTGTATTCCCTTCTTTTAAAATTCCGTCAACCGGAATGCCCTCTCCCGGCCGCACGATCAGAATATCTCCGCTTTTCACCTGCTTTGCCGGAATGCGGACTTCCTTCCCATCCCGGATCACATTTGCACTCTTCGGAGAAAGATCGATGAGTTTTCCGATGGCATCCGAAGTTTTTGCCTTGGAACGTGTTTCAAAATATTTTCCGAGGGTGATCAGTGTCAGGATCATGGAAACCGATTCAAAATACAGGCTGCCGCTCCATTCCTGAGCCGCAGGCATATCTCCCCGTCCCAATGCGTAACCGATGCCGTAGATCCCGGCAATTCCGTATAGAAAGGCGGCAAGGGAACCGACTGAAATCAAAGAATCCATATTCGGTGCCAAATGCAGCAATGCTTTTATGCCGCCGGTATAGTATTTCCGGTTCACCATCATGACCGGAAGTACCAGGAGCATCTGCGTAAATGCGAATGCAAGAGAATTCTCAGTCCCCTTCAAAAATGCCGGAACCGGAAGACCGATCATATGTCCCATGGTCAGAAAAAGCAGCGGAATCAGAAAAAAAAAGGAAATCTCCAGGCGGAACTTCATCTCTTCCAGTTCCTTCCCCTGAACGGAAGCAGCGGTTCCTTTTCCGGAAACAGGTATTTCCTCTCCAGTATTTTCCCCGGTTTTTTTCTCCTTTTTTACAAACGCCCCGTATCCTGCGTGATCCACTGCGGAAACGATGTTTGATTCGCTGCACTTATTTTCATCATATTCCACCGTCATGGAATTTGTAAGCAGATTGACCTGACATTTTTCCATCCCTTCCAGTCCGGAAACGGCCTTTTCCACATGTGCACTGCAGCTTGCGCAGCTCATGCCCGTGATATCAAAATATTCTTTTCTCATGATTTTTCCTCCTTCCGTTCAAAACATCCGCATAAAATATTGATTCTTCAAGTGATTGCCTTTGCATTTGTTTTTTAATACCCCTACCGGGTATATGTATATCATAATACCCTCAAAAGATACTGTCAATGTCCGGGGAAAGATATCCGTCTGTTTTTCACAGCCGCCGGAATATACAGGAAAAAAGATTGAAAAAATATACGGAATTGCGGTTTTTTATGTTTCGTGTATAATCTATAAAGCGGCGGGGGGAAAAAACAGGATGAAAACAGAAAATAAAAATGCCTATATGCTGGGTATCAGACACGGCTGGCCTATCGGAGTCGGCTATTTTGCCGTTTCCTTTGCTCTGGGGATTGCCGCAAGGAATGCAGGCTTTTCCGCACTTCAGGCAGGAGTCATGAGTGCTTTGTGCAGTGCCAGCGCGGGACAGTTTGCCGGGATTACCCTTGCAGCTTCCGGAGCATCCTATCTGGAAATGGCTGTTATGGAACTGATCGTGAATGCCCGGTATCTTCTCATGTCCTGTGCGCTGACCCAGAAATTGGATTCAAAACTTTCCACCGGTCACCGGCTCCTGCTTGCAAATTACATCACCGATGAAATATTCGGATTATCCGTTACGACGTCCGGAAAATTAAATCCGTTCTACAGCTACGGCATCATTACCGTTGCCTCTCCCGGCTGGATTCTGGGTACCTGCTTCGGTGTCATCATGGGAAATATTCTTCCTTCCGCCGTAGTCAGCGCTTTAAGCGTGGGGCTCTACGGCATGTTCCTCGCAATCATTATCCCGCCGACAAGGACCAATAAGGTGATCGCATTTCTGGTGCCTTTATCCATGGGGGCAAGCGCTCTTTTTACCTGTCTGAATGACAGAGATCTTTTGAAAATGTCCGGCGGGAACCGGATTATTGTTCTGACCATCGTTATTTCCCTTCTGGCTGCGATTTTCTTTCCGCATGCGGAAGAAACGGATTGCACGAAAGGGGTGAAAAAATGAAAAATCATTACTGGTCCTATATTCTTGTCATGGCAGCCGTCACATACCTGATCCGTGTTCTGCCTCTTACCCTCATCCGGAAGCAGATCCGGAATAAAACCATACGTTCCTTTCTGTTCTACGTTCCGTATGTGACTCTGGCCGTTATGACTTTTCCCGCCATCCTCGGTGAAACCGCAAGCAAATGGTCTGCCGCGGCTGCGCTTCTTGTCGGTGCTGTCCTTGCTTTTTTCGGAAGCGATCTCATGGTCGTTTCCCTTTCCTGCTGCATTACGGTCTATCTTGTGGAACTGTTTCTATAAAAAAGTCCCGGTGCATGGCTGCACCGGGGTCTTTCCGTATCGATCCTGCATGATTCCTGTATGATTTTTTCTCTGTTGCTTTTTGGTGATCTTTTTTCAATCCTCCGTCAATACCAGAAGACAGTCATGATCTTCCTGCCCGTGAGAGATGATCTCCAGGATCCTTTCCGCAGTTTCCGGTCCCAGCTCTTCCCTGCTCTTCCCGAAATTTTTCCAGGTGATCCGGATTGGCTCTCCGTATGCATGTTTCCCGAATCCGCCGCGAAGGATATCATTAAAGGAATTCAGATTATGCCCCATATCCGGGCCCCACATTTCCTTTTTTGTCATAACACGGTATATCTCATCATAGAATCCGTTCAGGTCATCAAAATGATTTCCGTCGATCACGTATTCCTTTCTGCCCGGCCGAACCTGTTTCGCGGCCTCTTCCTGTCTGCTTTCATTTAAGCCGCTGATCAGAACCGGAAGCGCCTTCTCAAATTTTACGCCGTACCAGTGATCTTCGTCGTCCATGGTCTTCCGGATACATTCCACCACGAAGTCCGCCGCAAGATGCACCGCATCGATCATGCTCCTCCCCCGCATCAGCGCACCGGTAAAAGCCGAAGCAAAACAGTCTCCGGTGCCGTGTGAGTTCCTGTCAATTCTTACCGAATAGTAGAATTGTACATTTTCGGTTTGTACATCATAGACCGCATTTCCGAGTTTTCCCTTTTCATCCGAAAGCCCTTTCAGTACCACCGTTTTTGCACCGAGTTCCCCCAGTTTTCCCAGAAGGTCTTCCACATACTTTTTATCCTGGCTTTCTCCCCGGTATTCCGTTCCCGTCAGGAAACATGCTTCTGTGATATTCGGAAGAATGATATCGGCATAGCCGCAGAGTTCTTTCATGTGCTCCACAAAAGCATCATCAAATCCGACATAAAGCTTCCCGTTATCCGCCATGGCCGGATCCACGATTTTTTTCCCGCCGGGGAGCAGGGTCTTATCCATGATGTCTTTCACATAATCGATCTGTCTGACGCTGCCGAGATATCCGGTATAGACCGCATCAAACAGAATTTTTTCGGCGACCCAGTGTGCTTCTATTTTGGGCATATCATCCGTGAGGTCCCGAAACGTGAACCCTTTAAAGCCTCCCGTGTGCGTAGAAAGAACGGCAGATGGCAGAATGCAGGTTTCCACCCCGCAGGCCGAAAGGATGGGAAGCGCTACTGTCAGAGAGCACTGTCCTACACACGATACATCCTGAATGGTCAATATCCGTTTGTCTTTCATTCTGAATTTTCCTCTTTTCCGTATGCTTTTGACATTATCTTTTTATCTTATGAGTATGTGTCAAAAGTAATATCACGATTCCTGTGCCTTTTCAAGTGCAAACAATGCCGCTCCCGCGGCGCCGACTATTTCCGGATCGGGACAGATAAAGAGTTTTTCTCCTATCCTTTCCTCAAGCGCTTTTACCACCCCGATATTTTTTGCCACACCGCCCGTCATCATGTATTCCGGTTCCGGTCCCACACGGGATAAAAGTGACCATGCCTTTCCGGCAATGGCCCGGTGCACGCCGGCAGCAATATCCGATTTTTCCTTATTTTCAGCAATCAGCGAGATCACTTCGGATTCCGCAAACACCGTACACATGGAACTGATTTCCACATGTTCCTTTGATTTCAGGGATTCCGGTCCCAGTTCGGAAAGATCAAGTTCCAGGGTTCTCGCCATGGCCTCCAGAAAACGTCCCGTTCCTGCCGCGCATTTATCATTCATCGCAAAGTCCGCGACTTCCCCCTCCTTATTCAGACGGATTGCCTTGGAGTCCTGTCCTCCGATATCCAAAATGGTCATAACCCCTGCATGAAAAAAACGGGCACCTTTTGCATGGCAGGAAATCTCCGTCACGTTTTCATCTGCATACGGAATGGACACTCTCCCGTAACCTGTGGAAACAATTTCCGAAAGATCTTCTTTTCCGATCCCGGCCTTTTTCAGGACATCTTCCAGGATCTTTTCCGCCGAAACGGCTGTTTTGGATCCGGTCCGCACCACTTCCGAGGCTATGATTTTCTTCTCTTCATTCATGATCACGGCATTGGTTGATGTTGACCCGCTGTCTATTCCCATTACATACATACGACCGTTTAGTCCTGCCTTTCTTTTTCTTTCTTCCTGATATTTTTTTTCTTTCCCCCGAATGGATTCCGCAAAAGCCTCCACCCTTGTCCGGATCTGTCCTTCACACTGTGCGGTCACATCCGTCTCGACTTTCAGGATGGGAAATTTTCCGTCAAGATGCATGCCGGCATATTCATAGGAATATACATCACAGAATTTTACGGTATGATAAATCAGGCCGTCGATCTCATCCGAAAAGCCTTCCACATATTTTTCCCGGTTAGCCGCTTTGATCATCCGCATGCAGGGGATCTGATTTAAAATTGACAGGGCATACTCTTTCATGTCCTTCGGCACATCAAAGAACCGTTTTGCCCCTGCACAGGTAAGATTAAAAGCCAGCCTGACATTCAGGTCTCCGAGAAGGTTTATAATTGAACTGCTGCATCTGTTTCCGATGAGGCCGATCCTGACTGCATCTTCCGGATACGGCGCTTCTTTCAAAACAGCCGCTGCTTTTTTTCGTACCATGATCTCTTTCAGGTCTTCTTCCCGAAAACTTTTCCCCGAGAAATTTTCATACTTCCGGATCATCTCCCGGATCCGTTCCGCAAACAGGCCCGCTGTATAATCATTCACAACGCGCGGAACATCCAGAAGATAAATAAATTTTTCAGGATATCTTATTTTCAGGATATCATAAAGACGGCGGATGGAATCGCAGCAGGTTGTCAGCACTACCCCCTGATAATTCTTACAGGACATATCTTCCAGCACCGCCTTGGCATAGGAACAGACATTGGGATGCATCAGCGCATCCGCCTCATCAAAATCCGTAACGACAGGTTCCATATTGACCGGCTCCGCCCCCATCGCTTCCAGCACTTCCACCGGTGTATATTTGCAGACATATCCAATCATACAGGCTCCCTCCGGTCTTACGCATTGTCATCTGATGATATCCGTGATATTGCTTTTGGCGGCCGCATCATCCGATCATTTCCAGAAATGCTTCAAACCTTGTTTTAATCTGACCGTCATGTGAATTTCTGCGGTCCAATGCATCCCCGTCCAGGATCAGCATGGGCACGCCGGCTTCCCGCATGGCTTCCTTCATCAATTGGGAACCGCCGGAACTCTGTTTACACCCCCAGTGACAAAACTCCACGACCGCATCGGCCCCGTACTCCTTTACGTATTTCACGCAGGCATCCGTTTTCCGTGAAAAATCGCCATTGTAGATATTCCGGAGCATTTTCCCGGCAAGCGCATGGAGCGGATGTTCCGCATCCATTTCCTCTGTATAGTCCAGATTGAAATCATCACCGGAAATCACATAATCCCTGTTGTAATTCAGATATTTCTGCAGAGTGGGCTGGTAGTACGGCGTTAGATGGATCCAGAAAATCCTTTTTCTCTTTTCCTCCGGATAATGATCCGTTTCTTCCTTCATCATGTGAAAAAATTTTCTCACCCACAAAGATCCGATGTCCAGATGTGTTGCAAAAAGAGTAAACAGGATCATGATCATGGCACCGGGCCAGGCATGCGTTTTTTGTTTTGAAAGCGCCTGCAGAAACTCCTTCCGGGACGCATTCTCACGCCGGATTATTTTTTTCAATGCTTCTTCATCGTACTTTTTTCCGGTTTTTTCCTCCAGCTTCAATATTAGCTGTTTCAGCTGGCCGACCACATATTCCTCTGCTTCTGCAGAATCCTCATGCGGAATATCCAGAACAAAAGAATCATATCCGAAACGATCTTTCAGCATCCGGAACGTGTTGACATTCCCGTCGCAAACCATGGATGTCGTGACGGCCATCAGCGGTTTCCGGAGGATCCCGCTCTCTGCGGCACCCAGAAAGTTTTTGTGATAGGAACAGAGGGATGCCGCAATGCCTGCATTTTCCGCAGCATCGATAAAATAGTCCTCCAGATGAAAACCGGACAGGTAGGAAGCCAGGGCCTCCATGGAAATCCCGCCAAGCCCGAACACCTGAAAAAGCTCGGTCGGAGCAAAGATATTCATCAGGATTGTCTTTTCCGGATGGTCCATCCGGTCGGCAACAACCTTGATGGCTTCATAATTCAGGAAACGGTATGCCTTCGGTATTTTCCGGTCCGCCAGATATCTGCAGCGGAACTCTTCCAGCCGCAGTCCCGTCCGGATCAGCTTTTCCGCCTTTGCCGATTCCCCCGCCTTCAGCCGCCCGCGTACAATATTTCCGTAAAATTCCGCTGCATCCATCAAACCGATCTCCTTACCCTCCAGGATTTTCTCTATCATACCATGCCCGGGTATATCCCGAAAGGGGCTTTCTGCTTGCAATCCAATAAACCCCGTATTATGATAGGTTTAAGGATTGATCGGTGTATGAATTACACGGAAAGGAAACTATGATGATTTCAACCAAGGGACGTTATGCCCTGCGCGTTATGATTGATCTGGCCGAACATAATACCGGTTCCTATATTCCGCTGAAAGATATTGCCGAACGTCAGCAGATCTCTGAAAAATATCTGGAGAGCATTATCAAAATCCTGGTAAAAGCGGATTACCTGGACGCGCTGAGGGGGAAAGGCGGCGGCTATCGCCTAAACCGGGATCCGTCCGAATATACGGCAGGAAGCATCCTGCGCCTTACCGAAGGAACCCTGTCCCCTGTTGCCTGTCTGGAAGAAGGTTCCTCTCCCTGCAGCCGCGCGGCGGAATGCAAAACACTTCCCATGTGGAAAGAGCTGGATAACCTGATCTCCGGTTTTCTGGATCATTACTCTCTTCTGGATCTTGCCAATCCGGAACTTTCCGGGAATAATTATGTCATATAAAGTTTTCTTTTATTTTTTCCTATAAACATACTTGACAAGTAGGTTATTAGGGACTATACTACATAAAATTCCTCAGAAAGGCAGGCAGAAAATATGAGCAGATACAAATTTGAAACCCTGGCAATCCATGCCGGACAGGAAGAACCTGATCCCGCAACCGATTCCCGCTCCGTTCCGATTTATGCTACCACCTCCTATGTTTTTAAAGATTCCGCAACCGCAGCCGGCCGTTTCGGTCTTACCGTTCCCGGCAATATTTATTCCCGGCTCATGAATCCCACCTCGGATGTATTTGAAAAGCGGATGACGGCGCTGGAAGGCGGTGTGGGCGCACTGGCAGCCGCATCGGGTTCTGCGGCGATCACCTGTGCCGTGCAGAACATTACCCGCGCAGGCGACCATATTGTTTCATCCGGCACCATCTACGGCGGGACCTATAATCTCTTTGGCAACACGTTAAGGGATTCCGGTCTGGATACCACCTTCGTGGACGGGTCCGACCCTCATAATTTCGAAAAAGCCTTAAAACCGAATACCAAACTCTTCTATCTGGAATCACTCGGCAATCCGAACTCCGACATCATCGATCTCGAGGCTGTTTCCGAAATCGCGCATAAAAACGGGATCCCGGTCATGGTTGACAATACTTTTGCAACACCTTTCCTGTTCCGTCCGTTTGAACACGGTGCCGATATCGTAGTCCACTCCGCCACAAAATTTATCGGAGGCCACGGTGCTTTCATGGGCGGTGTCATTGTGGACGGCGGAAAATTCGACTGGACACAGAACGATAAGTTTCCCGGCCTTTCCCAACCGAATCCCTCCTACCACGGCGTGGTATTCACGGATATCTGCGGCAATGCCGCCTACATCACAAAAGCAAGGACCACATACATGCGGGATACGGGCGCCTGTATTTCGCCGGTCAACTCCTTTGCTTTTATCGAGGGACTTGAAACGCTGCCTCTCCGGGTTGAACGGCATGTTCAGAATGCATTGAAGGTCATTGATTTTCTGAAAGCTCATCCGCAGGTTGAAAAGGTCAATCATCCTTCTCTCTCTTCCGGCCATGAGAAAGAGCTGTATGACCGTTATTATCCGAACGGCGGAGGCTCCATTTTCACCTTTGAACTAAAGGGTACCGCAGAAGATGCCAAAAAGTTCACGGAATCCCTGAAACTGTTTTCTCTGCTTGCCAATGTCGCGGATGTAAAATCTCTGGTCATCCATCCGGCAAGCACCACCCATTCACAGCTTTCCGAAAAAGATCTCGCAGACGTCGGCATCAAACCGACTACCATCCGTCTTTCCATCGGCTGTGAAAATATTGAAGATATTCTGGAAGACCTGAAACAGGGCTTTACTGCAGTCAAAAAATAAAAAAACACTTAGGGAGAAAAATCATGTCGAAAATCTATACTTCCGCCGATCAGCTGATCGGCCATACACCCATACTGGAACTGAAACACATTGAAGAAAAGGAAAACGCACAGGCTCACATTCTTGGCAAGCTGGAATATTTGAATCCGGCCGGTTCCATAAAAGACAGGATAGCCAAAGGAATGCTGGACGATGCGGAGAAGAGCGGCAAACTGAAAAAGGGGTCCGTGATCATTGAACCCACCTCCGGAAACACCGGAATAGGTCTTGCTTCCGTTGCGGCGGCAAGAGGATACCGCATCATCATCGTAATGCCGGAGACCATGAGCGTGGAACGCCGGACACTGATGAAAGCCTACGGTGCCGAACTGGTGCTTACGGAAGGCGCAAAGGGAATGAAAGGGGCAATCGCCAAAGCGGATGAACTGGCAAAGGAAACGCCGGACAGCTTTATTCCGGGACAGTTTGTCAATCCGGCAAATCCCGCAACCCATAAAGAGACCACAGGCCCGGAGATCTGGGAACAGACAGACGGAAAGGTAGATTACTTTGTCGCCGGGATAGGGACCGGCGGAACCATTACCGGCGTAGGAGAATACCTGAAATCAAAGAATCCGGATGTCAAAATCATCGCTGTGGAACCCGCCTCTTCTCCCGTTCTTTCAAAAGGCGTTTCCGGCTCCCATAAGATTCAGGGAATCGGAGCAGGGTTCGTGCCGGATGTTCTGAACACCAAAATCTATGATGAGATCATTCCCGTCACGAATGAAGATGCTTTTTCCATCGGGGCCGAAATCGGAAAATCAGAAGGGATTCTGGTCGGTATTTCCTCCGGTGCGGCGCTCTGGGCAGGACTCCTGATTTCAAAGCGTCCGGAAGCAAAAGGAAAAAATATCGTAGTGCTTCTTCCGGATTCCGGAGACCGCTACCTTTCCTCTCCCATGTTTACTTCCGAAAATTGATCCAAAAAAGCGGCAGGATACGATGCAGCAGGATGCAGCACACCGGCGCATCACACCGGATGCACCACATCTATAAAACGGCACGGCTCAGAAGAAAGAGCCGTGCCGTTTTTTCAAAATCGGAATGAGGTCTCCCGTTACCGGAGCACTTCTACCGAAAAGCTGTATTCTTTTGTTTCTCCGGGATGTGCCGTCTGCACATTTCTCTTATGTTCCAGGATATCATCCTCATCACTGCAGGTGGAAAGACCTCCCCAGGGTTCTATGGCAATGAAAGGTCCGTCATTTCTGGTTGACCACAGGATCAGGAACGGAAAATCCTTCAGTGACACATGCAGTCCCTTATGCGGATCATTCTTATGATGAAAAGTCAGTTCCCGTGATTTCAGGCATTCATCAAAAATGATTTCATACTGATGGAACAGGTCATGGCTCAGGGGAAGCGTCTTGCCCTTTACCTGTCCCGGCAAGCGGTGTGCTTCATCGATCAGTCCGGTTTCATTGACAGGCGTCGGTGTGTCCTCACTCTCCTCCTGCTCAAAGTCAATCTGATAATCCGTATATTCCTCTCCCGGATCCAGAGGACATCTCCAGGCGGGATGCCCTCCGATAAAGAACGGCATGTCCTCCGTTCCCGTATTGGTCACCGCATAAGTCACGTTGATCGTATTTTTATCCAGTCCGTATTTTGTTTCCAGTTTGAACGGGAACGGATATTTCTGCAGAAGTTCCGGATTACTTTCCAGCGCCATGACCACGGAATCCTCATTTTTTTCAGTCATGGTAAATTCCTGATTTTTCACGATCCCGTGCCGTTTCATGGAAAGTTCTTTCCCGCTCTTTGTTACCGCCTTAAAATCCCTCAGGCCGCCGCAGACCGGGAAACACACCGGTGCCTGTCCGGTCCAGAAAGCAGCATCTCCCTGCCAGAGGTATTCTCTTCCCGTTTTGTCCTTAACCGAGGAAAAGGTACCCGAAAGAGTCTTGACGGTTACCGTTAATTGATCGTTCTGTATGGTATAGTTCATGATGTGCCTTTCTCCCTTCAGATAGCTTCAATTTTGATCTGCGGCAGAAGTTTTTCCATATCTTCCCTGACAAAGAAACCGGTTTCCGGTCTCATGGCCGCTGCCGCGGAAACAGCGCTTGCCAGACGGAGCGTTTCCGGAAGGCTCATTTTTCTTTCAAACCCGATCGCGAACCCGGCAATCATGGCATCTCCGCATCCTACCGTATTGACCGCATCGATCTTCGGAACAACGGCTCTGTACGTTCCTTCTTCGGAAACAAGAACGGAGCCCTCCGCTCCCAGGGATATGACCACGACCTCTATCCCGGATGCATGCAGTTTTCCGGCGGCATCGATCAGTTCCTTCCGGTCATCGCACCTGCTTCCTGTCAGCATACGGATCTCGTCAATATTGGGCTTCACCATGGTAGGGCATGCCTCGATCCCCTCTTTCAGAAGATCTCCGCTTGTATCCAGAATTACCTTTTTCCCGGCATCCTTTACAATCCTGACCAGACTTTGATAGGATTTCCCGTCAAGTCCCTTCGGAACACTTCCGGACATGGCAACAACATCCGCATCCTTTACCAATTCCGTAAAATGTATTTCGAATCCTCTGAAGTCCTCCTCTGAGACAACAAAGCCCGGCTCCAGAAATTCCGTCTGCTTTCTTTTGCTTTCATCCCAGATATTGATGCAGGAACGGCTTTCTTCCTTTACATGATAAAATTTCGGTTCTATTCCGAAAGGGATCAGCTTTTCCTCAATGTAATTTCCGGCATGGCCTCCTACAAATCCGGTCGCCACCACCCTTTCACCGGCTATGGATGCCGGTTTGGAGACATTCAGTCCCTTCCCGCCCGGTGTATAGGAACAGGAAACGACCCGGTTTACTTCTCCCTCCTGAAACTCTTTTACAACATATCTTTTATCAATGGCTGCATTCAGCGTAACCGTAAGAATCATCTCTATGCCTCGCTGTCGATGAGAATTTTTCCTTTGACCAGACCCGGTGTCTTATACATTTCAAAGGCATCGGCAATCTTTGAAAGCGGAACCGTTTTGAAAACAAAAGAAGGATCAAATTTAAGGGCTCCCGTCTTGTAGTAATAGGCAGCCATTTCCCACTCATGACCCGGGAAGGGCGCGCTGTATGACATCCAGGAACCGGTCATGGTAAATTCCTTCCGGTTCATGTTCTCCCACTCCGCGACCGTGAACGACATTTCTTTTTTCGGAGTTCCGATGAAGCAGATCTGAGCCTTGTTCCCTGCCAGCTCAAATGCCATCTTCATGGTAATGGTATTCCCGGCTGTTTCGTATACATAGTCAAACCCGCGGCCGTTTGTAAGCTTTTGCGCCTGATCCATAAAATCCGCATCTTTCGTGTTGATGCCGGCATCTGCGCCGTATTTCTCTGCCATGACCAGCCGTTCCGGAACAATATCGAATACGGCAATTTTCTGTGCGCCGAAAATTTTGGTCCACTGCATGAGCAGCAAACCTATGGTTCCTCCGCCCAGAATGGCTACCGTTTTCCCCCCCTTATAATCCACCCGTTCCAGGCCGTGCAGGGCGATCGTTGTGGGCTCAAACAGCGCTCCCTGTTCAAAGGAGACGCTTTCATCAAATTTTACGGCATTTTTTTCCGGGACAGCGACATACTCTGCAAAACTTCCGAACTGTCTTGAACCGATGAAGCTGTAGTGTTTGCAGAGAGAATAATCCCCTCTCTGACAATCCTCGCATTTCATGCAGGGAACAAGCGGAACTCCCGCCACACGGTCACCGACCTGAAAAGAGGTGACCCCGCTGCCGAGTTCCTCCACGACACCGGAAAATTCATGTCCCAGTACGTTCGGGAAAAAGTGACAGGCATTTCCGTTCACACGGGGTACATCGGAACCGCAGATCCCCGTATATTTTACCCTGATCAGAATTTCTCCCTCTTTCGGAACCGGTTTTTCAATATCCTCATATCTGATATCATTTTCAGCATATACGACGCCAGCCTTCACGATTGATTTCCTCCGTTTTTCTTCATAACATCTTTTAGATTTTCATACAATTCCCGATAGATCCGATAATTCCGTTCATAAATATCCTTTTTGGAAAGATCCGGTTCATGACGGCGCTTTGTCTGTACCGTCAGGGCAACCGCCTCTTCAAAGCTGTCATAGAATCCTATGCCCACTCCCGCCAGGATAGCCGCACCCAGCGTTGTGGCCGTATCCGAAGAGGGAACCGTGATCGGTTTCCCGGTTATATCCGATTTGATCTGTGTCCACAAAACGGAATTGGCGGACCCGCCCATGGCACGCAGCTCTTTCACCTTGGCACCGTCCTGCTCCGCGATTTCCAGATTATGACGTAGTGCGAAGGCAACTCCCTCCATGGAAGCACGAATGAGATGCGCCTTTGTTTTACTGTAATCCAAACCATAGAAAACGCCCTTTGCATCCGGATCCCACACAGGAGACCTTTCTCCTGACATATAAGGCAGGAACACAACACCGTCGCTTCCCGCCGATATTTTTTCCGCTTCTTCATTGAACTGGGTCAGAGAGGATTTCCCGCAGGTCCCGGAGATTTCCCGTTCGTAATCACCGAACTGTTTTTCCATCCACCGCATGACACCGCCGCCGCCGACCGTAGCCCCCTGCAGGAGCCACCTGTCCGGCACCACATGGTAACTCAGAACAAGACGAGGATCCGCCGTGTAGGTCTCGCAGCAAATGCTCATGCCGCCGGCCTGCCCGCCCTGTTCCTGCGTTTCTCCTTCGGAAAGGACGCCCGCCCCGAGTGTTCCGCAGCAGGCATCCAGCCCGCCGGCTGCCACCGGCGTTCCGGCAAGAAGACCCGTTTCCCGGGATGCCTTTTCCGTAACGCTTCCTATCCTTTCATGACAGGGATGAATTTCCGAAAGGAAATCCTCCGGAATCCCGAAAAGCCTGCACATCTCAGGATCCCATTTTCCGGTCCTTGCATTAAAGCAGTGAAGACCGTATCCCTGGGAAATATCCTGGGAACAGATCCCCGTCAGCCTATAGGCAATAAAAGAATTGGACTGCAGGATTTTATAAATCTTCCGGTACATCTCCGGCTGTGTTTCCTTAAACCACAGGATCTTCGGCGTGGTATAGGTCGGCTGCAGGGAATTTCCCGCCACTTCAAATATCCTGTCCCTGCCGATGCGGTCATTTTCCCTTTTACAGATATCCGCCGCTCTCGTATCCATCCAGATCGGCGTGGGGGCCAGAACATTTCCTTCTTTATCGATCGGTATTGCAGACCAGCTCTGCCCGTCTATTCCCACTCCTGCGACTTCCGATGGCAGAATATTTTTTTCCTTCATCAGGTCACGAATGACCCTGCAGGAGGCAAAATACCAGTCATCGGGATTCTGCTCTGCCCATCCGGGATGCGGATAAAAAACCTGATAACTCCCCGTACCGGATGCGGCTACCGTTCCGTCCTTTCGGAAAAAAACGATCTTGCATCCGCTTGTCCCGATATCAATTCCAAGCAAATAGGTCTCTCCCATTTCCCTCCTCCGGCATGAATCAGGCTTTGTTCTCGCAGCCGCATACTTTCATGCGGTATATGACCTGTTCTTTTACCGCTTTCATACCTGCAGTTCCCATCTTTTTCGGATCAAAGACATCCGGGTCTGCCGCAATTATTTTTTTACAGGCATCCATATAGGCTGCGCGCAGTTCCGTTGCAAAATTAACCTTGCACATGCCTCTTTCCACACACTCTTTGACATCCTCATCGGAAAGACCGGAACCGCCGTGAAGAACAAGCGGAATGGAAACCAGCTCTTTTACCTCTGAAACACGTTTCTTATCCAGTATCGGTTTTGTTTTATAAAATCCGTGTGCCGTCCCTATGGCAACGGCAAGAGAAGTGACTCCGGTTCTTTTCACAAATTCCTCTGCCTCTTTCGGATCCGTGTTTCCATCCGCCTTTGCACTCAGATCGTCTTCTTTTCCGCCTACGCGTCCCAGCTCCGCTTCTACCGGTATCCCGCATGCTTTTGCCACATCCGCCACTCGTTTTGTAACGGCAATATTGTTTTCAAAATCTTCCTTGGAGCCGTCTATCATAACAGAACTGTATCCGGCTTTGATCGCATTGACAGCCAGTTCAAAACTGCTGCCGTGGTCCAGATGAAGGCAGACCGGCACACTTGCCTTTTTTGCCTGTGCTTTCACCATTGCAGCAAACATTTCCAGAGAAGCGTATTTGATGGTTCCCGGCGTTGTCTGAATCATGACCGGTGCTTTCAACTCCTCTGCCGCCGCAATGATCGCAATAACCATTTCCATGTTTTCCGCATTGAAGGCTCCAACAGCATAGTGCCCATCCTGTGCTTTTTTCAGCATTTCTTCCGAAGTAACATACATACCTGCTCCCTCCCGGCTTTGGCCGATCCTCTGTTATTTTTTTATCAAATATGATTCTATCACATTTCTAATTGAAAGAATGCTCTATTTCCCCGAAATTTTTTGCTACATCTTCCGGTTTATGGGCATCGGAACCGTATACAATTCCTATCCCGTATTTTTCAGCCAGTTCCTTCAGATACCCGCTGAGGTATACTTCCCCGCACAGCGGTTTTCTGAGGCCGGCCGTATCCGCATCCACCTCATAATTTTTTTCTTTGATCCGAACGGCAAGCTTTTCCAGCAGGTTTTTATTTTTGTATTCGACCGGATAAAGCTTTTGAAAAATCCTGATGATATTCGGATGTCCTATCCTTCCCGGTTTATATTTGCCGAGATCGGCATTGACTGCTTTTAAAAGTGTTTCATAGTAACAGTCATAGACTGCTTCCACACTTCCCAGGACTTCCAGTGCATCTTCAAACCCGTCCTGCAGATCAACGTCATATATCCTGCTCCCGATCCGCACAAAATGGACCGATAAAAGGCTGTCCTGTATTTCGGAGCCATACAGATCCAGCACGGCTGCAGTCCGGTCTTCGTATCCTTCCAGATAATCCGTTTCAAAACCTGCATTGATCCTGATACGGCCGGAATATCTTTTCTGCATTTCCCGAATATCGGAAAAATAATACGGCATCAGGGATATTTGCGGCGCACACAAATCCTGATCCTCTTTATTCTCCAGGAAATCAAACGAAAACGGCATGTGTTCCGTAAAGGAGATTTCCTCCAGCCCCGCCTCCAGTGCTTTTTCCACATAAGGGGTGAAAAAAGAAATTCTGTTTTCTTCCTGCCAGAACAATTCCGGAATGTTCTGCAGCGTATGCGGACAGTACGGAGAATGGATATGCCCGTCTCTGATAATTTTCTGATGATTCATTTTTCCCGTTTCTGAGATTATTTTTGGATGGGACAGCAGCGGATTCCTGTAAGAATATGCTCACGGATCTTTGCCTGATCGGCGGAAGTTTTCTGCTGTTCTGATAAAAAAACCGCGGTATGAAAATACGTGCCGCGGCTGTTCTTCTGTAATATCAGGACAGCATGGAAAGAATCTGCTGTTTTGGTATTGCTCCGATGGATCTGTTGACCGTCTTGCCGTTTTTCATGACCACCAGTGTCGGTATGCTTGTCACCTGAAATGCCGCCGCCAGTTCTTCCTGCTCATCCACATTGATCTTGCCGACCAGAATTTCCGGTTTCTCTTCCGCGATCTGATCCACTGCCGGGGAAAGCATGCGGCACGGTCCGCACCAGGTTGCCCAGAAATCCAGCAACACCGTCTTTGTGCTCTTTAAAACTTCTTCCTCATAATTTTCTTTGGTAATGATGATTCCTGACATATGTGATCCTTTCCGGGAAAATGAAAACAGCTTTCCTCCATTTCCCCCATCCTGTGAACTGCCGCTGCTGTTTTATTGATCTGCTGTTTTATTGATCTGCTGTTTTATTGATCTGCTGTTTTATTGATCTGTTTTTTCGCCGGCCCGTTTTTTCGCCGGCCTGTTTTTTTGCCGGCCCGTTTTTTCGCCGGCCTGTTGTCAGAACGCTAAAGTTTCCGTCACGGGCAAAAGTCTTTTAAGTTCTGCGATACAGGCATCCACCAGTTTTTGTCCCTCGGAAGTATCCTGCAGAGACCGGCGGATCGTACGCCTTGTCAGTCTCGTATAGGCTATGATTTTCGCCTTATCTTCCACACTTTGAATTATTTCAGCATCATCCGTCCCGAAATAAAGACAAAGGGACTTATGCCAGAACTTCTGTGTCGTCTCCCAGTCCAGCCCGATAAATTTTTTCGTTGCCTCATGATCCACTATGCCGAATCCGGCAAATCCGAGATACATGGAAGCAAATTCAAAGATCGGATGTCCAAAAGATAAGGTATCCATATCGATCAGAAGTATTTCTCCATCCTGTACCATAACATTCTTGGTATGATAATCCCCGTGTATCATCGTATCCCGAACGGGAACATTTTCCACAAGAGATACCAGTTTATCTGCATCTTCCTGCGGCAGATAGTCCTTCATAAATCCTGCCCATTTCAGAGCCACAGCTTTCATGTCAGGCATTGTACCGGGTTTTACATGCGTGGAATGGATTTTTTTCAGGAGACCCACGTACATCGCAGCACATTCGTCAAGTCTTTCAGGCTCCGCTGCAATAATCTTTGACAGGGATTTTGCACTCAACAGTTCAAATACGGAACCGTAAAGATTTCCCACCCGGACAACATCATACGGGATTGCTGTAGGAATTCCCAGAACGAACGCGGAACGTGCCAGTTCCCGCTCCCGCTGGATATCGGGAAGGCTGTCCGGATTATTATAAACTTTAATGATGGTTTCCGGATCTATCCGGTATACCTTACCGTTTGCTCCCTGTCCTATGGCTTCGCAGTTATCGATATTTATCGTGCGGTATGCTTTTCTGACCTGCATCATTTCCGTAAAGCCGGTCATGTCCAGCACCTCATAGACCTCGGAAGAAACATTCATGATCTCAAGATCAGGCGTCGCTTTTTTAAGCCGAAGGATCACGCGCAGTCCGGCACTGGATATGTACTGCAGCTGCTCCGCATCGAGAATTACATTCCCGTCCGGATGCCCTGCACGAAGTTCCTGAATTTCTTCTTCCGCCTTTGACGCATTGTTGCTGTCAATATGCCCGAAGAGACGGATCACAAGATCATTGTTCTGAATCATTCCCGCAGTAAGTTCTCCCATATTTTCCCTCTGTGTTGTTTTCTATGATGATGTTTTTTTATTTCCCGGTATCATATCTTTTAAATATCCTGCAGATCAGGCTGTCGTATTCCTGCCATGCCGGAAATTCCTTCAGCTCTGAAAGTGCATCCGCTATACTGCGAAAATACCAGTAATGCTCTCTCGGATCTTTTTGATTAAACTGCTGCCAGATCTCGTCCCCTCTCCGGTACAGATCCACATACAGCGACCTCAGATTGGAGAGCTTGTCGGAAAGAAAGATAATTTTGATTCCGGTATCACTGCTGTTTTTCAGGATATCTATCGCTTCCTGTTTTCTGATGTGCCAGGTTGCATCCGCCGGAAGATCTCTGCGTTTATCCTCTGTCTCTGCATTGACCAGATTCTTTACCCTTGCTCCGAACCGCTTTTCCAGTTCCTCCGGTGTAATTCCCTCATCCTCTATCACATCATGCAGGACAGCTGCGGAAAGGATCTCTTCATCTGTTGTCAGGGAAGCTGCTATGGTTCCGGCTTCCAGCGCATGAAATATAGAAGGACCTCCGTTTCCTTTTCTCTTTTTTCCGTCAAAAACAGCCGCGGCAAACCGTATTGCCTGACTAATCAGTTCCATATATCCTCCAAAACGGACCGTAATTTTTATATCCGAACTCCGGACATCAAAAGCAATGCTGCAATAATATGATGTGATCGCCAAAAGTAATATCACAGACTGTCCCAAGTCCTTATTCCCACCTGCAGGCATGCCTGCGTGGGAATAAGGACTTTTGACACTGATATCATAATATAGAAAGTGATTATTTTCAATTATACAGGAAAAATTACGAGTTGTCTCTGAAAGAACTTCGGTGAGTCGGATTTTCAGGAGAGTCCGATTATCAATTGATCAACAACACGGAAAGATCATTGACATTTGTTCCCGTAGGACCGGTAATGATCAATCCTTTGCATTTTTCAAGAGCATGGTAGGCATCATTGTCCGAAAGGACCATGGGAATTGAAATTCCCTGTTCTTCCAGGCAGGCTTTTGTTGTACCGTCGCAATAGCCGCCTGCCGCGTCTGTCGGGCCGTCGGTTCCGTCGCTTCCAATAGAAAACACGGCGGCATTGTCAAGTCCCGCTATCCCCTGTGCCGCTGAAAGAGCTATCTCCTGATTTCTCCCTCCCATCCCGTGACCCGTCAGATGTACCACCGTTTCTCCGCCGGCAATAAAAGCAAGTTTTTTCCCGTCAGAAACATGGAACCGGGCAATCGATGCCAGAAAGCTTCCCGCATCCGCTGCCCTGCAGCAGAGACTGTCGGAAAGGATACAGGTCTCATATCCGATGGATTCCGCCGTTTTTTTTGCGGAGGCGCAGAGCTGTCTTACACTTCCCGTTACATGGCTCTCCACATTTGTAAGCTCCCGGGGAAGTTCTGTTGCCAGACATTTCGCTGCTTCCGCTGACAGTCTCAGCTTATATTTCTCCGCAATATTTTTGGCCTGTTCACAGGTAGAGCTGTCCGGGTAAGCAGGTCCCGATGCAATCATATCCAGCGGATCCCCTATGACATCGCTCAGGATAACCGAAAATATTTTTGCAGGATACGCAAGTGCGGCAAATTTACCTCCCTTCACGGCTGAAAGACGTTTTCTGATCGTATTCATTTCCACGATATCGGCCCCGGATGCAAGCATCTGCCGCGTGATATCCGCCATTTCATCCCCGGGAATCAGCGGCTGTTCAAACAGCGCACTTCCGCCTCCGGAAACCAGGAAAAGGATGGTATCCTCCGAAGAAAGACCCTCTACAAGTTTCATGGCTTCCCCTGTCGCGCGAAAACCGTTTTCATCCGGCACCGGGTGTCCGGCCTCAAAAATACGGAGCGGCGAAAGTTCTCCTTTGCTGTGACCATATTTTGTGATCACGATCCCGGAATCAATTTCTCCCTTTCGTTCATCACACGCAGCTTTTGCCATCTGCCATGCCGCTTTTCCGATCGCGATCACGATTAACCTGCCGGTTCCTTTGTGCAGTTCCTTCAGGGCACGCTTAACCGCATTCCCGGGCAATGCCTCTTCCAGAGCCTGCTTTATTATTTTGTCCGTATCTTCTCTCAGTCCCATTTTTTCCTTCTTTCCGATGCAGGTTTCCGGATACAAACCGATATTTTTTATCTTGCTGCATTTTACCATTGAATGATATGTCACGGCAAATCATAAATTTTTTCTTTTGTCCTTCTTTTGTCCTTCTTTTGTCCTTCCGGAAATACTTACCGGAAGATCATTCCATTCGTGCACATCCCTTTGTGCACAGCTATTCGTGCACAGCCCTTTGTGCACAGCCCTTTGTGCACAGCCGGCTGTTGACATACTCCCACGGTTAAAACCGTGGGCTTCTTTGGATTTACCCGGCATCACTTGGCTGTATAGGAAAGATATAGCTGGGATTTTCAAGATTCACCGTCCGGTAAAAAAACGAAAGGCGGTATCCCGAAGGTTTCCGCCTTTTGCTGTTTTTTATCAGGAGAAACAGGAACCGCCCCTGAAAAGAAAAATCTTCAGTTTACCTTTTCCGCGCTCTGTCCGTCCTGGCTTGTATCCTGTACATAAAGATCACCGTACCCGTTGACAAAGTACATTGTCTTGCTGTCATTTTTTGTAGAGAACGTCCATCCGAATTCCCCTGTCTGCGGCAGTTCGCCCATGTCGCCGTAAACCACATCGCCGGTATTCTTATTTTTTGCGGTAAGCCATCCGTTTAAAACATCCTGTGCATAACCGGAATTAAATACCGTAACAGGCTGTGTCTTGGCAAGATCGTAAAGGCTTGCAAACGGAATCGCAAAATCAAACTGTCCCTGCGCATAACTGGCGACCGTATAAGGATTGGCGATCAAAATCAGGTTGCTTCCGGTAAGATACCAGCAGCCGTCGACTGCAGTGCCTGTACGCAAACCGTCCTCATAGTTGTCATCCAGATAAAAATCTCCTGCTGCTTTCTTTGCTCTGAGACACCTTCCCAGGTAGGAAACGACCTTATCCGTATCGGAGCCCTTATCGGAAAGAAATTGCTGAAGCGTAACCTTTTCACCGGTGGACTCTGAAAAAACATACGCTGAAGTCGCGCCGTATCCGTGTGCTCCTCCGGAAAAAGAATACGTGTCTTTAACCACGTTCAGATAGTCACCGACCTGTGAAACCGTATACTGGCTTTTACTTTCAAAGTATCCGTTTCCGGTAAAAAAGGATGGATTTTCCTTGTAGAATTGTTTTGCATCATTCTTGTTTTGTTCGGCTGCTTCTTTGAATGCATCCACATCATCTTTCACTGCGGCATTCACTTTCCTGATTGCCAGCGTTGTCCCCTTAAAGACCGGATAGTCGATCTCACCGGAATATAGCAGCGCATTCTTACTGTCTCCCGAACGTTCTTCCTGTTTCCATGTTTTCACATCATATTCCTGCGCCATGGATGCCATGGCAACTGCAGGCATCATGACAAACATAGCTGCCGTAAGTACCAGACCGGCAATCAACGATTTCTTTAACATTTTTTCCCTCCCTTGGATAAATCCTCTCGAACGGAAAACGGATTCCGAATCCATTCCGGTTTCGTTCTCCTCCGGCATGCAGCATAATCATATGCGAAAATCATTTTAAATCAGCTTACTGATAAAATTATATCAGATCGCCGCCTGATTATCCATAGAGCAAATCATCGTCATTATATTTCGGAAAAGCTGATACTCACACCTTTTATTCGACATGCAATATCTTTATCCGGATGTTTTGGAACTATCCTGCCTGAATTTCTTTTATCTGCATCGCACAAATGAAAAAACAAATATTCCTCCGGTTCGTACCAGGATGGACCGGAGGATATTATCGTGATCTTTTCTGTCATGACTTCCGTTTATTTGATTTCGGGAAGATAGTCCCGGTTAACATCCAGGCACTCGCTTAAAAGCGGTTCTGCAACTCCGTAATCATTCATAAGCGGATGCATCAGCATGGCCTGAAGCAGCTTCTGTCTGTCCTGCTGTGCCGCACCCTCGATTGCCTTCCGTTCATATCCTTTTACGGATGAGATCAACGGACGGATGAACTCCGGAAGCGGCTGTACACAGATGGGATGCACACCTCCTTTTGTCGCAAAAACGGGTGTTTCGATAAAGGCATCCTCCGGTAAGAAGGAAATAGCTCCTTCATTTTTTACAACGGCATAATGGCGGGAGCCTTCGTTGCATTCTATTCCCTTGATGACGTTTACCACTACCCGGGAGTAGCCGTAGCCGCCGCGCTTCTTCAAATCATCGGGAAGCTCCGCTGCCGTACGATACTGGTTCAGAAGATCCTCATTGATTGCCTTGACATCCTGTGAACGGACTGTCTTCAGCTGCTGCTGCTCATTTACGATTTCGCGTCTGCGGTAATAATATTGAAGGTAGTGATTCGGGATGACCCCAAGCTGACGGATCAGGGATGTCGGCAGGGAAAACTCCTTCTGATCCTCCGGAAGCGCGGCAATTACCCGGGGAATGACATCCTCTCCCTTTTTGTTGTATGCCCTGTCCACCACGGTAAGATGATTGAGACCGCGGTAATGCATGAACAGTTCTTCTTCGGGTTCATTGGCATAATGCGAAATATCCTTCACAAGATCCATCCAGCTGTTACAGACACCGACCACTTTTCTCAGCCCCAGGGAATACAGTGCTTCCGTAAGCTGCCCTGCCGGATTGGTAAAATTCAGGACAAAAGCATTCGGCGCATACTTCAGGATTTCCGGTACCAGACGCTTATATTCATAGTAGGTACGTAAGAAGGTGGCCATGCCGCAGATCGAAATGGTCTCTACAAAGGGAAGCTGATATTTTTTTCCCAACAGTTCATCCTCAATGCGTGCATCCTGTCCTCCCTGCCTCAGCTGAAGCAGAACATAATCGGCATCCTTCAAAGTGCTTTCCCTGTCCTCCGTAATGCGGATATCCAGTTCTGCCGGATGATCAGCGACCAGACGGCAGCAGAAAGATGCGACATTTTCAAGCCTGGGACGGTCGATATCATAGAGCCGGACCTCCATCGGCCCAAAAGCCTTATAATCAGCTGCCAGCAGGGTAACAAGTTCCGGCGTAAAAACACTCCCTCCGCCAATAACTGCCAATACCATTTTCTTATTCATAGATTATTCCTTTCCTTTCCTTTCCCTTCCCATCTATTTTGCACATAAAATTCAATGCAGGAAGAAAACGCTGATGATAGAATTCTTCCCATTTTTCAGCACTGCCCGGATGCGGTTCGACAATTCGTACCGGAACGCGTGCAAATACCTGTGAAGCCTCCGTACAGTCCGAATAAATTCCGGAACCGACTCCGGCGAGCAGAGCTGCCCCCGCCGCACTTGCCTCCGGGACATCCGGAAGATAAAGGGTTCGTCCCAGAATATCGGCCTTATTGGAAATCCAGTAGCTGCTCCGCGTTCCGCCGCCCAGTACAATGATCTGCTTATTCTTCAATACGCAGCGTGAAAATGCATGTTTGGATGCCATATTGATCCCTTCAATGGAACACCGAAGAAGATCTGCCGGACATGTATTTCCGTCCATCCCGATAAAACCTCCCGTTACGGGAAAAGCAAGCCTGAACAGACTGTCTCCGAGAACGCGGGGAATAAACAGCATCCGGTTTCTCGGACCGTCCCGGTGCCTTTCCCTGTCTATCTGAGAAAACAGGGCACTCCACTCGAAATCGGAGTATGTGGAAAGCAGATGGCTGTGAACCCATTCCACCTGAAGTGCGCTGATCAGTTCCTCCGTATATGCATAAACCCCGGGACACACATGATTGTCACAGAAGGTATAAATCTCATTTCCCGAAAGGGAAGAAACCGGACCGGTCCCAAAGGATGCAATCATCTCATACGACCCCAGAACATTCAGGATGCGTGTGGAATCCAGACATCCTACCGCCAGAGCCGCACACAGATAGTCATGGCCTCCGCTGGAAACAGGCAAACCCGCCGGCAAGCCGGTCTCCTCCGCAATCGCCAGAAGAAGGCCCCCGATTTTCCGACCGCTTTCCGTCAGAGGAGGAAGGGCCGACTCTTTCAATCCGATACTTTTCGCAAAGGGAATCCACCACTCTTTTTTTTGCTTATCCATAAGGGACATGGATCCGGCACAGCTGTAGTTGGACACAGCGGCGCCGCACAGCCGAAAGCTCAGATAGTCACTTACGGAAAGAACAGCTTCCACTCTTTCCACAAGGCCCGGCGTTTCCTTTGCCATTGCTGCGAGGAACAGACCGCCGTTCGGATAATCCCAGGGGTATCCGGTGACCTGCGATGCATATTCCGGAATTTTAAAACCGAACTGCGTTTCCGGAAGCGGGATCTGAGCACCGTTCCGATCCAGCAGAATTGCTTTACATCCTATCCCGGAAACGGCAATGCCAAGCGGTTCGGCGCTGCCCGCAAGCTTCCGCACGGTTTTTGCAAGCAGCTTCAGAACCAGTTCGAGCAGCTGTTCCATATCCCAGTCAATCCGGCCTTCCGGCTGTACCGCGGCACAGGATTCCCGCAGAATGCTCAGAATTTTTCCCTCAGGGGTAATCGCCGCGCATTTGATGTTGGTACTGCCTACATCCAGTCCAAGCAGATATCCGTTTTGTATTTGCATGATGTCACCCTTTGATCGCCCCGGCCGTTAATCCGGAAATCAGGAATCTGCGGAAAATGATCGCTATGATCACAGGCGGGATCACGGCCAGAAGTCCGCCTGCATTCATCAGCCCATAGTTAACGGTATTTTTCGTGACAAATTCGGAAATAATCACGGCAATGGGCTTTGTGCTGTTCGTCGGAGAAAGGATCAGGGGGATCAGAAACTGATTCCAGGTAGAAATAAACATGATCAAAGCACCGGCAAACAGAACGGGATACGAAATCGGCAGAAGAATATGAAGCAGAATCTGCATCGGCCTGCAGCCGTCCAGTTTTGCGGCTTCTTCCAGATCAATGGGAAGAGATTCAAAATGGCTGCATAAGAGCCAGACGGTCAAAGGCATAAATGCAGATATATAGACCAGCATCAGCCCGAAGTAATTATTGATCAGTCCTAAGTCCGAATAAATTTTATAAATGGGCACGATCACGGAAAACAGGGGAATGACCAGTGTCGCAAGAAGCAGTGCATGGATCATCTTTTTCCCGCGAAAGCGCAGTCTGGAAAGTGCATAGGCTGCCAAAAGACAGACAGGACTTCCCACAACAATAACAAGAAGACATGAGACCAGAGAATTTGTCATGCCGATTTTAAACATCCGCGCTTCCTGGTTCACCTTCCCGGGTGTAAGAACTCCTGCAAGAAGCTGTTGGTAATTCTTCCATGTAGAATGCGCCGGGAAAAGCGGAGCCGGAGAGATCATCGTATCTGTTTTCGGCGTGATGCTGATCATAAAAGACCATACAATGGGGCCTATCGTCCAGAACAGGAAGAATAGTACCATCAGGGTATAACCCAGCATCCCCCATTTGTTTCCTCTTTTTCTATTCATCATACACCCCCGCCTTTTTATTGACATTCCGGATATAGATGACACCAATAACGGTACAGACGATCATCACAAGCCAGGACAGGGCGCTTCCTTCCGAAAACCGCATATACTTGAAAGTACGAAGATAGATTTCCGTCATCAGCGTATTATTTGCGGAGGCCATCCCCACCAGCGAAACGATTTCATCTACCACATTGATCGCCGTGATGGCAGTAGTCGTCAGAACAATGACAAAGGAAGGGCGAAGCATGGGAAGCGTAATGTAGCGCAGTTTATCGAATGCTCCGCTGCCGTCGATCGCGGCCGATTCATACAGTTCTTCGGGAATGCTCTGGAGCGCGGCAAGAAAGATTACGGCAGCCAGAGGAATACATTTCCATGCAACGGAAAGCGATACGACCATAAGAACATTCCACCTGCCGGAGAACCACTGAACAGGGACATGGATCATGTTAAGCTTCTGCAATATGCTGTTGATCAGCCCGAAACTGGGATGGAACATCCAGCGCCAGATAATGCCGTTGACAATGCCGGGCATTGCCCAGGGAATGATGACAAGTCCGGTCAGGATCCCTTTTATCCGGGTGTTCTTAAAGAGCATCAGGGCAAATGCCAGACCGAGCAGTACCGTCAATATGAGAACGATGACAGTAATTGTCGTGGAATTGACCGCTGCCGTCCAAATATCGGGATCCTTCAGGAGACGGATATAGTTCTTAAGCCCGACGAAAGTCAGCGCTGCGGGTTTCAGCAGGTTCAGGTTGACCACACTGTACACAAGCGTGATGATTACAGGAATATAGATCAGCCCGAACATGATCAGAGCCAGAGGCAAAATATAGAAGTAGGAGCTTTTGTTTTTTCTCATGACTTATTCACCCGCACGCTGTTATTTCCTATTGTTATTTCCTATTGTTATTTCCTATGAAATATCCTCATTCTGCATTAAAACCTTTCACATCCTCAGCAAGTTTTTCCGCTGCCTGTTCCGGCGTAATGCTTCCCTGTGCCATGCCGTTCGCATATTGCGCAGCAGAGGTCGTGTACTCGGAATACCAGGACGGGACACCGTTCGGGAACGGAGTGGTAAGATAATCTGACTGCTGTTCAATGACCTCTGCACCGAGGATCTTTTTCTCATCTCCCAGCTTTTTAAATGCATCCATGTTGGAAGGCAGTGCCCCCTGTTTCCCAAAGTTTGAAATCTGCGTATCCACACTTAAATACCAGTCGATAAAAGCCTTGGCATTCGCCTTGTTCGTGGAATTTTTGGAAATACCCAGTCCTTCGGGCAGACCGAAGGTGGCACTTTTAATATCTTTATTTCCGGGAATCAGCATAGGCGCGACTTTGCCGACAACTTTGGATTCTTCCGCGTTATTCGCAGTCTCCATAAAGGTTGTGCTGGCAATGATAAAGCTTGCATCGCCGTTCTTAAACAGCTTGTCCACCTCGGTGTCCTGCATGGAAATGGCTGCCGGATCAATGATTTCATCCTTCAATGCCTTGCTGATGAAGGAAAAGCTGTCCTGCAGATTTGCCTGCTGCAGGCTATTGTCAGCATTAAAGACCGCGCCCGTTCTGGCAAGTGTCAGCCAGAGGAACTGAGTGGCATTGCCTTCTGTAGCAGAAAGCGTGAATGCCATCGGATATTTACAGACTCCCGCATCCTTGATCTTCTTGCAGTCAGCTATCAGCTCATCCCAGGTTTCCGGAGCCTTGGTGATGCCGGCTTTCTCAAAATGCTCTGTGTTGTAATATCCTACCTTATAGTCCGTCATGTAGGGAATCGCACTGATCTGTCCGCCTACATCAAAAGCGGTGTAAAGAGGAAATGTTTTCTTCTCCGCATCCGTAAGCGTGATCGGATCAACAACTCCTGCTGTTATGAATTCCTTTGCCCATGACCAGTCTACCTCAAGTACGTCAGCGGCAGACTCTTTGCTGGCCGCGGCAATGGTCACCTTATCATGGATCTGGTCCCATCCCATGATATTCAGATTTACTTTTATTCCGCTTTGCTTTTCAAATGAAGCAATTGCCTCTTCTCCGGGATCCGACCATTCGGGAAGAAGAACGCTGACTTCACCGCCTGCCGCACTGCCTGTGCCCGCCTGCGCGGAAGCAGCCTGCGTGCTTTGTGCCTGTGCGGAAGCAGCCTGTGTGCTTTGTGCCTGTGCGGAAGCAGCCTGCGTGCTTTGTGCCTGCGCGGAACCGGCCTGTGCTCCGCTTCCCGTACAGCCGCTTAAAACGGAAACAGCCAAAATCATAGATAACGCCGCTGATACCATACTTTTCCTCATCATTTTAGGTGCATCCTTTCTGTTTTGGAGTTGTTGACAGACTATTCTCGTAGGTATTGGTTACTTTAACCAAAGCATACCCCTTATTGCCCTTGAAATGTATGCATTTTTTCGCTATAATTATGGATAAAATCACTATGCGGGGAGAATGTGTCAGAATGATCGACGAATTTTACAAAAAATATGCCTGTACCTATCTTGTTCCGCATCATGAACTGGACGTACAGAATACTGAAAAATATCTTGTGATCAATTCGTGCGGGTACTATGACGGGAAGGTTCCCATCAATCCGACCTTGCGCCCGGAAGGACGCAGCGATTATTATTTTGCCTATAATTATTCCGGGGAAAGTTACATTAACAGCAGCGGGACTGTACGCAAGGCCAAAAGCGGTGATATTCTTTTTTACCAGCCGGGTGAACCGCAGAATTACTGGTATGATAAAGATGGTTATGTAAAGAACTATTGGATCCATTTTACCGGATACGGCGCAGCGGAACTTTTTTCAGAGCTGAAGATTGCTTCTTCCGTACCCGTTTCCATAGGCTTTGTAATGGAAATAGGGGAATTGATCGAGAAAAGCATCGATGAGATCAACAGCATGCGCCCCGGATCCGATCTGTCTGCAATCGGAATGCTGCTTCAGCTGTTCGGGATCCTGAAACATCGTCTTTCCAGAAAATCCCCGCTGAATCTGTCATTAAGAAATGAAAATGTATACCAGACACTGGAATATATCAGGATTCATTTTAACCAGGATCTCCGTGTGGAAGACCTTGCAGCCATGGCTTTTCTCAGCGTAAACAGGTACATCAATGTATTCAAAGAACTCATCGGTATTACACCGCAGAAATATATTGTCAAACTTCGCCTGCAAAAATCCATAGAACTGATGCAGATGACCGACTATAACATTTCCCAGATTTCCGAAATGGTCGGGTATCCGGATCAGCTTTATTTCAGCCGCGTATGCAAACAGATCCTGGGCAGGTCGCCATCCGTATTTCTGAAACAGATACGGGGCAGGTAACCATTCATTCCATCTCATTCATATCCTGAAAGCGGTATATCTGCTTTTCATCCTGCCGGCAGGGTAAGATCATCTCCATAAAAACAAGAAGACATCTCGTCATTGCTGACCAGGATGTCTTCTATGCTTATACCGGGCTTCCGGCTCAGAGCGTACAACGTGTTTTGCAAAGCCTCATGCCTTGTTTGATGATTCCCGGGAAAATTCCGGAAACTATATCCAAAAATCAGTCAGGTAACAGCGCCTATATCTGGGCTTGATATTCTGTGTTTTCCTGTCTCCCTCTCCGGATAAAAAAAGACGAATATTATCCTCATTGAAAGGTTTCACTTTTTCAACGAGATCTTTTATTTATATCCCTTGGTAAAATGTAAACAGATGCAATATTCTCTCCTAAACAGTAATGCCATTCTCCTCTTCTCTTACCGCAAGAGTGTCGCCGAAAGCTGTTCTTTCCTCAACATGGAGCATCGTATGTCTCCTTTAAATATAAATATTTGTGTGCACTCCATTTTTTCTTTGACGTCAATCGCCGGGCAGGCTGTCTTTCACCCCAAGCATATGAATCTCGATATTGATGTCCTGCCCGTTGAACTGACAGTTGTAAGTATTCGTGAGCAGAAGATTCTCATCGGTCGCGGCAAGCGGCTGGAGCCGATGGCTTCCTGTATATGCTTTCAATTTTGCGGCATCAATCAGCTTCGGTTCCCGGCCTTCGATATTTACCTCCCTGCAGGCCTCCTTGTAGATATCAAGAAATCTTCCGATGCTGTTTCTCAATAACTCGAAATCCTTATTTTCCATCATTTCCTCAAGTCCCTGAAGCGCATGTTCAGATGCCTGTGCATGGCTTACCTGGTTGCGGATATTCCCGATATCGTAATAACTCAGCAAAAGTTCATAGAGCATATCATTGTTGTCAAGCGCCGAGTATGCCCTGCATAGTTCCGGATGCTTTCCGGCAAGCAATTCCACACGAAGCTTTGCATAATCTTTGCATACTTTATCCTTGGGCTGACGGAAATTGATTGCGCTTTTTCCATAGGATTTTATAAAAAAATGATCCGGATCATTAAAGAAATAACGATTTTTGGGAATCTCGTTCCAGAAGAGGACATTCCAGTTTTTAAGCACTTTTTCAATCTCCGGTTCTTCTTTCGCATAGTAATAGATCCCTCTCCTTACCATATCCGCCGGAACAAGAGATTCTATCATTGTCAGCGCCTGCTGATAGAAATGCTTACGCTGCGCCCAGTCGATCAGTTCAGGGATGTTGACATCATCCCCTTCCAGAAGCGCCCCATAATCTTTCCGAATGCCTTTTCTCAAAAGTGAAAACAGTTTTACGTCATTCTGCTCCATCACATTGACATCTGCATTACAGAAAATACTTTTCAGCGCCTGTATCCCGTATTTTAAATCCGACATATTACACAGAGAAACCCCTGCATCCACATATTTCATCGCATTGACCAATTTTAGGGTGACAGGATGATTGATTTTGTGGCTGATACAGTACTCCTCAATGATCTCGACCTTCCCATATTGTAAAAACGCTCTCATTCCGGAAAGAAGAAGCTCAATATCATATCTTCCGATTTCATTATCTATCGAATTGATAAAACTGTTTGTTTCCGAATGGGACCGGATCACTGTCCTGATATTCAAATTTGTATTCGAACTGCAGACAATGGAAAGCATGGACCACATCATATAACTGTCTGCTTTCTCCATTCCCTGAAGATCAATATGAATGTTAATGCCCATATTACTTCCTGAGGCAACCTCATCGGCCACGCCCACCATATCCTCAACTATGAAATTGCCATTGCCGTCTTTTTTAACAGGTAAAAATTTTATTTTCACTTCTTTGTTGGATTCAAGGGCATGCATCTTATAGACAGAATCCATATCAAGATACATCATATGCTTTAACCGACAAATATCCAGATCATTGTCCATGTCCGATACAACCTCTAAAAATTTCTTATACGCGCCGGCATCCGTTGCCGCATAATAAAACCGGCCGTTTGCTCCGTATTTCAGACATCTGTCCATCCGTTTCTTAAACTCTTGCCTTTTTTCATCTGTTGTATCATACAGGATATCATCCGTTTCAATATCGATCCTGCTGACATATTGCATAATACGATACAAATAAAATTCAAATTCTGAGACCTCTTCCAGTTTTCTGCTGTCAAGCATGCCGCAGTCGCTGAGCAAACACTCCTGTATCCGGGATTCACTTCCGGCCGTCCCGGGCGCACCGATCACAAGTATCTCATCAAGATCATACTCTGAAAGGATCAGCTTTGTTCCTGCCTCAGCACCTGATATTCCCGTGCAGAATTTTATTTCATTTTTTTCGTCTCTGTAGCTGTAATATTCAGCATGCAGATGATTCTTTGTATAGCCGAGAGTAGTGATCAAAATATTCTTCATTTTACTCATATAGGTCTCCTATTCTTTTATTTTTTCTGTATCTGTTCCTGAGCATAAACATTCTGGCCGTCTGCGACACGAATACGGCTGCCCATATTCCCCATATCCCGCAGCCCAAAAGTATTGTTCCTATATAGCAGATCATCGTATTTATGATGGTTACCGAAACAACTGCAGCGAACAGTGTAAATTTCACATCTCCGATTCCCTGGAGTATCCCGTTGTATATGATCTGCAGTGTCTGTATGGGAGCAATCACTCCGATGATCCAGCTCGATATAACGCCATAGAACACAAACTTTGTATCCGGGCTGAAAAAACCGAAGTAAGGCTTTGAGAACAGTATGAAGATGGCAGAAGAGATAATGGATACGATCAGGCCAATCCTGACAGTCTCATTCGAATACATTTTCAGGTCATCCGGTTTTTTGGAGCCATAGCTTCTCCCTGCCAGAGCGATTGCCGATGATTGAAAGCCGCTTCCGATCGCATAATTGATGTTCAGCAAATGCATACCGATGGAATATACCGACATATCAAATGAACCCGACCGGGCAGCAATTATTCCGGAGAAAAGAATCCCGATTCTCGTGAGGATGAACTCCGACGCCACTTTTTTCCACATGTCCCACATCTCTTTAAAACACGCAGCCGTCACCTTTATTTTATTCGTAATACAATAATTCAGGCTGATGTATGAATCTCTTTTCATGACAAATCCAAAGCTTGGGAACAAAGCCGCTGCCGTACCCAATACCGTCGCTATTGCGGCTCCCTTGATCCCGAGAGCCGGAAATCCAAAGTGTCCCTCTATCAGAAAATAATCGAAAATAATATTAACCAGACAGGATACAACATTTGTTATCAGCGTAAGTTTTGTTTTTCCGATCCCCCGAAGAGATGCATTCACCGCCATAAACAGGAGGTTGAACAGCATGCCTCCCATAACAATACGAAAATACAGGACAGAACTCTCCATCGTGTCCGGCTGATTGCTGCATATCTTCATGATCGGTTCCGCAAAAATTACGCACAGAATACCGAGTATGATCCCAAGCACAAGGACCCAGGCCAATGACATCAGAAGTACCCTGTTGGCATTGTCTCTGTCTTTCCTGCCTATGTATCTTGCCGTCAGTGATGATTCCGCCGTATATATGGCAAAAAAAACAGAGAACACAAACAGTCTCGGCTGATTTGTCACGGAAACCGCAGAAATTGCGCTGATTCCCAGGGACGACACCATCTTTGAATTAATAATGGCCGACATGGTAATAAACAGCGTTTCTATTACGGAAGGAATCCCGATGCTCAGTATTTCTCTTTGAATACTTCTTGGTGAATGAACAGAACCGTCACCAGCATTGTTATTATTATTGGACATTCATCATCTCCATACTGTACCTTTATTTTTTTTCGTATGCCATCCGTCTCTGTTGGCAGTTATCCGATCAAAATACGATCCGTCTGGTTACTATTTCCTGATATCATTTTATATACCGCTGCAGTGTTTCATACAGGATAACCGGGTCGATCGGCTTTGCCACATGACCATTCATGCCGGCGCGCAGGCATTTCTCCACATCATCTGAAAAAGCATCCGCAGTCAGCGCGATAATCGGTATGGTCCCCGCGTCTGCACGGTTTAACTTCCGAATGGATTCCACGGTCTCATATCCGTTCATTACCGGCATCCGGATATCCATCAGGATTGCGTCATAATAACCGGCCGGTGAACTGTTGAATAAATGCAGGCCCTTTAATCCGTCCTCTGCAAGATCAACTAACATGCTTTTTCCCTGAAGCAATGCTTTGGTAATTTCCTGATTGATCGGATGATCTTCGCATAAAAGAATATGCTTTCCCACAAAATTTTTTCCCCGGTCGACGATTTCCATCTTACCCGTTCCCATTTTTTTGTTGACAGCACATGCAAAGACAACATTGCTCAGCATTTCAATCGTAAAAGTCGATCCCCTGCCAGGTTCACTGTCAATGCTGATGGTCCCTCCCATCAGGTCAACAAGATGTTTCGTAATGGCCATACCAAGTCCGCTTCCGCGTCTGGAGGATACGTCGTCCCGGGATTCCTGCGTGAAGGGATCGAAAATACATTTCAGGAATTCCTTACTGATCCCTATTCCGGTATCACTGATTTCAAAATGCATCAGGATTTTTTCATTCCCCTGCATTTTCCCTGTCGTAATAAATTTGATATTTCCGCCTTCAGATGTAAACTTCACAGCATTGCTTAAAATATTGAAAAAAATCTGGTTGATTCGCAGCTTATCCAACAGAGGTACTGCATTCTCGGGAAGATACATATGAAAATCCATTGCCTGATTTTTTTCCCTGATAAGCGGCATGATCACGGCATCCATATAAGAGGAAAATTCTGCTTCTAAATATGGTTCCGGATGCAGTTTTATGCTGTTGCTCTCCGCTTTGGTAAGATCTAAGATATCGTTGATGAGGCCAAGGAGGAACTTGGATGAAGTATCGATTTTTGTCAGATAGTCTCCGATTTGTACGGAGGTATTCCTCTCCATGGAGAGATGCGTCATCCCAATAATACCGTTCAGCGGCGTCCGCATGTCATGGCTCATCCGGGAGAGGAACTCACTCTTTGCGCGGTTTGCCTGATTTGCTTCCTCGGCTGCATCCTTTAACTGCCTTTGAATTTGTATATCATTTTCCTTTTCCTCCTGTATGGGCTGAATGGCAAAGATCACATGGGAAAGAACACCGTTTTCATGATAGCTTGCTGCAATAATACTGGCACGGCGCCATCCGAAATCGTAGCTTACAAACTCAAAGGAAATACTTTGCCGCTTTCCCATTCTTTCCCGAAGGGTTGCGGGATCCGTAAAACGAATATAGTCTTCAACAAATACCTTTTCTATAAATACAGGGGCGGATTTTCGGAACATTTTTGAAGCAACCCCGTTATACCCTGTAAAGGAGTGCAGCGGCACCGTGGCATCAAGTTCCGTATAGGTATCCCGATCCAGATCCACGTAGTAGTCGCAGGAATAGATCTTGCTTAAGGATGAAATGATCCTGCTTCTTTCCGAAAGAGATTCTTCATTCCTGTATGCCGCATAACTGGCACGGACAAACAGATTGATGACATTGCCAAGCAGATGTGCGGAAGCTTCTATTTCTTCCTTCGACCGTACATTCACTTGATGCAGTGCACGGATGTAGTCATCCTCGTCAATACCAAGTTCCCTTGCCGTACGCCGAAAATGTTCTTCATCCGGCTTTGCCGGAAGGACCTGTCCTCCTACAATATTTCCAAGCACCGTTCCGTCCTCAAGTGTGATCGGTGTTGCAAAATCCACGAGTCCCGCATGGCAGTGATAGATACCTTTTCCTTGTTTATCACATTCGATGCATCTTCGAAGCCCCTCCGGACTTTTTCTTGTCAGCCCGTGGCAGAATTCCGTAAAATTCTGATGCCGGCAGATGTATTTCCCATCCCGATCCATGACAACCGTGGCGAGGCCTGTTCCCCTTGCCCAGTCATGCATCATTTGCTCAAAGCGGATCATGTCACAGAAGTCAACAATTTCCAGTCTGGTTGAAGAATGGTCCGGTATTTCGTCTTTTCTGTTCCCGATATCCATACGCCACCCTCTTATCCGATTCCTCAGAAAAGTAACCGCCCCTGTTCAATTTTATGAAACCTCTTAATGATAAGTATATCATTCTTTCAACTATATACTTCAAAATTCCATCCAGCGGATCGGTATTTTTTTCTTTCTTTTCTTTTTTTAAAATTATATCGCAGACACAAGTCGCTGCCCCGCATATCCTTCGTTCGGAGAAAATTTTTGGATTTTTTTCCCTTCTTTTATTTCAATCGAACCGGAAAGTCTCTCGATTTCCCCTATACGCAAAAAACGCTGTCATTTTTTCGGCAGCGATTTTTGCGTGGGTAAAATGTACCGGGCCGCCATTACACCTTTTCCCTGCGGGCAGCGCACCGGCGTGCCAGCCAAATTAACAGCAGAATGCCAATCAGTTCTACCAGCCCGGCCATCAGCCCGGCCTCCAAGCCAAAGTGGATATCATAAGCAAAGCCGTTGGCCGCGGTCGCAGTGTCCAGCTTAAAAACCGAGTAAGGCACCTCTATCCCGCTATTCGGCAAACCCAGTACAATGCTCTGCAAAAAATTCCATGCCGTGTGGGCGGCCATAGCCATCCAAAGGCTGTCAAAACAGTAGACCAGCAGCCCGGAAAAGATGCCCTCCAACCAAATATTAAGCACCGACACCATCGTTACTCCCGGGTTCATCAGATGAAAAAGAGTAAACAGTAAAGCACTGCCAATGATTGCAACCGCCGGGTTTTTGTACGCACGTCGAAGCCGCTGGTATATAAAGCCGCGGCATATGGCTTCCTCAGAAGCGGATTGGATAAAGACGCATACGAACAGCAGCAAAAAGGCCGGCAGTGAGAATTGCACAAACTGTAGGGTGATGCTGCCCTGCAGCCAGGCCACCAACGCACAAATTCCGTTCATCCCTGCGCCCACTGCCAGCCCTGCCAGCAGCATAAGGAGATTGTTCCCACGGGTGCGGGGACCAAATGCATACAGAATTTCTCGGTCCGGCTGCGAAAGCACCAGAAAAAGCAGCAGTATCATCCAGTTGGCGAGAGGAGTTGCGACATAATGAATTGCCGTAGATGCCAGCGGCCCGGATTGGGAAAAAATTGCGGTCAGCAGAGGACTGAATGTTATAGCACTAAGGAATAAGATTCCGAGTACGAGCAGCACGACAGTAAAAAATTCCCCACAGCTGCTGACTTTCGGTTTTTGCCGGAGTTTCCCGCCAAGCGACATTTTTTTGTCTGTATCTGTGTGTGTTTCCATAGCAATACCTCATTTCTTTGTTTTGTGCCGAATTATGCTATGATGTGGCCGCCAAAAGTAATGTCACGGGCAAAATAATCATGCAAAAATATCTGTTAAATGAAGTTTGGCAATTCGTTCTTTGATCTCCGTAATATCCGTCTGATAAAGACCGAGATCTTTCATCCTGTTAAAATATACGGAACCTGAGAATGTATACTTTTTGCAGATCCCTTCCGGTTTTTGCATTTCTTCCTTTACAAATGCGATCGCATCGCCGATACAGGTCTGTCTTGAAAGAGTAAGGAGCGGTTTGCCAAGGACATAGGAGGCTGCATTATAACCTGCAAGCGTACCGGTCACAATTGCCTCTGTATGCCCGACCAAAAGACCGGCTTTCTCTCCACCGCAGAACAGATTCTCAATGCCTGTAACCTTCAGCTCATCATTCCTTGGACACATTGCAAAAAATCGCATGGAATTTCCTTTTCCTCCGGCGTATGGATCCTCATATCTCGCATTTTCAAATCCGGGTATCTGATGCAGTTTACCGACCGGATAATAAGGCGTCATCATTTTGGCATGACCGGTATCGAGTAAAATTATATTTTCTGCAAATTCCGGCAGCGCATACTGCTGGCAGGCTTTTAATTTTAAATGATTCTCTATAAGGTTTTCAGGTAACGGAATGACTGCGATACCGGTTTTATTTAATTTCTCAACGATTTCGCTTGAAAGGGATTCTTTATAAAGCTTGCAGGAACCGCTCATCGCGCCAAGAGAACCATCCGCTTTTTTGCCCGTCATTTCCTCTACACCGCAAAGAGCAGCAAGGGACATCCGCCCGCCGAAGCTTGGACAGCGGAGAATACACATTGCACAGCCGTTTCCGTATTTCCCGCAGTTATTCATGGGACCGGCGGTTCCCGTTGCATCAATAAAAACATCGCCTGTATAGGTACCGGAATGATCATCCGCAACACTGATGATTTTTCTGCCTTCCATGTTAACTTTGCTGACACGGCTCTGATAATGGACATCAATTCCGGCCTCTGTCAATGCTCGCGATACCGCACCCGGTGTTTTTGCGATATCATAAAGATCCGCATGCTCATGTCCGGGGAAGGTTATATTTTTATGGCGCAGGTTTTGTTCCACGATCCGGAATAATTCACCCCCGCCCATTGCGATCAATTCTTCCGTGGCAGTAAAACGTCCGTTGTTCCGCATGATCCCGCCGACCAGTCCCGTTCCCAAAATCATGTCCGTTCTTTCAAGCAGCGTAACATCAAGGCCCTGTTTTTTTGCTTCCAGCGCAGCAGCCGCACCGGACCAGCCCCCGCCGACAATAACAATTTTCATACCATACCTCTTTTCTGAATTGTTGACACCCGCATCTGAATATGATGTGCCCGCCAAAAGTAATATCACGGATTGCTTTCTTTATTTCCGCTCTCATTTTTCTCGGGTCCTATCGAATCGGAGATATCCTGGAAAACACGATCAACTTCCGCAAGCCTTACCGCATTTTCCTTCAGCTGAAGCTGAAGATCTTCCGAAAGGACGGATTTTGATTTGTATCTCAGTTCATGCTCGAGACTGGCCCAGACGTCCATGGATACTGTTCTGAACTGTATCTCAACGGGAATATTCTCGACCTTAGTAGACAGGAAGACCGGCACTTTGACAATAATGTGCAGACTCCTGTAACCCGAGGGTTTTGGCTCCCGTATGTAGTCCTTAACAGAAACAACCGTAATGTCCGACTGCTCACACAGACGGCCGCTTATGTAATAGATATCGTCGATGTAGTTGCAGACCACCCTGACTCCGGCAATATCAAGAATATGGTCACGGACATTTTCATCGGTGATCTCCAATCCGTATTTGATCATCTTATCCCGAATGCTCTTCGGTGATTTCAGGCGGCTTGCCATATGATGAATCGGATTATGGGATGCCGTCACTTCAAAATCAGAATCCAGGATCTCCAGCTTCGTACATATCTCCTTTAATGCCGCGTCATATCTTTGATACATCATCGGAAGACCCTTAAGCCGGCTTCCAAGCTCTGCCGGCATGATCTCCCCGAGATTTTTGATTTTAACCCCATTGTGCAATATCAAAGGAACACCTCCTGTCAGCCGTGAATGGCAGCTGCAATGGTCCGCCCGTCAGTCAAACCTGCCTTCCCGCTCGGCAGCCTTAAGATCAATATGCGGGAATTTCATCTCCGGCATAAGTTCATCGCAGATGACAGTCATCATCTCTTCAAATTTTTTGAGCTCTTCTTTTGAGAAACGTTGTTCAATCCGCTCCGAAACTTTATTCACATAATTCTGGCTCAGATTATAATACCGAAAATACTTGGAAGTAACCCGAAGATGATACTCTCTCTTATCCTCCTGCGACCGGATCTTTTCAATGTATCCCTTTTTTATAAGGCTGTTCACTTTATAGGCAGCATTCGGTGATGAAACCTGGATAAAATTGGCGAATTCATTAACGGTAGGTTTGTTCAGCACATAGATTATCTCTACGCAGAATACCTCTGCCGTTGTGAGTGTAGTCTCTCTGGCGTGAATCCGTTTGAATGCCTCGCAATAGAAATTTACCTTGAATTTTTCAAAGACGTCAGTGAATGCCTGTTGAATCATTTTTGCCTGCCTCCTGCAAATGATAAGGATATCATAGCACTGATACTCACCCAATTGCAAAAGAGAGTTCCGCTTCTGCCGCAATTTTTTCTCCTACCCTTGCCGTCGCTTTGCCGAATCCGAACGGCCCTCTCCTGTCTGTTAATTCGCATTCGAGCTCTATTATATCTCCGGGAACTACCTGATATCTGAATCTGGCATTTTTTATGCCGCCGAGGATTGCCAGTTTTCCCTTGTTTTCCTCTTCTGACAGCACCGCTATGGCACCTACCTGTGCAAGTGCTTCTATGATCAGCACTCCCGGCATTACATGCTTTTCAGGGAAATGTCCCATGAACTGCATCTCATTTACACTCACGCATTTTATCCCTCTTGCCCATTTGCCGGGTTCGAAATCAGTCACCTTATCCACCATCAGGAAAGGATACCTGTGCGGCAGTATTTTTTGTATGTCATCCGAATTCAATTCCATGATCATTCTCCGTATTTAACCTTCCGTTTTATGTGTTATGAATTGCCCGACAAATGAATCTCTCATGCCTTTTTTATGATAATACATGCGTTATGTCCGCCAAATCCCAGTGCATTGGAAAGAGCTGCCCTGATCTTCGTTTTTCTGCCGGTATTGGGAACGATGTCCAGACTGCATTCCTCATCCGGCGTCCTGTAATTTACCGTTGCAGGGGCGAAATCTTCCTTTACCGCCATCGTGGTGATTACCGCTTCTATTGCACCGGCAGCGCCGAGCAGATGACCTGTCATTGATTTTGTTGAACTGACGCAAAGCTTATCCGCGTACTCACCGAAAGCCTTTGTGATTGCCTGCGTCTCAATGCTGTCATTGATCTTCGTGGAAGTCCCGTGTGCATTGATGTAATCAATATCTCCTGCCGACATCCCTGCATCCCTAAGTGCAAGCTCCATACACTTTGCTCCGCCTTCCCCGCCCGGCGCAGGCGCCGTGATATGATACGCATCACAGTTTGCTCCGTAACCTGCTATCTCGGCATATATGTGAGCGCCCCGTGACAGGGCGTGCTCATATTCTTCGAGCACGAGTATCCCTGCACCTTCACCCATAACAAAGCCGTTTCTTTCTTTGTCAAAGGGTATTGATGCATGCATCGGATCAGCGGAAAGGCTTAATGCCTTCAATGCCGCGAATCCGCCAATCCCCAGTTTTGTCATGCAGCTTTCCGCCCCTCCGCATACCATTACATCCGCATATCCGTCCCTGATATGCCGGAAGCTGTCGCCTATGGCATTATTGCTTCCGGCGCATGCTGTCACTACACAGGAACACATTCCTTTCAGACCGTATTGAATTGCGATCTGTCCTGCAGCCATATTTGTAATACACATGGGAATAAAGAACGGAGAAATAAATCTGTATCCTTTTTCTATTCCCCTGCTGTGCTCGGTCTCGGTCGTAGAAAGTCCGCCTATGCCGCTCGCTACAAGCGTACCGCATCTGTCCGCATCTTCTTTTTCCATATCCAGGCCGGAATCCCGCATCGCTTCTGCCGCCGCCGCCATCGCAAGCTGCGTAAACCGGTCCATACGCTTTGCCTCTTTTACCCCTACAATTTCTTCTATATTGAGATCTTTGATTTCCCCTGCAACCTTCACAGGAAAATCTTCCGTATCGAACCGTGTTATTTTTGCAATACCGCAGGCATTTTCGCGGACCTTTTTCCATGTGTCTGCGACCGAATTTCCAAGCGGGTTTACGGTTCCCATACCCGTTATTACGATTCTTCTTTTCATCAGACTGCCATCCCCCCGTCTGCACAGATTACCTGCCCAGTTATATACCCTGCTGCGTCTGATGCAAAAAATGCAGCTGTCTCGGCAACATCCTCGGGTTTTCCCATACGCTTCAGCGGGATCCCTTCTATAATTTTTACAGCCTTTTCAGAAAGTTCCTTTGTCATATCCGTTTCTATAAAGCCGGGTGCTATGGCATTGCACGTTATTCCCCTGCTGCCGAATTCCTTTGCCGTGGATTTCGTAAGGCCTATGATACCTGCCTTACTTGCGGAATAATTTGCCTGTCCTGCATTTCCCCTTATGCCGATCACACTGCTTATATTGATGATCCTTCCGTATCTTTTTTTCAGCATATACCGCGATGCCTCCCGGATACATCGGAAGGTGCCTGTAAGATTTGTGTTGATCACCTCATCAAAATCTTCATCCTTCATCTGCATCATAAGCCCGTCTTTTACGATTCCTGCATTGTTCACGAGTATGTCCACTCCACCCCACTGCTCTTCTATCTGGCAGAACATGGCTTTGACATCCCGGGAAGATGAAACATCCGCCCTGATCAGGATCGTCTTCACGCCAAGCTTTTCACACGCGGCTGCCGTTTCCTCAGCGGATTCTTTTCCGTGAGCATAGCACAGTGCAATATGGATTCCCTCTTTTGCAAGTCTTAAACATATGGCGCGTCCTATCCCTCTTCCTCCGCCTGTTACAAGCGCATTCCGGTTTCCCATTTCTTCTCCGTTTCTCTGAATCGGATCTCGTTTCCGTCAGTTCCGTCACATGATTTTCTGTCAGTCCCATGCTGTTTTCAGCCTTTGAATGCCCTTACCGTACTTTCAAAGTCTTCCGCTGTATCTATGCTGTATACCGTGATGTCCGGAACAGTCTTTTTTACAAATTTGGAAAGTGCATGTCCCGGTCCGATCTCCAGTATCGTGTCGATTCCCTGTCCGCCCATATACCGGATCGAATCCTCCAGGTACACACTGCTCTGCACCTGCTTTTCCAGCAGGGCCGGTATTGTTTCTTCCTCTCTTTTCGGTCTGCCTGTGGCGTTGAATACGACGGGTATTTTCATGTCACGGAATTTCATCCCGCTCATCTTTTCTCTCAGCCTGTCCCCTGCGCTCTTCATGAGTGATGTATGAAACGGACCGCTTACCTGCAGCTCCATGATCCGCCTGGTGCCTCTTTCTTTAAGAAGTTCGGACGCTTTGTCGATCGCCTCTGCATCACCCGAAATAACAATCTGTCCGGGGCAGTTGAAATTAGCGATTTCTGCTGTATTATTTTTCCCTTTGAGCAAAAGTGATGCCTCCCTGCAGCAGTCCCCGATCACATTTCTGTCCGTCTGAAGCACTGCGGCCATTTTCACATTTCTGCCTGAAGATGCTTCTGCCATGACTTTGCCGCGGAACGCCACCAGCCTGATCAGGTCCGCTTCATCCAGTACATCCGCTGCAGAAAGCGCAGAATATTCTCCGAGGCTTAATCCGCAGGCCATCTCCGGTCTTATGCCTTCGCTGTCCAGTAAATGAGACACGCCAATGGCAAATGCTGCCATGCAAGGCTGTGTGAACTGAGTCTGTGAAAGCATTTCTGCAGGTCCTTCAAAGCTCAGGGTCTTAAGGTCAAAATCAACGGCGGATGCCGCATGATCTGCTGTTTCTCTGAACAGGGGATATCTCTCGTAAAAATCCCTGCCCATGCCCACTCTCTGACTTCCCTGTCCCGCATATAGAAAACCGATCCTCATAGAATCTTCATCTCCTGCAATTGTTTTATTCTCTCTGCCGCCCCGCTGTACAGATCTTCCAGTATATCGGCAACAGGCCTTATGCTTTTCAGTTGTCCGCATACCTGTCCGCACATTACGGATCCGGTATCCATATCCCCATCGAACACAGCCCGCTTCAAGCCGCCGAGGGTAAGCTTTTCAAGTTCCATTTTGTCTGCTCCGCTTTTCTCAAGCTGCAGGTATTCCCTTGCCATCCTGTTTTTTAAGATCCTGACGGGAGCACCGCCTGAACGGCCGGTCACGGCAGTTGCATTGTCTTTCGCTTTGATCATTGCATTTTTATAATTGATGTGGATCGGGCATTCTTCACTGACAAGCAGGCATGTGCCTATCTGAACGCCTGATGCTCCGAGTGCGAATGCTGCCGCCATCTGTCTCCCGTCAGCTATCCCTCCCGCTGCTATTACCGGTATCGTTACGGCATCAGCCACCTGAGGCACTATGGTCATCGTAGTCATATCCGCCACATGACCTCCTGCTTCCTGTCCTTCCGCTATCAGTGCGTCTGCTCCTTCACGCTCCATCATGATCGCGAGAGCTGCGGATGCGACCACGGGAATGACTTTACTTCCGGCTTCTTTCCAGTGCCGTACATATTTTCCGGGGCTTCCGGCACCTGTTGTAACAACTGCGATCTTCTCCTCGTATATCACCTGCGCCAAAGCATCTGAGTCAGGATTCATCAGCATCAGATTGACACCGAATATTTTATCTGTTTTGCTGCGGCATATTCTGATCTCTTCCCTGAGTTTTTCATGATCCCAGTTTCCGGAACCTATTATGCCGAGTCCCCCGGCATTCGACACTGTCGCTGCAAATTCTCCGGTGGCAATGTTTGCCATTGCCCCCTGAATGATCGGATATTTCATACCAAGCATTTCATTTAATAGCATTGCGGCTCCTCCTGTCCGTGATTACCATTCCATCCCTATCGCGCCCCATGTAAGACCTGCGCCGAATCCTGTCAGGATGATCTTCATACCCGGCTCCAGCCTTCCCGCGCTTTCCAGATCGCATAATGCGATCGCTATGCTCGCTGCCGATGTATTTGCATATTCCCCGACCTGAATAAAAAATTTATCCAATGGCTGTCCAAGCGTCTTTGCGATAGACTCGATGATTCTCAGATTTGCCTGATGGCAGACAAAAAGATCAATATCAGACAACTCCAGCCCTGCCTTCTTCGCAGCATCACATATCAGCTGCGGCATTGTCCGTACTGCGAATTTGTATATCTCCTGTCCGTTCATGTGTATTTTCCGGGAATTTTCCTCTGCCGCCCTGCAGTAAAGATCCTCTGCATTTCCTCTGCACCCGAAAATGCCTGCATATTTTTTATTTTCCGCCTTCTCTATTACAGCGGCCCCGGCCCCGTCTCCGAACAATATGCAGGTAGATCTGTCCTGCATATCCAGCTTCTTTGATATCACTTCACTTCCGATGACCAACGCATACTTCTTTTCGGTAGTGCCAAGGAGGGCGCGTGCCGTTTCTATCCCATACACAAAACCGGAACAGGCTGCATTAAGGTCAAAGCAGAGCACGTCTTCATCCAGACCAAGCTCCTTCTGTATGAGGCATGCCGTGGACGGCATAAAATAATCCGACGTGAACGTTGCTACTATCACGATGCCTATCTCCCCTGCAGATACTTCAGCTCTTTCCACCGCTTCGCGTGCTGCATTCGATGCCAGGTACAGATTATCCTCTTCCCCGCAGAAATACCTTTTCTTCATCCCGGTGCGGCTTTCTATCCATTCGTCCGTCGTATCCACGATCTCGGAAAGCATCTCATTGGTCACAATCTCTTTCGGAAGGCACTTTCCCGTTCCGGCTATCCTGATTCCATCCATTGATCGACCCTCACTGTACAATAAAACGTACATCTATATTTCTGTATTTTTTTTGCCTCTCGGCAGCGATGTCATTTCCGTTCATTCCGCTGTAACGGTTAAGTTCACGTCTTAGAACATCTCTTATTTCCATACATACGGCACCAATGTCATTTTGTGCACCGCCCTCATGTTCCCGCAGTATTCCGTCTGTGATCCCGAAGTCGTAAAGTTCCTGTGCCGTACACTTCATCATGCTGCATGCTTCCTTTACTCTCGCTGCATCCTTCCACATGATAGAACAGAAGCCCTCCGGCGATAGTATCGAGTACACGGCATTTTCAAGCATATATACTTTATTTGCGACAGCGATAGCCAGCGCTCCGCCGCTGTTGCCTTCTCCGGTGATAAATGTGATCACCGGTACCTGCATCGTACTCATAAATGCAAGGTTTTCAGCTATTGCTCCGCTTTGTCCGAATTTTTCCGCATCAATCCCCGGATATGCTCCCGGTGTGTCGATAAATGTGATGACCGGGCGGCTGAATTTCTCTGCCTCTTTCATTAACCTGAGCGCTTTTCTGTATCCCTCGGGTCCGGGCATGCCAAAGTTGCAGGCAAGGTTTTCTTCCAGGGAGCGCCCTTTTCGATGTCCGAGCACAGTCACCGGAAGTCCCTCAAAAAGGGCTATTCCCCCGCATATGCTCCGGTCTTCCTTCCCTGCCCTGTCCCCTTTGCACTCAAAGAAATCCGTGAACAGGGACTCTATGAAATCATATATCTTCGGCCTTTCTTCCAATCTTGCCAGATATACCCTTTCCGCCGGTGTCAGTTCTGAATTTTTCCTGCTGCCTCTTATTCCTTCTATCATTGTCTTCCTCTGTAATATTCTTTTCCCGATGTTTTCATCTTAGGCACTTCATGGAGCTTCAGCAGCTGCGACAATACTGCTCTCATTTCATCTCTCCTTACTATCCTGTCCACAAAGCCGTGTTCTTCCAGATATTCTGATATTTGAAATCCTTTCGGCAGTGCCTGTCCTATTGTCTGTTCGATAACTCTCGGTCCGGCAAAGCAAATCAAAGCTCCGGGTTCTGCAAGCGTAATATCTCCAAGACTGGCAAAACTCGCACTGACTCCGCCTGTTGTCGGGTTCGTCAGGCACACGATATAGAGTCCGCCGTTCCTTTTGTATTTCTCCGCGGCAGCAGCTGTTTTTGCCATCTGCATCAGTGAGAACATTCCCTCCTGCATCCTTGCACCGCCGCTTGCCGTAAAGATGATGCACGGCTGCCTGTGCGCATCTGCATATTCAAATGTGCGCGTGATGATTTCTCCCACTGCAATTCCCATGCTTCCCATCAGGAACCTTCTGTCCATAACGGCTATGACTGCATTGTGTCCGTCTATGCAGCATGTCCCCGACAATACGGCTTCCTTCACACCGGTATTTTTCTGTATTTCTTCTTTTTTTCTCTTATAATCAGGGAATCCCAGAGGATCTCCCGTGCTGAATCCGAACCTGAATTCACGGAAAGTCCCCTTATCCGCGATATCTTTTATCCTCATTTCAGGTGTATACGTTTTTTTTACAGGCATGGTTCCCTTTATGATGCGGGACCGTATATCCTTAAGCGCCTGAAATTTTGTTTTTCTTTCATCCAGCAGATTTTTCATTTTCCACCTGTTCGCCGATCTTCAGCAGTTCTTCCGCATGTTCTTCCATGAAATCAACAGAATATCTGCCGCTTATGTAGTCCTTATGATGAAGTACCAGATATTCAAAATCACCTGTCGTTGCCACGCCCTCTATCGTCAGTTCTTCCAGCGCTCTGCGCATCTTCCTGATCGCATCGAGCCTTGTACCCGCATGAACGATGAGCTTTGCAAGCAGGGAATCATAAAATGGCGGTACAGAATACTCATTGTAGATCGCAGTGTCCACACGCACACCCGGGCCGCCCGGAAAATGAACGAATCCTATCTTTCCGACACACGGCAGGAATCCTTTATAGGGATCTTCCGCGTTGATACGGCATTCGATCGTATGTCCTTCTGCTCTCACGTCTTCCTGTCCGAAGGAGAGTTCCATATGTGCCGCTATCCTGATCTGTTCCTTTACGATATCAATCCCCGTCTGCATTTCCGTGACGGGATGTTCTACCTGTATCCTCGTATTCATCTCAATGAAATAAAAACGGCCGCTTTCATCCATAATGAATTCGACTGTACCGGCATTTGTGTAGCCCGCAGCCCCGGCCGCCTTCACTGCGGCTCTTCCAAGCTCTTTTCGTGTTTCCCCGGATATCCGCATCGCCGGCGATTCTTCCATGAGTTTCTGATGTTTTCTCTGTATGGAGCAGTCACGTTCCCCCAGCTGCACAATATTTCCGAACTCATCCGCAAGGATCTGGATTTCGATATGCCTCGGTTTTTTTATATATTTTTCAATATACATTTCATCATTGCCGAAACATGCAGCAGCTTCAGCCCTGGCTTCATCAAAAAGTTTTCCGAGTTCATCGCTGTTATCCGCCTGTCTTATCCCACGGCCTCCGCCTCCGGCTGCTGCCTTGATCAGTACCGGATAACCCGCAGCTTCCGCAGCAGCACAGGCATCCGCTGCATTCTTTACCGGTGCCTTTGAACCGGGAACTACAGGTACACCGCATGCGGATACACATTTCCTTGCTTCCGATTTATTTCCAAGTTTTCCTATCACTTCTGCCCTGGGGCCTATGAATACGATTCCGTTCTTTTCGCACATTGCCGCGAACTCACTGCTTTCGGATAAAAAGCCGAATCCCGGATGGATTGCTTCACATCCTGTCACGATCGCGGCGGATATGATCCTCTCCCTGTTCAAATAGCTGTCCGATGCCGGTGCAGGTCCGATGCATACGGCAGCCGTTGCTGTCTTCACATGCATGGCATCCCCGTCAGCACCTGAATAAACAGCGACCGTTTCAATATTCATTTCACGGCAGGTCCTTATGATCCGGACTGCTATCTCACCTCTGTTTGCTACCAGTATCCTGTGGAACATATCAGACATCCTCTATTCTGAACAATGGCCTGTCATAGTCTACCGTATCTTTGTCCTTCACGAGAACCTCCAGAATGATGCAGTCCTTCTCGGCTTTTACATTGCTCATCATCTTCATCGCTTCTATCATGCACAGGGTATCGCCCTTCTTCACATGACTTCCGGCCTTCACAAAAGGCTCCTTGCCTTCTCCGTCTGCTGCATAGAATATTCCGACAAGCGGCGACCTGATCGCATGCATGGCTGCATTTTCCTCAGTCTTATTCTTTTCCGATGATTGCGCACTTGTTTTTCCGGTCTGATACTGCTGTGCATCTGATACGGCTTCATCCTTTTTCAGCTTCAGACTGTCCCCGCCGATACAAAGTTCCAAAGACGAGCTTGCGGAACAGTCGAATTCATGCATGATCTGAAATACATCCTTCAGCTCCATACTCATGCCTTATGTGCCTCAAGATAATTCACAATATCTCCGACTGTCTTTATCTTTGCCATCGAATCATCATCTATGGATATGTTCAGTTTTTCTTCGAGTGCCAGGTTCACCTCAACCGCATCCAGGGAATCCGCTCCGAGATCATCAAAAATATTCGCCTCCATGGTTATTTTTTTCTCATCACAGTTCAATGTATCCAGCATTACCTTCTTCACTTCTTCAAACATTTCATTTTCTCCTTTTTATTTATGCAGATTTTTATGTAAATTATTTGGTCGCCAACCGTAATATCACGGATTGCAGCGCACTTCGTGCTCCCGCAATCCTACCAACCATTCGGAATTCATGGGGCCCCTGCCCCACTTCTGTCTGCGCTCCGCTGCGGTCGTTGCAGAGCAGACATCCACTGGATGTCTTGCAACTCATGTTTGGGCGTGTCCCAAGTCCTTTT